>Ga0335077_10013039_pt1 | contig 10399 bp, 8 predicted proteins | sample Lox_Sample_31_FD_207151 | JGI IMG/M metagenome (GOLD analysis project Ga0335077, IMG submission 207151) | Soil microbial communities from Loxahatchee National Wildlife Refuge, Florida, United States - Lox_Sample_3.1 | ecosystem: Environmental > Terrestrial > Soil > Wetlands | place: USA: Florida...
CCCCGCCATCTGGGCGCTGAAATACGAGCTGAAATTCGAAGTAAAGTCCGCGGTGACGGCCGCGCCGATCTGCTTGCCGTTCGAGTCGGCGAAAGTGAACGACATCGGCCCGGCGGAATAGGTGTTATCGAATCCGACGATCTCGATATCGAGCTGCCCGGTGATCTGGTTGGACGCGGCCGCGGTTTCAATCAAGATCGGCGCCTGCGGGATGGTGATGGAGAGCGGCGCCGAGTTCGTGGTGGGAATGCCGCTGAGAGTGAACGTGATGGTCCCCGCGGTGGTGCCCGTCTGAAACGTCGCTGAGGGCTGGCCGTTGATCAGCACGCTCGACGATCCGGCGGCGATCGAAAACGGAAGCGAGCGCGTGCTTCCGGAGAGAAAAACGATGGAAGCATCGTCGGAAACGGGAAGCTTCGCCGCCGGCGTGAACTCAAGATTCACATTACCTTTTGCCGCGCAAGCCGCTGGTGTAGCGATGGATAGTGAGACTGAATCCTGCTGTCCGCTGACGGCCGACCCGTTGACCGAAAGCGTCGCGGCCGGAAGCGGCGGATCGGCGGGAGTTCCGGTCAGCGTGTATGCGGTGCCGTTGATGGTAAGCTTTCCGCTGACCGAAGTTGTTCCGCATGCCGGCGCGATATTGATTGAGAAATCCGTCGCCTGGCCCGGCGCGAGCGTCAGAGGCGTCGGCGGGATCTGCCCGCCTTGAAAGGATCCGCTTACCGCAATGGTCGAGATCACCAGCGGCTGGGCATTGCCGTTTAGAATCGAAAAATTGCACCCGTGTTGCGAGCCGTTGACGAGTGTCCCGAAGTTAACGGTATTTGCTCCGGCGAGCGAGCACGGCGGCTCAAAGCTGACCGTGGGCGCCGCAACCGCGGTCGCCAGAAACACCACGGTGATCGGATGTCCGGAAGCCGGCGTGATCACCAGGCTCGCGCTGTAGGTCGCCAGCGTGGCGCTTGGTGTAAAAACCACCTCGAGCACCGGGGACGTCTCGCCCGGCACCAGGAGAAAGCCCGCCGGCGCGACGGTCCCGGCGGCAAAGCTGAATCCGGCTCCGCTCAGCGTGATCACAGCGATGGTCGCGTTGGTGGTTCCGTGGTTTACGACGCAGAAATCGATCATTTCGCTGGTCCCCACCGCCACGCTGCCGAAGCTGTAGGTGGATTGGACGGGTGCGGCGGGCGTGTTGTCGCAGGTGACCAGCGCAAGCTGCGCCCGCGCGGCCAGCGAAAATGCGATGAAGACCAGGATTCTCACGGCGCCGGCTCCGGCAGCTCGAAAATCCGTTCGTGGCCCGCATCGACGCGCAGGGCGAAACTCGATCCGCGTGTGCGAATCTGCACGTAATTCAGGCCGAGCCCGGAAAACGACAGCGCGCCGGGCGCATCAAATCGCAGCTCCGATGCGTCCACGCGGCGCAGCACCACCTGATCGCCATCGGCGTACAAAATGCCGTTCGCCAGCAGCATCACCGGACCGGTCGCGCCCGCAATCGCGTTGACAATCGCGCCGGTCTCGTCCACGATCCACGTCGATTCGCGCCGCCGCACGGCGAACTGGACGACGCCGGCGTCCGAACGCAATCCGACCACCTGGCCATCGATCTTCGTCTCGACTGGCGTAAGCTGCCCGTTCTGCCAGATCGCCAGTTGCTTCGCGCCCGGGAAATAAATCGCCGCGTTGGCGCCATCGATCGCGAAAATCGCGGGACCGGCCGGCGCCGGTACAGGCTGGCCGTTGACCACTACCGCGTCCGCGGTCTTGAAAATGCACCAGGAATCCGAGCACGCTGACGAAAGCACACCGCTGAGCATCGCATCGCCGAGCGTCACGCTGGCCGACACTCCATACACTCCGCGCGCCGTGCCCGACGCGTCGATCATCACGCCGATTTGTGGCCGCTCGAGCGCGTTTTGCGCCCAAACCAAGTTGCACGTGAACAGAAATGCGAGTCTCATGGAACCGAGCCCACGATGATGGTCGGAGCGCCGATCTGGACTCCCTGCGCCGCTATCGAAGTTTCCGGCTTGCGCGCCAGCGCGGTGGTGACCAGGGCCGCGGCTGCCGCGCCGCCCACCGCCAGTCCGATCCACAGCCACTTGTGACCCCCGCGGGGTCCCATGCGCGCCGTCGATGCGCGCGCCTCCGGGGAATCGGAAAGATACATCCCGCAAACTGTCCCGGCGCGCGTCTGCCCTTTGAGCGCCGTGATCTGGATTTCGAATGACCCCGCGGTCCGGTTCCATTGCATGCCCCACACCCCTGCGCGACCGTCGCCGCGCGTGGTCACGATCTCCGTCCGCGAGCCGCTCGAGAAGGTTCCGGCGGGTCCGCTGTCCGGCAACCGGAAACTTACGGCCGCTCCGTCCACGGGTTTACCCGTTTCATCCGTCACCTGGACCGTAATACCGCGTGTGGCTCGGGCGCCGATCGGGTACACCGCGCCATCGCCTTCGATTACTTTGATTTGCAGCAGCGCCGGGTCCTGCGCCCAGGCGACGGTCGCGATCGTCAGCAGCCCTATAGCCCGCACATGAATAAGTGCCCGGAGGGGGGAAATACTCTCAGGGAAGAGTTGTCTAACCTATAAAGGATGGTCCTTACTCCCGAACACGAGGGCGGGGGCGCCGTTCGATGCCGGAAAATTACCAAACGAACCCAAACTGTTCGATTTCCTTTCAAGTTGTGCTTAAATAAGGTAAGTTCCTGATGCCAGACTTGGCCTTTCGACTGAGTCGCCGGTGGAAGTCTTTGTCCCGGCGCATGAGAGAGTTGCGGCTGATCGCCAAGGGCGCCCTGTCCACGCGCCACCCCATCATGGCGCATATTATTCCCATCCGCCGCTGCAATCTTTCCTGCACCTATTGCAACGAATACGACGACTTTTCGAAGCCGATTCCGGTGGAGACCATGGTCGCGCGGATCAACCGCCTGGCGGATCTGGGAACCAGCATTCTCACGCTGTCGGGCGGCGAGCCGCTGCTGCATCCCGAACTCGATCAGATCATCTCGGCCATGCGCGCCCGCGGCGTGCTGGCGGGCATGATCACCAACGGATACCTGCTGACGCCGGAGCGGGTCCGGCGCCTGAATCGCGCGGGCCTGGATCACATGCAGATCTCCATCGATAACGTGATGCCCGATGACGTTTCGAAAAAGAGCCTGAAAGTCCTGGATAAAAAGCTACAAATCCTGGCCGGGCACGCCGAGTTTCACGTGAATATCAACTCGGTGGTGGGCGGGGGGATTCACAATCCGGACGACGCGCTGGTGGTGGGAAAACGCGCGCTGGAGCTGGGATTTTCGGCGACGGTCGGAATCATCCATGACGGTGACGGCCAGCTTCGGCCGCTGGGTGAGCGCGAGCGCCGGGTGTATCACGAGATGAAGGCGATGGAGAATCGCCATTTCGCGCGACTGAATTTTTTCCAGGACGCCATCGCGCAGGGCAAGCCCAACCACTGGCGCTGCCGGGCCGGCGCGCGCTACATGTACATCTGCGAGGACGGTCTGGTGCATTATTGCTCGCAGCAGCGCGGCTATCCGGCGAAACCGCTCGATCAATACACGCGCGAGGACATCCGCCGTGAATATCTGACCGAGAAATCCTGCGCTCCGTACTGCACCGTAAGCTGCGTCCACTATATTTCGTATTTCGATTTCTTCCGCGCGCCGCAGACTATCAAATCGTCCATGCCCGACGCGCCGAAACCTCCGCTGGTGAAGATTCAAGGCGCGGATTAGGCACTGGCTGCCGTCGTCGCAAAGCGCAGAACCGCGGCTTCGAAATCGTTCGGCGGAGTCAGTAAATCGCGTTGCCGGGCCTGCCAGCGTACTATATTCTGAACAGGCCTATGATTTCGTTCGATGCTTCTCACCGCGCGGTGCATTATCCAAACGATCGGCGATTTCGCATATGGATTCGCCCTTCGGCGCTCGCGGTAATGGCTATTCTCGTGATCGTTCCCCTGGCGCTCGCCTGGATTCAGGTCGCGTTCTTCGGATTACCGCATATCGCTGCGTCGCCGGCTTCGATCGAAGGCGCGTCGACCGGCCCGCACGGCTTTCCTGCGTGGATTCGATGGAGCCACTTCTTTAATCTTTTCTTCCTGTTCATGTTGATGCGCAGCGGTCTTTCGATTCTGATGGATCATCCCCGGCTGTACTTCAATGACCACTGCACGCCCGGAACCGAATGGATTCGCTTCACTCCGCTGCGCGTGCCAACGGATCGTCTGTGGACGGCCAAAGATGACGCGCGTTACATCTCGCCGATGGTGGCGCTGCCGGGTTACCGTCACACGGTGGGCGTGGCGCGATCGTGGCACTTCATCAATGTGTATGGGTTTGTGCTGGTGGGCGTGTTTTTCGTTTGCGGCCTGCTCACCAGCGATCAGTGGATGCGTCTGGTGCCGACATCGTTTTCGGTATTCGTCGACGCATGGAGCACCTTCGTGCATTATGCGAATCTGCGCCTTCCGCCCGAGCCGAACGGGTTCTACGGGTACAACGCGCTGCAGCAGCTGGCCTATGCCGCGACGATTTTCATTATGGCTCCGCTGAACATCCTGACCGGCGTAGCGATGTCGCCGGCGCTGGTGAATCACTTTCCGCGTTACACCCGTATTTTCGGAGGGCGGCAGGCGGCGCGCTCGATTCACTTTCTGCTTCTGGTCGGATTTGCGCTCTTTGTCGTGGTCCACGTCACGCTCGTGGTTCTGACGGGCTTCGAGCGCAACATGAATCACATCGTGCTCGGCACGGACGATCTGCGCCCGGATGGAATGATTCTGGGATTCATCGGGATTGCAACGGTGCTGATCTCGTGGATCGTCGCGCATTATATTTCGTGGTATTTCCCGCGAGGGTTGCAGCACGCGCAGAAAGCGATCACCGAGCCGGTAAAATTAGTGACGCTTGACCGCCTGATTCCCTCGGAGCACTACACGAGAAGCGATATTTCGCCGCATTTTTGGCCCAACGGCAAGGCGCCGGTACGCGAAGATTGGAAACAACTCGCGGCAGGCAATTTCCGGGATTACAAGTTGAAGGTTTCCGGCCTGGTGGATCATCCCGTCGAACTTTCGCTCGCCGATATCCAGAGACTTGGTGTCGAGGAATATGTGACCATGCATCACTGCATCCAGGGCTGGTCGGGGATCGCTCAATGGCGAGGAGTGTCGATGCGCAGATTGATTGAACACGTCCGCCCGAAACCTTACGCAAGAGTCATCGCGTTTTACTCGTTTGGCGAATCGCTGTACGGCGGACCTTATTACGACACCCAGCCGATCGAAGAGGCGATGAAGGCGCAGTGCATCCTCGCCTTTGAAATGAACGGTTCGCAGTTGTCCGAAGTGTATGGAGCTCCGCTTCGTCTTCGAGTGGAGAACCAGCTCGGTTACAAGATGGTGAAGTGGATCGAGCGAATCGAATTCGTGACTTCGGAAAAACTCCTGGGCGCAGGCGAGGGCGGGAAGAACGAGGACGATGAGTACTTCGATCTTCTTCCGAACATTTGAATGAACCCATCCGACACGCGCGCGGAGCGCGGCGCCGAGGCGCGCGTCGCTGCGTTGCTGGACCGGCTGCGACTGGCGCGGCTGTTGGCGCGCTGGCCGGCAAGGCTGGTGTGGGCGGTTTACATGTTCGTCAACGGTTTCATCACAATCGGGGTGCTGGCGCTGCTCGCGGCATTGACTCACAACCCCTTCGTGTTTCCATCGCTCGGGCCGACGGCGTATCTCTTCTTTTTTAGCCCGCTCGCGCCGGCATCAACGCCGCGCAATACCATTTTTGGCCACGCGATCGCCCTCGCCTGTGGTTACGGTGCATTTGCTTTGGCCGGATTAAGCGCTCAGGGCGGACTACCGGGGCATCTGATGTGGCCTCGTGTGTTGGCAGCGGCGCTTTCCCTGTCCGCTACAGGAGCCGTGATGGTCCTGGCCGACATAAATCATCCTCCCGCCGGCGCAACGACTCTCATTGTCGCCCTCGGAATCATTGCCGAGCCTCGGTATCTGCTGGTGATCGAAGCGGCGGTGATCCTGTTAACGGCACAAGCATTCGTCATTAACCGGCTGGCCGGATTGCCGTACCCGCTCTGGCGAATTAGGGAAAGTCCGCACGATTAACCGGAACCTCGAACACTTCATCCACGCCCACGGCTCTGAACTCTCAACAACTTCGGACCGGGACAGGAACAACAGCCCAGGTCCTGTAACGATCCCGGCCATTCCGCCGATTTATAGGGTATGTCCTCCTCTCCCGCTGGAAAATTTCAGGATCACTACGCGATTCTCGGCATCGAGCCGGGTTCTGATGCGACCGCTGTTCAGGCCGCCTACACCCGGCTCTCTGAAAAATTCCGGCCCGAAAATCCTCAAACCGGAGATCCTGAAAAATTTGAAGCGGTTAATAATGCCTTCGAAGTTCTCTCCGACCCGGACCTGCGCACCGCGTTCGATCGGCTGAAAGGCGTCGCCGAGCCCAAGCCGCAGTTCAGCGGGCGTTCCTTTTTCGACGCGCTGAAGCATGGAGGCGATCTGCGCGCAGCCATACTGTGCATCCTGTATGACCGCAGGCGCACGCAGCCCGTCAAGCCGGGCCTCTCCATCCGCAATCTGGAGGGCATGCTCACCACAACCACCGACGATCTCAACTTCGCCTTGTGGTACCTGAAGCAGCGCGCCCTGGTCGCCAATGACGACAAGAGCAGCCTGCAAATCACGGTGCAGGGCATGGATCACCTGGAGAGCAATCCGCCAGCGGCGGATAACGTTTTGCCGTTCATCAAGACAGAAGCGCTGAGCGAAAAATCCGAGGAGAGCGCGTACAACAAAGGCGAATCGGTGTTGAGCGCGCTCAACCGCAGCCGCGCGGTGCGATCCGCGACCCGGGCCACGGCCATCGTTCCGCGATAACAGACGCGATAACACCCGCGGCGCCAGCGCGCCTTTCAAGCTGATAGAATTGTCTTTCCACGCAAGCGCGGAAAATTCATCTTCAGGGAACAGGAAACGAGCTTATGGCGGTCACAGGTGCGGGTCTTGAGGGAATCATCGCCGCGGAATCCAGAATCTGTTACATCGATGGCGACGCGGGAATTCTCAGTTATCAGGGGTTCAACATCCACACGCTCGCCGAGAAGGCGACGTTTGGAGAAGTCATCTTTCTGCTGTGGAACGGGCGGCTGCCCAAGCGCAGCGAGCTCGATGAGTTGAGAGCGTCGCTGGTGGCGAACCGGCCGATTCCGGCGGAGGTCACCGATTTCCTGAAGCGCACGGGGAAATCCGCGCCGATGGACGTGCTGCGCACCGCGGTCTCCATGCTGTCGCTGTACGATCCGCAGGCCAAGGACATGTCGCCGGAGGCGAATCACGCCAAGGCCACCAAGCTGATGGCGCAGACCGCGACCATCGTCACCAGCTTCGACCGCCTGCGCAAGGGGCAGCCGGTGGTGGAAGGAGATCCCAAGCTGACTTTCGCCGCGAATTTTCTGTACACGCTGACCGGCAAGCGTCCCGACGAGGTGATGGAGCGCGCCTTCGACATCGCCATGATCCTGCACGCCGATCACGAGCTGAACGCGTCGACGTTCGCGGCGCGAGTAGTCGCGGCGACACTTTCCGATATTTATTCGGCCGTGACGGCGGGCATCGCGGCGCTCAAGGGTCCATTGCACGGCGGCGCGAATGAGGAGGCGATCAAGATGCTGCTCGCCACCGGTACAGCGGACAAGGCGATCGAGCATGTGAAGAACATGCTCGCCAACAAGCAGAAGGTCCCGGCTTTCGGACATCGCGTGTATCACACCACCGACCCTCGCGCGACGCACCTGAAGGCGCTGTCGGAAGAGCTCGGCAAGCGCACCGGGCACGTGGAGCTGTACGAAACGTCGAAGAAGATCGAGCAGTACATGAAAGAGGCGAAGAATCTCAACGCGAATGTGGATTTTTATTCCGCCTCGACGTATTATTCGCTGGGCATCCCCATCGATCTGTTCACCCCGATTTTCGCGGTGAGCCGCATGTCGGGATGGACGGCGCACGTGCTGGAGCAGTATCACAACAACCGCCTGATTCGTCCGCGCGCCGAGTACACGGGGCTGCCGGTCGGTCAGGAATGGGTGGATATCCAGAATAGGTAGTGGGTACTGGGAACTGGGTAGTGGGGCGGGCGCTCCGGACTCATGTACGATCTTTCTTTTTTCAGAAATAATCTGGACGCGATTGCGAAAAGACTCGCGGACCGGCCATTCGTTCTGGATGTCGAGGCGTTTCATAAGCTCGACACGGAGCGTCGCGCGGCGCTAACGGAATCCGAGCAGCTCAAGGCGAAACGCAATACCGCTTCGCAGGAGATCGCCAAATTGCGGAAGAGCGGCGCCGATACGAGCGTCCAACAGGCGGAGGTGCGCGCGATCGGCGAGCGGATCGCGTCTCTGGATCAGAAAGGCGCGGAGCTCGACGACGCGTTTCGCCAGCTAATGGCCGGTGTTCCGAATCTGCCGCACGAATCCGTGCCCACGGGCAGGAGCGCCGACGATAACGTGGAAGTGCGGCGCTGGGGAAATCCTCCGCAATTTTCTTTCGAGCCCAAGGCGCACTGGGATCTTGGGCCCGAACTGGGCATTCTGGATTTCGAGCGCGCCGCGAAAATTACCGGCGCGCGCTTCGCGGTGTATTGGGACCTGGGCGCGAAAATGGAGCGCGCGCTGATTAATTTCATGCTCGATGTGCACACGAAGGAGCATGGATACCGCGAAGTGCTGCCGCCGTTCATGGTCAATTCGGCGAGCCTGTACGGCACCGGACAGTTGCCCAAGTTCGGAGCCGATCTTTTCAAGATTGAGGGCACCGATTATTACCTGATTCCGACCGCGGAGGTGCCCGTCACGAATCTATATCGCGATGAAACGCTCGACATGGATTCGCTGCCGGTCAAACTCTGCGCCTACACGCCCTGTTTCCGCAGCGAGGCCGGATCCTACGGGCGCGATGTGCGCGGGATCATTCGCCAGCACCAGTTTCAAAAGGTCGAGCTGGTGAAATTTTCGCGTCCGGAAACATCTTATGACGAGCTCGAAAAGCTCACCCGCGACGCCGAAGATATTCTGGTGCGGCTGGGGCTGCCATACCGGACGGTGGCGCTTTGCACCGGCGACATGAGCGCATCATCGGCCAAAACCTATGACATTGAAGTCTGGCTGCCGGGGCAGAACGGGTACAAGGAGATTTCCTCGTGCTCCAATTTCGAGGCGTACCAGGCGCGGCGCGCATCGATCAAGGGGCGCTCGGGGAAGAAAACCGAGTTCGTTCACACGCTGAACGGCAGCGGACTGGCCGTAGGGCGCACGTGGGTTGCGATCGTCGAAAATTTTCAGCAAAGCGACGGAAGCGTGGTGGTGCCGGAAGCGCTGCGTCCGTATCTGGGCGCCGAAGTGATCCGGCGCCAAACTTCATAGCGTTCCCACGTGGAACGGATTGAAGTCGCTTTTGTAGTCGAATGCGTCCAGGCCTTCGGAGCGCTTCAAGAACCCGACGATGGCGTAGGTGACCGGCGTCGCGACTACTTCATAGATCACTTTGCCGAGATACGCCGACCAGGCCAGAGTCACCAGCGTGCGCACCGGAGCGGTTCCGCTGAAACCGATGATGATCAGAATGGTCGTGTCGACGAACTGGCCGGTGACGGTCGAGCCGACGGTTCGCGTCCACAGCATTTTTCCGCTGGTCCACAGCTTCATTTTGGCGAGGGTATAGGAGTTGGTGAATTCGCCGCACCAGTACGCGACCAGGCTGGCGATGATCAGGCGCGGGATCTGGTAAAAAACGGTCGCGAAGGCCTGCTGGTTGGGCCAGCCGGGCGCGGGCGGCAGCCACACCGTGATCAATCCCATGACCGCGAGCAGTCCGTTGGCGAGGAATCCCAGCCAGATGGCGCGGCGCGACGCCGCGTAGCCGTAAACCTCGGTGAAGACGTCGCCGAAAATGTAGGTGATCGGGAACAAGAGCTGCGCGCCGCTGATGACGAAGGGTCCGATCTGGCACAGCTTCTGCCCGACCAGGTTGGAGATCAGCAAAACTACCAGAAAGATCGCGAGCAGAAGCTCGAAATGGCGATAGGTGCGGAGATCGCGCGACTGCTCGGCGCCCGGTTTTCGGCTGAACACGCTACATGGTAGCGCACCGGCACCGCCCTTCAGCGGAAGAATCGCGCGACCTCCGGTTACGCTTAGTTGTTCCCTTGCCCCCGCCCCGGCCCCGCCGCACCTCCAGCGCCCGCGCCCAAAGACGGCGACGTCGTCACGTTCTGCCCCGATACCGCTGCGCATCCGGTCGTTCCCGGACCTCCTGCGCATCCCCAGAAATTCAGCGTCGCGTTGATC
>Ga0335077_10013040_pt1 | contig 10399 bp, 9 predicted proteins | sample Lox_Sample_31_FD_207151 | JGI IMG/M metagenome (GOLD analysis project Ga0335077, IMG submission 207151) | Soil microbial communities from Loxahatchee National Wildlife Refuge, Florida, United States - Lox_Sample_3.1 | ecosystem: Environmental > Terrestrial > Soil > Wetlands | place: USA: Florida...
GCGCGGAGCTTATGATTATTCTTGTTCTGTTTGGGGCTGCTCTCGCTGCTTCGGTATCGGCCCGCCCGATGGCAGCAACAACGGCAGCAGCATCGAGCAAAGCGGCGACGTTGACGCCGTCGTCGAAAGAACTCGTAGCTTTGGTGCGGACACTCCAGAATCGAGACGAGCGCACCAAGCTTATCACCCAGATTGAGGGATTGATCGCGGCGCAGAAAGCATCAGCGCGCCATCTCGTAACAGCCGTGCCTGCGCCGTCAAAGCCGCTGGCGTCGAGCGAGACACTCCTCGCACTGCTTTCCGACCAAATCAGGTTCGTTGCCGCGGAAATCTCGGCGGTCGTCGAACCCGCGTCGTTGGCGAGCCTTGCGCATCGGGTCGGAAGCATAGCCATGGCGCCCGCGACGCGCACGCTGTGGCTTGAAGGCGCGGCGACACTGGGCGGCGTGGTGGGGCTGGCGCTGGTCGCCGAACGCGCGACGGACGCGGGTCTCGGCATTGTGCGTCGGCGCGTCCGAGTGACCCCCTCGAGCTCGGTTTGGGCGAAAGGAGCCGCGCTGTCGATCGAAATCCTGCTGCGCTGGACGGCGATCTTGGTCTTCCTGGTTGTGGGTTATTCGTTGTTGGCGCTGACGGCTGCCATCGGCCCCCCGCAGCACGTGGCCCATACAGGCCTCCTCGCAATTCTAGAGGCGCGCACCCTGGTTCGAGCGATCATGATCGTGGCCGAAGCCTCGTTCGCGAGGGCAGCGACCGGGATCGGCGTTTTCCACAGCGGAGAAGAGAGCGCGGATTATTGGCTGGTCTGGCTCGGCCGTCTCGTGCGCTTCGGCTGCTATAGCTACTTCGCCGTCGGTGCCGCTCTCAATATCGGCATGGCCGAGACCGTGGGCATGATCCTCGTCAAGGCGCTGGGCCTGGTCTTCACCGGCCTGTTGATCATGCTGCTGCTTCAGAACCGAGCCGCCATGGCGTCTGTCATTCGGGGCCGGGAGTCATTGCGCGGCGGGTCGGCGGTTCGTGGTCTGCGCCGTCGCATTGCCGAGACTTGGCACATCGCGGCGGTTCTCTATATCGCCGGCGGGTACGGGGTTTGGGCCGCCGACATACCGGGCGGGTTTAGCTTCCTGATCAAGGCCTCGGTGCTTTCTGCGGTCGTGCTCATCGCGGCGCGCTTCGGCGCCTTGGGCGGAACACGGTTGGCGAACCGGATGCTGGCGGTTCCCCCTGCCCTTGGTCGCCGCCTGCCCGACCTGCAAAACCGCGTCAATCTCTATGCTCCGACGCTCGTCCGTATCGCCCGCGGTCTCGTCTATGCCATCGCGGGGCTGCTGGTGCTGCAGATCTGGGGGCTCGATGTCATGGCTTGGATCGCATCGCCAGCGGGTCTCAAATTCATCGGCCGCATCCTGACCGTCGCCCTCGCAACCGCGGCGGCGCTCGTAACCTGGGAGGTCGTCGGGTTCATCGTCAATCTATACCTGGCTCCAGGGGCGGACGGCGCGCCGGTGGAGCGAAGCGCACGTGCGCGAACCCTGCTGCCGCTGTTTCGCAAGACGATGGCCTTCTTTCTGAGCGCCGCGGTGGCTCTGGTTCTGCTGTCTGAGCTTGGGGTCAATGTCGCGCCGCTGCTGGCAGGTGCCGGCATTGCCGGCATAGCGGTCGGCTTCGGTGCGCAAAGCCTGGTGAAGGACGTTATCACCGGTCTTTTCATTCTCATGCAGGACGCGGTTGCGGTGGGCGACGTGGTGACCGTCGCGGGAAGTTCCGGGCTGGTGGAACAGATCTCCATCCGCTCCATCCGCCTCCGTGGCCTCGACGGAACGGTGATCTTGGTGCCCTTCAGCGAGGTCGGTACCGTCCACAATATGACCAAGGATTTTTCCTACGCGCTGTTCAATATCGGCATTTCATATCGCGAGGATGTGGACGAGGTCATAGGCGTCATCTCCGCGCTTGCCGAGGAGCTGCGCGCCGATCCCGAGTATCATTGGCGCATCCTGGAGACGATCGAAGTGCTCGGACTCGACCAGTTCGCGGATTCCGCTGTCATCATCAAGGCCCGGATCAAGACGAAACCGATCCAACAATGGAACGTGATGCGCGAGTACAATCGACGCTTGAAGCGCCGGTTCGACGAGCTCGGAATCGAGATGCCGTTTCCGCACCGGACGGTGTATTTTGGCGTCGACAAGAAGGGCGACGCGCCGCCTGCACACATCGTGGCATCATCTGGCGACGAGACCCCCACGACCAACGAGCAGGCGCGGACGCATGAGCTTGGCTTGGTTTCTCGTTGACCATGCGAGCTGTTGCACCGCCTGACGTTATCCGACCAGAGTCCGCAAAGGGCGCGGCGTGGCTAAAGCGATCGGTTCGAGGACTCGCGATCATAGTCATGACCACGACGCTGGCCGCTTGCTCGACGTCAAATCCGCCTGCGGTCTCTGGGAGCTCTGTTCCTCCCGCTTCCTCGGCTGCCTCCGCACCTCGTGCTTCTGGCGCAGTGCTATTCAACTCTTGGCAGCCCGAGGCGTCGGGTGAACGCCTAGCTTCGAAAGCGTGTGCGGAGATCGGGGCGAAGACCGTCATCGAGTCGGTTTTCCCGCAAGGCCCCACCAGCGAGCTCCTGCGTTATCGCTGCGTCAGCCCGGGGTGAGGTGGTTATCGGCCGTAACCGTCAACCGGCCGCCTAGGGAACCCGGCCCGAGACGGGGTTGAAGGAGGACGTCTTGCCCGCGCCGTTGAGGCCGACGGGCGAGACGCACTCGCCCTCATGGATGCGCAGCGCCACCTGATCGAGGGCCTGCGCCCGCGGCGCGTAGCACCCCGTCCGTGGTCGCGCATCGAACACGGGGTCGGATCGGGGTCGCTGCGCATAGACGTGCAGCGAGCCGGGCGGCGATCCAGGTCACCTTCGCGCCGGTCGGGCGCTCGTATCAATACATTCGCGAATGAAGGTTGCCCAGGATCCAGACGGTCCCGCCCGCCATCATGACCAGGATGAGCACCGTGAACAGGACCAGCCACAGCTCATCGACATTCTCCTGCGGCGGATTGACGTGCAGGAAGCAGCGGAAGTGCACCATCGCCTGGATGAATGCGAAGAGGCCGATGGCAATCCACAGCGAGAATGTCGACATCGCGTGCCAGTAGACCAGACCGAAGGGCAACGCCGTCAGGATCAAGGCCAGTACCAGGCCCGAGAGGTAAGTGAAGAGGTCCCTGCGGTACGCCTCGCCCGAAGCGCCTCCGCCGTGCGGTTGCCCCCATTCCGGGTGACCTCCAATGCCGTGACTGTCGTTCATGCGAGCCCGCCGAGATAGACCAGGGAGAAGATTACGATCCAGACGATGTCCAGGAAGTGCCAGAACAGAGCGAGCCGCTGCACACCAAGCCTGACGTCGTCGTCGATGCCGTAGCGCAGCATCTGCACGATCAGCACCACCATCCAAATGCATCCCGAGGTCACATGCAATCCGTGCAGCGGCACGAGGCCGAAGAAGGCGGAGGTGAAGCCGCTTCGGTCGGGACTGCCGCCCCGGGCGAACATCGTCAGGAAGTCGTGCACCTCGAACCCGAGGAACGTGACGCCGAGCAGCAACGTCGTCACCAGCCACGCAATCACCGACCGGCGGCCCGCATCGTACTTCATCGCAAGCGACGCCATGCCATAGACGACGCTGCTCAGCAGCAGCGCCCCTGTCTGGATCGCCACGCTGCCGATGTCGAACAGCTGTTTTGGACCGGGCCCGCCTGCCATTGCGTGCTGCATCGACGCATAGGTGGCGAACATCAGACCGAAGATGATCGCGTCGCTCATCAGGAAGACCCAGAAGCCGAAATTGACTTCGTCCACCCGGTTGACGTGGTGATAACTGGCGCGAAGCCTGAGGCCTGGGTTGTCGACGGTATTCTCGCTCATTCCGCGGCCTCCAAGGTCTCGTGAACGTCGGCAAGTCCCGTGTTATGGGGTACAAGTTCTTCATCGCGGGCCACCGGATCGGCCGCCGTCACCACTTGCAGCCAGCGCATGTAGTCCCGCCGGATCTCGTCGGCGGGGATGATGTGTTCATAGTCGCGGACGAAACCATGCCAGATCATGGCGCCAACGGTGGCCAGCATGGCGAGCGCCACAAGCCACCACATGTGCCAAACCAAGCCGAATGCAGCGAATGAGCCGGTGACGCACAGAATGAAGCCCAACGGGCTGTTCCGCGGCATTTCGATATCGGTGAAGCGTTCCGGCGCGAGGTAGGCTGTGCCGTGTTCCTTGGCGACCCTGAACGCGTCCCTGGCGGTCACCTCCGGCAGAACGGCGAAGTCGTAGTCTGGTGCGGGGCATGCGACCGACCATTCCAGCGAATTGGCATTCCAGGGGTCGCCGGCGGGCACCCGGTTTTCCTTACGCTGGACCACCGATACCACGAACTGGACAACCAAGCAGGCGAGCGCCGTCAGAACGAGCAGCGCACCGAACTCCGCAATCGCGAAGTAGGGAACGTAGATCGGGTTGTAATACGCAACGGTGCGGCGCGGGAAACCCAGGAGACCGGCTGCGTAAAGCGGAAAAAAGGCAAACATGAAGCCGAAGATCCAGCATAGCGCTGAAGCCATGCCCCAGCGTTCATTGAGCCGGAATCCGAAGGCCTTCGGGAACCAGAAATGATAGCCCGCCAGCATGCCGAACAGCAGGCCGGGGATCAGCATGTTGTGGAAGTGCGCGACCAGGAACAGCGTGTTGTGCACCTGGTAGTCGATCGAGGGATTCGCCAGGATGATGCCGCTGAGGCCGCCGATGACGAACAGCATCATGAAAGCCAGGCTGTACACCATCGGCACCGTGAACCGTATCCGGCCACGGAACATCGTCAGCATCCAGCCGTAGATCTTCACGCCGGTGGGAAGACCGATAAGCATCGTCGCAATGCCAAACGTCGCGTTGACGGCCGCGCTCTGGCCCATTGTGAAGAAGTGATGCAGCCACACGATGAACGACAGAATCGCAATTGCCATGGTCGCCAGGACAAGCGAGGTGTAGCCGTAAAGAACCTTGCCGGAGAAGGCCGGGATCACTTCCGAATAGACGCCGAACGCCGGGAGGATGAGAATGTAAACCTCCGGATGGCCGAACAGCCAGAAGAGGTTGGCAAAATTCATCATGTTGCCGCCGGCGGCGTTGGTGAAAAAGTGGAAGCCCAGATAGCGGTCGCAGGCGAGCATCAGCGTCGCGACCGTCAGCGGCGGCATGGCAAAGATCATGAGAATGCTGGTGCACAGGGCCGCCCAGGTGAACAGCGGCATGCGCATCAGCGTCATGCCGGGCGCTCGGCGCTTATAGATCGTCACGGCGAAATTGATGCCGGTCATCATCGTGCCGATCCCGGATAGCGAGACGGCCCAGATCCAGTAGTCCGGCCCGACGCCGGGATTGAACGTGATCTCGGTATAGGGCGGATAGCCGCTCCAGCCGCCGGTGGAAAATCTGCCGACGACGAGGGAGATCATGACGATCGCGGCGCCCGCCATGGTCAGGCCGAGGCTGACCGAGTTCATGACCGGAAACGAAACGTCGCGCGTGCCGACTTGCAGCGGCATGACGATATTGATCAGGCCGATCAGGAACGGCATTGCCATGAAGAAGATCATGATCGTGCCGTGGGTGGTAAACAGCTCTCCGAAATGATGCGGCGACAGGAAGCCGCCGCCAAGACCGAAGGCCTGCTGCGTGCGCATCAGAGCGGCCTCGATCAGCGCGCGCGCGAGCATAGCGAAGGCAATACAGATGTACATGATGCCGATGCGCTTGTGGTCGACGCTGGTCAGCCACTCGGTCCACAGATAACGCCATTTGCCGAAGTATGTGATCAGGGCGACGGTCACGATCGCGCCGATGACGACCAGGCTGGCGGCGCCGGTGGCGATGACGCCGTTGACGATGTTCTGAAGCGTCGGGTGGTCGATCATCGCCCAGAACGGCAGGCTGTGCAGGCCGAGCCGCCCGAAAATGAACTGCGTAAGCGACATCTGTTTCACCCTTCTCTTCCGGCGGTGTCGGACTCGTTCCGGTGTCCCATGCCCATGAGCGCCATCATGCGGGCTTTCGCGTTACTTGCGGCCACCATGACGCGGCTGCTGGAAGGGCTGCCGTGGAAGGACATCATCACGTTCCAGTACAGGTCGGGCTGTGCATCCTTGAAGAACACGGCGTCGGGCGGCATGTCGTCGGCCTTCAACTCAGCACGGATCTCTGGCACCGTGTTGCGCCCGCGGATCACGCTATACACCTTCGCGGTGAGCGGTATGCCATTCGCCCTGACGTGCGCGATCCAGTCGCGGAAGCCCTGCGGGGTTGTCGCGCGGGCGATGAACTTCTGGTGCTGGAAATCCCTGCCGTCATATTGCGTGTTCTCACCGAGGAACTGCCCGGTGGAATCGGCAATGAGATGGAGCTTCGTCTGCATCGCGGCCATCGCATAGATCTGGCTGCCGAGTGTGGGGATGAAGAAGGACTGCATCACCGAGTCGCTCGTGAGCCGCATTGCCAGCGCCGTGTGTTCTGGGAATACCAGCTCTCCGACGCTGGCAATATGAAGCTGTGGATAGACGAACAGCCATTTCCAATCGTAGCCGATGACATCGACCGTGAGCGGCTTATCCGCGGATTGCAGTTTCCGGTAAGGATCAAGCGCGGTGGTGTCGTGTGCCAGCCAGAGACTCAGAACGATCACGACCGCTACCGGCACTCCCCAGATCATCAGCTCGAGCGCGTTGGACCGGCCCCATTTCGGCGTGTAGCGTGCCGAGCTATTCCCATAGCGATAGCGCCATGCGATAAGCGGCACGCCGATCAGAACCGGCAGGACCACGATCATCATCAGCAGGGTGACGTGGATAAAATGTTGCCCCTGTGCGGCAGCGATCATCCCTCGCGGGTCCAAGAAGCTGACGTCCGCGGCGTATGCGTCGCCGGTGAATGCAAACAACGTGCAGACGAACGACAGCAGCGACCGGAGGAGAAAGGGGCGCGAACGCGACCGTGGTTCCGGCCTGATCGATCGTTGTGAAAGCCGCTTGAGAACACACCGCGGAATCTGCCAGCATCCGGCAAGTACGCGCCACCGCGACGGTCGCGAAATAGCGGCGACGATCAATGCCCGCACCGGCCTAAACAGAACCGCCAATTTCCGTGCTCTCGCCCATTTCGGCGCAGAAGACGCACCGCTTGCGGAAGCGCGATGCTTCCATGCGAAAATAGCGGGCATCGCCTGCGCGCGAAGAATGGCGATCACAAACACGACGACGTTCGTCGATCTGTTCGAGAGACCAATCGTACCCTCGGACTCGAGAAGCGGCATTGTGGTGCAGCCGGCCAGGAACCTTGCGGGCATACAGATAGCGATGGGATGGAGCAATCGCGGATAGTGCAGACGCATAATTCTGGGCTCCGGACGGAGGAGAGAGTCCGGCGGCCAAATCGTACCGGGCGCAAGGCTGGAAACTGAAACGGGTCGGTCGCCTGAAGCCTGCCGACGGCGCGGTCGGTCGTCCTACCTACTTTTCATGCACTCACGTGCATTTCCCTTAGCTTAGACTCGGAGGTGCTCTTTCCTGCATGGCGTGTTTTTTTCCTTCACAACGCCACTTAGTCTGTAGCGTCATCTCAGCAAACGCTTCGCAGTGTGCAGCGTGCCATTCGCTACGTCCCCGTGCGACGAAATCGCGCGCCGAACTGACTAGCGTGCTGTCCTTTGCGGCGACGCATACCAGACGCTTTGATGACAGAGGCGATTGTGGCTTACAGACGGAGAGCGTAGTTGCAGTTATTGTGTGCGCCGCGTTCGCTCCAGCAGCCACCTGCTCTCGGCGACGGCCCAGTCGCCTCCGTTCTTCGCCAGGAGCCACCCGAGATTGTCGCCCCGTCGCCGGCGGCCGAGCGATCTGAGTTACTGGCGATCATTGATTTCTCGCTCCGCAGCGACGATAAGTCGAGTTAAATAAATGGTTAGCTCGTGAGCGACGAGCGCACACGGTGCGCGCTCTCAGACACTTGCATTAAGGTTGCCGAGGACCGGAGCGCTCCGGCGCGGTAGCGACGTTAGCAAGACGCAAGGTCGGAGTTCTCACCGCTGCGGAACGGTGCTGCCGCCGGGAATGGACGCCGGCGTACCGGCGAGTCGGCGATCGGAATACGCGCGGCTGCAGACGATGATGGGGCCGCCATCGAGCCGACCTTGCCGGAGAGATCGAGAACCTGAGTGTCCGGCTGATAGATGCCGGTTTGGGCCGTCACCTCGAACCAGGTGCCGCTCGCCGTGGTCAGGTCGCTCTTCGGCCCCTCCATTGAGATCAGCCCGTCCGCGCTGGGGTTCTGTCACGCCACGTCGGCGGTGATGACGAAGGGGCGATTTTCCGGGTCGATGCCGATGTAGCGCGCATCGACTGCGCGCGAATCCTGCGCCTCGCGCGAATCGAGCCGCAGCAGGGTGATACGCGCGCGGTGAAGCTCAGCTTGGAGGAGCGGCCAGATCCCGACGAACAGCAGCAGTATGAAGGCGATGATGGGCAGCAGGCGCTTTGCCAGCACGACGAAGCGGCTGTACCGCCGGTCGACCATCGCGCGCCGCGACAAGGCGGCAACAATTTGGGCGTCGCTCGGTGTGTCTGGCGTAACGGTCATGCCACGTCCGCTCTGAGACAGTCGTGGATGTGCATGATGCCGAGCGGCCGTCCTGCTCGCCGACGGGCGAGGAAGCTGCTGATGGCGAGCGCGTTCATCCGGCCCAACGCTTCGACGCCGAGGGCTTGCGGGCGCATCCACTCCGGCGACGGCGGCGGCGCGTAGCATGCGTCGCGGGCAATGCATCACAAACGTGTCTGCTCTTCAATGGCTCTCCCACCGCGGATTAAATGTTTGTGAGAGGGCGGATCAATCGTAGCTCTGATCGCCGCACGATCCCGGACTGATGAAGAGTTTTTCTAATGGCTAGGATTCTCATGGTGGCGGCGTTGCTGCTGCCGTCGCTTATGCTCGCAATGGGCGATCAGGTGTTTTGGTCGTCGATTTGCGTTGCCCTTGCCCTCACTGCTGACCTGCTTTTCTGGGGGTCCTGATGGCGCAATTGCGGCGCCAGCCGAAACTTCGCGGTGGGCAGGAAGACGACGTCGTCTTCGACGTCATCCACCGCATCGGGTGCAAGCGGGCGACCATGAGGCGTCGTGCTGGCCAAAAGCGTGCCGCGGCCTGCAAATGTCGCCGGCGCGATGAGTGGGCAGGCCACCACCGTCGCCATCAGCAGCTGCGTGTTGCGGTCCCAATGAGTGCCCGAGCTGGGCGCCCACAGCGATGCGTACATCACCGGCTCCCTGCCAAGTCTCGAGCCAACATTGCCCTGCTCGAAAAACGCCTCGGCGATGTCAGGCCGCGCGTTGTATCATTCGCGCGGCACGTAGGGCGTGTGGTCCGCGATACCGTCGACGGTTCGCTCGAAGCCGGTGTCGCCGCTTTGCGGCAGTGAATCGGCGAACCGATAGTCGTCCGACACCGCTGCTGGCGGCGCGCCGTCGAGGTCGGGAGGCTCTTCGGCGAGGACCGGCGAAGCGAAGCCGCCGAGCCACGCGATCGCCAGGACCCGCCAAAGGTTGGCCAAGCTTCCTCCGGAGTTACGCCGCGATACGCTAGGCGCGTGGCGCCGACCGCTCAAATTCAATCGGCGCAAGAAGGAAGCCGTGCCCAGCCGGCCGCACAGGAACGTTTTTCACACGGGATGCAGCCACTTATCGAAACCCCGTGGTAGGTAGCGATGCTCGACTTCGCATATCCGAAAATGCGCGGGGAACGTCCAGACGATCTTGAGACCACACTCAAATTTGGCAGCGAGCTTAATCGTATCGCAGCTGAACATGCGGCCATTCACAAGCTAACTGCTGAAGTCGAGAATCGTTAGAAGCCGCGCACTGTCCATCGCAATCCTTAACTGGTCCAGCGTGTGTTGGCCCGTCCTAACGGCCTGTCACGCAGGCTGGGCGGCATGCTCCATGGTAATGATAAAATATGTTTCATGGAGCGTTCGATGTAACGCAACGTTTAGCAGTGCGATCTCCAAGCGGGTGCGAATGACGCCGATGCGCTTTGCGCGGGCAGTCGATGCTGGGAGGCGCGGCGTACGTTTGTTGTCTGCTTGGGTAGCGCCCTGAGCTCGGCCATCAGAACATTCAACGCCTTCACGCCGGAATGCTCGCCCGGGCGCTACGCGCATTGCGCCTGACGCGACGGCGCGGAGGTCGATCCTTTCTCGTCTCCGGTGCCTCTGACACGTAAGAGAGTTGCAGAACAAAGATGATGAGGGGAGGATATCCATGTTGAACAGACGCCATTTATTGCGCAGCGCGGCTGCAG
>Ga0335077_10013044_pt1 | contig 10398 bp, 8 predicted proteins | sample Lox_Sample_31_FD_207151 | JGI IMG/M metagenome (GOLD analysis project Ga0335077, IMG submission 207151) | Soil microbial communities from Loxahatchee National Wildlife Refuge, Florida, United States - Lox_Sample_3.1 | ecosystem: Environmental > Terrestrial > Soil > Wetlands | place: USA: Florida...
ATTCGCAGTTATCAGCCGCGGGTGGCCGCAATCAACGCGCTGGAGAAGGAACTCGAGGGCTTAAGCGACGACGAATTGCGCGCGCGGACCGCGGCCTTCAAGAGCCAAGTCGCCGACGGCGCATCGCTCGACGATATCCTCGTTGCCGCCTTTGCCACCTGCCGCGAAGCCGCCAAGCGCACGCTCGGCCAGCGTCACTTTGACGTCCAGTTGGTCGGCGGCATGATTTTGCACGAGGGCAAGATCTCCGAAATGAAGACCGGCGAAGGCAAGACGCTGGTGGCGACGCTGCCGGTCTATCTCAACGCGCTTTCCGGCCGTGGCGTGCACGTCGTCACCGTCAACGACTACCTCGCCAAGCGCGACGCCGAATGGATGGGGCAGATCTACAATTTCCTCGGCCTGACCGTCGGCGTGATCGTGCACGGGCTCGACGACGAGCAGCGCAAGAAGAACTACGACTGCGACGTCACCTACGGCACCAACAACGAGCTCGGCTTCGACTATCTGCGCGACAACATGAAGTACCGGCTGGAGGACATGGTCCAGCGCGGGCACATCTTCGCCATCGTCGACGAAGTGGACTCGATCCTGATCGACGAGGCGCGCACGCCGCTGATCATCTCCGGCCCGCTCGACGACCGCAGTGAATTCTACAACACCATCGACAGCTACATCCCGGCGCTCGACAAGGCCGACTACGAGGTCGACGAGAAGCAGCGCACGGTGACGCTCACCGAAGCCGGCATGGAAAAGCTCGAGCGGCGCCTGGAAGCCGCCGGCCAGCTCAAGGGCGAGTCGCTTTACGACGTCGAGAACGTCTCCGTCGTGCACCACGTCAACCAGGCGCTGCGCGCGCACAAACTGTTCCAGCGCGACAAGGACTACATCGTGCGCAACGGCGAGGTCGTCATCATTGACGAGTTCACCGGCCGCATGATGCCGGGCCGGCGCTATTCGGAAGGGCTGCATCAGGCGCTCGAGGCCAAGGAGCATCAGCCGATCCAGCCGGAAAACCAGACGCTCGCCTCGATCACCTTCCAGAACTATTTCCGCATGTACGAGAAGCTTGCCGGCATGACCGGCACGGCGCTCACCGAGGCCGACGAGTTCCTCGACATCTACAATCTCGACGTGCTCGAAGTGCCCACGAACATGCCGCTGGTGCGCATCGACGACGACGACGAGGTCTATCGCACGGCGACCGAGAAATACCGCTCCATCATTTCGCTGATCGAGGATTGCAAGAAGCGCGGCCAGCCGGTGCTGGTCGGCACGACGTCGATCGAGAAATCCGAACAGCTCGCCGACATGCTGCGCGAGGCCGGCTGGGAGGCGCACGACTTCACCGATCCGAACGCCTTCGCCAAACTCTATTCCGGCGATGAGGGCGCCACCAAAACCAAAGTCTTCGCCATCCTCAACGCCCGCTATCACGAGCAGGAAGCCTTCATCGTCGCGCAGGCGGGCGTGCCGGGCGCCATCACCATCGCCACCAACATGGCCGGCCGCGGCACCGACATTCAGCTCGGCGGCAACGCCGACATGCGCATCCGCCAGGAGATCACCGACGTCGCCGATTGGGCCGCGCGCGACAAGGACCCGCGCGCTGCCGCGATCCGCGAGCAGGTGGCGCGCCTCAAGCAAAAGGCGCTCGCCGCCGGCGGCCTGTTCGTGCTCGGCACCGAGCGGCACGAGAGCCGGCGCATCGACAATCAGTTGCGCGGCCGTTCCGGACGCCAGGGCGACCCCGGCCATTCCAAGTTCTTCCTGTCGCTGGAAGACGACCTGATGCGCATCTTCGGCTCCGACAAGCTCGACGGCATGCTGCAGAAATTGGGCCTCAAGGAAAACGAGGCGATCGTTCATCCCTGGATCAACAAGGCGCTGGAGAAGGCGCAGCAGAAAGTCGAAGCGCGCAACTTCGACATCCGCAAGAACCTGCTCAAGTTCGACAACGTGATGAACGACCAGCGCACGGTGATCTTCGAGGAACGCCTCGACCTGATGCGCGACGAGGCGGTGGACGACACCGTCGCCGGCATGCGCCACTCGGTGATCGAGGAATTGGTCGCCAAGCACATCCCACCCAACGCCTATGCCGAGCAATGGGACGTCGAGGGCCTCGACAAGACCTTGCGCGAGGTGCTCACGCTCGACCTGCCGGTGAAGGACTGGGCCAAGGAAGAGGGCATCGCCGACGAGGAAATGAAGGAGCGCATCGAGCGCCGTGCCGACGAGCACATGGCGGGCAAGGTGGCCAAATGGGGCCCCGACGTCATGCGCTATGTCGAGAAGTCGATCCTGTTGCAGACGCTCGACCATCTCTGGCGCGAACACCTGGTCATGCTCGAGCACCTGCGCCAGGTGATCGGCCTGCGCGGCTACGGCCAGCGCGACCCGCTCAACGAATACAAGGCGGAAGCCTTCAGCCTATTCGAGGCGATGATGGCGCGCCTGCGCGAGGCTGTGACCGGGCAGTTGATGCGCGTGGAGATCGTGCAGCAGCAGCCGGAGGAACAGCAGCCGCAGCAGCTTCCCTACATGGAGGCGCACAAGGTCGACCCGACTACCGGCGAGGACGAATTGGCGCCCGCCTTGGCTCCGGCATTAGTGGGCGCCGGCAACGGCCATGGCGCACAAGCCGCGCGCAATCCGAAAGATCCGGCCAGCTGGGGCAAGGTCGGCCGCAACGAGCAATGCCCCTGCGGCTCGGGCAAGAAATTCAAGCACTGCCACGGCAAGTTCGCCTGAGGCGTCTCCCGTCCATTTTGCAGCGCGCATAGTGCCGGCGGCGTCCTTGCCATAGGATGCGCCGATGGCCCTGCTCGACGACCGCACCCATCTTTCGCCGCTGGCCGAGGCCGAAGACTGGCTCACCGCCTTCGCGACGGCGTTGCAGGCGGGCGAGCCCGCCGCTGCGGCCGGCCTGTTCCTCGCCGACGGGCTGTGGCGCGACGTGCTCGCCTTCACCTGGAGCATCGGCACAACGGCCGGCCGTCCGGCGATCGAGGGCATGCTGCGCGAGACGCTGGCGCGCACCAAGCCGGCGAACTTCCACATCCCGCCGCAGCGCACGCCGGCGCGCTGGGTCAGCCGCGCCGGCGCCGACTGCATCGAAGCGCTGTTCGAATTCGAGACCGCGGTCGGCCCCTGCGACGGCGTGCTGCGTCTTGCGCCCGACCGGGCGGGCCGGCTCTACGCCTGGACGCTCAACACCAACTTGCACGAAATCCGCGGCCATGAAGAGGCGTTCAAGCGCCGCGGCGAGCCGGATTCGACGCGCGACTTCGGCGCCGAGAACTGGTCCGACCGGCTCGCCCGGCAGCGCGCCTTCGCCGACCGCGACCCCGCCGTGCTGGTCGTCGGCGGCGGCCAGGCCGGGCTCACCATCGCCGCGCGCCTGCATCAGCTCGGCGTCGACACGCTGATCGTCGACCGCCACGCGCGCGTCGGCGACAACTGGCGCACGCGCTATCACTCGCTGACGCTGCACAACGAGGTCTACGTCAATCATCTGCCGTACATGCCGTTCCCGCCGACCTGGCCGGTCTACATCCCCAAGGACATGCTGGCGAACTGGTTCGAATCCTACGTCGAGGCGATGGAATTGAATTTCTGGACCGGCACCGAGCTGGTCGGCGGGAGCTACGACGACGCGCGCAAGCAATGGAGCGTCACGCTGCGCCGCGCCGACGGCAGCGAACGCGTCATGCATCCGCGCCATCTGATCTTCGCCACCGGCGTCAGCAGCATTCCCTATACGCCGGATCTGCCCGGGCTTGCCGACTTCGCCGGCGTCAAGGTCCATTCCGGCGACTTCAGGGACGCCGAGCAATGGCGCGGGCGCAAGGCGCTGGTGCTCGGCACCGGCACCAGCGGTCACGACGTCGCCCAGGAGCTGCAGGCGCACGGCGCCGACGTCACCATCATCCAGCGCAGCAAGACCTATGTCGTCAGCCTGAAGGAGGCGCAGAGCGTCTACGCCGTCTACTCGGAGGGCATTCCGTTCGACGACTGCGACCTGCTGGCGACCTCGATGCCTTATCCGGTGTTGCAGCGCTCGTATCAGGTCTCGACCGCGCGCGGCCTCGAGGTCGACAAGGCTTTGCTCGACGGCCTAGCGAAAACCGGCTTCCGGCTGTGGGCGGGCGAGGACGACACCGGCTTCCAGATGATGTATCTGCGCCGCGGCGGTGGCTATTATTTCAACGTCGGCTGCTCGGAGCTGATCATTTCCGGCAAGGTCAAGCTGCTGCAATTTGCCGAGATCGACCGCTTCGTCGCCGACGGCGCGCGGCTCAAGGACGGCTCGCTGGTGCCGGCCGAGCTCCTGGTGCTCGCCACCGGCTATAAGAACCAGCAGGAGACGGTGCGGCTTTATCTCGGCGACGCGATCGCCGACAAGATCGGCCCGGTCTGGGGCTTCGACGAGGGCGGCGAGTTGCGCAACATGTGGCGGGCGACCGCGCAGCCGGGCTTGTGGTTCACCGCCGGGAGCCTCGCGCAATGCCGCATCTTCTCGCGCTACCTGGCGCTGCAGATCAAGGCGCTGGAAGTGGGGCTGTTGCGCTAGCCGCAAAATCCGAACAGCCTTCGCGCCGTCTCGCAGAACAGTTTGCGGCGCGCGGCCGGGTCGGGAAACAGCACTTCGGCGAGCTCGACCAGCGGGCCGTACTCCTGCCGTTGCGCTGAGCGCAGGAACGGCCAGTCCGACGCCCACAGGCATTGGTCGAGCGTGAACCCCTCGACGATGGCGCGGACGAATGGCCATGTGTCCTTGAACGGGTAAGGCAGCTTCGAAAATTTCGCATAGCCCGACAGCTTGACGCTCACGCGGCCCGTGCGCGTCAGCCGCAGCAGCGCCTGGAAGCCGGGCTGCTGCAAACCGTCCTTCACCGTCGGCCTTCCGCAATGGTCGATCAGCACGCGCACCGGCATGGCCTCGATCCACGGCACGAACAGCGCCAACTGGTCATGCTCGCATTGGAGCTGAAGAAACATGTCGAGCTGCGCGAGCTTTTCGATCAGCGCCGCGGACTTTTTGTAATACTCGATGCCGTGGAAGGTCGGGTTGAACGCCGCGCCGATAATGCCTTGCGCCTTGAGATCGCGTAGCGCCGCAAGATCGGCGTCGAAATCGATGATAGCGATGCCTTTATAGCGTCCGCCGCCGCGCGCGATGGCGTCGAGCATGCAGGAATTGTCAGGACCGTAGCCCGAGTTCGGCTGCACCAGCAGCGCGTGCGTCACGCCGTAGGTCCGCATCGCGGCTTCGAGCTGCGGCGGCGTGCCGACCTCCTGGCCGGACGGCTTGTAGTCGATGTCCTCGCCGTAAGGGAACGCGACCGGATCGAGCACGTGTACGTGGCAGTCGATCTTGGGCTCCTGGAAAACGCTCATCCGGCGCGTTCGCTTGTCAGCTTCCGCGCCAGCGTCTTGCGGAACTTGCGGTCGCGCTTCAAGTGCCACTCGCGGCTCATCGCCTCGCGTCGCGTCGCGAACCATTCCGAATGCAACAGCACCCAGACGCGGCCGCGCGTCGTGCGCGCGCCCTTGCCGGTGTTGTGCTGCTTGAGCCGGCGCGCGACGTCGTTGGTCCAGCCGACGTAAGTGAGGGGGCGGGTCTTGGAGCGCGTGCCGAGAACGTAGACGAAGCAGTCCATCCCCGCGCGGCTTAGCGCAGCGCGGTCCAGCGGCTCTCGAACGAGCCGGCCGGCACCACCGGCTGCGCGCCCGACAGCAGGGGTTTGTCGCCGCCTTGCGTTTGCGAATAGGCGGTGCGCATTTCCGGCGCGGGCTGCTGCGCTGCCGGAGTAGGAGCAGTCTTCGCCGCCTCTTTCGGCTTGGCCGGCGCCTCTTCATGCGGCTTGGCCGCAGGCGCCGGCACGGATGCCGTTTGCATCACGGCGTGCTTGGGCTTCGCCGCCAATTGGCTGCTGCCGCGCAAGGCGACCGTCTGGGTCGGCGCCGGTGCGACCGGCTGCGCCGCTTGCGCCTGCGAGCCGCCGAACAGGTTACCCAGCAGGCCGGCGATCGATTTCGGCTGCTCGGGCGGCGCTTCGCCTTCCTTCGGTTGCGGCGCCGGCGTCGGCATTGGCACGCTCGCCAGGACCACGGGCTGCGGCTGCGCGGCCGAGGGCTGCGCCTCCGGCTGCATGGCCGAAGCCGGCATCACCACCTGGTTGGCGGGCGCCGACTGATAGGCCGTGCGCGGCAGCGCGCCGGGCGCGGTCGCCACCTGGATCAGGTGGCCCTTGTTGTCATAGGCTTCCTGGGTGCCGAGCTGCGAGGCGAACACCGGGTTCATGCCGCCGTCGCCGATATGCGGCGGTGCCAGCGCGACGCCGCGCGCGATGTATTCGGCCATCTGATATTGCTCTTGCCGCCGGTGATCGTTGACGGCGTCGGCGTAATTCGGGTCGAGCCGGTAGGCCGGGCACTTGCCGCGCGGATCGAACTTCAACGGCTTCGTCGAATTCTCCGGCGGCGCCGCGTCGAACACGTAGCGCTTCTCGCACACCGCGACCTTCGGCTCCTGATGCGTGGCTTCGAAGGCGTCGTAACCCTCTTTCAGCTCTTTCCAGAACGCGAAGTTCGGATTGTTGCGGTGGCGCGCCATGTTGAGCGCGGTCATGCGGAACGGGAAGGCCTCGAACTGGAATTCCTTCTGTCCGCCGTAGAACGACTCGCGCGCCAGCGCGTAGATCTCCTGGATCTGCTCGTCGGTCATGGCGTAGCAGCCGCGCGACGAGCAGTCGCCGTGCACCATCAGCTCGGAGCCGGTGCGGCCCCAAGCGCGGTCGAAGGCGTTCGGATAGCCGGTGTTGAAGGCGAGGTAGTAGTTGGAATTCGGATTCATCTGCCCGGGCGTGATGGTGTAGAAGCCCTCGGGCGCCTGGCGGTCGCCTTCCTTGATCTTGGGGCCGAGGTCGCCGGACCAGCGGCAGATCGGATAGGTCTTCAACAGCGCGTATTCGCCGTTCTGGTCCTGCTTCCAGATTTCCATTTCCGCCTCTTCCTTGAAGAGGCGGGCAAGAATCGGCGAGCCCTTGTCCATGTGCTTGGCGTCCATATCGGCCAGCATCTTGTCGGACAAAGGAGCAAGCGAACGGCCGGTCGGCGTGACGTCTTGCGGATTGCAGCCGGCAAGCGCAATTGCCGCGGCTACCGCCGCCGAGACGAGCAGGGCGCGTAGAGTGGGTCGGTGCAAACGCGATTACTCCCCGATGCGGCGGGCCCTCGTTCCCATATCGTTATCCATAAGATGTGGCATCCGCAAGGCACACCGAGGCGCCTGTGCGTCGTCCTAAGCCTATGGTGAACCGAGGATAAAAGCTTCAAATCCATGCGGATTTGCAGCCCTGGGACGGTCCGGACGCAAGCCCCGGCGTGGCCGCCTTAGACCGGGCTACGCCCCATGGCGAGGAATTTCTCGCGCCGCTGCCGGCGCACCGCCTCGCGGTCGAGCGGACGCAGTTCGGCGAGTGCATTGGCGATCGCCTCGCCGGTGACCGCGATGGCCGCCTGCGGGTCACGATGGGCGCCGCCGGTCGGCTCGGGCACCACGCTGTCGATGACGCCGAAGCGCACCATGTCTTGCGCCGTGATCTTCATGTTGGTCGCCGCTTCCTGCGCCTTGGCGGTATCCCGCCACAGGATCGAGGCGGCGCCTTCCGGCGAGATCACCGAATAGATGGCGTGTTCCAGCATCAGCACGCGGTTGGCGGTGGCGATAGCGATGGCACCGCCGGAGCCGCCTTCGCCGAGGATCACCGCGACGTTGGACACCGAAAGCGCGAGGCAGGCCTCGGTCGAGCGCGCGATGGCTTCTGCCTGGCCGCGCTCTTCGGCACCGATGCCGGGATAGGCGCCGGCGGTGTCGACCAGCGCGAGCACGGGAATGCCGAAGCGGTCGGCCATGTCCATCAGCCGCACCGCCTTGCGGTAGCCTTCCGGCTTGGCCATGCCGAAATTGTGCTTGATGCGGCTCTCGGTGTCGGAGCCTTTCTCGTGGCCGATGATGCAGACGCTTTCGCCGCGGAAGCGGCCGAAGCCGCCGACGATGGCGGCGTCCTCGCCGAACTTACGGTCGCCCGCGAGCGGAATGAAGTCGTCGATCAGCCCGGCGATGTAGTCGAGGCAGTGCGGCCGCTGCGGATGGCGCGCCACCTGCGTCTTCTGCCAGGGCGTCAAGTCGGCATAGAGTTCCTTGAGCGCCAGCGCCGCCTTCACCTCGAGCCGGCCGATCTCCTCGCCGACGGCGACCGCCTGGTCGCTCTCGCCCATGGCGCGCAATTCCTCGACCTTGGCCTCCAATTCGGCCACCGGTTTTTCGAAATCGAGGTACGTGCGCATGGTTCCGGCAAGCATTTGATGGGGTAGTGACGCGGCTCCACGCCTTAAGTCAAGCAATCGGGTTAATATGGATTTTACGGGCGTTTCTGGCTAGGGAGCGAATTCTAAGCGGTTGGGAAATCGCGTGGGTCGGCCAATGCAATTGATAATGTGAGCACCGCATATACGCCCGATCGACTAGACCACAATATAAGCAAAATTGTATCGCTGATATCCCTCGTAAGGATCGGGCGGCGCCCGGCCGCCGGGCATATTGCGCCTGAGGTGTCGTCGTGAAAATGAGCAAAGTCGGCTATTTTTCTGAGTTTTTACTTTTCCCTCCATTGTTCGTCTTCGCCACCCTGTTCGCATTTCGAAATTCAATCCCGCTGCATCCCGTAATCTGGGCGGCCGTCTATGTTGTTGGACTGGTCGCGTGGACATTGATCGAATATTTGCTCCATCGCGCGCTCTTTCATCACGCGCCAATTCTTTCGCGGATACACGAGCTTCATCATCGCTCCCCGCAAGACCTTATCGGCACTCCGGCATGGGTAAGCGCATTGATTGGCTTGATCTTGGTCGCTGGCCCTTTATGCGTGGTGCTCGGATTTGATTTGAGTATTGCGGCAACGGCCGGCATTGCGACCGGCTACCTGTGGTACGTGTTCGTTCATTACGCGACGCACCATTGGCGCCCGCGCAGGAATTCTTACCTTTACCGCGCGCGTTTGCGCCACGCGCGACACCACCATTTATCCCATAGCGGTAATTTCGGCGTGACGACCAGCACGTGGGACCATGTCTTCGGCACTGCGCTCGAAGCGCATGCGCCAAATCTTACCAAGCCGAATGAACGTCTAGTGACGTGAAAGAACCGCCACGGATGGCGGCTTCTGCCACAAGGCGGAGGTGCACAACCCGATTTGTGAGTATACGCGCTAGCCGTCCGCCAGCGGATGCAGGTCGCGCACCAGTGCCTTGAGGCGCTCTTCCAGCACGTGGGTGTAGATTTGCGTGGTCGAGATGTCGGCATGGCCAAGCAGCGTCTGCACCACGCGCAGATCGGCGCCGTTGTGCAGGAGATGGCTGGCGAAGGCGTGGCGCAGCACGTGCGGCGACAGCCGCGCCGGCGCAATGCCGCAGGCGGCGCCGAGGGCTTTCAATTCGCGCGCGAAATGCTGGCGCGTGAGGTGGCCGGTCTCGCCGAACGAGGGGAACAGCCATTTCGATTGGGCGTCACGCCCGGCCTCGCCGCGCAGCGCGAGATAATCCGCCATCGCCCGCTTGGCCGCCTGGTTGAGCGGCACCAGCCGCTCCTTGCCGCCCTTGCCGCGCACAACCAGCATGCGCTGATCGCGCTTGGCGGCTGAAGCGGGCAAAGCCACCAGCTCAGAGACACGCAAGCCGGTGGCGTAGACGGTCTCCAGCAGGCACAAAAGCCGCGCCGCGCGCAGTCGCTTGGCCGGCGGCGCGTCCGCGTCCTCCATCTCCTTGCGCGCCTGTGCCAGCAGCGCGTCCACTTCGGCGATGGAGAGAACTTTCGGCAGACTGCGCCCGCGCTTGGGTCCTTCCAGCACCGCGGCCGGATCGTCGGATCGTTTTCCTTCCGCGTAGAGGAAGCGATAGAGCTGGCGCAGCGCCGACAGCCGCCGCGCCAGCGACGAGGCCTTGAAGCCGCGCTCGGCCAGCGCGCTCAAGAAGTCGCGCAGGTCATCGGTCGCCGCAGCGGCGATCGTCTTACCGGCGGCGTGGAGGTGACTGGCGAGATCGGCGAGATCGTTGCGATAGGCATCGAGCGTATTCTTGCCGGCGCCGCGCTCGGCCGCCAGCATGTCGAGGAACAGCTCGACCAAAGCTCCGTCGGATGTGCGGGCGCGGGCCATCGCCGGCGCTCACTGCGGCTTCTTGAGGAACTGGTCGGGCGGAATCGTCACCACGATCTCGCGCGGGTGATATTTGACGAAATTGGCCAGCGCGAAGATCGTGGCATAGCCCACACCGCCGATGATGCCGACAGCGACCAGAAATCTGAACAGGCTCGGCATAAGTTAAAGTCCG
>Ga0335077_10013045_pt1 | contig 10397 bp, 6 predicted proteins | sample Lox_Sample_31_FD_207151 | JGI IMG/M metagenome (GOLD analysis project Ga0335077, IMG submission 207151) | Soil microbial communities from Loxahatchee National Wildlife Refuge, Florida, United States - Lox_Sample_3.1 | ecosystem: Environmental > Terrestrial > Soil > Wetlands | place: USA: Florida...
GCTGCCAGCCCCGTGGCCAGGAACAAAGCCCCCAATCGATGCAGTTTCATCATTTGTTCTCTCCTCAGTTGCCTGCTTCAGATACCCCTGGCAGGCGCAACCTCTTTGACGGCCTGCACCGGCAACTGTTTCCCGTTTCGACACGCAAACCTGACCGTTGGGCCGGTTCATTTTACGCAGGACGCTTCTCCAGGTCACGGAGAATGCGCCGGTTGGGGCATGGTAAACTTATGCTTTGCGTCTCTGGGGGACGTTTTCGTGAATTGGAGCTGGATCATCCTATGCAGTGCAATTGCCTTGACCGCGATCGCGCTACTATTTCTATCGCAGCGCTTTTGGTATCGCGGAATTTGGCGCGTAACCTCGAATTGGGGAAGCCAGGGCCTGCGTGTCGCGTCGCGGCTCATTTACGTTACGCTGCTCGTGCTCAGCATCGTGGCGACGGCGGATAGCTTCCGCCCGGGGCGCAGTTCTGTTCTTCCGCGCGTTTCCATGATTTCGGTCTTTGCAGGATTGTGGTTCTTCAGCGCCCTTTTTGCCTATTTGGCGGTAAAGCTCGTCCGCGGAGTTGACCGCATCTGGGCTTGGTTGCATGCGGCACACAAGCTGACGACGAATCCTGCTTACGCGCAAGCGGCTGCGACTCAGGCCACGGGGACGGTACTTGCACCGGTCCCGGCGAATGCCGAACTCGTTTCCAACCCCTCGCGCCGCTACTTTTTCAAAACCGCTACGGCCTTGGCCGGAGCTGGCCCGTTCTTAAGTGCGGTTTACGGATTCGCCGAGGAGCGGCTGGCTTACCAGGTGCGACGGGTGGAAATCCCCATGCCCAATCTTCCGGCCGGGCTCGAGGGCCTGAAGATTGTGCAGATTAGCGACATCCATCTCAGCAGCTACATGCCGCGCACGCAGGTGCGCCGTGCGGTGGACATGGCGAACGATCTGGGTGCCGACCTGGCGCTGGCGACCGGCGACTTCATCACCGGTGCGGGCGATCCCATCGCCGACTGCATTGATGAGGTACGGCGTCTGCGGGCGCCGCTGGGTGTGTGGGGTTGCAACGGGAATCACGAGATTTACGCGCGCGCCGAAGATACGGCACAGTATCTCTTCGCGCAGGCAGGAATGAAATTGCTGCGAAGCCAGAACGCTCAGATTGATTTCAGCGGCGCGTCATTTAACCTTATCGGTGTGGACTACCAGCGCGAGCGCACGCCAAGCGGGCGCCGCATTCAGATGCTCCAGAATGTGGATAAGCTGGTGCGGCGCGACATGCCGAACATTTTGCTTTCCCACAATCCTAATGCCTTTAACCGCGCCGCGGAATTGGGCGTTGAGCTAACGCTCGCGGGCCACACCCACGGCGGGCAGATTCAAGTGGAGATTCTCGATCACCGCCTCAGCCCGGCTCGGTTCATTACGGACTACGTGGCGGGCCTCTACCAGCGGCCGATGTTCGCGCCGGCACCGAATGACCGGGCGTCTGCGGGCTCGGTCTACCAGACCAGTCATGGGTCTCTCTTTCCAAACAAGCCCATGGCCAGCATTTACGTGAATCGCGGGCTGGGCACGGTGGGCGCGCCGGTGCGCCTCGGCGTGCCGCCCGAAATTACGTTGCTGACCTTGCGCCGAGCGTAACGACCGCCGCCACAATGGCAGAAGTCAATTTTTTCTCAAGCCACTAGAGCTCCCGGAATAGGCACCTCCAAACTTCGGTATCCCGCACGGGCACGTCTACAAGATTTCAGATTCTCGACGTCAGGCTTTTTGAATGAAGCTTCACAAGACTCTCCTAAGTGTCCTGTTCTCAGCCGCTGCGGTCACGTAAGAAAAACGGTCTGCACTGGAAGTCAAGTTGCTCCCCCTAACCTTTTGCCCGGCCAGACGAGAAGTTGGTTGCGAACACTGGGACGTGTTTTGCAGCAAAAACTCGGTCTGGAGGAAAGCAATGGGGTACGTGTTACGGTCGCTGAAGTGTCTAGCTGTAGCCGCAGTGGCAGTATCTCTCTGGCCCGCTGTAACCAAAGCGCAACATTACAATACAACAATCCTGGTTGCCAACACCGGAACTCCGCCTACGCCGGATACCAATTTGCAAAATCCATGGGGCCTGGTTGCCGGACCCAATACTCCGTGGTGGGTGGCGGACAACGCGGACGGCTTGTCCACGCTGTATGCCATCAGCGGAACTGGTACCAGTCTCACCGCCAGCATCATCCCGATTAATAAGCCCGCCGACTCCGTCACGGTTCTTCCGGCGCCGAGCACCCAGCCGCCGGTGGGATCTCCCAGCGGCATCATGTTCAACGGCAGCTCCGCAGATTTCCTTCTCCCTTCCGGTAGCCCGGCCGCTTTCCTGTTTGTAACCGAGGACGGAACGATCCAGGGATGGGCTGGCGGAGCCGCCAGCACCATCGTGGTGGATCACTCCAAGGTTCCCAATGAGGCGAACGGAGCCGTTTACAAGGGCGCTACCATCGCCGACATCGATGGCCGTCTCTTTATCCTGGTGGCTAATTTCCGCAGCGGCAAAATCGAGAAATATGACAGCAGTTTCAACCAGGTTCACGTTTCCGAAGAAGCCTTCGACGACGACGCGCTTCCTCCCGGCTACGCCCCTTTCAACATTCAAGGCGTCGGCCCCAATCTCTATGTAACCTATGCCAAGCAAGCCAATCAGAACCACGACCCCGCGGACCCCGGCCGCCCCGGTGATGGTTTCGTGGATGTGTTCGATGGCCATGGCAGGCTGCTGCAGCGGCTCGAGCACGGCCCGTGGTTCAACGCGCCTTGGGGCGTTGTGTGGGCCGCGCCGCCGTTCGGCGCCTTCGGCAATACCATCCTCGTCGGCAACTTCCGGGCCGACAACATCTCCGCGTTTAACCCAGTCAGCGGCAAATTCCTCGGCAACATGCTGAATCCCGACGGCACCACACTCCTCATCGATGGATTGTGGGCACTGCGCTTCGGCAACGACGGCGCCGCTGGCCCGGCCACCACGCTGTTTTTCACCGCGGGTCCGGACCAAGAGACCAACGGACTTTTTGGCACGCTCACTCCGATAACCCTGGAGAGGAACCTGGCCACGCAGCAATAACCAGGCCGAAGCAACTCGGGAAATAGATGGCGGATAACCACCGTCCACTAACATCCAGACCGTCGTGGAGGCAAGCCCATTGGCGTTTGCCTCCTCTTTTTTTTTGCGCGTGGTCTCTGAGAGGAGATGAATGGGATCAACGCAGGCTGCTGCCGTCACTCTCGTCGCAGCGGCGCCTCAGGTTGACTGCATGAAGGGACAGGGTCAGGATGTACTGGCAATCCGCTGATTGAGGACGCTACATGGATCAAGGCCCCGAAATCGACCGCATCGTCAACCAGTTGAATGAACTACGCGAGCAGGACGGAGCGGAGTCCGGCAGCACGGCGCAGCTGGACGCTTGGCTCAAAACGCTGATCGCTCGAGCCGGGAGTGACTTGCTGCTGGTTGCGGGGGCGCCGGCGTGCATTCGTACAAAGGGCTTCGTGCAAAAGATTGGCGAAGGGCCGCTGGACGGTCCGGAAATTGAAGCCGCGGTTCTGCCGGCGCTTACGTCGCATGCTCTACAGCGCTACCGCGAATCGCAAATCGCGGATTCTTCGTATCGCGTCGCCGGATTGGGCCGCTTCCGCATCAATTTGCACCGCGAGCGCGGGCGCGCGGCCGCCGCCATTCGCGCCTTGCCGCAGAAGGTTCCCTCGCTGCGGGAACTCAATCTTCCGCCTTCGGTCGAGACGCTCGCGCATCTGCCGCGCGGCCTGGTGTTGATTGGCGGTCCGGCCGGCTCGGGAAAATCGACGACCCTTGCGGCGCTGATTGACGACATCAATCGCCGCGAGGCGCGGCACATCGTCACCATCGAAGATCCCATCGAGTACGAGCACACGCACATTCGCAGCGTCATCGAGCAGGTGGAGATCGGAACCGACGCGCCCGATTTTCCGACGGCGCTGCGAGCGGCACTGCGCCAAGCGCCGGATGTGCTTGTCGTCGGCGAGATGCGGGACGCGGAAACGATGCGCATTGCGGTTGCCGCGGCGGAGACCGGGCATCTTGTCCTTTCCACACTGCATACGATCGATGTCGCCACGACCATTTCTCGAATTTCCGATTCGTTTTCTGACGAACGCCAAAACACCATTCGCCAGGAACTGGCTATGGCCATTGCCGCGGTACTGACGCAAATTCTCTTGCCCAGCAAAAGCGGCGAGCGTTTTCCTGCTGCGGAACTTTTGATGATTGGCTACGGAGCGCGGCAACACATTCGCCGTAATGCGTTGCAGCATTTGCATCAGGAAATTACCATGACCAAGAAGAAGGGCTCCTTCGCGTTGGAGGAGTCGCTGGTGCAACTCATCAGCAAGGGGCACATTGACCGCGAAGAAGCGCTCCTCTGCGCCATTCACCCCGACGATCTCGACATCCTCCTGAGAGCCGGCGGCCGCGGCTAGATTCGCAACAAATGTTTCCAATCAAGTTGCAGTTCAGGCAAAATACGTGCGCCTACAAGGGGGATACTATGAAGTGCAGAGGTTTGATGGCATCGCTTGTCTTCGCGAGCATCTCGCTCGCGCCGGTCGGCCAGCACGTCGTCGCTGACGAGCAGCTGCTGGCAGGATATTCCGCGGAATCATCACGCACGGAGCGCCAATGGGAAGAGAAGCTGCGCGCCATTCCCGATCCCGACAAGATTCGCGGTTATATGGAGCATCTTGCCGAGCATCCGCATCATGTCGGCTCGCGCTACGACAAGGAGAACGCCGAGTGGATTCGTGACCGTTTCAAGGAGTTTGGTCTCGATGCGCAAATCGAATCCTTCGACGTGCTGTTTCCGACGCCCAAAGAGCGAGCTGTCGAGCTCTTGGACGAGAGCGGCCGCCCGAAGTTTGTCGCTAAGCTGCAAGAACCAGTCGTGAAGGAAGATCCCACGTCGAGCCAAACGAATGAGCAGCTGCCTACCTACAATGCCTATTCCATTGATGGTGACGTAAAGGGCCGGCTGGTCTACGTGAATTTTGGTGTGCCCGATGACTACGAGCGGCTCGAGCGCATGGGCGTTTCGGTAAAGGGCGCCATCGTCATCGCGCGTTATTACGGATCCTGGCGCGGCATCAAGCCGAAAGTTGCCGCCGAGCATGGCGCCATCGGCTGCTTGATTTTTTCTGATCCGCACGAGGACGGGCCCTACCAGGGCGACGTCTTCCCGGAGGGGCCGTACCGTCCGCGGGACGGCGTACAACGCGGCAGCGTCGCGGACATGCCGCTGTACTCGGGCGATCCGCTCACTCCCGGCGTTGGCGCGACAAAAGACGCCAAGCGCCTCGATTTGAAGGATGCGCCGACGATTACGAAAATTCCTGTTCTGCCGATTTCGTGGGGCGATGCGCAACCTCTCCTCGAATCGCTGAAGGGGCCGATGGCGCCGCCACAATGGCGCGGCGGCTTGGGTATCAGCTATCACATCGGTCCTGGTCCCGGAGTCGTGCACTTGAAGGTGAAATCGAACTGGCTGCCGCTCCAGCCGTTATACGACGTCATCGCCAAAATTCCCGGCTCAACCTATCCCGACCAGTGGGTCATTCGAGGTAATCACCACGACGGCTGGGTCAACGGCGCGGAAGATCCGCTCTCCGGTCAATCGGCGATGCTGGAAGAGGCGCGCGCGCTGGGCGAGCTGGTGAAAGCGGGTTGGAAGCCGAAACGCACCATCATCTACTGCGCGTGGGACGGTGAAGAACCGGGCCTGCTTGGCTCGACGGAATGGGTTGAGACGCATGCCGACGAGCTCGACAAACACGCCGTCATGTACATCAATTCGGACGGCAATGGCCGCGGCTACTTTGGGCTTGCAGGATCGCACACGCTCGAAAAGTTCATCAACGACGTGGCTAAGGACATTCCGGATCCAGAAACGAAGCTGACGGCATGGAAGCGCGAGCAGCTGCGCGCGATTGAAGAAGCCCCTGCCGACAAGAAGCAGGAAGTTCGCCAACGCGCCGATATGCACTTGGGTGCGCTGGGCTCCGGGTCAGACTTTACGCCATTCCTTCAGCATGTCGGCGTCGCTTCGCTGAACATCGGTTTTGGCGGCGAGGATGGCGGCGGAATCTACCACTCCATCTACGACGACTTCTACTGGTATACGCATTTTAGCGATACTACCTTCGTCTACGGCCGCGCGCTGGCACAGGCCGGGGGCACGGCGATGATGCGCATGGCCGACGCCGACTTGCTGCCCTTCGAGTTCGGTGATTTTGCCGAGACCATGCAGACCTATGTGCGCGAGCTCAAGGATCTTTCCAAGCACCTGCAGGATGAAATTCGCGAGCGCAACCGCGAGATCGACGAGGGCGTCTTCACCGCAACCGCCGATCCCAAGAAAACTTATGTTCCTCCGAAAAAGGAAGACGTACCGCCGTATCAGAATTTCGCGCCGCTGGAAAACGCCGCAGACGCCGTGACACGCGCGGCAGCGGACTACAAGAAGGCTCTGGAACATGCCAACGCCAATGCCGGGGCGGCCTTGGCGGCCGCTTCGATTGCGGACGTGAATCGCCTGCTCATCGAGAGCGAACGCAAATTCGTTACGCAACAGGGCTTGCCGAATCGCCCGTGGTACCGTCATCAGCTCTACGCCCCCGGGTTCTACACCGGCTACGCGGCCAAGACGATGCCGGCGGTGCGCGAGTCCATCGAACAAAAGCAATGGAAGCAGGCGGACGAAGGCATTGTTGTGGTGGCGCATTGTCTCGAAGAGGAAGCCGCCTTGATCTCCGACGCCGCCGCAAAACTGTCTGCGGCTACGGCGCGCTAGCCGGTCTCGCCAGCGACGGACCATTGCGCCGCCGGTAGGCTGCGCTTGCACTGCGGGACGAGCGGTTTCTTGTCTCCCGCATGAATCAGCACGGAGGGCCATCGCGTGCCGTCCTACAATCTCGCCATCGTCGGCATGGGCAATGTTGCGCGTGCTCTGCTGCGTTTGCTCATTTCCAAGGAAACCGATTTGCGCCGGCGCTACGACATTCGCTGGCGTCTCACGGGCGTGGCCAGCCGCCGTATCGGGTGGATCGCCGATCCGGATGGCCTCAATCCGCTTGCAGCCCTGCACGGTCATTCGCTTGTGCAGCATGGAATTACCGCGCAGCCGCGCAATGTCCGCGAGTGGCTGGAGAAAACGCGTGCCGATGTTCTGTTTGAAGCCAGCTCCCTTGACGCACAAACCGGCCAACCTGCCACCGACCATTTGAAGGCGGCGCTTGAAGCGGGCGCTCACGCCATCACCGCGAATAAGGGTCCCATCGTGCACGCGTACCATGAGCTCAGCGCGCTTGCCAAGGAACACAAGAAGAGCTTCCTTTTTGAATCCACGGTGATGGATGGTGTGCCGGTCTTCTCGATGTTTCCCTACGGCCTGCCCGCAACGGACATTCGCGGTTTCACCGGCGTGTTGAACTCCACCACGAACGTGGTGCTCACGGAAATCGAGAGAGGCCGCTCCATGGAAGAGGCCGTCAAGCGCGCGCAGGCCATGGGCATAGCAGAAACAGATCCCACGGCGGACCTCGACGGCTGGGATTCCGCGGTGAAGGTGGTCGCGTTGGCGGTCGTCTTGATGGGTGCCAACGTGCGGCTCGAGCAGGTCGAGCGTACCGGCATTCGCGAACTCAGTGAGGAAAAGATCCGCTCGGTGCGCGCCGCGGGCATGCGCTACAAACTGGTATGCCGCGCGGAGCGTCGCGGAACCGGCGTGGATTGCCGGGTCAGTCCGGAGATCCTGCTGGCTTCGGATGCCCTTGCGAATCTGGAAGGCAGCAGCTCGGCGCTCCGGCTCGACTTGGACGTGTTTGGCCTGTCGTTTGTCGAGCACAATCCGGGCGTCGAAGCCACCGGCTATGGCTTGCTGGCCGATTTTCTAAGGGCTGTCCAGCCGTAGACGGCTGCGGCCGAGTTTAGCGAGACGAGTACGTTGATGGCCACCGGCGGCTTGACCGTAGCGGGCGTGAGACTCACACGCAGCGTAAGTCCTTTATCAGCAACACTTACAAAAATTGAGCGGGGGAGTTTGTCGCTCCGACTTCGGCTTCCCTACCGAAGGAAACCCGATCCGCGGCGGTCGTCTTTTGAGTGGCCTAAGTTGTTTATCAGCAACACTTACAAAAAACAGAGGGGCCCCACTTCTGCAATCGCTCTCCCTTTCTCACTTGGTCCTCATCGCGCGGCCTACCGCTCATACCGGGCAGCATAGGCCGGAACCGGAATGTCGGGGTCGCAGCGTTCATCGCGAACCGGCGCGCCGGCCACGGTCTGCAGAGGAATGACTCCGGCCCAGACCGGCAGAGCGTAATCGAGATCGTCATCCATCGGCGGCCCGGAGCGAACTTTGCCGGAAACTTCGATGAGCGGTAGGCGCAGGATGCTGGTGGCTTTGAGTTCCTTTTCGTTTGGGCTGCGCACGTCCTGCCAACGCCCGGGCAAAAGCTTCTCGGTGAAGGCGTGGAGCGCTGCCAGCTTTTCTTGCCGTTCATCGACCAGGGTCGCCGTACCCAAGGCCACCACCGAGCGGTAATTCATCGAGTGATTGAAGACCGAGCGCGCCAGGACGATGCCGTCCATCAGCGTGACGGTCACGCAAAGATTCGTTCCCTGGCTGGTGGCGCGAAGCATCCGGCTTGCGGCTGAGCCGTGAAAATAAATTGCATCGCCGACGCGCGCGTAGAGCGTAGGAATCACGTACGTTTGGCCGTCTATAGAAAACCCCACATGGCACACGATACCTGCGTCGAGGATTTTGTAGATGGCCTCACGATCGTAGATACCACGCTGCGGTTCGCGTACCACGCGAGTGCGCTCTGTGGGCGTGAAAGGTTGCGGCACGTTTCACCTCTGGGAGAAGCGTGGCGCGAAGCAGGCTCCGTCGAGACTGCTCATTTGATTTGTAGCCGGCGCCCCTGCGGCATGAGTGAGAACTTATCGTTTGATGCTATCACGCTCCGCCAGAGCGGTAATCGAGACTATTGGCGCTTATCGCGGAAAGCCGCGCCAATTTGGGTGTGCGCTTCGCCAGAGGGCCGCGCTGTGAGAAACTAGCGTGCGGAGAAACCATGAGTACACCCGTGATGCATGGAACGGAAGCGAAACCCCTGGATGTGGCCTGGGCGCGCGCACAATTTCCGTCGTTGCAGTTGCAGGTGAACGGCTACCCCGCAGCTTTCCTTGACGGGCCCGCTGGGACGCAAGTCCCTCGCCATGTTATGGCTGCGGTGCAGGGCTATTTTCTGCACTCCAACGCCAACACTTGCGGAGCGTTCGATACCAGCCGCCGAAATGACCAAATCATAGACTCGGCACGCGCCGCCATGGCGGATTTTTTCCATTGTGACAAGGACGAGGTCATCTTCGGCCAGAACATGACCACGATCACCTTCGCGTTAGCGCGCTCGATCGGCCGGGAGCTGAAGCCGGGCGACGAAATCGTCGTGACCACGCTCGATCACGATGCCAACGTCGCGCCGTGGCGCGCGCTGGAAGAAAAAGGCGTCGTGATTCGTCAAGTGGACATTCACGAAGAGGACTGCACGCTGGACCTTGACGACTTGCAGCGAAAAATTACTCAGAAAACCAAGCTCGTCGCGGTTGGCTACGCATCCAACGCCGTCGGCACCATAAACCCTGTCGCGGAAATTACAAAGCTGGCGCGCCACGTGGGTGCGCTGATGTTTGTTGATGCCGTGCACTACGCTCCGCACGGGCCGATTGACGTGCGTGCGCTCGACTGTGATTTTCTCGTCTGCTCCCCTTACAAATTTTTCGGCCCGCACATGGGCACGCTGTACGGCAAACGCGAGCACCTGTTGCGCTTCCATCCCTACAAGGTTCGTCCGGCCCCCGATGCGCTTCCGGATCGTTGGGAAACCGGGACACAAGTGCAGGAGCTGATCGCCGGTATTGGCGGTGCGATTGACTATCTTGTTTTGCTGGGAAAGCAGTGCGACGGCAGAGCGAATGACCGGCGTAGCGCTTTGCAGGCTGCCTATCGCGCCACACGCGAACACGAAATGTCGCTGTTTACTCGCCTGGCGGAAGGCTTGCTCGGCATCCGCGGCCTGCGATTTTTCGGTATCACGGACCCGAAGCGTTTCCACGAGCGCTGCTCCACCGTTTCTATTCGGCTCGACAATCACACGCCCAAGCAAATCGCCGCCTTCCTTGGCGACCGCGGCATCTTCACGTGGGACGGCAATTACTACGCGCTAAATCTTACCGAACGCCTCGGCGTCGAAGCCAGCGGCGGACTTCTGCGCATCGGCCTCGTGCATTACAACACAAGCGAAGAAGTGGATCGTCTTCTCACATATCTGCG
>Ga0335077_10013047_pt1 | contig 10397 bp, 8 predicted proteins | sample Lox_Sample_31_FD_207151 | JGI IMG/M metagenome (GOLD analysis project Ga0335077, IMG submission 207151) | Soil microbial communities from Loxahatchee National Wildlife Refuge, Florida, United States - Lox_Sample_3.1 | ecosystem: Environmental > Terrestrial > Soil > Wetlands | place: USA: Florida...
GTGGATCCCACCGCCCGCCGCCACGTCGGGTTCTTCATGCGGCTCGACTTCGGGTTCGGGTACGCGAGCTCGTCGACCTCGGCGAGCCAGACGCTGTTCATCTTCAATTCCGCCCGCGGCGTCGACTTCGATTTCGCGTTCGCGATCGGCGGGGCGGTGAAGGAGAACGCGATCCTGGCGGGCGAGTTCTGGTCGTCGTGGGTGGCCTCGCCGACGCTCTCGTTCAACGGGGCCTCGGTCCCGAGCGGCTATTCCTTCTCGACGTCGATCTACGGCCTGGGACCCAACTTCACCTGGTACATCATGCCCGCGAACGTGTACATCAGCGTCACACCCTCGGTCACCTGGATGAGCCTCGGGGACGCGTACAGCACCTACCAAACCAACACGGGGTTTGGCGCCCGGTTCGCCCTCGGGAAGCAGTGGTGGACCGGGCCACACTGGGGCCTGGGCATCTCCGGATGGTTCACTCTGAGCTATAACCCCGAGGGCGGGGGCTCGAACGCCACCTGGGAGACCTTTACCGGCGGGATGGCGTTCACCTCCACCGTAAACTGAGCGCTCGCCCAGGAGAGCTCGGGCGCACTACCGGCCCGGCAGACGGGCAACGATCTCACCGTGCGGGATCGTAAATACGCCGTCCGGGTCGGCCGCCCAGCGCCGCCATCCGTGGGAGATCTCCACGAGCTCCGCGCGGGTGGCGAGACCACTCTGGAGCAGCTGCCGAGCCATGGCTGACTCCACGATCCGGTCGGCCCACATGCCCCCCCAGAAGGCTCGGTCGGCGTCGTTCGCGAAGCACCAGACCGAGGCCGTGGCCGTCACCTCGCCGAGGCCCGCAGCATGGGCCCAGCCCAAGAGTCTTGGCCCCGCGTCGGGCTCGCCTCCGTTGGCACGCGCCGTCCTCTGGTAGAGCTCCATCCACCGGTCGAGCTCGGGCAACCGCGGGAACCACGCCATGGCCGAGTAATCGCTATCGCGAGCTGCCACGAGACCCCCCGGAACGCACAGCGCCGCCATGGCCCGGAGCACCTCCACGGGATCGGCGACGTGCTGGAGCACCTGATGGGCGTGGACGACGTCGAAGCCGCCGCCGCTCCAGGTACGGACGTCGCCGAGCTCGATCCGGGGCGCCATGGGCCCCTCGCCGGCGGCGGTCCGGGCCAGCACGACCGCTTCCGGTGCCGGATCGATTCCCACGACCCGCCCCGGAGCGAGCCGAGCAGCGAGGTCGACCGTGATGGTCCCCGGTCCGCACCCGACATCCAGCAGGGACATCCCCAGCCGCAGGTAAGGCAGAAGGTAGCCGGCGGAGTTCTCGGCGGTGCGCCACCGATGCGAACGTAGAACCGATTCGTGGTGACCATGGGTGTAGATGGCGGATCGCGACGGCACGAGAGTCTCCTCGCGAGATCGTATGCCGGTTTCGTGACCGCCGCACCCCCGCCGCGAGGGCCCCGACCCCGCCTCGACCTTCCCCGCTCCGACCCGCCCAGCGGCTTGGGGCTCCAGGCGGGTGAGAACCGGCCGTCTGCCCGGGCGCCGCCGGCTGCCCCAAGGGGCAGGTCAGGGCTGGGCCCCCGAGACGAGCTTCGTGGCGGAGAACTCCACGATACTCTCCGTGGGGGTGCCGTAATCGCTGTACCGGATCCAGGTCGGTCGGACCCGAACGTGGGTGATCCCGGGCCAGGCGAGTCGCTCACGACCGTCCGGGTAGACTGCGAAGTAACATTCCCGCACGCGCTCGAGGTCGTCGCCTCCGGGGAAGTCGGCGACTCCCTCGATCTGCGCCGTGATCTCCTCGTCCCATCCGACCACCAGAGCGATCCGGTGGTCGGCGCAGAGGTTACGGTACTTGCGGGAGCCGGTGAGGGTGTCGAAGACGATCTCGAATGCATCGCTCACGGCGAACCCGACCAAGGCTGCCTGCGGCGCTCCGCCGGGACCCACGGAGGCCTCTACCGCGAGCCTGTGCCTGCGAAGGAACGCGAGGAGTTGCGCGGGCGTCATTTGGGGTGTCTAACGGCTCACGCCGGCTCGAGCAGCGGAGGCATGGCGTCGGGCGGGGCTAGCGCCGGCCCAAGACATCCGGGTCCCCGTTTGACCCGATGGAAGCGGGCGAAGTGGAACCGCCGCCGGCCCGCCGACGCCGCGCAACTCGCTGCACCGCCTCACGAAAGAATCGCCTCCCAAGCTCCTCTCTCGGCGCGAGCCTGGGGGTTCTCGAGGGTCAACCGGGCGATTCCGTAGAGGGGCCGGGAACGAGAAGACGCGAGTGCTTTTCCTGTCGGCCGCGAGCTAGAGAATGCCGGTGACGATCCTCCAGGCTGCCTTCGTCGCTGGGTCCGCCGCGATCGCCGGCCTCATGAACGCCGTCGCCGGCGGCGGGACCCTGCTCTCGTTTCCGGCGCTGTTGCTCGCGGGTATGTCCCCGGTGGTGGCCAACGCCACCAGCACCGTGGCGCTCTGGCCGGGCCAGGTCGCTTCGGTGTGGGCCTATCGCGGCCACATCGGGGAGGAGCGGCGCCGCGCGGCGACCCTCGGGGTCCCGGCGGTGTTGGGGGGCGCCCTGGGGTCGGCCCTGCTCCTCGCCCTCCCCGAGTCCTCGTTCGCGGCGGTGGTCCCCTGGTTGATCCTGTTCGCCTGCGCGCTCCTCGCGCTCCAAGGCCCCATCAAGCTGGCGGTGGCCGGTCGGGGCACCGCCAACCACCCCGCCGTCATATGGGCGCTCCAGCTGCTCATCTCGGTCTATGGCGGCTACTTCGGAGCCGGGATTGGCATCCTCATGCTGGCGGCGATGGGGGTCCTCGTCCCTTCCAGCATGCAGCACGCCAACGCGCTCAAGGTGCTGCTCGCACTCCTCACGAACGGCACGGCCTGCGTCCTCTTCGCCGTGAGCGGCAAGGTCGACCTGCCGATCGCCGCCCTCATGGCAGTTGCCTCGCTGGGAGGGGGCTGGCTGGGCGCGCTATTCGCCCAGAGACTCTCTCCCATGTGGATGCGAACCGCCGCCGTCGCGTTGGGCCTGTTGGCGGCCGCGAAGTTCTTGCTCGGGAAGTGAGGTCCTGACTCTGCCTCCCAGCGCTCTCGGCGGATGGCGAGAGGCAATCGGGCATCGACGCCTGGAATTGGGACCCGCTCGAGGCGGTCCGACCCTCGACACCTCGAGGCTCACCGTCCTCTGGAACGGCTTCTGCGACCGGTCCCGCCGAGCAGGGCGCCGGCGTCTCGTCGCTTGTGCGGGCGGCCGACAGCGCGGAGCGCCGAGCCGACCGTACCCCTTTCCCGCGCGGCCTCGAGCCGTCAGAGACTCGGGGGGGCGGCATCCGACCTTCTCCCCCAGGTTTGCTCGCACGCGCCGCGGCCGCTATGTAGCCCCAGGACCGATCGGGGGGATGGGGGGAGGGCGAACAGCATGGCCGGTCCCGGGCGGGTGGACCACGAGCTCGAAGAGGGCGCCGTCGCCCGCCGCTGGCGCGAGCGAGGGTTCTCCTGCGGGCTCTGGGTCGATCCTCCCGGCCAGCGATGGGAGGACTACGTCCACGCCGTCGACGAGCTCGTCCTCGTCGTCAAGGGCGAGGTCGAGTTCGAAGTCGAGGGAAAGGTGCATCGTCCCCGCGTCGGCGCCGAGCTCCTCATCCCAGCCCACTCGCGCCATTCGGTGAGGAACGTCGGACGAGGCGAGTCGCGCTGGTTTTACGGGTATGCGCGGTGAACCCGACCGTCGGGGGTCCGCCATAAGGGAGCACCTGCGAGGTGAGCCCGCGAGCGAGAGAGCCTCGAGGGATCGCCAGGGGGGCTCCGCGGACTGGCTTTGCTCCCGCCTCACGGGTGAGGGCGGTCTGCGGCTTTGGAGCGGGGCGTCGGCTCGACTGACGTCGGGGTGGGTGCCCGAGGCGAGGGCGGGCGGAAGGACCCGCAGCAAGCCGAGGCAATACGCGCGATTGAGGCGGGATCCGAGAAGGAATCGCGCACCGGTAGGCCGGATGCGGCGAACGTCGTGTACATTGGTGCGGGCGCGGACCGTAGCGAGCCGGGGTACATCGTAGCCCGGATGGGGCCGGTGCGGTCCGGGCCGAGGAGAGGGTCATGCGTATCAAGCGCCACGGATGGGTGCACCGCCTCGTCCAGAAACTCGCCCGCGATCGACGGGAGTCCGAGAAGGAGCGCCTCATGCTGGAGGAGGCCCTCGCCCATGCCTACGAGGGGCTCATCATCACCGATCCCGACGGCATCATCGTGAAGAGCAATCGCGCCTACGCCAACTTCCTCGGCATCCCGCTCGAGCAGATGATCGGAAAGCACGTCACCGAGGTGGTCGAGAACACGCGGATGCACATCGTGGCGCGGACCGGGATTCCGGAGATCGCGCAGATCCAGCGGATCCGCGGCCACGACATGGTGTGCAGCCGGATCCCCATCTACGAGCGCGGAAAGGTCGTCGCGGTGGTCGGCAAGATCATGTTCCAAGACATCGGCGACCTCTTCGCCATGACGGGAAAGTTCGCCCGGATGGAAAAGGAGCTCGAGTACTACAAGAGCGAGCTGTCCCGGCGTCTCGGGGCCAAGTACTCCTTCGAGAGCATCGTGGGGAAGAGCCCGGCCCTGGAGCAGGTGAAAGCCCTGGGGCGGCGGGTGGCACACAGCGACAGCACCATCCTGATCGAGGGCGAGAGCGGCACGGGCAAGGAGCTCTTCGCCCACGCTATCCACGTGGAGAGCGCCCGCGCGCTCGGCCCCTTCATCAAGGTGAACTGCGCCGCCATCCCTGAGAGCCTCTTCGAGTCGGAGCTCTTCGGCTACAAGCCGGGCTCCTTCACCGGCGCGGAGCGGCACGGCAAGAAGGGGAAGTTCGCCCTGGCGGACAAGGGGACGATCTTCCTCGACGAGGTGAGCGAGCTGCCGCTGGGGATGCAGGTGAAGCTTCTGCGCACCCTCCAGGAGAAGGAGATCGAGCCGGTGGGCGCGGTCGAGCCGGAGCCGGTCGACGTGCGGATCGTCGCCGCCAGCAACCGCAGCCTGGAGCAGCTCATCGGGCAGCGCGCGTTCCGACAGGACCTCTACTACCGCCTCAACGTGGTCCGGCTCTTCATCCCGCCCCTGCGCGAGCGGCGAGAGGACGTGGCCCTCGTGGCCGAGGAGATCCTGCGCCGGCTCGAGAAGGAGACCGGGATCCCGGTGGACGGGCTGGACGGCGAGGCCGAGGAGGTGCTCCGGGCCTATGCCTGGCCCGGCAACGTCCGAGAGCTGCGCAACGTCCTCGAGCAGGCGCTCTTCGTCAAGACCGACCGGGTCATCCGCCGCCTGGATCTTCCCCGGTCGCTCCTGGAGAGCGTCCACGAGGAACGACCCGCCGAGGAGCTCCAGACGCTGCGCTGCCTCCTGCGCCACACCGAGGAGGAGATCCTGCGGCGGGCCCTGCGCGAGGCGAAGGGCGACAAGCTCCTCGCCGCCCGCCGGCTGGGGATCAGCAAGTCGTCGATGTACGCGAAGCTCGAGGAGCACCGGATCTCGGGCGACCACGTCCCGGGGTCCTCCCGGACCCTCGCCCGGCCCGGCTGACCGGCCGAGCTCAGGGCCGCTCGACCACCGCCGCCAACGCCTCGCCCCCCCCGATGCAGAGGGTGGCGAGACCCCGCCTTAGCCCGTGGTCCTTCAGGGCGTGCAGCAGGGTGACCACGATGCGGGCCCCGCTCGCGCCGATGGGGTGGCCGAGCACTACCGCCCCCCCCCGCACGTTCACGTTGACGGGATCGAGCCCCAAGAGCTGCATGTTGGCGAGCGCCACCACCGCGAAGGCCTCGTTCAACTCCCAGAGGTCGATGTCCTTCGCCCTGAGTCCCGCCTTGCCCAGCACCGACGTGACCGCGTCGGCCGGGGCGATCGTGAACTCGACGGGCTTTCGGGCGGCACCACCCCAGTGCACGAGGCGTCCCAGGACCGGCAGCTCGCTCCGCCCGGCGCGCTCAGCGCTGGAGAGGACCACCACCGCCGCCCCGTCGTTGATGGAGGAGGCGTTGGCCGCGGTCACCGTGCCGTCCTTCTTGAACGCGGGCTTGAGCGAGGGGATCTTCTCCGGCCGAGCCGTCTTCGGCCCCTCGTCCTCCAGTACCGGGGTCCGCTCGCCCTTCTTGTTCTCCACGTCGACCTGGACGATCTCGGCGCGGAAGAGCCCCTTCTTCTGGGCCTCCTGGGCGCGCTGGGTCGACAGGAGCGCGTACTCGTCCTGCCTCTCCCGGGAGATGCCGAAGCGCGCGGCCGTCTCCTCGGCGCAGATCCCCATGTGGATGCGCTCGTAGGCGTCGAGCAGGCCGTCGTGGAGCATGGTGTCGATGAGCTCCACGTTGCCCATGCGCGCGCCGGTCCGGACCGCCGGGGCGAGGTAGGGGACGTTCGACATCGACTCCATCCCGCCCGCCACCACCACCTCGGCGTCCCCCGCCCGGATGGCCTGAGCCCCCGAGAGGATGGCCTTGAGCCCAGAGCCACACATCTTGTTGAGCGACCAGCAGGGCGTCGAGTCGGGGAGCCCGGCGTACAGAGCCGCCTGGCGAGCCGGCGCCTGACCCTGTCCCGCCTGCAAGACGTTTCCCAGGATCACCTCGTCGACCGCTGTCGGGGAGACCCGCGCCCGGGTGAGCGCCTCCCGGATCGCCGCCGCGGCGAGCCGCGGTGCCGGCACCGAGGCGAGCGTCCCCAGGAAGGAGCCGATGGGCGTGCGCGCGGCCCCGACGATGACGACCTCACGAAGTTCCGCCATGACGACCCTCCTGCGGCGCGCCCCGGCGCCCGCTTCTTCATGTCCCGATGACGATCCCGCCGTCCACGCACAGCACCGCCCCGGTGATGAAGGTGGCCTCGTCCGAAGCCAGGAACCAGTAGGCGTTGGCGATGTCTCGCGGCTCCCCCAGCCGCTGCAGGGGGGTGCGGGCCTTCATCCCCTCGAGCACCTTCTCGGGCATCTTCATGACCATCTCGGTGGCGGTGAACCCGGGTGCGACGGCGTTCACGCGGATGTTGCTCTTCCCCAACTCGCGCGCCCAGACCTTCGTCATGCCGATGACCGCGGCCTTGGTGGCGACGTAGTTGGTCTGGCCGAAGTTACCGTACAGTCCCACCACCGAGGAGGCGTTCAGGATGACCCCGCCCCCCTGGCGGATCATGTGCGGGGCCACCGCCTGCGTGCAGTTGAAGACCCCTTTCAGGTTGATGCCGATCACGAGGTCGAAGTCGGCCTCGCCCATCTGCTTTACGACCTGGCCCTCCTGAACCTTGACCAGCTGAGCGTCGCGGGTGATCCCGGCATTGTTCACGAGGACGTCGACGCGCTCGTGGCGCGCCACCACCCCGTCGACCCACCCCCCCACCGCCCTGCGGTCGGTGACGTCCACCCGGTCGTAGTGGACTGCGGGGCCGAGCGAGCGGGCGGTCGCCTCTCCGGCCTCGTCGTTCACGTCGCAGATGAAGACCCGCGCGCCGCCCTCGGCAAAGCGGGCCGCCGTGGCCTTGCCGATTCCCGCCGCCCCACCGGTGATGAGCACGTTCCGGTTCGCCATGACCGTTCCCTCCGGGTTCATCTCTCCGCCACCCTGGCGAGCCCCATGAGCGCCTCGCGGAAGATGCGCTCGTCCATGAGCCTTGGCTCGCCACGCATGACCGGGGCGAACGCCATCTGCCCCAGGACGTCCCGGCGCAGGTCGACGCCAGGTGCAATCTCGAGCAGCTCCAAGCCGTCCGCCGTCAGGGTGAACACGCAACGCTCGGTGACGTAGAGCACCGACTGCCGCTTCTGGAGCGCGGTGCGGGCGCTGAAGGTGACGTGTTCGACCTCCTTCACGAACTTGGCAATGGGACCTTCCTTCTCGATCTTGAGCCGGCCGCCGGTCACCGAGACCTGAAGCTTACCGGCGGTGAAGGTCCCGACGAAGACCACCTTCTTCGCATTCTGGCTGATGTTGATGAAACCGCCCGCCCCCGCCAGCCGCGGCCCGAACTTGCTCACGTTGAGGTTGCCCTGCTGGTCGGCCTGGGCGAGGCCCAGAAAGGCCACGTCCACCCCGCCGCCGTCGTAGAAGTCGAACTGGGCCGGCTGATCCACGAGGGCGTCCATGTTGGAGGCGGCGCCGAAATTGAGGCCGCTGGCGGGGATCCCCCCGATGGTCCCAGGCTCGGTGGTCAGGCTCAAGGCCCCGAGCACTCCCTCCTCGTTGGCTACCCCGGCCACCCCCTCCGGCATGCCGATGCCCAGGTTCACGATGCGGCTCCCCAAGAGCTCGAAGGCCGCCCGCCGGGCGATGATCTTCCGCTCGTCGAGGGGCATGGGCTCGACCCCCTGAGCCGGCACCTTGAGCTCGCTGCTGTAGGCGGGATTGTGCTCGGTGCCGAAGGTCTGCCAGTGGTTGGCCGGGCGCGCCACCACCACCTGGTCGACCAGGATCCCGGGCACCTTCACGTCGCGGGCGCGGAGCGTGCCCCGGTCGGCGATCCGCTCGACCTGCACGATCACCTTCCCCCCGGAGTTGTGCGCGGCCTGGGCGATGGCCAGCCCCTCGAGGAAGAGCGCCTCCCGCTCCATGGTCACGTTGCCATCCGGGTCGGCGGTCGTGCCGCGCAGGAAGGCCACCTGGATGGGAAGTGGCCGGTAAGCGAGGTACTCCTTCCCGTCGAAGTGCACGAGCTCGACGAGGTCCTCCCGCGTCCGGGCGTTGATCTTGCCGCCGCCGTAGCGGGGATCGACGAAGGTGCCGAGCCCCACGTGGGTGATCGTGCGCGGCTTCTTCGCGGCGCAGTCGCGGAACATGTGAGCGATGACGCCCTGGGGGAGGTTGTAGGCCTCGATCTCGTCGGCGACCGCGAGCTTCTGCAGCTTGGGTGTGAGCCCCCAGTGGCCGCCCACCACCCGGCGGACGAGCCCGGCGTGGGCGAGGTGGTTCAGGCCGCGGTCCGCGCCGTCCCCTTGGCCTGCGGCGTACATGAGGGTGATGCCGACCGGCTTCCCCGTGCTGAGGAACCGCTTCTCGAGGGCGAGGGCGAGTTCCTCCGCGAACCCCGCCCCGCAGAACCCGTCGGTGACGACGAGGTCGCCGTCGCGGACGAGGCTCACCGCCTCCTCGGCCGAGACCACCTTCGTCGCCCTTCCCGGTTCCGCCGGTGCGATCGACTTTTCGATGGGGTCGGTCAAGGGGCACCCTCCGGCCGAGTCGCGCGTCCTCCGGCACGCGAGCAAGCCACAGGCCACAACCGCCCTCGGGGCAGGCCCTTAGCTCCGGGACCCCAAGGAGCTTTGGGGGAAGCGATCCGCGGCCTGACGGCGCCGCGAGCGGCTTTCCAGGAACCTGGAAGAGGAACCGTCACCAGCGGGCCCTCGGGCCGCGCGGCCCATCGGGATTTCCCCAAGGGGCCCGCGCGGTGAGGGGATCGGACGCCGCATCCTGCCCTTCATTCCAGGATCCCGGACAGGGGTCTTCTTCCCCGCGGGTGACGGGGGCCGAACCCCTTAGACGCTCAATCGGCCGTGCCGCGTGGCGATCTTTGGCGATCACGTCCGTTGGGCGTTTCGCCGGAGTTCCAGAAGCCCGGAATGCCTCTCGGGCCGATGCCCCTTTCTCGCGGGGTGAGAGCAGCAATTCGCGCGTGAACGGAACGCCCGGGACGGCCCGACCGGTCCGCGGCGGCTTGGCGCAGGCATTGCTCGGGCCATACAGGAACTCGTGAGTCCTTCACCGCGAGACAAGGGCCACGCACTTCATCCCCGGAGGGAACATGGGCACGAATGATCGCCCCGCGCACGGTGCCGGAGAGGTTCAGGCGCCCGGTCGGGCGGAGATCGTCAAGGTCGCGTTCGCGAGCCTCATCGGGACCTCGATCGAGTGGTACGACTTCTTCCTCTACGGAACGGCAGCGGCCCTCGTCTTCAACAAGCTCTTCTTCCCTCAGTTCGACCCGCTCACCGGCACCATCGCCGCCTTTGCGACCTTCGCGGTGGGCTTCATCGCCCGGCCCATCGGCGGCATCGTCTTCGGCCACTACGGCGACCGGATCGGGCGCAAGAACATGCTCTACCTGACGCTCCTCATCATGGGGCTCGCCACCACCGTGATCGGCCTCCTCCCCACCTACTCCAAGGTCGGGATCTGGGCCCCGGTCCTGCTCGTGGCGATGCGCCTGTGCCAGGGGTTCGGGCTCGGAGGCGAGTGGGGCGGCGCGGTGCTCATGGCGGTCGAGCACGCTCCCGCGCACCGGCGCGGCTTCTACGGCTCCTGGCCGCAGATCGGCGCCTACATCGGCCTCCTCCTCTCGACCCTGGTGTTCCGCTGGGTGTCTGGCACGCCGGAGGCCGCCTTCCTTTCCTGGGGCTGGCGCGTCCCCTTCCTCCTGAGCGTCGTGCTCGTGGCGGT
>Ga0335077_10013048_pt1 | contig 10396 bp, 10 predicted proteins | sample Lox_Sample_31_FD_207151 | JGI IMG/M metagenome (GOLD analysis project Ga0335077, IMG submission 207151) | Soil microbial communities from Loxahatchee National Wildlife Refuge, Florida, United States - Lox_Sample_3.1 | ecosystem: Environmental > Terrestrial > Soil > Wetlands | place: USA...
TGCTTCCGGGCCATGGTCCCTTTCCTTTCTGTCACCTAGCCGATGACCTTTAAGGAAATATCATGGCCTTTCAATTTGCAGAACTTCTGAAGCTTAACCTCAACCCTTCGGTAGGCAACGACCGTGTTCTAAGGTACTGTGCCGCATAAAATCCGGCACACGTCCCAAGAGACACCAATAGGAACTCAGGTGGGGTCATGCCGCCATCGGAACCGCCGTTCGTTAACGGTTGATCACAAATGACACGGTGGCCTCGCGTGACGGCTTCGAAGGCCACGTCACCACGATGGAAAACTTCGACTTCCATAAAATGATTGCCTCATTCCGAAGGATGCAGACTTTCATGAAACGTGACGCCTGTCACCAGCGTTCGCAATTTGCATCTGCAGCAGTGAAGTTCATTTTTTGAGATCCGAAAATCATGAGAAGGGCAATCCTCTTGGCAATCGCTGCACCCTTATGGGCGCAGGACTCGCTTTCAGTGCGCGAAGCGGTGCAGCTGGCGCTGCGAGAAAACAAAGCAATCGCTGGCGTCGATGCCGCGGCGCGCGCCTCCACGGCGCGAATCGACGGAGCACGATCCGGGTGGCTGCCGAAGCTGAATTATTCCGAGTCGTGGGTCCGCAGCGACAACCCGGTGTTCGTCTTCAGCTCCCTACTCACGCAGCACCAGTTTGGTGTCGAGAATTTCAACATTGGCCCCCTGAACCGTCCCGACGCGATGAATAACTTCCAGTCCCTACTCTCGGTCGACCAGCCACTTTACGATGCCGGCCAGACCCGGAACGCTGTGAAATCGGCCGGCCTCTCACGCCAAATGACTGCAGAAGAGAAGCGGAGGACAGAGATGCAGGTCATCTCAGGTGTGGTTAGAGCCTACTATGGCGCCGTCTTAGCTGCAGAAAGCCTCAAGACCGCGGAGCAGGCGGTACGGTCGGCGGAGGCGGATTTGAAGCGGGCCGAATCGGTGCACGCCGCCGGTATGTCCACCGACGTAGATGTGCTTTCGATTCGGGTGCATCTGGCCACCGTGACGGAGCAGCGGATACAACGCGCCGCAGATCTTGATGTCGCGCAATCGGCACTGAACGATGTGCTCGGGGTTCCGCTCGATACGCGCCACAAGCTCACGACCGAGCTCAGGCGTTTAGACCTGCCGGAGGTGGAACTCGCTTCGTTCGAGCGGGACGCCTCCTCGGCGCGTCCGGAGGCGCGCGCTTCGCATTTGGAGGCGGACCTCGCTAAGGCACAGGTAGATTCGGCAAAGAGTGCCCTACTTCCCCAAGTGGCATTTCATGGGGCCTTTGAGGCGGACCGGCAACAGTTCATCAATAAAGGGGGCGCCAACTGGCTCGCTTCCATCGGACTGCGCTGGAACCTTTTTAACGGCAACGAAGACAGGGCAAAGATCGAGGAGTCGCGCCATTGGCTGGAGCGCGCCCATGCCGACGAACAACGGGTCGACTCGGCGGTACGGCTGGAAGTGCGCCGCGCGTGGGCCAATCTTCGAGCAGCCGAGCAGCGGATCGAAGTGGCCAAGGCGGCGGTTGCCGAGGCGGACGAAAGTCTTAGGATTACCCAGAACCGTTACGAAGCCGGCATGAGCAACGTGACGGAGCTTTTGCGAAATGAGACTGCAGTGCTGGAGAGCCGCACGCGGTTTCTGTCGGCGGTGCACGATCAGCGCATCGCGGCGACCATGCTGGAATTGGCGGCGGGCCGGCTCTCGTCTGATTCGGAGGTTCTAAATTGATTCGAGGTATCAGAGTTCAGCTATCAGCTTTCAGCCTTTTGTTGGTGTTGAGCGGATGCGGCGGCGACGAAAGTCACACGAAGGCGGCTGCGAACTCGCCGGCTGTTGCCGTTCAGATCGCGGAAGTGTGCCCTCAGGACTGGGCCGACACCTATGAGGCCACGGGTACCGTCCGCGCGCGTACGGCGGCAGTGATGTCCAGCAAAGTAATGGCCTACGTGCGGCAAGTGGCTGTGCAGATTGGCGATCGGGTGAGAGAGGGCCAGGAACTGGTCACGCTGGATGCGCAGGATCTGGATGCCAACGTCCGCCGGGCCGAGGCGGCCGAGGCCGAAGTTCGGAGTGCCATACCCGAGGCGGACAACGGTGTCGCCGGGGCGAAGGCGAACCTTGACCTGGCGCAGAGCACCTTCAAACGCATGGAAGAGCTGGCATCCAAGAAGTCGATCTCCAACCAGGAGTTCGATGAAGCGTTTGCAAGACTGAAATCCGCCCAGGCGTCCTATGATATGGCGCGCGCCAAGCGCAGCCAACTCGATTCCAGGCTGGCGCAGGTGGAGCAGGAGATCCGGGCAGCTAGAATTACGCGGGACTACACGCGGATTGCTGCCCCCTTCGGGGGCGTTGTAACCGCCAGGAGCGTGGAGCCCGGGAACCTGGCCGCTCCAGGCGCGCCGCTGCTCACGGTCGAAAGCGAGGCTACTTACAGGCTTGAGGCATCGGTAGACGAGTCCAAGCTGCCTTTGGTGAAGGCCGGGCAGACGGTCGAAGTCGCTCTGGAGGCACTCGATCGCCGGCTTACCGCACGAGTCTCGGAGATCGTGCCGGCGGTGGACGCGGCTTCGCGCGCCTACACAGTAAAAATCGATTTGCCCGCGCTCACGAACGTCCGATCTGGCATGTTCGGCCGGGCATGGTTCCCCATGGGAAGCCGCAAGGTGCTGACCGTTCCGGCGGCGGCGGCAGTAGAACGCGGGCAATTGCAGTCCGTATTCGTGATTGACTCCGGCGTCGCGCGAAACCGGCTCATCACAACCGGGAAACGCGGGCCGAACGCTCTTGAAGTGCTTTCCGGATTAGCCGAGGGAGAGAAGGTGGTGAGCCCGATCCCATCGGGCCTGGCGGATGGTTCTCATGTGGAGACCCGGCAATGAACGGGCCACGCCGTCTCGGTCCTGCCGGGCGCTTCGCCCATGCCTGGATCGCCTCCAAGCTGACGCCGCTTATCATCACCGCGGCGCTCTTAATCGGCGCGTTTGCCGTGTGGAAACTGCCGCGCGAGGAGGAGCCCCAGATCATCGTGCCGATGATTGACGTCTTCGTGCAGATGCCCGGCGCGTCGGCGCACGAGGTCGAAGAGCGGGTCACCAAACCTATGGAGAAGCTACTTTGGGAGATCCCAGGAGTAGAGTACATCTATTCGACTTCCGGCCCCGGGATGTCCATGGCGATCGTGCGCTTTTACGTGGGGCAGGATGAAGAGAAGAGCATCGTCCGGCTGAACCAGAAGCTCTACGCCAATATGGACCTGGTCCCGCCTGGAGCATCGGGGCCGCTGGTGAAACCGCGGTCGATCGACGACGTGCCCATTCTCGCGCTAACGCTTTCGAGCAGGCGTTACGGCGATTTCGAACTCCGTCAAATCGCGGCGCAGGTGCACGATGCGATCAAGCAGGTCCCGGATGTTTCGGCTGTCAACCTGATCGGAGGTCAGCGGCGCGAAGTCCGCATAGTGCTGGATCAAGGGCTGCTTGCGGCCTACAATCTTTCGCCGCTGCAGGTGGCCGGCGCGTTGGGGCTCTCCAACCGGCGGTTGCCTTCGGGCGAATTCGATAAAGCGAATCGCGAATACCTTCTGGAAACCGGAGAGTTCCTTCGTACCGCCGAAGACGTGCGTAATGTCGTCGTCGGGGTGGCTAACGACAAGGTAGTGTTCCTCCGCGATGTCGCCCAGGTGAGCGACGGGGGAGAAGAGCCGACGCAGTACGTCCGAATGGCGAGCGCGGAGTCGCGCCAGTTTCTGCCGGCCGTGACCATCGCCGTGGCCAAGCGGAAGGGCACCAACGCCGTGATTGTGGCCGACAACGTTCTCAAACGCGTGGAGCCGCTCAAAGGCGGTGTGATCCCCTTCGACGTTCACGTGGACATCACGCGGCACTACGGCGAGACCGCTGCGGAGAAGTCGAACGAGTTACTGTTCCATATGCTCATCGCAGTAGTGTCGGTGAGCATCCTGATCGCCATCACGCTCGGCTTCCGCGAATCGCTGATCGTGTTTATTGCCATCCCGGTAACGCTCGCGCTGACGCTGGCGGTCTTTTACCTGTACGGATACACGCTAAACCGCATCACGCTGTTTGCATTGATTTTCTCCATCGGCATCCTGGTGGATGACGCCATCGTAGTAGTCGAAAACATCGTGCGTCATTGGCGTATGCCGGCAAATCGGAAACGGCCGCCCATCGAAGTGGCCGTGGAAGCCGTCGACGAAGTCGGCAATCCGACCATTCTTGCTACCCTGACGGTCGTCGCGGCGATCCTGCCGATGGCGTTCGTCGGCGGATTGATGGGGCCTTACATGCGGCCCATCCCCATCGGGGCAAGCGCCGCGATGGTGTTTTCCCTGCTGGTCGCCTTCATTGTGACCCCATGGGCAGCGGTTCGCATCCTCAAGTCCGGCCACGCCGCGGCGCACGGTGAGAAGGAAGATCTCCTGACGAGGTTATATCGCCGCTTCATGGGCAAGTTGCTCCACGTGTCGCTGTTGCGCTGGGGATTTTTGTTGGGCGTCGTGGCGCTGCTGCTGGGCTCGGTCTCGCTGTTCTACGTCGAGTTCGTGAAAGTGAAGATGCTTCCGTTCGACAACAAAAGCGAGTTCCAGGTAATTGTGGATATGCCGAACGGGACGACGCTCGAAGAGACGGCGCGCGCGGCCGATGCCCTGGCGCGCATCACCCTCGATCAGCCGGAGGTAGTCAACCTGCAAACCAATGTGGGCGCGGCATCCCCGTTCAACTTCAATGGCCTTGTACGCCACTATTACCTGCGCCAGGGCTCGAACGTGGCCGACATTCAGGTCAACCTGCAGCCGAAGGGCGATCGCAAACTGCAAAGCCACGAAATCGCCAAACAGGTTCGGCAAAGGCTGTTGGCGGTGGCCACGCAATACGGCGCCCGGATCAAGGTAGCCGAGGTGCCGCCCGGGCCGCCAGTGCTGGAAACGCTCGTGGCCGAGGTCTACGGGCCGGAAATGAAGGAACGCATCGATATCGCGCGGCGCATCCGCGATTTGTGGAGACGCACCGACGGTGTTGTGGACGTGGACTGGTATGTCGAAGACGACCAGCCCAAATACCGGCTGGTAGTTGATAAAGAAAAGGCTGCACTGAACGGAATTTCGGAAGACGATATCGCCAAGACCATGGCGCTGGCATCGTCGGGTTACCAGGCCGGATTGCTGCACGCGGACTCCTCCAAGGAGGACATCCCCCTGATGGTACGGCTCGACCGCGCCAGCCGTTCGGACCTGGAGAAGATCCAAACCCTCAAAGTAGCGGGGCGGACGGGCCGGCTGGTGGCGCTCAGCGAACTCGTTCGCCCGCTTGAAGTCACAGCGGACAAGAGCATCTACCATAAGAACCTCATGCCAGTCACCTACGTGATTGGCGACGTCGCAGGAGCAATGGAGAGCCCGGTCTACGCGATCCTCAAACTCGGACCCCAAATGGACAAGTTCCGTGCGCCTGGGGGCTACGCCATCGAGCAGCACATGGCTGCGCTTCCTTCGGACTCCGAACACTATTCGATGAAATGGGATGGCGAATGGCACATCACGTATGAGGTCTTTAGAGACCTGGGGATTGCGTTCGCGGCGGTCTTGATTCTGATTTACGGCCTCGTAGTGGGATGGTTCCAGTCGTTCATCACGCCGTTGGTCATCATGGCGGCGATTCCGTTTTCGCTTGTCGGAATTCTGCCAGCGCACGGTCTGCTGCACGCGTTCTTCACCGCGACCTCCATGATCGGCTTTATCGCCGGCGCGGGTATCGTAGTTCGAAATTCCATCATTTTGGTGGATTTCATCGAGTTGCGCCTGCAGGAAGGCATGCCGTTGGACGAAGCGGTAATCGATGCGGGCGCCGTCCGCTTCCGTCCAATGTTGCTGACCGCAGCTGCCGTCGTGGTCGGCGCGGGCGTAATCCTCTTCGACCCGATCTTCCAGGGTCTTGCGATTGCGCTAATGGCAGGCGAGGTGGCTTCCCTGGCGCTGTCGCGGATGACCGTCCCTATCGTCTATTTTGTTGTGAATCGAAGGAGAAAAATGGCATGTCCATCGAACGTTACTTACGCCTCATCGCAGGTTTCTTCGTGATGTTGAGCGTCGCTCTCGCTTACTGGGTAAATCCGGCGTGGTTCCTGTTCACGGCCTTTGTCGGTCTGAATCTGTTTCAGTCCGCTTTCACGAACTGGTGCCCGATGATGACCTTTCTGCGAAAACTGGGGGTTGAGTCCGCGGAGCACGACGTTCGCAGCGCATCACCCAAGCTCTCGTAGGCGAGATCTCCTATGCCATGAACTACCCAGTGTGGACGTGAGCTTCGGCGCGGGCCTGCTGATGGCGCTGCTGTCGATTCTGCACGTGTTCGTGTCGCATTTTGCCGTCGGCGGCGGGTTGTTTCTCGTCGTGACAGAGCGCAGGGCGCTGAGGCGAAGCGACAACGAAGTGTTGACCTGGTTGCGCACGCATACCAAATTTTTCGTGCTGGTGACCGTCGTCTTTGGAGCGATCAGTGGTGTAGGCATCTGGTTTACGATTGCACTGATTCATCCCTCGGCCACAAGCAGTCTGATCCATGCCTATGTCTGGGGATGGGCCATCGAGTGGGTTTTCTTCTTCCTGGAGATCACGGCGGCGTTGTTCTACCTCTATGGGTGGAACAAGCTAGAGCCGCGGCTTCACCTCTGGTATGGGTGGATCTATTTCGTCGCGGCATTCGCCAGCATGGTGATTATCAACGGGATCATCACCTTCATGCTTACGTCGGGGAAGTGGGTGGAGACAAAGGCATTCTGGACTGGCTTTTTCAATCCGACGTACTTCCCCTCACTGGTGGTCCGTACCGCGATCGCGATCGCGCTGGCCGGGATGTACGCTCTGGTCACGGCTAGCCGGATCCAAGAGGCATCTCTCAAACGGCGGATGGTGAAATGGAGCGCGACGTGGATCCTGCCTTCGATGGCGGCTCTCCCGCCGCTGATCTGGTGGTATGTCCGATGCATTCCGCCAGAACGATGGGCCAGCGCCAAAGGAGGCATGCCCACCGCCTCCCATTACGCCCTGAATGCCGCCGTGCTGGCTGCCGTGACCTTCGTGCTGGCTGTCGGGACGCTGATCCGGCCCGCCCGGCTGCGCGTTTCGTACAGCCTCTTAGTCCTGCTCGCGGCACTCGGGACCATGGGCTCGTTCGAGTTCGTCCGCGAGGCGATCCGCAAGCCGTTCATCATCGCGGATTACATGTATGACAACTCTCTGTACTCTAAGCAATCAGGGGTCGACAGCGGCTTCTCTGTGGAGCAGGTCGACAAAGCGGGCGTGCTCAACACCGCCCGGTGGGTCCGGCGCGCGGAAGGCATCGCTGCCGGGAAGGAAATCTTCAGGGTCGAATGCCAGAGCTGTCATACGGTGGATGCCTATCGCGGCGTGCGCCGGCTTCTGGCCGCGCGCCAATGGGACACCGAGCAGTTAGAAGCCATGCTGGGCAGCCTCGATGTGATGCACAACAGTGTCATGCCGCCGTTTGCAGGCACGGATCAAGAGCGCAAAGACCTGAGCGGGTACCTGGCGACTCTGTACCCCGCCAGTCCGACGCCACTGGAAGGCGCCCGATTGTTCCATCAGAACTGCGCGGTTTGTCATCGATCGGGCGCTGACGACCCGGCCATCACAACGATCCGCTCGATGGATCCGGATTCGGCGTCGGAGATGCTCAAGAGCCTGCCGGCACTTTTCACGCGCATGCCGGACCTGAAGCTCAGCGAACAGCAGCGCTCCGCGCTCGTTCAATGGATTCGAACGCAAATCGCCGAGGCGGGAACGCCGCGGGAACGCGCAAGCTTCCTGCGTCCGAGAGGAGACTACTGACATGCTCCAAGCCTCCATCCCTACTCTTGATCCGATTCCGCTGCCGGCTCCGTACTGGCTTTTCAAACTGCTCCTGGTCGTGACGTTCACCTTGCATGTTCTGGCCATGAATTTCCTGCTCGGCGGAATGGCGCTGGCGATCGCAAGCCGCTGGAGCGCTGCTCGCGACCGAGCCAACCGTCTATTTAGCGATGTGGCGACGAAACTGCCCCTGCTGTTGCCCGCGACGGTAACGCTAGGTGTTGCGCCGCTGCTGTTTTTGCAAGTGATTTATGGCCAGTTCTTCTACACGTCGTCCGTAGTGATCGCCTGGCCGTGGTTCTTGGCTTTGGTGATGCTGACGGTCGCGTATTACGGCCTCTATTACGTTTCCAGCCGGACGCATCGCCAGTCGGGGTCAGGCCGATGGGTGCTGCTCGCAAGTTTCTCTTGATCGCAGTTATCGGATTTCTGTTCACCACGAACCTGACTCTCAGCCAGACGCCGGTGGTCTGGAGCGGCAAGTATCATGCGGACTCCAGCGGTTGGAATCTGAATCTCTCCGAAGCCACGCTCGTGCCGCGATACCTCCACTTCTTTGCGGCCGCCGTGGCGGTGGGTGGACTGCTGCTCATGCTGCTCGCGTGGCTCAAGCGGGCCAGCGACGTCGAATACCGCCGCTACATCTCCCGTATCGGGGGCAGGGCTTTCGAGTATGCCACGATGGCACAGTTCGCGGTGGGTTTCTGGTTTCTCGCGACCCTGCCGGAAGCCCAGCGCGCACTTTTCATGGGTGGAACCGGCACGGCCACGTTGTTGCTGATAACGGGCATCGTCGCCGCGGTGGCCGCCCTGGTTGTGGTTGGCACGAAAGACGGAAGGCGCTGGGGGCCGCACGGTCAACATGGAAGTATCCATGCTGGCGCGCGCGATGGGCCGCAAGTGGTCCCTGCTGTGGCCCAAGGTGAAACGCAATGAGGAACCCAAGGACACGGGCCGCGCGCTGACCCCGGAAGAGGAAGCACGGCTGCTCAAGGCCGTTGAGAAAGCGCGCTCCCCTGTACTGGCCACGTTCGTCAAGGCCCTGCTGCTGACCTGCGCACGCTGCGGGGAACTGACTGGGATGACGTGGGGACAGGTGGATCTTGTCAACCGCGTCATAACGGTCGGGAAGGCCAAGACGAACGCGGGCACCGGACGCCAGATTCCGATGAATCAGGAACTGCTTGACGTGATGAAGGCCCATGCCCAGTGGTTCACCAAGCGCTTTGGCGAAACGCGGCCAGAGCATTATTTGTTCCCGGCTGGTGAACGCTGGCCCAATGACCCCACCCGGTCCACCACATCCTTCAAGACCGCGTGGGGCAATCTTCGGAAGGAAGCAAAGGTATCGTGCCGTATCCACGACCTACGGCACACGGCCATTACGAAGCTGGCAGAGAGTGGCGCATCCGATTCCACCATCATGGCGCTGGCCGGGCACCTGTCCCGCGCAATGCTGGAACGGTACAGCCACATCCGAATGAACGCAAAACGTCAGGCCGTGGAATCACTCAGCCTCAGTGCGAAAAGGAAAGACACGCGTATCAGGGATTCGGTTCAACCTTCGCAGATTCCAACACCCGCATGAGCACGCTGGCCATAGCCAGATACTCATGTCCTCGATAGGGGTCATCGATGGCCAGGACTGTGTGCGCCTTCAAGTTGCGTAGCCCACCGATTCCTTTGAAGATGTTCATAAAGCCGCGCTGCTCGTCTTTGTCAGCTTGCGTTATCAAAGCATTGAACCGAATCACAGGGTGTTGGTTCTCACACCCGAATGCGCGGTTCATGAGTGCTTCGCCGTCTGCCGCGATGCCGCTCACCCGCTTCACTTCCTCGACAACCTTGATATAGCCGTTCAGGGCCGCTTCCCTGTAGTGACCATTGCGGAAAAGATCCCCGCTCACCCGTTCAATTTCTGGATGGAAGCAGTACGTGTCGTCATTTCGAGCAGACGGGGGAGCGAGCATTTCAAGCTGTTGAATGGCAGATTCCAGGATGGCCCTTCGATGGTTGCACTGTCTCTGGGTCCATCTAACTTGCTGCTCATATCTCATTCCCCCGAGGGGTACTCCCCCACCACTGGCATACTCAAATTCGCGAGCGTTCTGGTGGGCTTGTCCTGACGGCTTTCCGAATGCCGCATGTAGGATCTCAGTTGTCGTGCGTTCCCAGGTTGAGTACTGTGGTTCTGCGAAAGATGATTCTTCGAGTCCGGGGATCTCAGCAAGCGCCTTTTTCAGGAGAGTGACGGCACGGTCTGCGGAAATGCTGGGGGCGATGTCAGGAGTCTTGGTAGTGCGCGCCATTACATAAACAGTCTAGCGCCAGATGGGCTGCCCAAAGAAATCCCCAAAGTAAACACTCTCCCTGGGCACATGCCGTGCGATTAGGGTCTGTATACCTATGAAATGAATGGTGGGCGCGACAGGACTCGAACCTGTGACCTCCTGCGTGTGAAGCACTATGGACTTCTCCGC
>Ga0335077_10013049_pt1 | contig 10396 bp, 8 predicted proteins | sample Lox_Sample_31_FD_207151 | JGI IMG/M metagenome (GOLD analysis project Ga0335077, IMG submission 207151) | Soil microbial communities from Loxahatchee National Wildlife Refuge, Florida, United States - Lox_Sample_3.1 | ecosystem: Environmental > Terrestrial > Soil > Wetlands | place: USA: Florida...
ATGCTGCTGGATGAGGCCGACGACGTTGCGGATGGCCGGGTCGGCGTCGTAGCCCAACAACAGGTCGGGCGCGCTCAGGTGGAAGAAGCTCAATGCGTGCGATTGCGTGAGCTGGCCCATGTGCATCAGCTCACGCAACAGCTTCGCCGGCCGCGGAATCGCGACGCCGAGCACCGCGTCGCATGCCTTGGCGCTGGCCAACAAATGGCTCACCGGGCAGATCCCGCAGATGCGCGCGGTGATTTGCGGCATCTCGGCAAAGAAACGGCCTTCGCAAAATTTTTCAAACCCCCGGAACTCAACCACGTGGAACTGCGTGTCCGCCACGTTGCCCGCGGCGTCGAGCTGGATCGTGATCTTCGCGTGACCCTCGATGCGGGTGACAGGGCTGATCGTAATGGTCCTGGTTTTGGTCTCAGTCATAACACAAATTCTTCTCCGTCCATTTCGGCATGCGGCCCGCGAGCAATTCGGTGAGCGCAAACCAGATGGTGTCGGCATCGGGCGGGCAACCGGGGATGTGGGCGTCCACTTTTACGAACTCCTGGATGGGCCGAACCCGCTTAAGCAGCGCGGGGACGACGGGAGCCGCGGGAATGTCGCCGACCTGCGTGCTCTCGGTCTCCACAAAACCGCGCGCGACGACGTCTTCGAGTTTGAACTGATTGCGCAACGCCGGGATGTTCCCGGTAATGGCGCAATCGCCGAGCGCGACGAGCACCTTGCAATGCGCCCGCAGTGTCCGCAACACGTGCTCATTTTCATCGTTGCATACAGCGCCTTCGACGATGCCCACATCCACGTCGGGAATCGCTTTCACGTCCGTAATCGGGCTGGCGGTGATATCCACCAGCTTGACGAGTTCCACCAGCCGCTCGTCCAAATCCAAAAACGACATGTGGCAGCCCGAACAACCGCCCAGCCAGACCGTCGCTACTTTAACTTTGGGTTTGTCGCTCATAATTGCCTTCATTTCAAAACCGCTTCCAGAATTTCCCGGTCCGGGCGCGCCTCGCCGCGTGGCGGCAATACCGCCTGCAACGGTAGTTCGCGTCCTTCAAAATTGGTGACGGTACCTTTCTTCTCGCACCAGATGGTCGCCGGCAACACGACCCTGGCGAGGCCGGTCAGCCGCGATTCGTAGGCCGCTTGCACGACGACGCATTCAATTTCCTCCAGCAACGCCCGCACATATTTCTCGTCCAGCAACCGCGAGCCGCCGTCCGGCTCATCGCCGGCGACAATCTGCAGGAACTTCAGCGGTTTGGCGTCGAGCCATGGGCCGATTTCTTCGATTGGTTCAATGCCACCCGCGGCCAGCGTCAGGCCGTTGGGACTGGTAGGCAGTGCAATCAGCGCAGGCGCCGGGCCGGCGTTTCTCGTTTCGAAAATTTTGACCAGCCGTTCGAGCACGGCCACCCCGATGGGCGTCATCGCTTCCGGCCCGTAAACCAGCACCGGGCGCTTGGCGTCCTTCAATTCCTCGCCCACGCGGTTCCAGAATTTGCGTTCGAGACTGACGACGTTGGCGCAAATGGTCGCATACCGGTCGAGGTCGCTCTTCCGGGTGTGGAAGATGAGCAGTTTCGCTTTGCGCACACGCACGGTGGTGCGGATTTTGGCCGCGACGACTCCCTGCGCCTGGCTGGGTTGCGCACCGAGCACGATGACGGCGTCGGCGTCGTGCAGTTTGGCCATGGCGTCCGGGCTGCGATCGTTATTGGCGCACAAGGCGGCTTCGTTCGGGGCGACGAACATCCCGATGCGCTCAAATTTCTTCAACGTCGCAACGGTTTCATTACTCAAGCGCGGCGAGACGAGGACGGCTTTCTGAGCGGCGGTGGCTTTTTTCGCGGCCTGCCGCACGACCTTGAGGGCTTCATCCCAGGTGGCCGGTTCCAGTTTTCCATGCTTGCGGACCAGCGGTTGCAGGATGCGCCGGCGCGGTTCTGCCCAGGTTTCATAACGACCGCGCGCGCACAGGTGTCCTCGGCTGACCGGTGAATCGAAATCGCCGAAGACTTCGACGATGCGATTTTCCTTCGTATAAACCAGCAGACCGCAACCGACCGGGCACTCGTTGCAGGTGGTGCGGACGGTCTGGCAAGTGCCCAGTTTGCCGCGGAACGCAGCGGCTTTGTCGAACAGCGCGCCGGTGGGGCACGCCGCGACACACGCGCCGCAACTCGTGCAGGTGTCCGACGTGCCGAAAGTCACGCCCAGGTCCACGACGACCCGGTTTTTCGCGCCGCGATTGGAAATATCGAGCGTGTGGGTGCCTTCCATTTCCTCGCAGGTGCGCACGCAACGGGTGCACAGGATGCAGCGGTTGTGGTCGAGGGCGAGGTATTTGCCCGACAGATCCACCGGCCACGCGGGATAAAGATAGGGGATGCCGATGGCGTCAATGCCATGGCGGTAGCCCTGTTGCTGGAGTTCGCAATCGCCCTTGTTCATAACGCAGAATGGGCAGATGTGGTTGCGCTCGCTGAACAGCAATTCCAGCGTGCTGCGGCGCAGTTTCTGGAGCGATTCGTTGTTGGTGATGATTTCTTTGCCGTCCGGCGCCGGAGTTGAGCACGCAGGCACCACCTTGGGGCTGCCGGCAATCTGGACGATGCACATGCGGCAACCGCCCCACGGCGACAGATGTTTCAGGTAACAGAGGGTGGGGATGCTGATGCCGTTGGCCTGGGCGATTTGCAGAATCGTCTGCCCGTCCTGGCCTTCGCATTTGCGGCCATCAATCGTCAACGTGATTTTTTTGGGTGCAATCATTTTTTCATCACAGGTTTTGCGGCCCGGCTTGAAGGTGTCTCCAAAGTTGCCGGCGCGGTCGAATGGCCGTTGCGGCCGTTCGAGGTTTTAAGCACCGCGTCGAATCGGCAGGCATCAAAGCACGCGCCGCAATGAATGCAGGCGTCTTCCACGATGTAATATTTTTTCTGCCCGTCCCGTTTAAAAATGGTGTGGACCGGGCAACCCCGGAAGCATAGCGAACAGCCGACGCATTTTTCCTCGTTGATGCGGAACTCGAGCAGCTCGCGGCAGACGCGGGCGGGGCAACGTTTCTCGACGACGTGCGCCAGGTATTCATCGCGGAAGTAGCGCAACGTGGTGAGCACCGGGTTCGGCGCGGTCTGACCCAGCCCGCACAGGCTGGCGTCGCGGACGACCGTGGCCAGCGATTCGAGCTTTTCAATATCGGCCAGCTCGGCTTCGCCGGTGCAAATCCGGTCGAGGATGTTAAGCATCTGGCGCGTGCCGACGCGGCAGGGCGGACATTTGCCGCACGATTCGTCGCAGCAGAATTCCATGAAAAACCGCGCCACATCCACCATGCACGAATCCTCGTCCATCACCACCATGCCGCCCGAACCCATGATCGAACCGAGCTTTTGCAGCGACTCGTAGTCCACGCGTTCGTCCAGGTGTTGAGCGGGGATGACACCGCCGGACGGCCCGCCGGTTTGCACGGCCTTGAATTTCCTGTCTTTGGGAATCCCGCCGCCAATGCCAAAGATAATTTCGCGCAACGTGGTGCCGTAAGGAACTTCGGCAAGCCCGGTATTGCGAATTTTGCCGGCGAGCGCGAAGACCTTGGTGCCTTTCGATTTCCCGGTGCCGAACGTGGCATACCACTTCGCACCTTTTAAAATGATGGGCTTGATGGTGGCCCACGTCTCAACATTGTTGATATTGGTCGGCTTGCCCCAGAGCCCGCGTTGGGCGGGGAAGGGCGGCCGTGGCATGGGTTGCCCGCGCCGGCCTTCAATGCTGCGCATCAACGCAGTTTCCTCGCCGCACACAAACGCGCCGGCGCCGATGCGGATTTCGATGTCGAAATCGAATCCCGATTCAAAGAGGTTCTTGCCGAGCAACCCGCGCTCATAGGCCTGGGCGATGGCGACATTGAGGCGTTTGATGGCCAGCGGATATTCGGCGCGAATGTAGATGAAACCGCGGTTGGCGCCCATGGCGTAAGCCCCGATGGCCATGCCTTCGAGCACGCGGTGCGGGTCGCCTTCCAGCACGGCGCGGTTCATGAACGCGCCCGGATCGCCTTCATCGGCGTTGCAAATGACATATTTCGGTGTGGCTGCGGCTTTCGCCATCAATTCCCATTTCACGCCGGTCGGAAATCCGGCGCCACCGCGCCCGCGCAGGCCGCTGGCCTTGATTTCGGCGATGACCTGTTCGGGCTTCATCGAAGTCAACACCTTGCCGAGCGCCGCATAACCATCGCGGCCGATGTATTCCTCGATATTTTCCGCATCAATCAGGCCGCAATTTTCGAGAACGATTTTTTCCTGTTTGGCAAAGAAGGAGAAATCGCGCTGGGTGGTGACCACATTGGCGGTGACGTCGTCCTTCGGCAGCAATTTCTTGTAAGGGCGGCCCTTGATAAAGTGTTCCTCGACCAGTTGCGGCACGTCCAACGCGGTGACTCGCTGATAGAACGTTCCTTCCGGATGGACCAGCATCACCGGACCGAGGTCGCACGGCCCCATGCAGCCCGTTTCGACGATTTTAATTTCCTCGTCAAGGCCACGCTGCTTCAGTTCGGCCGCCAGCACGTCCTTCAGGGCGTTGCCGCCGGAACTGATGCAGCCGGCGCCGGCGCAAACCAATATGTGGGCGCGAATCATTGTTCATCACTCCGGTTTCTTTTCTTTGCCGACGGCGAGGTTGTCCACCTTTTTGCCCTTTTCGAGGTGTTCGGCGACGATCTTTTTGGCTTTCTCGGCGTCGAGCCGCGCGTAAGTGGTTTTCTCGCCGCTGGCTTCTTCGACGCGCACGACAGGCTCGATGTCCTCCAGGCCGACCTCGCCGGTGACCCGCACTTCGATGTCTTCGAGCCCGCGCTTCTCGATTTCGTCGAGCATGGTTTTCATGACCTCGCGCGCGCCGGCGGCGATGCCGCTGGTGCCCATGCTGACGACGACGCGGTACTTTTTATTGCCTTCACGCAAGGCAACCTGCCGCTGCGCTTTCACTTTCAACTTCTTGAGTTCTTCCAGGTTCATATTTTGTTTTCTCCTCGCCCCGAAGGCCTTCGGGGCTTGCGACTTTTTTTTCCGCCGGTTCCTTGGAACTGAAATGGAAATGTTCCGTGTCGGTCAAATAATGGAGCTGCACGTCCACCGCCGGATTGGCGGCGCAGAGGGCGAGGATCGTCGCGTTCAGGTCGCCCAGCGGCGGTCGGTCCACGTGCGACAATCTCATCGAAGCCGTGACCGTGGTGCCCATGCGCGGCGCGGAGCGGACTTCAAATTTTCCATCGCACATCTCCGCCGTCTGGCGCAGCAGGGCCAGACCCAGGCCGATGTTCTTTTTGCGGCTGCGTTTGGCGGTGGTCAGGTCGGCCAGTACGCGCTGGAGCGTGGCGGTATCCATGCCGTGGCCATTGTCCTGGATGCGGATGGTCAACTGGTCCCGCCGGGCGTGTTCGGCAACCATGATCTGCACGGTGCGCGCCTTCGCGGCGATTGAGTTCATCGCGACGTCCAGGATATGCAATGACAGTTCTTCAAACATATTTCTTGAAATCCTTCTGGCAGAGGCGCGGGATTTTGTCCGGCGACAGTTTGCCGTAAACGTCATCACCGATGGCAATCGCCGGGGCCAGCGCGCAGGCGCCGATGCAACGCGCGCAATTCAGGCTGAAGAGATTGTCCTTGGTGGTCTCGCCTGCCTTGATGCCGAGTTGCTGTTCGAGCCGTTCCAGGATCGTTTTCGAGCCGCGCACGTGGCAGGAGGTGCCCGTGCAAACGAGGATCTGGTGCTTGCCCCGCGGCACCATGGTGAAGAAATGGTAAAATGTGACCACGCCATAGACCTGCGACAGCGGCATCTTAAGCGCCGTGGCGACGTAGCGCAGCACGTCGGCACTGAGATACCCAAAGAGATGCTGCGCTGCATGCAACACCTGGATCAGCGCCGTCGGTTCGTGATGATAATGCTCGATGGTTTCATCGAGCGACGCAAAGCGGACATCCCCGCTGGGGTGCGTTGTCAGGCTCGGGGCAATGGTGTGCAATTCGCTCATCGGAGTCCTGCCTTCCATAATTTGCCGGCGGTTTCGTACGTGGTCAGCGGCGTGCTCAATAGCATGATGCCCTTCTCGGCGGCCTCGGCGATGACGGCCGGCTCGGGTTTGCGGCCGCAGGTGAACAGCACGGCGGTGATGTCCTTCATCGAAGCGACTGATAAAACGTTGCGGTGAATTTGGATGGTGACCCAAAGAACGCCAGGTTGCGCGTTGGCGAGCACATCGCTGAGCAGGTCGGAGATGTAACAACCTTTCAGTTCGACCTCGGCGAGGTCGGTCAACGGCTGCGCCTCAACAACGGTCAAGAGCGCCGGAAGTTTGCTGGCGGTTTTCAGTTTCATAATTTGGTCTCCACTTTGTGAAGGAATACGGCCGCTTGCAGCCGCGTGCCGCCGCCCAGCTCCGACTGGATGGAAAATTCGTCAGCGCAGCGTTTAATGTTAGGCAGGCCCATGCCGGCACCGAAGCCGAGTTCGCGCGCCAGGGGACCGGCAGTGGACCAGCCTTCCTGCATGGCCAGATCAACGTTTTCAATGCCCGGACCGCCGTCCACGGCCCGGATGCGGATTTTGACGGAGTCAATGGCGGTGGTGATGCGACCGCCGATCGAGTGAATGATGATATTAGTTTCGGCTTCGTAGGCGATGATGGCGGCGCGGCGGAGAATATCGGGAGCAATGCCCCGGGCGCGTAGCACTTCACGGATGCGTTGAGAAAGCTTGCCTGCGCTCTCGAAATCGCCCGACTTCACGTGCGTGTTGAAGACGACACGATGCGCTTTTTCATCCGCGGCGCGCGTGGCGGCCAACGCGGCTTCTTTGGCGACGGCTTCCTCGGCGCGGCGCTCCAGTTGATGCATCAGGCAAACGGTGATGTCGCCGCGGGTAATGACGCCCACCAGCCGGTTGTTGGCATCCAGGACCGGGAAACGGCCATAGCCGTGCCGGTCGAATTCCGCTACCGCACGGACCAGTGAGAAATGATCACGCAAGGTCACGATCTTCCGGCTCATCCACTTTTCCACCGGATCGTTGATGTGGCCTTCGTCCAGGGCGTTGATGATGTCTTCGATGCTGACAATCCCCACGAGCACATCCTCGGTCAGAATCGGCACGCCGGAGATGCGGTGGGCCTGCATCAGGTTCTGTATCGAGCGCAGCGAATCCGTCGCCGTGGCGGTGATGGGCGGGCTGGTCATGGCATCGCGCACGCGCAGTTCAAAAACCAGCATTTGGGCGAAGGAAACCTGCCGTTTTTCGCCCAGGCTGGGGGTCTTTTCGATCGCTGGCGCGGGAGGCATTGGCTCTTCGGAATTGCCGGTCTTGATGGTCGTTCCTGGCACGATGAGCGGCTGGTGCGCCGCGACCGCCACCCGCGCCTGCGCGCTTTTGAAGCGTTTGTGGCCGTTGGTCTTCGTCTCCACTCTGGCCGCGGCTTTCTTCTTTTCGGCTGGAACGCCTTGTGTCATAACTTTAACCAAACATAACTTAGTCGTGGAAGCGGGTGGGTCACTCCACGCAATTTGTTTTACACTGGTCATATTTTGCATGAATAAGACGGATGCGAAAAACCGCCGAACCGGAGTAGCATCACGAATCTTCATGTCCTCCAAAAGTGTTGCTCAATCGTGACTCGACGGGCGGCCAAATAACGGCCATCTTTTCCCAAAAAATGCAGAGTGCCGGGCAGGTTTCTGGCTTAAAAGGAGTTTTACAAAGGCGTGCCTTGCGGTTATCAAGGACGGCTTGACAATCAACATTACAATCAACGACCGAGAAGTAATTTATGGCTAAAGCAACGGAAGCGACCCAATACGTTTATCTCTTTGGAAACAAAAAGGCCGATGGCGACGGTTCCATGAAACCCTTGCTGGGTGGCAAGGGCGCCAACCTCGCCGAAATGTCCCGCATCAAACTGCCGGTGCCGCCGGGCTTCACCATCACCACCGAGGTTTGCACTTACTATTACCAGAACAAAAAATCCTATCCCAAAGCCCTGGAACCGCGGGTGAAGGACGGCGTCGCGTTCATCGAGAAAATCATGGGCACCAGATTTGGCGACCGGTCGGCGATGCCGCTGTTGGTTTCCGTCCGCTCCGGCGCGCGCGATTCGATGCCGGGCATGATGGACACCATTTTGAACCTCGGCCTCAACGATGAAACCGTAGTCGCCCTCGTCAAAGCGACGAAGAATGAGCGGTTCGCGTGGGATTGTTACCGGCGGTTCATTCAGATGTACGGCGACGTGGTCATGGGCGTGCAAAAGGGCGCCAACGAGGATCATGAACCGTTCGAAGTGGTGATTCACGGGCTCAAACACGAGCGTTATCACACCGACATCGAGGACACGAAGTTGACCGTGGGTGACCTCAAGGAACTGGTAAGTCGCTTCAAGAAACTCATCAAGGAACGCACCGGCGGCCAGGAATTTCCGCAGGACCCGTGGAAACAACTTTGGGGCGCCATCGGTGCCGTGTTCGGCTCGTGGATGAATGATCGCGCCATTGTTTATCGCCGCAAATACAACATCCCGTCCGAATGGGGCACGGCGGTCAACGTCCAGGCCATGGTCTATGGCAACACCGGCGACAAATCCGGGTCCGGCGTGGCGTTCACGCGCGATCCGGCGACCGGCGAAAAGGTTTTTTACGGCGAATTTCTCATCAACGCGCAAGGCGAAGACGTGGTGGCCGGCATCCGTACGCCTGAACCGGTGGCGCAACTCAAGAACCACCTGCCCCAGGCCTTCGCCGAACTGGAACAGGTCCGCAAAACCCTCGAATCTCATTTCAAGGACGTGCAGGACTTCGAGTTCACGATTCAGGAGGGCAAGCTGTTCATGCTCCAGACCCGCAACGGCAAACGCACCGGCCTCGCCGCTGTCCGCTTCGCCATCGAGATGGAAAAGGAAAAATTGATTGACTGGAAGACGGCGATTCGCCGGGTGCCGGCCGACCAGCTCGACCAGGTGCTCGCGCCGATTTTTGACCGCAAGGCGGTCAAAGCCGCCAAATGCATCGCCAAAGGTTTGCCCGCCGGTCCGGGCGCGGCCTCCGGAAAGATGTATCTCAACGCCGATCGCGCGGCGGCGGCCGCTGCCAAAGGGGAAAAAGTGTTGCTGGTGCGCAACGAAACCACGCCGGAAGATTTGCGCGGCATGATTGCCGCCGAGGGCATTTTGACCGCCAAAGGCGGCGTCAGCTCGCACGCGGCACTGGTCGCGCGGCAGATGGGCAAGGTGTGCGTCTGCGGCGCCGGAGCGTTGCAGATTGATTACGCGGCCAAAACCATGGCTGTGGACGGTGCAACTTACAAGGAAGGCGATTTCCTTTCCATCAGCGGCACCGCTGGCGAAGTGTATCCGGGCGAAATCAAGACCGCCGCCTCCGAAATCGTCCAGGTGCTCATCGAGAAGTCACTCGACGGAAAGGACAGCGCAACCTACCAGATGTTCCGGAAGCTGATGGATTGGTGCTCGAAGGTCACGCGCCTCCAGGTCCGCACCAACGCCGACACGCCGGAGCAAACCGCCAACGCGGTCGCATTCGGCGCCACGGGCATCGGCCTGTGCCGCACGGAGCACATGTTCTTTTCGGGCAACCGGATTGACGCTATGCGCGAAATGATTCTGGCCGACAACCTCAAGGACCGGAAAGAAGCGCTGGCCAGGCTCCTGCCCTATCAGCGCGACGACTTTGTAGGAATCTTCCGCGAATTAAAGGGGCTGCCCGCGACCATCCGCACGCTCGACCCGCCGCTGCACGAATTCCTGCCGCACGAAGACGCCGCGCAGAAAGACCTCGCCGCCAAGATGGGCGTGCCGGTTGAAAAGATCAAACAACGTGTCAAGGAATTGCACGAATTCAACCCGATGCTTGGCTTGCGCGGCTGCCGGCTCGGCATTGTTTATCCCGAAATTACTGAGATGCAGACCCGCGCCATCATCGAAGCCGCGGTGCAGGTCCAAAACGAGGGCATTCCCGTCAAGCCGGAAATCATGATCGTGTTGGTGGGTTTCCCCAAGGAACTTCAGAACCAACTCGCAGTCGTCCATCGCGTGGCCCAACAGGTGCAGGAAGAGCAAAAGACCAAAGTCAAATACTCGGTCGGCACCATGATTGAAATCCCGCGCGGCGCCCTGGCCGCTGATGAAATCGCCAGGGACGCCGAGTTCTTCAGTTTCGGCACCAATGACCTGACGCAGACGTGCCTGGGCATGAGCCGTGACGATTCCGGGCCGTTCCTCGGACCGTATCAGGAACTGGAGATCATCAAGAAAAATCCGTTTGCGACGATTGACCAGGCCGGCGTCGGCCAGCTCATGAAAATCGCGGTCGAAAAAGGT
>Ga0335077_10013051_pt1 | contig 10395 bp, 7 predicted proteins | sample Lox_Sample_31_FD_207151 | JGI IMG/M metagenome (GOLD analysis project Ga0335077, IMG submission 207151) | Soil microbial communities from Loxahatchee National Wildlife Refuge, Florida, United States - Lox_Sample_3.1 | ecosystem: Environmental > Terrestrial > Soil > Wetlands | place: USA: Florida...
GGGCGGAAGCCCGTGGCTTCCTCCGGCGGTGTCCGCGCGAAGCTGACCCCTTCCTTCAAGACCCTGACTCCCCTGGGCGGAGTCCCCTCTCCGAACACCGCCGCCAGCACCTCGGCCGGCTTGGCGCTCCCGGAGGGATCCGCCTTCAAGCTGAATGCAACCCGGCCCAGTCCCTCCAGGGACAGGTGGGTCACGATCTCCTTCAGATTGATCTCCCTTTCCCTGGATGGTGCAGTCCTCTGGTTCCGCTTCTTGTCGCGGGCCCGGGGCGGTGCGGTCCTCCGCACCACCGAGCGACCCGCCGAATGAAAGTCTTCGATCCGTCGGGACAGAGCCTCCGGGCTCCACCCCTCGGGGAATTGTACCCTGTAATGGACGGCGCGCACGGACTCGGACAGGGAGGGCGTGCCGGAGCCGATCCGGCGGGCCTCGAGGAGCGCGAGCCCGGGGGGGAGCGCGGCCCCGAGCCTCCGGCCGGTCTCGTCCGGGTCCTGGTTCCCGTGGAGCTCAAGGTCCAGGTATTCCGCCCGGCTCTCCACCCCGACCGGGAGCGCCGGGCCGAAGGAGACCCGCGGTTTCGGGTGATATCCCTGGGAGAAAGCCACCGGGAGCCCGGCGCGCCGGACCGACCGGAGAACCGCGTTCATGACCTCGAGGTGGGAGAGGGCGACGAGCCGGCCCTCTTTCGCGTAGCGCACCCGGACGTGGGTCCTCTCCGCGGGCTCGGGCTTCCGCTCCGCGGCCGGCCCTGCGGGGGGCGCCTTCCGGTAGTCCTCCACCCTATAGACCCGGTTCTTCGTCACCTCGTAGTCGCAGGCGCCGCAGACCGTGCAGGGGGCGAGTACGCAGTCGGGGACCTCGCAGAGGTTCCGGGAGGCGGCGACCTGCTTCGCGAGGTAGGGCTTCGTGACCCCGCAGTCGATGCGGTCCCAGGGGAGCACCTCGTCGAGGCGGCGGCGGCGGTAGGCGAACCACTCGAGCCCGACGCCGTGGACCCTCTCCATCTCGGCGAAGGCCGCGATCCACTTCCGCTCGTCGAACCACTCGGTCCAGCCGTCGAGCCGCTGGCCGAGCCGGTAGGCATGGAGGACCGCCGTCCCCACCCTCCGGTCCCCGAGCGCCAGTGCCCCCTCCACCGAGGCCTGCCGGGAGTCGTGGGGCTTGAAGTGGATGGCCCCGGAGCGGCCGCCGAGCTCGGCGGAGATGAGGGCCTGGCGGCGGCGCGTCTCCTCCGGGGTGATCATCGGCTCCCACTGGAAGGGGGTGAAGGGCTTCGGGACGAAGGTGCTCGCCCCGAGGTTGATGGCGGCGGAACCCTGCCCGGGCGGGAGCGCCCGGCGGGCGGCGGCGAGGCACCGCTTCGCGAGCCGCGCGATGGCGACCACGTCCTCGTCCCGCTCCTCCGGGAGCCCGATCATGAAGTAGAGCTTGAGGAGCGACCAGCCGTTCTGAAAGATGGACTCCACGGCGGCGAGGAGGTTCTCCTCCCGGTTCCCCTTGTTGATGACGGCCCGGAGCCGCTCGGTGGCGGCCTCGGGGGCGAGGGTGAAACCGGTCTTCCGCACCCGAGCGATCTTCTTCGCGAGCGCGTCGTTCATGGTCTCGGTGCGGAGCGACGGCAGCGAGAGGGCGATGCGCTCCCCCTCCCAACGGGAGAGAAAGTCGTCGAGGAGCGGGTTCAGGCACTCGTAGTCGCCGGAGGAGAGCGAGAGGAGCCCCACTTCTTCGTAACCGGAGGCCTTGAGTCCCTGCTCCGCCACCCGGAGCACCGTGGCCGGGCTCCGCTGCCTCGTGGGCCGGGTGATCATCCCCACCTGGCAGAAGCGGCAGCCTCGCGTGCAGCCGCGCTGGATCTCGATGGGCAGCCGGTCGTGGACCGTCTGCATGAAGGGGACGACCGGCCGCTCGTAGGCGCTCGTCGACAGGGTGTCGATGTCCGGGACCACGCGGCGCGAGACCCTCTCGTATCCGGGCTTCAGGGGCTCGAGCGCCGCGAGCGCCCGGGTGGCCCCGTCGAAGCGGGGGCGGAAGAGGGACGGGACGTAGACCCCGGGGATCTCCGCCAGCCGGTCGAGGAGGGCCTGACGGGAGGCGCCGGTCCCCTTCCAGGCCAGGACGGCGTCCACGAGCTCGTGGACCACGTCCTCGCCGTCCCCGACCGCGAAGCAGTCGAAGAAGTCCGCCACCGGCTCCGGGTTGTAGGCGCAGGGGCCTCCGCCCACCACCACCGGGTCCCTCGGCCCCCGGTCCTTCGCGAGGAGCGGGATCCCGGAGAGGTCGAGGAGCGCGAGCGCGCTCGTGTAGGCGAGCTCGAACTGGAGAGTCACCCCGAGGATGTCGAGCTCGCGCACCGGCGAGCGGGACTCGAGGGTGAAGAGCGGGAGCCGGTGCTCGCGGAGCATTCCCTCGAGGTCCGGCCAGGGGAGGAATACCCTCTCGCAGCCCACGTCGGCCCGGTCGTTGAGCGCGTGGTAGAGGAGCCGGAAGCCGAGGTTGCTCATCCCGACTTCGTAGGTGTCCGGAAAGGCGAGCGCGAAGCGGAGCCGCACCGCTGCCGGGTCCTTCGCCACGCTGCCGAACTCGCAGCCGACGTACCGGGACGGCTTCTGGGCCGCGAGAACGAGCTCGTCGAGGAGGGAGGGGGTCGTCATGTCGCCGGGCGGCGGATTCGAACCGCCTCTTGCCCGAGGTGCCCCGGCCGCGAAGGCGGGGAGGCAGGGGATCCGCTCGTAGCACGGCCGGTCCCGCCGGAGCAAGTCGCCCGCGCCCAGGCCCGCCGCCAGGTCGCCGGCCGGGCTAGCCGCGGAGGATCTCGAAGGGCCCTCCCTCTCCGGTGGGCTCCTCGTAGCGCACCCCGACCGACTTCACCCGTGCTCCGGGGGGTCCGCCGCGGCACCAGGCGACGAGCCGCTCCACCGCGGCCCTCTCCCCCTCGGCCACCGCCTCGACCGACCCGTCCGGGAGGTTCACGACCGAGCCCGAGAGCCCGAGCTTCTCCGCCACGGCCTTCGTAGAGTAGCGGTACCCGACCCCCTGCACGGAGCCCTGGATGTGGAGGCGGGCTCGAACGGGGCCGCCCTTCTCCTTCACGGCGCACCTTCCTCGAGCATCTTCAGGAACTCCTCCTCCCCGACGACCTTCACGCCGAGGTCCCTCGCCTTCGCGAGTTTCGAGCCGGCCTCTTCCCCGGCCACGACGAAGTCGGTCTTCCGGGAGACGCTCCCCGACACCTTCCCGCCCCTCCGCTCGACCTCGGCCCTTGCCTCGTCCCGGGAGAGCTTGGCGAGGCTGCCCGTCAGGACCACGGTCTTCCCGGAGAGGACTCCGCCCTGCACGTCCTCCTCCGGCGCCGGACGCACGCCCGCCTCGAGGAGGCGGCGCACCACCTGTCGATTCTGGGGCTCGGACGTCCAGGCCCGGATCTCCCGGGCGGTCTCCGGCCCCACGTCCCGCACGTCCTGGAGCCTCTCCTCCGAGGCGTCGAGGAAGGGCTCGATCTCCCGGAAGTGCCGGGCGAGGATCGCAGCGGTCGCTTCCCCCACCTGGGGGATACCCAGGGCGTTCAGGAAGCGGCGGAGCGCCCTCGGCTCCTCCTTCGTCGCCCGGAGCGCCGCCTCCATGTTCCGAGCGGCCACCTCGGGGAGGGGAGCCTTCCCTCCCTCCTCCTTCCGCGGGCGGCTGAAGAGCTTCTGCCAGGTCTCGAAGGGGACGGCGTAGAGGTCCGCGAACTCCTTCACGAGCCCCTTCTCCACGAGCGAGAAGGCGAGCTTCTCCCCGAGCCCGTCGACGTCCATGGCTCGCCGCGAGGCGAAGTGGGTGAGCCGGCCGACGAGTTGGGCGGGGCAGGCGGCCCCCGTGCACCGGTAGACCTTCTCGCCCTCCTCCCGCACCACGGCCGCGCCGCAGACCGGGCAGCGGGCCGGGAACGCGAAGGGGCGCTCCTCCCCGGTCCTCCGCTCCGGGATGGACTTCACCACCTCCGGGATCACCTCGCCGGCCCGGCGGATGAGGACCCAGTCGCCGATGAGGATGTCCTTCCGCCTCATCTCGTCCTCGTTGTGCAGGGTGGCGCGCGACACCGTGGCGCCGCCGAGGCGCACCGGTGCGACCTCCACCACCGGGGTGAGGACTCCGGTCCGCCCCACCGAGGCCCAGATCCTCTCCACCCGGGTGGTTTCCTCCTGCGGCGGGTACTTGAAGGCCACCGCCCAGCGCGGGGACTTGGTAGTGGCGCCGAGCCGGCGCTGGCGGTCGAGGTCGTTCACCTTCACCACCACCCCGTCGGTGTCGTAGGGGAGCTCGAAGCGGCGGCTCGCCATGGCGTCCTTGTAGCGGACCACCTCCTCGATGCCGCGGCACAGGCGGTTCTCGGGGTTGGTCGCGAACCCGAGCCGGCCGAGCAGGGCGAGCTTCTCCCAGTGGGTCGGCCACGCCGGCCCACCGGGCGCGAGCGCCTCGTAGGCCACGAAGGAGAGCGGCCGCGTCTGGGTGACGCGCCAGTCGAGCTGACGGAGCGACCCGGCCGCGGCGTTCCTCGGATTCGCGAAGGGCTCCTCGCCCTGCCGGAGGATGGCGCGGTTCATGGCCTCGAAGTCGCTCTTCTGCAGGAGGACCTCGCCCCGGACCTCGAGGCGCGGAGGCGCCCGCCCCTCGAGGCGGGCCGGGACCCCCCGGTTCGCGCCCAGCCAGCCGACGGTACGGAGGTTCGGGGTCACGTCCTCGCCGAAGACGCCGTCCCCCCGGGTGGACCCGGAGGCGAAGACCCCGTCCGCGTAGACGAGCTCCACCGCCAGGCCGTCGAGCTTCGGCTCGCACACGTACTCGATGGGCTCGGCGGCGCCGAGGCCGAGCATGCGCCGCACCCGGGCGTCGAACTCGGTGAGCTCCGCCTCCGCCTGGACGTTCCCGAGCGAGAGCATGGGCTCGCGGTGCTCCACCCGGACGAACTTCTCGCTCGGAGCCCCGGAGACCCTCTGCGTCGGCGAGTCCGGGGTGACGAGGGCGGGCTCCTCCCGCTCGAGCTCCACGAGCTCCGCCATGAGCCGGTCGTACTCCGCGTCGGAGAGGATGGGCCGGTCGAGGACGTAGTAGGCCCGGTCCGCATCGCGGATCTGCCGGCGGAGCTCGTCCGCGCGTTCCCGGGACCCCTTCGCCATGCGGGGATGGATACGCCGGCGACCCGGCTCGTTCAACCGCTCGATGGGGTGGTCAGCCGGTGGTGAAGGTCCCGGTGTTCCCGAGGAAGCTGTCCTGGTCGAAGAACTTGGGCTCGGTGAGGTAGGCCTCGATCTCCCGGCCGATGCAGAGCTTGAGCGGCAGCTGGTCGGCGAGGTAGGCGACCGGCGTCTGCTCGGCCAGGAGCTTCCTCGCGCCGTTCAGGCTCACCGCGTAGGCGTGGGTGCAGTGGTGCTTCCCGGCCCGCCGGAGGTGGGGCGAGTAGGGCGAGGGGTGGAGCCCCAGCACCTGGCGCGGGGTCCACTTGATGAGGCGGAGGGCCGCGAGCGGGAGGTAGCCGGCCTGCTTCACCCGGTCCCAGGCCCGGGTGACCTCCCCGTGCTCGTATCCGAGGTAGAGGAACTCCCAGCTCGGCGGGAGCTCTCCGAGCGCCCCCGCGAGCTCCCCCATGGCCTCGGGGCGGGGGAGGACGTCGTCCTCGAAGATGAGCGCCCGCTCCCAGCCGTTCACCACCACCTTCTGGTAGATGGCCCGGTGGGTCATGGCGCAGCCGAGCTGGCCGAGCTGCATCGTCTTCCCGTGGCGGTGGACCTTCCGGGCCCGCGCCTCGCTGTAGAAGCCGGCCTTCTCGAGGGCCGGCACGTCGAGCTCGGCCCCGTCGAAGCCGTAGAAGAGCTGGTAGCGGAGTCCGTCGAGCCGCTCGCGAAGCTTCTCGTGCCTTCCGCTGCCGCGCTCGATGGTGAGGACGAAGATGTGCTCGAAGGTGCGGTTGAGGAGGTCGTAGCCCTGCACGGAGGGGGCCGAGGATAGCACGGCAAAGGCGCCCCGACGGGGGCGCTCCATTCACCGGCGGGCGAAGCGGGGGGGGGAGCCTAGAAGGCGTTCAGCCCGGTGGTGACGTCCGTCTGCAGGATGAAGGCGTTCCCCATGCCCAGGTAGGTCTGCGTCCGGGTGTTCTGTACTCCGTCCCCGTCCACGTCGCACTCCCCCACGACGGTGAGGAGCATGGTGGTGGTGTTGAGCGTGAAGAAGTAGCTGCAGTAGGTAGAGCCGGTGACCACCATGCCGAGGCTCTGCCAGCCCGGCTGGCCTTGGACCCAGGGGCGCTTCTGCACGCCCGGATGCGCGTCCGGGTTCCAGTTGCCGGCGAAGGTATTCGCGCCGGTGAGCGGGATGGTGCTCGCGTTCAGGGTGACGTCCTGAACCGCCTGCTCGATGGCCGCCATGATCGAGTCGCGCTCGGCGATCTTCGACCGGAACTCCATGTTCTGGAACTCGGGCATGGCCACCGAGGCGAGCACCCCGATGATCCCGATCACCATCATGAGCTCGATGAGGGTGAAGCCCCTCGCGGCGGTCGTTCTCTTTCCAGTCACGGCTTCGCTCCTTGGGCAGGGGCTGCGCCCGGGGCGCTCTTCCCGCCCGGGGTCACGACGAAGATACCGGGAAGCACTTCCTGGACCTCGTTGCCCTTCGCCCCCTCCGAGTTCTTGAAGTTCTCCACCTCGCGGGGGTCGAGCTGCTTGCCGGCGTGGGCGAACATGATCTTCCCCTGCGGCGCCGCGTGGGCGACGGAGCCGGCCGGGGCGCCGGCCACCGCCGGCGGCGTCGGCCGCGGGCGGTTCACGTAACGGTAGGCGTGGTAGGTCCCCCCGGCCGCGAGCGCCAGGACGAAGGTGACGACGATGCCCCACGGCACCTTGCCCTGGTGCTTCTCGGTGCCGGCGCTCGCGAAGAGGACGCGGGTCTCCGCGCCGCGCCCCACCGGGCGGGACTGGGTGATCTCGGCGGCCACCTCGGCCGGCACGATGCGCTGGACCGCCTCGGTGAGGTCGATGGCCTCGCGCACCACGGCGTGGCGGATGGACTCGATGGTTCGCAGCGCCTCCGGGGACCCGCCCTCGCTCATCGCCTTCAGGTCGGCGAGGACCTGGTCCGTTCCCGCCAGGATGGCCCGGAGCGCCTCCTGGTCGACGGGACTGTTCGGGGCCGGCACCGAGGACAGCGCCGCCGCCACCTGCCAGCGCACCGCGGCCGCGCGCTTCATGGCGCCGGCGTCGAGCGGAGCGGGCTGGTTCTTGAGCGCGGCCTTCTCGGCCGGGGTGAGATCGGAGAGGACCTTCTCGGTCACCGGCCGGAGCGCGTCCTCCGGCCACAGGCCCACGAGCGCGCCCGATAGCACGCCCTCGGCCTGCGCGGCGCTCGGCACCGTGCCCGGCCAGGTGTGCGAGGAGAGGAACTGGACCGGGGGAGGCGCCGGCGGGGCGGGGCGCTCGGCCACGGGCGCGTCCTCCTCGACGGGCTCGTCGAAGAGGTCGGCGAAGGGGTCGGGCTTCACGAGGTGCACGGGGGCGGGAGCGGTGGCCGCGGGGGTGACCTGCGGAACCGCGGCGCGGGCCGGGGCGACCGGCGCAGCGACGCGGGGCGCCGGCGCCACCGCCTGGGCCGGACGGCCGCCCTGCAGGGGAGTGAGCGCCGGGGGCGCGACCCGCACCGGCGGCTTCTGGACCGACGCGACCGGGCGGGCGGGAGTGACGGCTGGGCGCGCCACGGCGGCAGCGGGCGGCCGCGGCACCGGCGCTTCGGCGCCGGGGGCGGGCGTGAGGACCGGGGCCGGCCGGCCGCGGGTCGGCGCCGCCTGCGGGGCGACGAGGCGGGAGACGGCCTCGACGAGCGCCTTCGCGTCACCGCTCCAGGGCACGACCGCACTCGCAGCGGAGGAGAGCCCGGCAGCGAGCGCGGCGTGCGCCGGCGGCAAGGCCACCACGATGGCGATGCCCGGGCCGGCGAAGCGCCGGAGGTCCTCGCAGAGCGGCAGCCACTCCTGCCCGCGGAACTCGAACACGAGGAGCCGCGCGCTGTCCTGGCAGAGCGCGAAAGCGAGGTGAGGGGTGTCGGCGACGCGCGGCGCGCCCCCGAGCCGAGCCTGGAGCGGCTCGAGCACGGTCCCGAGGAACTCGGGTGAGCCGGCCACGACTGCTTCTGTCGCCATCATCCTGCCTCCATCGCCACCATCTTAGCCCATCGATGCGCACTGGCTGTTTCTTCACCTCGACCCGAGTCCATGGCACAGGGGGCATGTGGTTGCGCCTGCGTCCCCACATCGGGGGTTCCCTGTCCGCCCGCCGCCGACGCCGTCCCGGGCCACCGCGGCAGGCCCCCCTCGCGCCGGAGCGAAGGGCAGTTGACAGGGGCCCAGGCGCCCCTTAGCCTTTCGCTCCTCTCCGGCGGTTCTTCTCCCTTTTCCTTCCCATCTCCCCCCTTCCGAGTGCCTCGCTCCGTCTCCGCCGCGGGCCTTACCTCCCGGCGCCCTCCCCCGCTCGAAGGCCCCATGCCCGCCACCCCGTCCGACATCCCCGCCGGCAGCCTGACCGACCTCAAGCACCGGAAGGTCGCCGAGCTCGCCGTCATGGCCCGCGAGCTCTCCATCGAGGCCGCCGGCGCCATGAAGAAGCAGGACCTCATCTTCGCCATCCTCCAGGCGCAGTCGAAGAAGGCCGAGGAGAAGAAGGAGGAGATGGAGGTCGCCGGCGAGGGCACCATCGAGGTCCTGCCCGACGGCTTCGGCTTCCTGCGGAGCCCCGACTTCAGCTACCTCCCGGGACCGGACGACATCTATGTCTCCCCGTCCCAGATCCGCCGCTTCAACCTGCGCACCGGCGACAGCATCCGCGGCACGGTGCGCCAGCCGAAGGACGGCGAGCGCTACTTCGCGCTCCTCAAGGTGGACTCCATCAACGGGCAGCCACCGGAGGAGTCGCAGAGCAAGGTCCTCTTCGACAACCTGACGCCGCTCTACCCCACCCAGCGGCTCCGGCTCGAGTACGACCCGAGCGAGATGACCACCCGGGTGGTGGACCTCTTCGCCCCCATCGGCAAGGGCCAGCGGTGCCTCATCGTCTCCCCTCCCCGCGCCGGCAAGACGGTGCTCCTCCAGGACATCGCCCACGCCATCACCCGGAACCACCCCGAGGTGACCCTCATCGTGCTGCTCATCGACGAGCGGCCGGAGGAGGTCACCGACATGGAGCGGACCGTGAAGGGGGAGGTGGTGGCCTCCACCTTCGACGAGCCGGCCACCCGCCACGTGCAGGTCGCGGAGATGGTCATCGAGAAGGCGAGGCGCCTCGTCGAGCACAAGAAGGACGTGGTCATTCTCCTCGACTCCATCACCCGGCTGGCGCGCGCCTACAACTCGGTGGTCCCGCCCTCCGGCAAGATCCTCTCCGGCGGCGTGGACTCGAACGCCCTTCACAAGCCGAAGCGCTTCTTCGGCGCCGCCCGGAACATCGAGGAGGGCGGGTCCCTCACCATCGTGGGCACGGCCCTCGTCGACACCGGCAGCCGGATGGACGAGGTGATCTTCGAGGAGTTCAAGGGCACCGGGAACTCCGAGATCGTCCTCGACCGGAAGCTCATGGAGAAGCGGATCTTCCCCTGCATGGACCTCGCGAAGAGCGGGACCCGGAAGGAGGAGCTCCTCCTCCCGGCCGACTGGCTCTCCAAGATCTACATCCTGCGCCAGACCATCCTGAACGGCCTCGACAACGTGGAGGCCATGAAGTTCATGCTCGACAAGTTCCGCCAGGCGAAGAACCACGAGGAGTTCTTCAAGATGATGGTGGGCGGGGGGAAGTAGGCGAGGGCGGGGAAGCGAGCGGAAGCGCTCGCCGAACTTGACCGAAGCCCCCGAAACGATTAGATCCCGCGGCTCGCCCGGACCACGCCGCGCTCTCTGCGGCGTGCAAGTGGCGACTGGAAGGAAGACATGAAGGAAGCCATCCACCCCGAATACAAGCCGGCCAAGGTCGTGTGCGCTTGCGGCGCGGTCATCGAGACCCGCTCCACGCGCGGCGACTTCCACATCGAGATCTGCTCGAGCTGCCACCCCTTCTTCACCGGAAAGCAGAAGATCCTCGACACCGCCGGACGCATCGAGCGGTTCAGGACCCGCTACGCGGCGACGAAGCCCGAGAAGGCCGAGCCCAATAAGGCGGCCGCTCCGGAGGCCCCGAAGGCCCCGGAGAAGAAGGACAACCGGGCGGCGAAGCGCGCCAAGGTGAACGCCGGGAAGCCGAAGCCCAAGGCGGAGGCGCACGCCGAGGCCCCGGCCGCCGAGGCGAAGGGCGAGACGCCGGAGGCGTAGAGCCCACCGGCCCATCGGGAAGAAGCTCGCGCGGGCGGGCCGGGAAGCCGGCCCGCCCTTCTCGTCCCCGCAGC
>Ga0335077_10013053_pt1 | contig 10394 bp, 8 predicted proteins | sample Lox_Sample_31_FD_207151 | JGI IMG/M metagenome (GOLD analysis project Ga0335077, IMG submission 207151) | Soil microbial communities from Loxahatchee National Wildlife Refuge, Florida, United States - Lox_Sample_3.1 | ecosystem: Environmental > Terrestrial > Soil > Wetlands | place: USA: Florida...
CTATTCCATTGAAACTGGTGCTGCGGAAGGTGCCCGTCTCCAGCGGCACGAGCGGCATTTCGCGGGCGAGTTGTTCCGCATGCGGGGGATATTTGCGACTGTCAGCCACACGCACCTGCGCGCCGTGGCGGTGAAGCCAGCGCGTCATGGACAAGCCACTGTCGCCCAGTCCCAGCACTAAAATCCTTTTTCCCGAAAGTTCAATATTCATTTCCGTTAGCGCAGTTTGAGCGTGGAAAGACCGATTAAAACCAGCATCATGGTGATGATCCAGAAGCGCACCACCACCTGGTTTTCTTTCCAGCCCTTTAATTCATAGTGGTGGTGCAGCGGTGCCATGCGGAATATGCGTTTCCCGGTCAATTTAAATGAGGCCACCTGCAGCACCACAGAAAGCGTTTCCACCACAAACACGCCGCCCATGATGAATAGGACAATTTCCTGGCGCACGATCACCGCCACCACGCCGAGAGCGGCGCCGAGCCCCAGGGCACCCACATCGCCCATGAACACTTCCGCCGGATAGACGTTAAACCACAGGAAAGCCAATCCCGCGCCGGCGAGAGCGGCGCAAAATACCGTTAACTCTCCGGCACCGGGGATGTAGGGAAAGCCGAGATATTTGGAAAATATCGCGTGACCGGCCACATAAGCGAACACACCGAGTGCACTGCCGACCATCACCGTTGGCATGATGGCCAGACCATCCAGTCCGTCGGTGAGGTTCACCGCATTGCTTGACCCCACGATAACCAAATATGTCATGAAGACAAACCCGATGGTGCCGAGCGGGTAGGCGACATGCTTGAAGAACGGCACAATGAAAATCGTTTGCGCCGGCAAGGTGGCGCTAAAAGCAAGAAACAGCGCGGCGGCAAGACCGATCAACGACTGCCAGAAAAACTTGCTCCGCGCCGATAGCCCATGCGGATCGCGCCGCACGACTTTTCGATAATCGTCGACCCAGCCAATCAGGCCGAAGCCCAGCGTGACCAGCAGCGTCACCCAGATAAAACGGTTGCGCAAATCCGCCCACAACAAACTAGTCGATGCGATGGACACCAGAATCAAGGCGCCGCCCATGGTCGGCGTGCCGACTTTGCTCAGATGCGAGCTTGGGCCATCGTCACGCACCGCTTGCCCGATTTTATAGGCGGTGAGCTTTTTAATCATCGCCGGACCGACGACGAAAGAAATCAGCAATGCCGTCAGCGTCGCCAGCACGGCGCGCAACGTGATGTAATTGAACACGTTGAATGCGCGCATGTCCTGGGCAAGCCATTGTGCTAACGCAAGCAACATACTCCAACTCCGTTTTTGGGCGTTAAACCCGGATCACAGCCAATCATTCAGCGGCCAACCTTTCCACTATTCTTTCCATTCGCATGAAGCGTGAGCCTTTGACCAGCACCGCGACATCCGGGGCTAGCAGTTTCTCAACTTCGGCGAGCAGTTCCTCGATCTGTGTAAAATGCCTTCCCCCTTTGCCGAATTGCAGTGCCGCGCCAGCCGCAAGTTCGCCCAGCGTATACAGCACGTCGATACCGGCGTCTTTTGCCTGCGTTCCAATTTCTTCATGCAAAGCCGGACCCTGTGTGCCGAGTTCCCCCATATCCCCCAGCACCAGAACTTTTTTCCCTGCTTCTGCGCTTAATACGTCTACCGCGGCGCGCACCGACTCGGGGTTGGCGTTGTAGGTGTCGTCAATTAACAGCGCGCCGCTTTTGCCGCGCTTGCGCTGCAGCCTTCCTTTGACTCCGGCGAATGCGGAAAGTCCGGCGCTGATTGCTTCGCGCTTGATACCCAGAGCCAGCGCGCAAGTGGCTGCAGCAAGAGCGTTCCTGGCGTTATGCTGTCCGGCGACTTGCAACTTGATATGAATTTCACCCGCGCCGGTTTCCACTTCGAGATCCGCTCCACTGCCGCGCAGCGCGCAGCGCGCACTGATCGCCGCAGGACGGTCGAAGCCGAAATCGAGAACGCGTCTGTCCGCACAAGACCTGCGCCACAATTCCGCGTATTGATCGTCGGCGTTGATCACCGCCACGCCGTTTTTGGACAATCCTTCAAATATCTCGCCCTTGGCGCGCGCCACCTGCTCCACTGAAATCAAACCTGAAAGATGGGCACGCGCGGCATTATTTACCAGCGCGACATCAGGTTTCGTCAGGCGGGTCAAATAGGAAATTTCTCCGGGATGGTTGGTACCCATTTCAATGACGGCATAACGATGGTGGCTGCGCATTTCCAGCAAGGTAAGTGGTACGCCGATGTCGTTGTTGAGGTTGCCGCGGGTCGCGAGTACCGCATGCGGTGATCCCGCGGCCATGCGCAAGATGCTTGCAAGCATCTCTTTAACCGTGGTCTTGCCGTTGCTGCCGGTCAACCCGACAACGGGAATGTCAAAGCGGCTGCGCCAATACGCCGCGAGCATTCCCAGCGATGCGCGCGTATCTTTTACAACGAGCAGCGGCAATCCGCTAATATTTGCAGGTTCTGCTTCGGCGACCAGCGCGGCGACGGCGCCTTTTTGACGCGCCTGAACCAGAAAATCGCGACCATCGTAGTGCTCGCCTTTGAGCGCGACGAAAAGCTCTCCGCTTTTCAGGGTACGCGTATCCGAGCTCACTGCAGAAAATGTCACATTTTCTCCTTTTACAACTGCGCTTATCGCCGCCGCCGCTTGCTGCAAATCAAGCATGGAGCTTATTAAGCTTTCTGATGCAGCGCGTTTTTCGCCACCTCGAGGTCGTTGAACGGCAATTTCACTCCGTTGATCTCCTGATGCATTTCGTGTCCCTTGCCGGCGATCAGCACGAGGTCGCGTTCGTTCGCCTCAGCTATCGCGCGCTCGATCGCCACGGCCCGGTCTTCGATTACACGGTGATTAGGCTGCATGCCGCTCACGATGTCCTCAATAATCGCGCTCGGCGCTTCGCCACGCGGGTTATCGTTGGTAACAATCGAAAAGTCCGCTAAACGCGACGCCACTTCCCCCATCAGCGCGCGTTTGCCGCGGTCGCGTTCACCGCCGCAGCCAAACACGCAGATTAATTTCGCCTTTCCCCCGCCGTTTAAAATTCCACGCAGCACGTGCAGCACCTTTTCCAGCGCATCGGGGGTGTGCGCGTAATCCACGACTACCGTCGGCTTGCCCTTCTCGCTCAACATTTGCAGGCGCCCGCGAACTGCCCGCACTTCGCCCAACACCCGTACCGCATCCACCAGAGGTACTTCGCTCGCGAGCAGTGTCGCAAGCACGCCCAACAAATTGCTTGCGTTAAAGGCGCCGAGCATGCGACTTTGCAACTTCGCCTGGCCCCACGACGTAACAATTTCCAGGTTCAGCCCGTGCTTGCTCAAATTTAAGTGGTGACCGGAAATTTGGCCTTTCCCCAGGCCGTAACCGAGAACCGTTACCGGTGCTTGCTTCAGGTCGCCGGCGAGCTCCTCGCCAAAACGATCGTCGATGTTGATGATGGCGTACTGCAGACTGGGCCAATGAAATAGCCTGGCTTTGGCCGCGGCATAAGCCTTCATGTTGCCGTGATAGTCCAGATGGTCGCGCGAAAGATTGGTGAACAACGCGATATCAAATTCCACGCCGTTGACCCGTCCCTGCACCAGGCTGTGCGAAGAAACCTCAATGGCCACGCACTGCGCCCCCTGTTCCACGAAATTTGCCAACTGCGCCTGCAATAACACCGCATCGGGCGTCGCATTGAGACTAGGCTCCAGCGTGTCGAGAAAACCATTACCGAGTGTTCCCAGCACTGCGGTTTTTTTTCCGAGTTGTGTCAAGCATTGCGCAATCCAGTGGCTGCATGAGGTTTTACCGTTGGTGCCGGTGACCCCAATGACCCAGAGTTTCTGCGACGGCTGACCGTATATGTAACTTGCAAGTCCGCCAATCTTGTTGCGCAACCCCCTGACGCCCAGATTCGCCACATGCCATTCAGGTTTCCAGTCAAAACTTTCGCTTTCCCACAGCACTGAATTCGCGCCCTCCGCGATCGCTTGCGCAATGAATTTGCGCCCGTCTAACGTTTCGCCCGGATACGCCAAAAACGTATCCCCTGCTTGCACTTTGCGGCTGTCGGTGGCCAGACGCTGCACTTTTACGCCCAAGCGCTGAAAGACGTTGGCTTCCACGTCCGTGGCGTCTGCCGGTCCGCAACTCATACTTCCTCCTTCACCACAGGCAGATCAGCAGGCGGTAAAACGGTGTTGGCTGGCGCATCGGGCGGAATATCCAGCGAACGCAGGGCTCCCGCCGTAACTCGGCTGAATACCGGCGCGGCGACAATCCCGCCGTAATATTCGCCAGCCGAGGGTTCATCCAGCATCACGGCAACGATCAAGCGCGGGGCTGAAGCAGGTGCCATTCCAACAAACGAAGACACGTAGCGATCACCAACATAGCTTCCATCTTCGAGTTTGTGAGCAGTTCCGGTCTTCCCGGCGACGCGATAACCGAGTATCTGCGCGCGCGGTGCGGTGCCACCCGGTTCCACGACCAGTTCCAGCATGTTGCGCACCGCGCGCGCAGTTGCCGCCGAAATGACCCGGTTGCCGCTCGGCGCCGAGTTCAGCTTCAACAGGGATAGGGGAAGCAATTTGCCGTCGGTTGCGAAAATCGTATAGGCTCGTGCCAACTGTATGAGGCTCACCGAAATGCCATGGCCGTAGGACATGGTTGCCTGCTCAATCGGTCGCCAGGTTTTATAGGAACGCAGTTTTCCGGACGCCTCCCCCGGAAACCCCGAGCGCGGCGTCGTACCGAACCCGACGCGGTTGAAAATGTTCCACAGTGATTGCGACGTCAACGACAACGCAATTTTCGCCGCGCCGATATTGCTTGATTTCTGTATGATTTGCGCCACCGTCAGCGCCCCTTCGCGGTGCGCATCGTGAATGGTCGCGTTGCCCACGTTGAATTCCCCAGGGGCAGTTTCAATCACGCTGTTTGGCGTGACTACTCCCGCTTCCAGCGCAGCCGCAATGGTAAACGGCTTGAGGGTGGAACCCGGCTCGAATAAATCAGTGATAACCCGGTTGCGTGTGCGCCGCGGATTAAACTTAGTGCGGTTGTTGGGGTTGTAAGAAGGCACGCTAGCCAGCGCCAGCACTTCGCCGGTCCTAGCATCCAGCACCACAATTCCACCGGCCCTGGCGCGCTGCATTTCCACCGCCTGCTTAATCTCGCGGTAGGCGAGATACTGAATTTTGCCGTCTATGCTGAGCGTGAGCGCGTGCCCTTCCTGTGGGACTTTGATGCTCTCCACGTCTTCGACGATGTGTCCGAGCCGGTCCTTGATGACGCGGCGGCTGCCCGGCTTGCCGGCAAGCCAATCCTGATACGCAAGCTCCAGCCCTTCCTGGCCGTTGTCATCTATATCGGTGAATCCCAACAAATGCGCCATGACCTCGCCTGCCGGGTAATAACGTCGATACTCGCGCTGCAAAAACACGCCGGGAATTCCCAGCTGCACGATTTTGGCTGCATCTTCCGGGGAAAGCTGGCGCTTCAGGTACACGAATTCCCGGTCACGTTCATGCAGGCGTTTGCTGATCTCGGTGTTGTCGATTCCGAGCAATCTTGCCAACTGCTTCTGTTTTTGGGGCGTGATCTCGACGTCGGCCGGGCTCGCCCATACTGATTCCACTGGCGTACTGATCGCCAGCGGCTCGCCGGAGCGATCAGTAATCATCCCGCGGTGGGCCGTGATTTCGATTACGCGGCTGTAGCGGGCGTCTCCTTCTTGCTGCAGAAAATCGTTATGCATACCTTGCAGGTAAAATGCGCGTCCGGCGAGGACGCAAAACCAGGCCATTACCGCAAGCAGAACCATGCGCGCCCGCCACGCCGGCAGTCTTAGCCTCAGGGCGGGGTTGGCGTGGCTATTCATGCGATCTCCCCGCTGGAATAGGCTCGCGCGTGATCACTTGGGTATGCTTGGCATCGGGCACGTGCATTTGCAAAATTCGACTGGCGATCTTTTCAATGCGCGCGTGCGTCGCCCAAGTGCTCTGCTCAAGCTGAAGTTGTCCCCATTCCACGTCAAGTTGACTCGATAATTCTTGTTGCTTCTGCAGTTCCGCAAACAAGTTGCGCGCTTTGTGCTGCGATGTCACGACACCCAGCGCACAGGCTATGGTTATAAGCGCCAATAAGAGGTTCAGTCTGGTCACGGCTGAGATTGTTAAAGAGTTTCACCCAGGCTTGCCGCGCCCGGATTTCTTGTTGTTTGCGTACGTTCGGCAATGCGCATTACCGCGCTGCGCGCGCGAGGATTAGCCCGAATTTCCTGCGTGCTGGGTCTGATCGGCCTCCCGATCACGCGCAATTGGGGTTGCTCCATATCCGAGGCTCGTATTGGCAACTTCTCGGGTAAAGAATCGGATTTCGCCATGTCACGCATAAAACGCTTCACTAACCGGTCTTCAAGCGAGTGAAAGCTGATGACAACCAACCTGCCGAATGGTCGAAGCACTTGCACCGCCTGCGGCAATGCTATCGACAATTCCTCGAGCTCCTGATTGATGTAAATCCGTAGAGCTTGAAATGTGCGCGTCGCCGGGTCCTGGTTTGGCTCGCGCGTGCGAACGGCTTTTGCCACGATCTGGGCAAGCTGCCGTGTGGTACTAATAGGTCCCCGCGCTCGATCCGCAACAATCTTTCTTGCAATCTGTTTAGCAAACCGTTCCTCGCCATATTCTTCTATGACCTCCCTGATCTCCTCTTCGGACGCGCGAGCCAGCCACTGCGCGACCGTTTGCCCGCGAGTGGTATCCATGCGCATATCGAGCGGCCCGTCAATGCGGAAGCTGAAGCCGCGCGCCGCTTGTTGTAGCTGCGGTGCAGACACCCCAAGATCCAACAACACTCCGTCCACCTGATGTACATTCAGTTCCCGAAGCGTTTGGCGCAATGCGCCAAACGCGCCGTGCACAATGCAAAAACGAGCATCGGTAATCGCGCGCCCTGCGGCAACCGCCGTCATATCTCTATCCAGCGCAATCAGGCGTCCGTTAGCCGCGAGTTTTCCCAGAACTGCACGGCTATGGCCGCCCTGTCCGAAAGTACAATCCACGTAAACTCCGTCAGGCCGTACGTTAAGCGCCCTGATCGCTTCATCCAACAGAACTGCTATATGCTGTGAGTTCATTTACGAACTCAGAGCGAAAAATTCTCCATGCCTGGTGGCAGCGTGTTGTTGTTTTGCGTTGTAAGTTGCTCCAGTTGTTTATTCCAGGCTTCCAGGTTCCATATTTCAAAATGGCTGCCTTGGCCGACCATCATCACGCGTTTCTCGAGAGCCGCAAAAGTTCGAAGCTCGGGAGAAATCAGCACGCGTCCCGCTGCGTCAAGCTCCACCTCTTCGGCAAATCCAACCAATAAGCGCTTCCAGAGGCTTGCCTGGCGGTCCAGGCTTGGGAAGCCCATAACTTTTACTCGAATCGGTTCCCAAGCTGCGTAGGGATAAAGGAGGAGGCAGCTGTCGGGGTGCGCAGTTAGCACGAGTTTTCCCGTGCTTTGATTTTGCAGAGCGTCACGATGTCGCGTCGGGACGGCGAGGCGGCCTTTCGCGTCCAAATTGATCGTTGACGCTCCCTGAAACATACTCCCCCCAAAATATGATTCGGATTTTGCTGTGAAACCCATCTTTTACTACTATTTCCCACTCTAGATTAAAAAAAACAAGAGGTCAAGCATAAGATCAAGCCTTTTCTTTTTTGCGACAAATACTTAAGTGATGTTTCGTCTAACTTGCGCAATTCCCCTTTATAAATAATTAGATGGGTGAGAATTGCACGAAAACCGGGGAACAGCTGCGCAATGTCGAGCGCCGATGAGAATTAAAGGGAAAACTGGGGAAATTGGAAGAAGCTGGCCGATAAGCCGGGTTCTGTTAGGGATGGCTCCCTCGACAGTCATTTCTCTAGGCGTGTAATTGCTCGCACGCTCAAGCAACCTACCCGGAAGCTACGCGAGCCACGTCATCGCTTCCCTACTTGGTCTTGCCCCGGATGGAGGTTACCTCGTTTCACCCGCAGCGGCGCGGATCGCGTCGGCTGCGACTCGTCTCTGTGGCCCTTTTCATCGCCTTGCGGCGTCCGGCCGTTAGCCGGCATCCTGCTCTGCGGAGCCCGGACTTTCCTCTATACATATGGAACATACGTACAGCGACTGTCTGGCCAGCTTCAAATTTAATGTTAACACGGGGAAACTTTCACAGGGTGGCAAAATGCGCGATTGTGAATGCGACATAATCGGATCCGCGCACCACTTCTAGAGTACTAAAATCATCTTACAACTTAAAAGAGCACGACAGCGCGCAACTTTTCGTCGAATTGAGCGCTCGAATGTGAGTGTGGTTAAGAAATTTCCAGCTTGACTGCAACGGAGGTTCATATGAGAAGAAGACTGTATTTTATCCTTCCGGATGTTGCGAGTGCCCAGCAAACGATGAATGATCTTTTGCTGGCACGCATCCAAGAAACCCATATCCACTGTCTGGCGCGACGCGGCACTCCAATGGGAGATCTGCACGAGGCGAACGCCTTGCAAAAGACCGACATTGTGCACGGTGCGGAATTGGGATTCATCCTGGGCGGTGTCGGGGGCGCGGCGGTCGGTATTTTGATTATATTTGCGCCGCCCGAAGGTGAAACCCTGCAATTGATAACGGTGTTGATCGCGACTTTAATTGGCGCTCTTATAGGCGCCTGGATTTCCAGCCTGGTGGCTAGCGCGGTTCCGAATTCGAAGCTCCAGATGTTTGAAAAAGACATCGCGGGTGGAAAGATTCTCATGATGATAGACGTTCCTGCGCGCAAAGTTGAACAAATACACGAACTCGTTGAAAAGGGCCATCCGGAAGCAGCGTCGCGCGGTGTGGAACCAACTATTCCAGCGTTTCCATGAAATCGTGTGCATGTTCGCGGGTTGGAATAACCCTCTGCTCACAGAGCTTGTCCGTTGCTTGATATTGGCGCGACGAATGCCGCGGTGTACGCGGCTTTCAACTGCCTAACTACGTGCGTTGCTAAACCAGGCGCCAGTCGACAAATTCACCAGCGCGCAACGGCACCAGGCTTTGTTTCCCGAAACGCAGGGAGTCGGGTACTTTCCATCTGCGCCTGACAAGTACAGTTTTCTGACTATTTCGCGGCAGCCGGTAAAAATCGGCGCCGTGCAAGCTTGCGAATGCCTCAAGCTTGTCCAGTGCGCCGGCTTGTTCAAAGGCTTCGGCATAAAGTTCGATTGCCGCATGCGCGGAATAAATTCCCGCACAGCCGCACGCTGCTTGTTTGGCGTTTTTTGAATGCGGAGCGCTGTCGCTTCCCAAGAAAAATTTAGGATTACCGCTGGTCGCCGCTTTGATGAGCGATTGCCGGTGTGTTTCCCTCTTTAACAGCGGCAAACAATAATGGTGCGGACGCAGGCCGCCGAAAAACATCGCGTTGCGATTGAGCAGCAAATGGTGAGCGGTAATCGTTGCCGCGACATTATCTGACGCACGTGTTACATACTCCACCGCCTCGCTCGTAGTGATATGTTCGAATACGATTCGCAGCCGAGGAAAGCGTTGCGTGATCTGTGACAAAACGCGCTCGATGAACACTTTCTCGCGGTCGAAAATATCCACTCTTGGGTCCGTTACTTCACCATGCACCAGTAGAGGCATGTCTTGCTTCTCCATTTGCTCCAGCACTGCGAAACAACCACCCGGATCGGTGACACCGGAGCTTGAATGGAACGTCGCGCCGGCAGGATAAAGCTTCAGGCCATGAATAATTCCGCTTTGTTTGGCTTTGACAACCTCACCCGGTTCGGTTTTGGCAGTCAAATACAAGGTCATCAAGGGCTCGAAAGTTAATCGCTTGGGAAGCGCGGCAAGAATCCGTCTGTGGTATGCCTTTGCCAATTTAGTAGTCGTAATCGGCGGTTCAAGATTGGGCATGATAATGGCGCGCGCAAAGCGCCGTGCAGTGTGCGCGACCACGGCGCGCATCGCATCGCCATCGCGCAAATGCACGTGCCAATCGTCCGGACGGGTGAAAGTTATTTTCTGCAATCGCCTGATCCTTTTATTGTCTCGCTATGCCGTCAAGGCTTACCCTTGATTTCCAGGGCCGCTGCGTAAAGTGTTTTGCGGCTCTCGCCGCAAATTTGGGAAGCGAGTTTCACCGCCTGCTTGACCGATAGCTCTTGCAACAGGATCGTCAACATGCGCGTCGCATCGTTGCGAGATGCCGCGGCCTTCCCGGTCCCTGAAACCAACAAAACGAATTCACCTTTCTGATGATCTTGATCCCGTCTTAACCATTCGAGTGCCGTATTCAGTGTTCCGGTGTAAATATTCTCGAACAATTTGGTGAGCTCCCTT
>Ga0335077_10013057_pt1 | contig 10393 bp, 8 predicted proteins | sample Lox_Sample_31_FD_207151 | JGI IMG/M metagenome (GOLD analysis project Ga0335077, IMG submission 207151) | Soil microbial communities from Loxahatchee National Wildlife Refuge, Florida, United States - Lox_Sample_3.1 | ecosystem: Environmental > Terrestrial > Soil > Wetlands | place: USA: Florida...
TGGAAGCGCGGACCGGGCGCTGTGGATTCCTCCGCTGCGCTCGAGGAGCGGGCGCTCGCGGCACTCGCCCGGACGGGCACGCTGGCGCGCGAGGATGGGGATTTCGCGGCAGCACGAGCCGGCGCCGCACGGGTGATCGAGGCCGTCTACACCGAGCCGCTGCTCGCGCACGCCACCATGGAGCCGCCGCACGCCCTCCTCCAGCTCAGCGACAAGCGCGCGCTGCTCATCGCTTCGCTCCAAAGCCCCGGGGGCGCCTCCCGCATGATCAGTGACATGACCGGTATTGCGCGTGCGGACATCGAGATCCGGCTGCCGCGGGCGGGCGGCGGGTTCGGCCGGCGCCTGCAGAACGATTTCGTCGCCGAAGCCGTCCTGGTGGCGCAGCAGGCACGCGCTCCGGTGAAGGTCGTATGGACGCGCGAGGACGACCTGCAGAACGATTTCTATCGGCCGTTCGGCGTGCATCAGCTGACCGCCACGCTCGATGCCCGGGGACGCGTTACCGGCTGGGCGCATCGGGTGGCCGCCACGGCGCGCAAGTACCGCGCCGCGGGAATGGAGGATGAGCCCGACTGGGTCGGCTGCGTCGATCGCGACGGGTTCCCGGCGGGGTGCGTCGCTAACTACCACGCCGAGTTCCTGCCGGTCGATCTCAACCTGGCCCGCGGCTGGTGGCGGGCGCCTCTGCCGACCTTCGTGGCGTTCCCGGTGGAAGTGTTCCTCGATGAAGTGGCGCACGCGGCCGCCCAGGATCCGCTCGCTCTGCGCCTCGCCCTGCTCGGAGAGCCGCGTGAGCTCAACTATCGCGACCACGGCGGACCGAAGTTTCACACCGGGCGGCTGGCGCAGGTGCTGCGCCGCGCTGCGCGGGAAATCGGCTATGGACGCGCGCTGCCACCGCACCACGGCATAGGTCTCGCGGGCCACTTCACCCACGGCGGTTATGCGGCTCACGCGATCGAGGTCGCAGTATCGGAGCGGGGCGAGCTGAGCGTCGTGCGCTGTGTGTGCGCCGCGGACGTCGGAGAGATCGTCAACCCGCTCGGGCTCGAGGCGCAATTCATGGGCGGCACGATCGACGGGCTGTCCACGGCGCTCAATCTGCAGATCACAGTCAAGGAGGGACGCATCGAGCAGTCGAACTTCCCCGACTATCCGCTGCTGCGCATGGCGAATGCACCCGACGTCGAGGTGCATCTGATCGATTCGCAGTTCGCGCCTTCAGGGGCCGGTGAGATGGGGATTCCGAGCGTCGCACCTGCGCTGTTCAACGCGATCTTTGCCGCCACCCACCGTCGGCTGCGGCGACTTCCGCTCGGCGATCAGCTCGGGCATACCGCCGCCTGAAGGCCCACTCAGTCTGCCATGCCGCTCATCAGCAGCGCGGAGGTCGGGTGCAGCGCCCGGAATGCGGCCTCGACCGCCGGGTCGAGGTAGGTGTAGTCGAATTCCTCCCGGTCTTTGGCGGAGACGATGCCAAAGGCCCTGGCGAGAGCCTCGCCGTCGACGGCCTTGCGCGTCGCGTCCAGATTGGCGCCGCCCTCGACGGCTTTCTTGACCTGCGACCACGTCGACTCGAGGAGCGCGATCTGCCGATCGACGTATCCGAAGTCTCTCTGGATGTCGCCGTGACCCGGGATGATGACCCCGACATCGAGTTTCCTGATGGCCCGCAATGTCTCGGGCCATGCCCGCAGGTTGGTGGCACCGCCGAAAGGCACCGGCTGCACGACCAGATCGCCTACCGCGGCGACCCGCTCCCTGGGCAGGTATACGACCACGTCCCCGGGAGTGTGGCCCTCACCGAAGAACCGGACCTCGATCGTGCGCTCAGCCCGATGCAGCACCAGATCGTCCGTGATCGTCAGGGTGGGCGGAATGCGCTTCACGCCCTGGTTGTCCCCGATGTAAAAGCTGAAGTTAGCCTTGGCGAGCTCGAGGTGCTCGCGGTGCTGGGGGGTGAGCACCTCACCGTCCGAGGTCTTGCCGGTCGCGAGTGCCTGGTCGATGCGCGCGATCTCCTTGCGGAAGGCAGCGAAGTCGAGCGGACCGTCGGTAATGGCGAGCTCGCGCGTTGTAACGTGTCCGATGATCTCCGCGCCGGGGTACGCGGCGAGCAATGCCTCATTCCCCGTCGTATGATCGCCGTGATGGTGGGTATTGATGATGTAGCGGACCGGTTTGTCAGTCCGCTTGCGGATGTCGGCGATGAGCGAGCGCGCATCCGCGGCATAGCCGCCCGTGTCGACGACGATGACGTCGGAATCGTTGATGATGAACATTGAGTTGCCATCGGCGGAACCTGCGTCCCAGTGCCGGATGACTGCGTAGACGCCGGGCGCGACCTCGACGACTTCGTGAGAGCTCCCGGGAGCCGGCCCGCGGACCACGGCGCCCTGCGAAAGGCTCGAGAGCGCTGCGGCCAGCAGGGTAGCGAGTGAAGCGTGTTTCACGAGCTGCATGAATCCCCTCCAGCGGTGGAGCAATCGCCCATCTGCCTGGACTATATAGGCCGACTCGCTCCCCGGCGCAGCCCTTTGCCGGACCAGGTCCGAAAATGGCCGGCGTTCGGCCGAGTGTGATTGACCGGGCGATGGATCAGCGCGCCGCTGGCCGCGAGCGGCGGCGACAGAATGAGCAGTTGCGGGGTCCATAATAAGATACGGCCCCCGGTGCCATGCCGGCCGCGAAAGAACACAGAGGAGTCTCCGATGGCGATGCTCAAGAAATGGCTGTTGCCGCTCGCGCTCATCGTGAGCGCAGGCTTTCCGACGCTGTCGTTCCCGCAGGACGCCTCGGTACCGGGCATGTGGGACCTGAGCGAGCTCTACCCGACCCCGGCGGCCTTCGACCAGGCGTTGGCGCGCACGCGGGCGGCGGCGGACAAGTTCGAGAGCTACCGGGGCACGCTCGGCAGGAGCGCCGACTCGATGTTCACGGCACTGGACGCGATGAGCGCGGCGAATCGGGAAGCACAGCGGCTGTTCGTCTACGCCTCGCTCAAGTCGGACGAGGACGTGCGTATCAGCGCCAACATCGAGCGCAAGCAGCTGGCACAGGCCCTCTCGACCGAGCTCGCAGAGAAGTCGGCGTGGGTCGCCCCAGAGATCGTGGAGATCGGCGCGCCCAAGGTGAAGGCCTTCCTCGCTGCCAACAGGCAGCTGAGAGAGCGCTTCGATTTCTTCCTCGACAATACGCTGCGCGCGGCGCCCCACACCTTGAGTCCCGAGTCCGAGGGCGTGCTGGCGATGACGGGCGACCTGCTGGCTCAGCCGGGCACGGTGCACACGCAATTCGAGAACGGCGACTTCCCGGCGCCGACCGTGACCTTCTCCGATGGCAGCAAGGTACGGCTCGACGAGCAGGCCTATGAGAAGTACCGCCAGAACCCCAACCGGGCCGACCGCAAGCTCGCCTTCGACGAATACTGGAGCACCTGGAAGAAGTATGAAGGCACCGCGGGCGGCCTGCTGACGACGCAGGTCATGGGCGATCACTTCACCGCACAGGCCCGCAGGTTCGCGAACGCGCTGCAGGCCGCGCAGTTTCCCGACAACATGCCGGAGAGCGTTTACCGCACGCTGGTCGCGCAAGTGCATGCGGCGTTGCCGACCATGTACCGCTATCTGCGCCTGCGCAAGCGGCAGCTCGGCATCAATGACGAGCTGCAGTACTACGACGTGTACCCGGCGATGTTCGCGCTCAAGAGCCCGCCGAAATTCACGCTCGCCGAGTCCGAGCGCATCACCCTCGAAGCCCTGAAGCCGCTCGGCGAGGACTACCTGTCATTGCTGAGAAAAGGCTTCGCCTCGCGCTGGATGAATGCGTACCCCCATGAGGGCAAGGCGTCGGGCGCCTACATGAACGGATCGGCGTACGACGTGCATCCCTATCTGCTGCTCAATCACCAGGACGACTACGCCTCGCTCTCGACCCTGGCGCACGAGTGGGGACATGCGGTGCACACGCTGCTCGCCGCCAGGGCGCAGCCGTTCGAGAAAGCGAGCTATTCGACCTTCATCGCCGAGTCCGCCTCGATCGGCAATGAGATGCTGCTCAACGACTACATGGTCGAGCATGCGGCCAACCGTGCGCAGAGGCTCTATTACCTCGCCCAGGGCCTGGATTCGATCCGCAGCACCTACTTCCGCCAGGTCATGTTCGCCGAGTTCGAGCTCGCCATCCACGAGGAGCTGGAGAAGGGCAAGGCGCTCTCGGGCGCGCGCATGACCGAGCTTTACTGCGGCCTGCTCAAGCAGTACTACGGTGACGCCGAAGGCGTCATGAAAATCGATCCCGCGTACTGCATCGAGTGGGCGTTCGTGCCGCATTTTTACTATGACTTCTATGTCTATCAGTACGCGACCTCCATGGTCGGTGCGGCATCCTTCACCGACGCCATTCTCAAGGAGGGCGCCCCCGCACGCAGCCGATTCATCAAGCTGTTGCAGGCGGGCGGCTCGGACTACCCGTACGAGCTCTACAAGCGGGCCGGCGTCGACATGGCGACGCCCGCACCCTATCAGGCCCTGGCGGCGCGCATGAATCGATTGCTGGATGAGATCGAGAAGCTGGAGAAGTGACTCGGGGCCTTTCGGATCAGCCGCGGCCGGCGCCGCAGGCGAGGTAGCGCAGCAGCTGCCCCACCACCTCGCGCGCATCGTCCTCTGCTCCGAGGATGAAGGTCGACTTGCGGCGCCGTAACACGGGCAAGCCAAGCGCGTACAACCCGGGGGCTTGCGTCACGACGCCGCCGTCGTGACGCAGCTCGCCGTTGCGATCGAGCACCGGCACATCCAGCCAGCGATAGTCGGGGCGAAATCCGGTCGCCCACACGAGCGAGCGGATCTCGCCGCTGCGCAGGTCGAGCGACAGGCGTGGGCGTGCCGGCGCGCGGGTCGGCTCGCAGCGCTCCGGCGGCCCCACCTCGAGCTCGGGCGCGTGGCTGTGCGCCCAGTCATCGAACGTTCCGAGCAGGCGGTTCATCTTGAGATCGGCGAGCGCGAACTGATTGGCGAGTCCACCCGAGAAGAGCGCGCGGCCGTCCCGTATGGCGGCCAGCCGCCCGACGATCTCGACGCCCGCAGCCCGCAGCACGTTCAGATCGAGACTCGCGTGCTCGGGCGTGCCCACGAGCTGCGGCGATGGCAGCCGGCGGGCACGTTCGATGTCGTCGATCTCGTCGTAACGCTGGCTCCAGACCCCTGACGCCTCCATCCACCAGAGCACGTCCCTGCCCCGGTAGGTGCGCGGCAGGCGCACGTGCTCGCCGACCGCGATCGTCACGGGCCGGCCCGAGCGCTGGATCTCATCGGCAAGTTGCACGCCGGTGGCCGAGGCGCCGACGACCAGCACGCCCCCGCGGGGAAGCTGCTCGGGAGCGCGATATTCAAACGGCGTGAGACTGAGGATCTCGGGCGGCACGGCCGAGCGCAGGTCCGGGACCCGCGGCGTGTTGGCGGCGCCGCTCGCCAGCACCACGGTGCGACAGCGCAGCTCGCCGCTCCCGGTCGCAACCCGGTAACCGCCCTCGACGCGGCGGAGCGAAGTGACGGGGCTATGGGTGCGCACCGGCGCGGAGATCGCGGCCGCATAGTCCGAAATGCGCGCGACGATCTCGGTCATCGTCATGAAGCCGTCGGGATCCGCGCCCTGGTACGGGTATCCCGGCAGTCGGCTCTGCCAGTTTGGCGTCAGCAGGCGCAGCGAATCCCAGCGCTCACGGCGCCAGGAGTTCGCCACCTCGCCCCGCTCGAGCACGACGTGGTCGATCGAGTGCTCGGCGAGGATCCGGCTGGTCGCAAGCCCGGCGTGGCCGGCGCCGATGACGACCGTCGTGATGCGTTCGATGGTGAGGTCCGCCGCGCGCGCTGCGACTCAGCGCTTTACGACCTCGACCGTCACGTTGGTCGGATTGGTGACGATGTCGTACACGGCCGAGCGCTTCTGCGATTGCGCGACCAGCGCCTCGATGTCCTCCTGCGACGCATCGGCATCGATCTGGAAGGTCACCTTGATGTCGTCGTAGCCGTTGCGCACGTTGCTGTCGATGCCGAGGATGCCGTACAGGTTCATCCTGCCCTCGAGCTTCGCCTCCACCGAGCGCAGCTGGATACCACGGTTCTGCGCCACTGCGGCCACACCGGCCGTGAGGCAGCTCGCCAGCCCGACCAGCACCAGCTCGACCGGGGTCGCGCCGTGGTCCTCGGAGGCAAACACCTCCGGATGGTCGGTCTCGAAGGAGAACTCGGTCTTGTGCGATTGCTCCTCGCCCAGGCCCCTGAAGCCCCGCACCGTCGAATGCGCATGGGTGCCGTTCTGCCACTTGCACGAGGCGCGCCAGGTGAACTCGGCGGCGGCCGGCGCGTTCCTCAGGGCCTCGCGCGCATCGAGGAGCGCCTGGACGTTGACACCATTGTTGACGCCGTTACTGACACTGGGCTGTGCCATGTTTGTATCTCCGGGATGACTTGGGGAACGTCCTGCCGCGGGCTGAGCACCCGGCGATCGAGGCTACGCTCCGATCCCCGAGCGTACAAGCCGCCCTCGCCGGACACCAGAACTTATCGGTTATAAGGCCGTCACGGGCGGTAATTGGAGGCGCCGCAGCAGAGGCCTATGATCGCTTGCCGTCCTTCGCGCCTGGGGAGCCGCGTCCGTGGAAGCATCGCGTCATTTCGGCTTCGAGACCCGTCAGGTCCACGCCGGCCAGCGCCCGGACCCGAATACCGGCGCGCGCGCGGTGCCGATCTATCAGACCACCAGCTACGTCTTCGAGGACCCGGCCTCCGCCGCCGCCTACTTCAACCTCCAGGAGTACGGCAACACCTACTCGAGGATCATGAACCCGACGGTGGCGGTCTTCGAGGAGCGCATCGCGAGCCTCGAGGGCGGCTGCGGCGCCGTGGGTTTCGCGAGCGGGCTGGCTGCGCAGGCGGCGGCGCTGTTTACGCTGCTCACGCCGGGCGATCACGTCGTCTCGTCGGCGGCGCTCTATGGCGGTACCGTCAACCAGTTCAAGCACCTGCTGCGCAAGCTCAACGTGGAGCTCACCTGGGTCGATCCCGACGACCTCGGTGCCTGGAAAGCCGCGGTGCGCGGGAACACCAAGGCGTTCTTCGGTGAGACGATCGGCAACCCCGGTGGCAACGTGCTCGACATCGCCGGCGTCGCGGCCATCGCGCACGCACAGGGGCTGCCGCTGCTGGTCGACAATACGTTTGCGACGCCGTACCTGTGCCGGCCGATCGAGTGGGGCGCCGACATCGTGCTGCACTCGGCGACCAAATACATCGGCGGCCACGGCACCAGCATCGGCGGCGTGGTCGTCGATTCCGGGCAGTTCAACTGGTCGAACGGCCGTTTCCCGGTGATCGCCGAGCCGTCGCCCGCTTATCACGGCTTGCAGTTCCACGAGACCTTCGGCACCTACGGCTACCTGATGAAGCTGCGCGCCGAGACGTTACGCGACCTCGGCGCTTGCCTCAGCCCCTTCAACGCGTTCCTGTTCCTGCAGGGGCTCGAGACGCTGTCGCTGCGCATGGCGCGTCACGTCGAGAATGCCGGCAAGGTTGCCCGCTACCTCGAGTCACATGAGCTCGCCTCGCAGGTGACGTACCCGGGACTTGCGAGCAGCCGCTACCGCTCGCTCGCCGGGAAGTACCTGCCGCGCGGCACCGGCTCGGTGTTCTCCTTCGATATCCGCGGCGGCCGCGAAGCGGGCGAGGAATTCATCCGCGGTGTGACGCTCTGGTCGCATCTGGCGAACGTCGGCGACGCGAAGAGCCTCGTCATCCACCCGGCGAGCACCACGCACCGCCAGCTCGACGAGCCGGAGCTGCTGGCAGCCGGCGTGCGACCCGGAACGATCCGCCTCTCGGTCGGCATCGAGGACGCCGACGATCTGATCTGGGATCTCGAGCAGGGCTTCACGCGTGCCCGCGCGCTCGCCTCCCCGCAGGCACGGCGATGACCGGCTTCGATCTGGCGCGCTATCAGGATCCGCTCGCGATCCAGCGCACTCTGCTCAGCGCCCGGACCATCGCGATCGTGGGACTATCGAACAATGCCCTGCGCGCCAGCTACTTCGTCGGCTTCTACCTCAAACGCCACGGCTACCGCGTGATCCCGGTGAATCCGCGCGAATCGCAGATACTCGGCGAGCGCAGCTTCGCGAGCCTGCGCGAAGTGCCGGTGCCCGTGGACGTCGTCAATGTCTTCCGCGCGCCGGAGGCCCTGCCGGCCATCGCCGCAGACGCGGTCGCGATCAAGGCCGGGTGCCTGTGGTGTCAGTTCGGGGTGATCAACGAGGAAGGCGCGCGCATCGCCGAGCAGGGCGGCCTCACGGTCGTCATGGATCGCTGCATCAAGGTCGAGCACGCCCGCTACGTGGGCCGCATGCACTGGCTGGGCTTCAATACCGAGCGCATCACTTCGGTCCGCGGCGGTCTGCAGTAGGGCGCTGCCTCGCAGCGACCGCCAGAGGATCGCCGACGAGCCCCCCCGCCGGGGCGGTCAGCCGCCGAGCGCTCGCTGGTCGTCGCCCTGCGCCGATTCGTCAGCAACGTGCCCGTGAGGCGACTCCGGATCGACGCTGCGCTCGAGCAACGCCTGCGCGAACAGCGCCTCGACCGGATAGCCGGTGCGCGCCTGGATCCAACGGAAGGCCGAGGCGAGCGATGAGGCGCTCCAGAGTGTCTGGCCGTCCGCACTGGTGACGTCCCAGGGCGCGAAGGTCATGTCGTCGCTGCGGAATCGAACGATGCGGGTGACGGTCCCGATGCTCACACGCCAAACGTTCGGCTGAATCTCTTCGACGCTGTAGTCCATAGCGCACTTCCCCGTAACGTCCCTGAATTTCCAACTCGCGACTTAACAATTCTTGTTCGTGCAGCCGTTAGGATAGGCCTCTCATTGTGCGCCGCAACTTGATTGAACATATCCCGCCCGACTGGACATAACCCCTTTGGGCTCAGGCGGAAGAAGCGAGCGGCCCGGCCGGCCTGCGCAGCACGGGCGCCTCGCGGATCGGCAGATTGATCAGCGCGGCGGCCAGCGCGAGCGACATGTCCGCATACCACATCCAGCCGTAGTCTCCGAAGCGCACCAGCGCGATGCCGCCGAGCCAGGCGCCGAAGAAGCCGCCGATCTGATGCGAGAGCAGCGTGAGCCCGAACAGCGTCGCGAGATAACGCACGCCGAAGAGCTTCCCCACGAGCCCCGCGGTCGGCGGCACCGTCGACAGCCACGTCAGCCCGAGCACTGCGGCGAACGCGTAGAACGTGAGCGCGGTTCTCGGCATCATCAGGTAGATCGCGATGGCGACCGCGCGGGTGAAATAGACGTAAAACAGCAGCCACTTCATGCGAAATGCGCCGCCCAGCCAGCCGACCCCGAGGCTCCCGGCGACATTCGACAGGCCGATGATCGCGAGCGAGCCCGCGGCCACGCTCGCCGGCAGGGCGCACAGATTCACCTCGCCGGGCAGATGGGTCACCAGGAATGCGATGTGGAAGCCGCAGGTGAAGAACCCGAGATGCAGGCACCAGTAGCTGCGGTTGCGTCCCGCCGATCGCAGCTGCTCGCGCAGCGAGCCGGCGGCGACGGCCGCACCCGAACCGCCCGCCGGCTCGTCGGCGTGCGGCGCTGCGACCAGGGGCCGCGCCAGCGGAATGGTCGCGAGTGCCGCCGCCGCCAGGGCGTAGATGGCAACCACCCAGCCGAAGGTCGAGATGAAGAGCTGACTGATCGGGGCGAGCAGGAACTGCCCGAGGCTCCCGCCCGCGTTGATGACGCCGGAGGCAAAGGCCCGCTTCTCGGGGGCGAGACGGCGCGCAGTGGCGCCAATCAGGATCGAGAAGCTGCCGGCCGCCGCGCCCGCCGCGAACAGCACACCGATCGCGAGGATCAGTCCGAACTCGCTCGAGACCACCGTGGTGAGCACGGCGCCCGATGCGAGTGTCAGCGCACCGGCGGTGAGGACTCTGCGGGTACCGAAGCGATCCGCGGCGGCGCCGAAGATCGGTTGCGCCAGCCCCCACACGAACTGCCCGATCGCCATCGCGAGACTGATCGCTACGATGCCGAGCCCGGTCGCCCGGTTGAGGGGAGCCACGAACAGGCCGAGCGTCTGCCGCGCGCCCATCGTAACGAGGAGAATCGCCGCGGCGGAGGCCACCAGGAACCGGGCATCGCCTCGCGGCGCTTGAGCGCCTGCCTGCATCGATCGCGGCAGAGATCCGTTACGCGCTCTTGAGGCGCACCGGAAGCGAGCGGATGCGCGTGCCGGTCGCGGCGAAGATCGCGTTGGTCAACGCCGGAATGACCGGCGGCAGCGCCGGCTCGCCGAGTCCCGTCGGCGGCTTGTCGGACCTGACCCAGGCGATCTCGA
>Ga0335077_10013058_pt1 | contig 10393 bp, 10 predicted proteins | sample Lox_Sample_31_FD_207151 | JGI IMG/M metagenome (GOLD analysis project Ga0335077, IMG submission 207151) | Soil microbial communities from Loxahatchee National Wildlife Refuge, Florida, United States - Lox_Sample_3.1 | ecosystem: Environmental > Terrestrial > Soil > Wetlands | place: USA...
GTGGTTGATGAACTGCGCGCGCGTCGCCTTGGCGTAGAAGACGAACGAGCGTCCCTGCGTCGCGGCGGACGCGGCGGGAACCGCCAGCGTCGCGGCGGCGGCGACCGCCGCCAGCACAACCGGGAGTTCGCGTCTCACTTCTGCGTCCCGGTCACCCGGAGGTCGAACCGCTGCGCGTTGCCGGCGGCCGGAACGGAGTCAACCTGCCCGAGCGCGCCGAAGTACGCCTTCGTGCCGCCCGTGACCGCGAGCGTGAAGTGCGTCGCGCCGAACGGCACCTGCCCGGACGCGAGCACGAGCCCGTTCGCGAGGTCGAAGTACGAGTCGCAGGTCGCGCGCTTCTTGAACTCGTAGTAGCAGGTGAACATCGCCGTCCCGCTGGGCTTGGTGCGCTTTGCGTCGGAGAAGAGCTTGAAGGCGTAGAGGATGTCGTCGCCCGGGAAGGGGCCGTTCCCCTTCTCCTTCCCCTTCGCGCCGAGGATCACCGCCTCCGCCTTGAAGTTGAACGGGTTGGTGCTCATCCCGCGGAGCCGGTCGTCGGCGTGGTTCATGAACTGCACGGTCGCCGGCACGGCGTAGACCGTGAGCTTCTTCGACGCCGCCGACGCCGTTGCTGGCAGCGCCGCCGCGAGCAGCAGGACCGCCGCGAACAGAAACCGTCCGGCGATCGTGCGACTCACCCGATCAGCTCGAAGTCGATCCTCTGCGAGTGGCGCGGCGCCGCGGCCGCCTTCGCCTCGCCTCGCGCACCGAGATACTTCTTCGTGCCGCCGGTCACGACGATCGTGAATCCCGAGGCGCTGAAGTCGACCGGCCCGGACGCGACGAGCGTGCCCCCGTCGTTGAGCTTGTAGTACGCCTGGCAGAGGGCGTGCCGGTCGTAGTTGAAGTAGCAGGTGTAGACCGCCGTACCCGCAGGCCGCTTCAAGGTCGGGTTGCTGTACAGCTTCAGGGCGTAGAGGGCGACGTCGCCCGCGAACGGCCCGTTCCCGCTGCCCGAGCTCTTCGGCGCGAGCTTGTTCGCGCCGCTGTCGAGCGGGTTGTTGACGTGGCCGCGCGCCCGGTCGTCGGCGGTGTTGATGTACTGCAGCCCGGTGGCGACGCTGTAGACCGTCACCACGCGGTGACCGGTCACGGCACCCGAGACCGCGCCGGCGTGCGCGACGAACACCGAGGCGCAGGCGAGAGCGAGCGCGGCGGCGAGGAACGCCGCGCCGCGGCGAAGGTGGTGGACGCGCATCACACCCGAGAGTGGTGTGAGAAGCCGAAAACCTTTATCGACGCCGTCGTCGCGACGAGGGTGAAGTGGTCGGACTTCGCATCGAGCGTTCCGGACGCGATCAGCCGCACTCCGCCGTGGAGGTCGACTGCGCCGTCGCAGTACGCGGTCCGGTCGAAGCCGTACCGACAGTCGAGGACCGCCGACCCGGCCGTCTTCGTCAGTCCGGGCGTCGTGAACAGGTGGAGCGAGACGAGGGCCTGGTCTCCGGGAAGTGGCCCGTCCGCCGGACGCTTCGCCGTCGACGCCGCGCGAAACACCGCGGGCCGGACGCGGAACGGCCCGCCGCTCAAGGATCGCGCCATCGCCGCACTCGCCGAGGGCCTGCCGGCGGCGTTGTCGAGAAACCGTGCCTGCGTCGGCGTCGAATACAGGACGAGCCCGCTCCCGTCCGCCAGGTGGAGCGCCAGGCGAAGCGGCGCGGCAGCCGAGCTCGGAGGTCCTGACCCCGGAGACAGCACGAGCACGCCCACGCCGGCTGCAAGTGCGAGCGCGGCAACGGCGCCCGCGACGACGGCAAGCGAGCGAGCTCTCGACGGCCCGGCGTCGCGCGCGCGGTCGACGACCGCATCCCAGTCGCTCCGATCGACGGGCTCGTCGAGGCGCAGCAGCCGCGTGCGCAGAGCCGGATCGAGCTCGACGAGATTCTCGCGCCGCTCGCGCATCAGCCGGGCCTCGATTCGGCGAGCTCGCTGTCGAGCGCCTCGGCGATCGACGCGCGCGACTGCGCGATCGACGCGGCGACGGTCCCTTCGCTGATCCGGCAGACGGCGGCGATCTCGCTGTAGGTCATGTCGGCGAAGTAGCGGAGGAAGAAGATGAGCCGTCGCCGAGGCGGAAGCGCGCGCAGCGCGTCTCTGAGCTCGGGGTCGTGCGCGGGCTCGGGCAGCTCGGCCTCGATCGCCTCGCCGAGCGGGGCGAACCCCGAGTCCCTGCGCTCCTCGCGCGCCACCCGCACCGCGATTCCCCAGACCCACGCACCGAGCGGCGCTTCGCCCCGGTAGCTCTGCGGTTGCGCGAGCGCCCGGGCGAACGCCTCCTGGACGACGTCGTGCGCGAGCTCGTAGCTGCCGGTGACGGCGGCGAGGGCGCGCCGAAATCCGAGGTACCGCTCCCGATACAGCGCCTCGAGCTCCTGCCCCGACGCAGCCACGCTCCAAGGATATGGGAAGCCGCTAGGCGCTCGGAAGCAGCCTGAGGTTCCCGTTCTTCAGCACCTGGCACGTCGCGCCCGGCTTCGCGAAGACGTCGCCTCCGTGTGCGGTCATGAGCTCCCGGCCCTTCTTCGCCTGTTGCGGCCCGTACAGCGAGAGCAACGTCGTGTCGACCGACAGTCGATTGACGGACTGGCCGTTCGCCTTCAGCCGGCCGCCCGGCAGGACGGGCTGGAGCGTGCCGAGGTGCGCCGTGCTCGTCCGGAGGTCGCTCGTGACGTTCAGCTTGAGCCAGACGTACGGCTCGGCGGCAAGCCATGGGACCCAGAAGAAGTAGACCTCGTACCTGCTCGGGCTCTGCGACACGAGACTGACGCGGCATGTCGCGGGGACGCCCTGGACCCACCGGCTGATCGCCACGAGCTGAAGCGGGATGTTCGAGTTCTGCAGGGAGTCCATCGCGGCCTGCGCAGCGGCTCGCTCGCGGGCGGTGAGCCCGCCCGCGTCCACGTTCGCGGCGGCGACCCGCTCGATCGGCGGCGCGGCGGCGGACTGGGACTTCACGTAGCCGGGGATACGCTCGAGCGAGACGGTCGCCGCGCGCATCCTGAGGTCGCCCTCGCCCACCGCGATGTCCTTGTCGGTCACGAACGAGATGTTCATGGCGCCGCCGTCGCCGAGGCAGGTGCAGCTCGGAGCCTTCAGGTCGAGCTTGTTGCAGAGAATGTTCTGATTCAGCACGACCGTCGGGAACTGGTTGCCGCCGAAGCCCGTCAGGCCCGAGAGGGAGCAGTGGCCTTCGGAGCTGCCGAGCAGCGAGACGACGTGCACCCCGACCGGCGGGAACCACTGGAGCGAGTTGATCGCGCCGAGGTTCGAGATGTTGAAGATCGTCATCCGGTAGCGGCGCGCGCCGAGGGGCGTCAGCGTCGTCGTGAAGTACGTCGGGATCGTCATCGGGTCGATGTCCACGGGAATCCCGCCGGCGATGATCGGGACCTTCGGTCTCGGGACGGTGAGCGGCGCCCACATCCCGGTCGTCGGCGCACGCGCTTCGGTGCTCTCGTGCCCGTGCTTCGTCGTGACGAGCGCGGCGATCAGGCCGCCGACGGCAAGTGCGCACGCCACGAGGAGAAGAGCGAGCGTGGCGCGCCCGCGCCGTGGTCTCATCCGGTAAATCGTACCGACATCGAGGGTGTAAGGTTCGCGTCCCGATGCTCGGCCGCATGAGAGGCAACCGTCGTCTGCCGACCGTGATCGTCGTCGTGGTCGGGCTCGCGCTCGCCGCCGTCTCCGCGGCCGCGGGACAGCCGCAGCGATCGTCGGCGGGACCGCAATGGATTCTGTTCACGGCCCAGACGGGCGGGCTCGGAGGGGAGCAGATCTTCCGGATCACATCGACCGGCACCGGTCTCAAGCAGCTCACGAGCGGCGCGTATCCCTCGGAGGACCCGGTGTTCTCGCCGAACGGAACGAAGATCGCGTTCGCACGGCTCGGATCCGGGATCTTCACCATGAACGTCGACGGGACCGGCCTCCGCCGGCTGACGAGCAACGGCCGCGACGGATTCCCGGCCTGGTCTCCGAACGGCAGGCAGATCGTGTTCAAACGACCCTCTGCGAACGGGTGGTCGGTCTACGTCATGTCGGCGTCCGGGGCGGGACAGCGGCGACTCCCGCTCGCGCCTTCGGCCGGCCGGCCGTCGTGGACGAGCCGCGGGCTCGTGATTCCGAGCAACAGCGACCTCGTGAAGATCGACGCTCGAACGGGGCGCGTCCAGAAGCGGTTCGGCGCCTTCATCGACGCGATGGTCGGCATGGACTCCACCGCCGTCGCCCCCGATCTCTCGACGCTGACGTTCGTCGGCCCGCGGGCGCCGATTCCGGGCGACAAGGGCTGCGGCGAAGGCGTGCCGTGCCCGGTGTTCGCGCTCTATCTCCAGAATCTGAGCGGGCACAAGGCGCCGCGACTTCTCGTCCGCGATGCCGGACCGGCGACGTTCTCGCGCGACGGGAAGACCCTGCTCTTCGTCAACAAGGGCCGGCTCGTCTTCTGGCAGCTGAAGAACGGCGCGTCGAGATCGATCACGACCGGGAAGCTGCTGCCGTCGACGAGCGCTCCTCCCGCGTGGCAGCCTTGAGCGACGCTGCGGTCTAGGTGACCCAGAAGACGCCGACGACCTTCGTCTTGCCGGCGTTGCCGAGCGAGGACGGCAGCGGCCCGCGGTAGTCGAGGTACATCAGGACGCGCTTCTGCTGGTTGCGTGCGAGCTTGACGGCGAAGCCCGTGCCCCGGTGACGCTTCAGCGTCACGTCGCCGATCGAGAACACGCGCGAGCTCGTCGCGTCGTTCGACAGGAGGAAGATCGCGGTCTGGCCGCGCCGCACGCGCGACGGCGTGATCGTGACGCCCTTGTTCGTGATCGTGACCCGGACCGTCACGTATCCCCCGGGGGCCGTGGTCTGCGGGCGGGCCGACCCGTCGGTGGCCAGGCCCAGGAACCCCAGAGAGACGACGAACAGGAGCGCAAACGACCTCACGCGCACACTCGGATCCTACCTAGCTGAACCGTCAATCAACTAGCCGAGTCCGAATGCGACGAGCTCGGCCGCCGGGTGCTGAAGCCCGGGGTACGGCGCGCCGGCCGCGACGACGAGCATCCGCGGCCCGACGGCGGGGCAGCTGTTGATCCCGTCGCCGAGACGCGTCTGCCAGACCGTGCGGCCGTCGGCGGCGGCGAACGCGGTCACGCGCCCGTCGTAGGTCGGGACGATCACCGCGTCGCGCGCGACCGTCGCGCAGCCGAACGGCGACGAGCCGAGCTGCCGCTGCCACACCGTCTTCCCCGTCGCCGCGCTGAGCGCGTACACCGTGCCCTTCCCCTCGGCCGGGTTGCGCGCAAACGCGCTCGGCGTCGTGATCGCGCTCTCGCGCGAGCAGAGCTCGACGACCGGGACGAAGAGCCGGCCGGCCGCGTACGCCATCGGCGTCAGCACGCCGCCGAGGAGGCCTGGACACACCGTCGTCGGCGTCCGCGGCAACGGCCCGAGGTCGTCGAGGTGGGTGCCGACGGCGCGCGCCCAGATCCGCTTGTGCGTCGCACGGTCCCACGCGACGACGCGGCCCGCCTTCCCCGCGCCGAAGACGACGCCGCGCCCGCCGAGCGCCGCGAGGACCGGCGAGTCCTGGAAATCGTGGTCGCGGACGTCGTGCGGCGTCACCTGGTCGTACCAGAGGAGCTTCCCGTTGCGGCCCGAGAGGACGACGAGCGAGTCGGTGTAGAGCGCCGGCCCCGCGAACGCCGCGCCGTTCGGGAGCGCCCTCGAGCCGCCCCACGGCGCCGGGTTCGAGATCCCGGCGTAGACGTTCCCGGCCGCGTCGACGCTGAACGGGTACCACGCGCCGCCGCCACCCGCCGCCGGGTGCGGCCACGGCTCGGCGATCGTCGCGAACCGCCACACCGTCCTCCCCGTCGCCGCGGAGAGCGCGTAGAGCGCGCCGCGGCCTCCGGGCGGGAACCCCTGCGTCGCGTAGTAGACGCGGCCGCGGTCGACGACGGGCGCGATCCCGACGAACTGCTCGTAGCGGTTCGCGAGCCGGTGCGCCCACAGCTCCCTCCCCGTCGCGGCGTCGAGCGCGAACGCCGTCGTGTCCGTCGCGGTGTAGAGCCGGCGGCCGACGACCGTGAGCCCGTTCGGGCCGTCGTTCCGCGCGGAGCTCGGGCGCTTCCAGCGGAGCGCGCCGGTGCGCGCGTCGAACGCGTAGACCGTCGAGCTCGAGTCCTGCACGTAGACCGTGTCGCCCGCGATGATCGGGTTCGCGGTGATCGCGCCGAAGTCGGTCGCGCTCTTCGGAAAGCGGAACCGCCACAGGACGTGCAGCTGCGGGATCGTCCCCGTGTCGAGCGCGGTCGCCGTCGAGGCGCGGTGGCTCGCGAGGCCGCCGTTCGCGGAGGCCCACGGCCCGCCCGCGGCGCTCGCGGCGGGTGCGACGGCGAGCAGTGCGAGAACGAGCGCTGCGGCCCGGCCCCGCGTCACCGCGGCGGCTCGATCGGCGCCGTCGCGTCGAACGCGTCGAAGTCGTCCTGCATGAAGTGCGCGGTCGCGATCATCTCGACGCGCATCGTCCGCGCCGTCGCGTCGTCGATCGTGAGCGCGAACCAGCCCGGCGTCCCCGGGTCGTAGAACGTGACGAGCGTCGCCGGCTTCCCGCGGTACGTCGTCGGGCCGATCACGTGCGCGTCCTTCACCGAGACCCAGCCCGGGATCGGCTGCGTCAGCTGCGACTGCGGCGACTCGACCCATTTCGACGCCGCGCCGGGCGCCTTGTCCCAGCGGCGCGGGCCGACGATCACCGCCTGCCAGCCGCCCTTCACCTGGTACGCGAGCCGGTCGGGCGCCTGCACCTGCCACGCGCTGTACACCGTGACGCCGGTGCCGGAGGAGAGGCTCTCGTCGAAGCTGAGCGAGCGGAGCGACGTCCAGACCGCCTCGGCCCGGTCGACGAGCGCGGTCCCGTCCTTCGGCGGCCACGTCGCAGGCATCGCGACGCGCCAGCGCGTGGACGGCGTGCCGCTCACGATCACGTCGACGGTCGCGGGCCGTCCCTTCACCGGAAGCGTCGCGCGGTAGCAGCCGGGGCCGCACGCGCTCGCCTCGCTCGTCTTCCCCTGCGCGACGAACGAGACGGAGCGTCCCGTGACGCCCTTCCCCTGCTGCGAGACGAGCGACGCCTGCGCGAGTACGCTGCCCGCGCCCGGGACGACGCCGAGCGCGAGATCGTTGCCGCCGAGCTCCCGCGCGAACACGACCGCGCCGTCCGGCGGGGCCGGGAAGCCGGGGGTCGCCGGCGCGGCCGGCGCCGTGGTCGTGGTCGTCGTCGTCGCCGCCGCGGGCGTTACCGCCGCGGCCGTCGCCCCGGTCCCGGGACGGAAGAGCACGGCGGCGGCGATCGGCGCGGCGACGAGGACCGCGCCCGCGAGCACGACGGCGGGCTTCACCGGGACACGGTAGCGGGGCCGGGGTCCCTAGCCGGGGATCGTCAGCGAGGCGAGCCCGCTCGGCACGCCGGAGCCGAGCTGCGTCGGCCACGTCGCGAGGTCGATCGCGCCGCCCGGCTTCGCGGGGAAGCGCGAGAACGACTGCCGCTGGTTCTCCCACAGGTGGACCGTCTTGCCGCGCACCGACGCGGGAAGCGTCATCGAGAAGCGCCCCTTCGCGTCGGGCCAGCGCTCGGCGACCGGCTTCACGACCTTGCCGCCGACCGTCACCCCGAGGACGAGGCCCGTGTAGACGGCGCCGGTGTACGACGTCGGCTTCTGGATCGTGTAGTTGGCGCCGCTGCCGAGCTGGACGTTCATCGTCGCGCTCTTCAGCCGAGCGAAGGGAGCGTTCGTCCCGGTCGTCCCGCCGTACGAGACCGAGCCGAGCGCCACGCCGACCGCGAGCGGCACCGGGTCGGCCGCGGTCTCGTCGGAGGCCGCGAAGAACGAGGTGTAGTGGCCGTTCGCGTCGGTCGCCGACGAGTGCGTCCAGAAGTCGCGGTCCTGCGTGCGCGTGATCACGACCGCGCCCTGCACCGGCTTCCCGGACGCATCCGTGACCGTCCCGCTGAGCTGGTACGTCAGCAGCCGGACCGGCGGCGGCGCCGCGCCGGCGGTGTCCGCGACCCGCCCGGTGACGACGACGGTGCCGTTCGGCCCCGCGTGCGCGGCGAGCCCGTGGATGCCGTACGCGACGCTGAACCCGCCGGACGCGGCGGCGAGCGCGCTCTGCTGCCCGGCGCTCAACGGCTTGCCGCGGACGGTCGCGCTCGAGACGCCCGTCACGTGCACGGCGTGGCGCAGCGGCAGCGTGATGTCGACGTCGTACGGGAACGTCCCGTTCTTCGACGTCGCCTGCGGCACGGGGAAGCCGTCGACGACGACATGCGCGCCGACGACCGGCACGCCGTTCCAGAGGACGCGGCCGAGCACCGTCTTCACGTTCGACGAGCTCGCGAGCCACGGCTGCACGACGAGGCCGCCCGGCGTCGCGACCGTCCCGAACCCGGCCGGCGCGGCGCGGTGGCGCGGCGCCGCGGGCTTCGAGACCTTCGCCGGCGCGGCAGCCGGAACGGGCTGCGCGGCCGGCTGCGCCGCGGCCGGCTTCTCCACGGCGTTCGCCGGGAGCGACGGCGGCTGCGACTGCTGCTGCGAGCCGCCGAGCCCGAAGACCTGGAGCTGGCTCGCGGTGCCGCCGCCCGACGAGGTCGGAGTCCCGCCGACGGTGATCGCGACGTACTCCTTGCCGTCGACCGAGTAGATCGACGCGCCGCTCGCGATCTGCGCGCCGGTCTGGAACGTCCAGAGGATCTTCCCCGTCTTCAGGTCGAACGCGCGCAGGACGCCGTCGCCGTCGCCGGCGAAGCCGAGCCCGCTCGCCGTCGTCGTGACGCCGCCGCGCTCCGGCTCCGGCGTCGTGAACTTCCAGACGCGCGCACCGGTGTTCACGTTGATCGCGCTGATCGAGCCGTGGTCGTGCCAGCCCGGGAGCACCGTCCCGAAGTTCCCGTTCGACAACCCGAGGAAGACGTCGCCGAGGTTGAACTTCCGCTTCTTCTGCGTCGGCGTCAGCTGCGCCTGCGTGTCGAGCGCGGCGGTCTCGGCGGCCGCGTTGAAGACGTAGTTCGTGTGCGGGTCGAACGACGCGGGCGAGTAGTTCAGGCCGCCGAGCGCCGACGGGAAGACGGCGACCGCCTTCCCCGGCTGGAGCGCCGGATGCTCGGTCCGGTCGATCACCTTCACGCGCTGGTAGATCGGCCGGCCGGTCGCCGCGTCGTACGCGAACCAGACGCCCTCCATCGTCGCGACCGAGACGATCCGCTGCGTCCTGCCGCCGACCTTCGCGGTGTAGACGAGCGGCGGCTGCGCGGTGTCGTACGCCCACTCGTTGAACGCCATCTGCTGCTGCCACCACTTCATCCGGCCCGTGGAGAGGTTGACGGCGACGAGCGAGTCCGCGCGCGGGTTCGAGCCCGGCCGGATCGACGGGAAGTACAGCGGCGTCGCCGAGCCCGTGCCGAAGTAGAGCGTGTTCGTCGTCGGGTCGACGGTCGTCGGCGTCCACACGACGCCGCCGCCGACGAGCGTTCCGTAGCGCCGCCAGCTCGTGCCCGCGGGCGGGATCGTCCAGAACGGATTCGGCCACGCCGGCGTGAGGTTCGTGTGGTACGCCATCACGAAGCCGCGCACGCCGTACTCCGACCCGGCGGCGCCGACGATCAGGCGGTGGTCCGCGCAGATCGGCGCGCTCGTCTCGGAGTAGCCGTACGACGACGACGCGCCGGGAACGGCCTGCGCGATCGCGACGCGCTTCTGCAGCTGTCCCGTCGCCGGGTCGAGCGACGCGATCGTCATGTCGAGCGTGAGCACGAAGACGTGGTTGTCGCAGAGCGCGACGCCGCGGTTCGCGACGATGCCGAAGTTCCGGAAGACGGCGACGTTGTCCGGCGTCCAGCGCCACTTCACCTTGCCCGTCGTCGCGTCGAGCGCCCAGACGTTGTCGTCGTTCGTCGTGAGGTAGAGCGTCCCGTTCGACTCGACCGCGTACGACTGCTCGCCGCGGCGGACGGACGAGTCGATCTGGCGGAAGTCGACCGTGAAGAGGCGCCCGAGCTTCGAGACGTTCGACGAGTCGATCAGCGTCAGCGGCGAGTGGCGGAGCTCGTCGGGCGTGTTCCCGAAGCCGCCCCAGCCGACGTCGGCGGCCGTCGTTCGCGCCGACGCGCCGCCGAGGACGACCCCGGACGCGAGCGCCGCGACCGCCAGCGCGCAAGCCCACCACACCCCGATCCGAGTCATTGCCGCGTCAATCTTAGGCTTCGGAACGAGGCTTGCCTAGGATCCGAGATCGCCGAGGCGACGAGGAGCACGAGCGCGGCGCGCACGTGATTCGCCGCGTGCGGGAGCGGGCTGCGCGC
>Ga0335077_10013060_pt1 | contig 10392 bp, 9 predicted proteins | sample Lox_Sample_31_FD_207151 | JGI IMG/M metagenome (GOLD analysis project Ga0335077, IMG submission 207151) | Soil microbial communities from Loxahatchee National Wildlife Refuge, Florida, United States - Lox_Sample_3.1 | ecosystem: Environmental > Terrestrial > Soil > Wetlands | place: USA: Florida...
CGATACGTAATCTACCCGCTGGCCGTGGTGTCCGCCGTTCTGGGTGCTGCGTCGGCTCTTGGCGTGCGCAACGTAATGGCGGCGTTGCACCATTCGATGGGGTAATGATCGCGTGTCGTGGCTCACGGTTCTGAATCAAGATGTCGTCGAGTGCACGCGCTGTCCGCGGCTAGTGGCCTATCGCGAGCAGATCGCGCGCGAGAAGCGCCGCGCTTATCGCGATTGGGAATACTGGGGCAAACCCGTGCCTGGATTCGGCGATCCCAACGCGCGGGTGCTGATTATGGGCCTGGCGCCGGGCGCGCATGGCTCCAATCGCACCGGACGGCCGTTCACCGGGGACGCGTCGGGGAAGTTCATGTATCCGGTGCTGTATGAGACCGGATTTGCCAACCAGCCCACCGCTACTGATCGCAATGACGGATTGAAGCTGAAGGATCTCTACATCACCGCCGCGGTGCGGTGCGCTCCCCCGGATAATAAGCCGCTACCTACGGAGCTGGCTGCGTGCTCGACGTTTCTCGATCGCGAGATGGCCGGACTCGATAAGGTGAAGGTCGTGGTCGCGCTGGGGAAGATCGGGTTCGATGCTTATCTGAATTACGTGAAGAGGCTCGGATTTTCCCAGAGTTCCGCGAAGAACGCGACGCACGTACCCACTCAAGCCAAAGGCAGGCTTGAGTGGGCCACCCTCTTCAGGAAGAAGTTTTACGTTTTCGGCCATGGTCTCAGCTATGAGTTACCCAACGGGAAAGTGTTGCTGGCGTCGTATCATCCGTCGAATCAGAACACGCAGACCGGCAAGCTGACGCGGAAGATGTTTGTGGAGATTTTCCGGCGAGCGAGAGAGTTGGCGGGTCGCTAAAGGCCATTTGTGTCATTCCGAGCGTGAGGAACCTGGTTGATTGCCTCGTCAGCGAAAATCAGGTTCCTCGTCGCTGCGCTCCTCGGAATGACATCCGAGAGGGGCGCGGGCAGGAGTGCCCGCGCCACACGAGCGCCCGCGCCGAACGCGTCAATGCAGCTTAGCCACGGTCACTTCCAACTGGAACGATCGTCTCGAGTTGGGGTCGTCGACCACGCCGACCAGCGTTGGTTTTCCCAGGACTGCAATCGTACTGGCATCGATCCTCATTTGCCGGATGGTTGGATGCATGGTCTGATCTTGTTGCTCAGGCATGGCGAAGTTGCTTAGCTCGGCATGCACCGACAGATAGACATTGTTGTCCAGTGACGCTGTGTCCGCCTGATCCGTGAGCCGGCACCGGATGTTCGTGCCAACATCAAGGTATTGCCACTCGTCGCCTTTGGTTTCTACCGGCACCCGCGAACCAATTCTGATCTCGGCCCAATCGCGAGCTTGCGCGTGCATGGAATATTGTCGCGTGTTGATCTTCTTGCCGTCTTCCATCTCGCTCAGCAGGTAGTCGAGACGGTACGCGCCCACCGCCTTTTCCTGCTGCGGAGCCGATTTCGAGCCCTCCGTTTGTTGAGCGTGCGTGCTTACCGCGCCCGCCAGCAAGGCGCCGAGAGTGATTGATGTGACTATCATTTTCTTCAGCATGATTCGTTCTCCTTAGGTTTCAGCGTGCTTGTGTGTCCTCACGATTACGGTTGTTCATTTCCTGGAGCTCTTGTTCCAATTCCTGTTTCGAAGCCTCGGTTCGGACGCGCGCGATCAGGACGGCTTCGTCGTGAAATTGTGAAACATAGGCTGCGAGTATTTTTTCCTGCTCACTGAGCGGCTGGGGCGAAGGGAAGGTCTCGAGCTTGGGATTGGCGGCGGCAGTTTCTCGTGGGCGGAGATGCCGAGTTCGCGGGGGTGCTGGATTCGCATTCCGATGCCCGAGGGCGATGGTTGAATCGTGTGGCGCCGGGGTCGTGGCCGGCACATGAGTCGCGATTCTGGGTGGCGCAGGTTTTTGGATGTGTAGAGAAAGAGCGATTCCAATCAAGACAACCGCGAGCGTGGCTGCGGCAAGTCCCCAGCGCCACCAAGGCGGTCTTTGTGGCGGCGCAGCAGTTCGCAAGTTGGCGAGAATGCGATCTTCGAGTCCCACGCGCGGTTCGACAGCCGAGTACTTCGCCAGGGCAGTGTCGAGGGCGCGATCGAGGCCGTCATTTTTAGCGCGACTTGTGACCATGATTCAAAATCCCTCAGGGGCTAAAGCCCCTTTTTTACCCCAGCTTTTATGGCACGGCTAAAGCCGTGCGCCACCCTTCGTATCCCGGGCCAAAGGCGCGTTCCCTTGAATCCCGCTGACAGCGCGGCTCAAGCCGCGCCCTTGCAATGCACCTCAACCCATCGATGGCTGCAACTTTGCCTTCAAAATTTGCCGGGCCCGAAAAACACGCGATCGTGCCGCGGCTTCATTGATGCCCAATGTTGCCGCCACTTCGGCGGGCGACATCTCTTCGATGGTCCAAAGAATCAGCGGCTCGCGCAGTTTCGGCGGCAGGGCCGCGATCAATCGTTCCAAGTTCGTTGTCATCTGCCGGCCACATATTCCCTCGTCGGCCTGTGTTTCGCGAGAAACCGGCTCGACTCCGGCATTCTCGGGATCATCGAGCGACGATTCCGGTGTCCGCTTGGTTCGTTTGCTGCGGTCGACCGCAACGCGCCAGGCGATTCGCGCCAGCCAGGTCTTCGGATCCTCGACCCCCGGAAGTCTCGATTTATAGCGCAGCACGCGCAGGAACGTTTCCTGCGTGGCATCTTCGGCGTCGTGATGGCTGCGCAGCGCGGCATAGGCAATCCGATAGACCAAGTGCGAGTGCTCGCGGACGAGAGAATCAAGCAAGTCGTCGGCGCTCGCGATCGGACTGCGCTCGGCGTCCTTCCGGTCAGTCGTCGCGCCGCTCAGGATCGCCTCTCCCGCCACCAATCGTCTGGCCTCATTCATAAAGACCGGCGTCATGTGCTCCGTGTTCAGGAATTTCTTAAGGAGAACGGGAGTGGAGCAGGGGCTTGCGGGGAAAGGCACAGCGGCTAAAGCCGCTGTTAATTGGACGGCCCTCTTCGGCGCGGCTTGAAGCCGCGCCCTTTCAAATCGCTATGGTCTGGGGAAGCATCAGTGGCGGGCCATGGCGCCCCAAAGCACTTTCCCATGTCCCGCAAAACCGGCGAGAAGTGGGGCACCCCATCTTGTTATTGGATATTTACTATTGCGCGCCGGCGGCGGCAGCGTTCCCGGCAGAGAGCGCGCTCTTCGCTTCTTTGATTCCCGTTTGAATGATGGCGTCCCAATCGAGGTGCGGGATGGGAGAGTTGGCGGCAGACTGGTAGAGAGCGAGCGCGTCCTGCGGACGATTGAGCTTTTTCAAGCAGAGTCTTGCAGCACTGAGTTGCGCCGTCAATGCCTGACGCTCTGCGGAATAGGCCTGCGCCAGCTGCATGTACTCGGCGAGGGCGCGATCGTATTCATGGATCTCTTCGGCGCCTTTGCAGAGCTCGAGCCAGGTGGAGGCAGGCATCTTGCCGCCGCCGTTATCGATAAACTCGGCATAGTCCTGAAATGCGGATTCCACTTCATGCGCCTTCAGGCGCAGCGCGCAAGTGTGCACCGTGGCGTCGAGATAGTTTCTTGTGTCATTACGGCGCGTGTGGAGCTGGCGCAACATGCTCCAGGCATCGAGAGAGTTGGGCTTCACCGCGACATAACTGGTTAGCACCGCCTGAGCATCGTCGAGTTGGCCGTGTTCCATCATGGAGGTGGCCTGCTCGATCTTGGGGTCGGCGGTCCACGCAACTTTTTCTTCAATGGCCTGGTTGGCCTTTTGCTCGAGGCCAGAGTGCTGAATCGCGACTGCGACGAGGGCTCCAAAGATAAATCCTCCGACGTGGGCCCAGTGCGCGACTCCGCCGCCCGTACCAGCCAGAGATCCATAGAACACCTCGACCAGAAGCCAACCCGGAAGAAGCCAATAGGCTGCCGCGCTGAAGCGGCGCAGCCGGAACATGAACAGCCAAGCCATCGTGATCTTCATTTTGGGGAAGCGCACGAGGAAGGCTCCCATCAAAGCCGCGACGGCGCCCGATGCCCCGAGCGTCGGCGTGATGCTGTTGGGATTGGTCCAGTAGTAGAACTGCAGCGCAGCGGCGCCAGCGATCAGATAGAAGGCTCCGTAGATCCAGCGTCCCCAAACGTCCTCCAGAACAAAACCAGCGAGCCACAGGAACCACATATTGCCGATCAGGTGCAGCCAGCCACCGTGGAGAAAGTTGGCGGTCAGGTAGCTGATGGCTGTGGGATGGGCGGGCACGAACGCGTACTGCTCGGCAAGCGAAGTTCGCGTCAGGCTGATTAGCTGGGTGTTGAGAGAGTCGGCTTCGGCCTGCAACTTGACGGGATCGTCCATCAGCTTAATCTTGGCGTCGTAGGCGCTGATGATGTCGCGGTAGGGAGTTGCGATCTGCTTCCATTCGTCAGGATGACTCTGTTTGAAGTTCTCAACCAGATGCTGGGATTCGGCGGCGAATTTCAACTCGGGATGGAGTGCGGCAAGAAGAAGAATGTCGCTTTTGACTTCGCCGAGTTGCGGCGACTCGTTGTCGAGCGCCGTCATGGTGAAGAGGAAGACGATCGTGTTGATGGAAATCAGCGCCAGCGTGATGACGGGCCAACGGCGCGCCGTCATGTTTTCGTGTTTGATGGGAATTAACATCGTGCCCGAGCCCCAGAAAGAGACACAGTCGGGGTCAGTTTAGGTTTTGGAAGCGGGTTTTCCAGATGACGGTCATGAGTGGAACTTTGGTAATGGAAGAGCGGGATGGCATCGCCATTTGCTCGGATCCCGGCGGCAGCATCGAATGCATGGGGCGGACGTAAGGTCCTTCACGTCGACATCGTCGCCACTCAGGATGACATCGGAGGAAATGCTAGTCTGCGGCGGCTTCGAACGCTGCTGAAGAGCTGCGGGAGGGACGATGCAAGAATGCGGTGCGCTCGGTCTCGAAGGCTTCGAGATTGGCGCCCAAATCCTGACTCTGCCACCCGAGGACGGCTCCGATGCGCAGGGCGGCTTCGCGGCTGCAGGATTCCGACCAGCAGGGGCCGAGCGCCACGGGCACGCGACGCAGCAGGGCATCCGCCAGCGTGAACGCATGTTCGTTGCGGTAGGCTTCGACCACTTCCGCCACAATGTGAGAAGAATGCGGGCAGATGGGGGCGCGGAGTTCAACGCTCACCAGCGCCATGCGGGCGATGTCCATGGCGCGCGGGCCGTGCCACTCCATCAGGCCGCGAGCGGTTTCTTCGCTGACCGATCCGGCGCGGGCAATTTCGCGGATGTGGTTGTCGACCATGGGATCAAGCGCGCTGCCTGGGCCGATCGCGACTCCCTTCGGCTCTGGAACCTTGATTCCAATTTTGCGGGCACACTCGCGGGCGAGTGACGCGGCCGTGGTGAGCTTGCCGCCGATGACGGAGATGAGCCGCGCAGCGCCGTCGGGCGTGTGATCGTGCAGGAAATGACGACGCGTCACGGCAGAGGGGTTGTCGCCAGAGTTGGGCAGCGGGCGAATACCGGCGAAGGCGTACTTGATGTCCTGCAACGAAAGCTTGGCCTTGGGAAACAGGCTGGCTGCGGTGCGGAACAGATATTCGATTTCCTGCTGCGACGGCGCTGTCCTGCCGGGATCGCCCGTGTCGGGGACTTCGGTGGTGCCCACGAGCATCTGATCATTCCAGGGGATGATAAAGACCGGCCGGCCATCGAAAGCCTCGGTGTAGAGAGCGGCGCTCGGCGCTCCGGCGAAGCGCGGCAGCACAATGTGGGAACCGCGAACGCCACCCAGCATAGGCTTGCCGGTGCGAATGGTGGAGCGCTGGCAGATGCGATCGGCCCAGGGGCCGGTGCAGTTCAGAATCCATGCGGCATCGACGCGCTGGTCTTTGCCGGTGAGGCGATCGCGCAGCAGAACGCCGCGCGCCCGTCCTTCAGAAACGTTAACCGCAAGGGCTTCGCAATGGTTGCGAATCACGGCGCCAGCCGCGGCGGCTTCGGCCATCCACTCGGCCACCAGGCGCTCAGGGAATTCGCACTGCGCGTCTTCATAGCTCAGGATGTTCCAGTGACGCCCGGCATCAAGAACCCGCTTAACGCGGGCGAGTTCCATTTCGCCGGGGGTGATTGCCCTCTTTCCGGCTAATTTCTGATACAGCCAAAGCCCGGCGCGGACCTTCAGCGCACTGCGTTGGCTCTCATCGTTGAGCAAAAAAAGGAAGTGGATGGGATGCACCAGGTGGGAACGTTCGGCAAGCAGGCGCTCGCGTTCGAGAATGGATTCGCGTACCAGCCCGAGCTCAGCGTGTTCGAGGTAGCGCAGGCCTCCGTGAATGATGCGCGTGGAACGGCTGGTGACGCCGGAAGCGAAGTCGTTCTGCTCGACCAGGAGGGTTTTCTTCCCGGCGCGGGCACACTCGCGCGCGATGGCGACGCCATTGATGCCGCCGCCAAGCACCACCACCTGGAAGTGCTGGCCTTCGACCGAGGGGCGAGGTTTGAACGGCAAACTCATGAAGTTAATTTAGAAACCGTATGAGGGCAGGCCCTGGAGTACGGGAGCTTCTGCTGCACCCATGTACCTCCATTCTCGCGGTTTGCGTAACCAATCTGAAGGTCACGATAGTCCAACGAAATCGTGCAATGAACCGTGGTGCTGCCGTCGCAAAGATGATACCGAAAGTAACCAGGGGCAGGGACCAGAGGCCAGCAGGGTAGGACTTAGGGGCCAGCGGTTAGCGAATTGCGAACGGAATCTCTCGCGGTGCGACACCGATCTTCGGCCCCTGACCCCTGATCTCTGCTTACGCCACTCGGCAGACGTCCCACCTGCGCAGGTGGCGTCGAGACGCCGCCACGACAGCCGCCGAGACGGTGGCGCTACTCCCTTAGGCCAATCGGCGGACGTTGGCCTCAGCGGCGGTTGCTTCGGCAAACATGGCAATCATTTCGCGATTGAACGCGGGAAGGTCATCCGGTTTGCGGCTGGTGACCAGCTTGCCATCGCGAATGACTTCCTTGTCTTCCCAGTGCGCTCCGGCGTTCTTCAGGTCGGTCTTGAGCGAAGGCCATGAGGTCATTGTGTGACCGCGAACGGCGTCGGCTTCGATTAACGTCCAGGGTCCGTGGCAGATGGCGGCGACGGGCTTGCCGGCGTCGGTGAAATGCTTCACGAAGCTTACGGCTTTGGGATCCATGCGCAAATTATCGGGATTCATGACGCCGCCGGGCAGCAGCAGGGCGTGATAGTCCTCGGCTTTCGCGGACTCAAGCCGGACGTCGACCGGAATTTCGTTTCCCCATTCGGTGTGATTCCATCCTTTGATTTTGCCGTGCCTGGGAGAGATGACTTGTGTGATCGCACCGGCGTCATGGAGCGCCTTACGCGGATCGAGCAGTTCGACCTGTTCGATTCCGTCGGTGGCAAGAATTGCGATGCGGATTCCTTTGAGATTAGTGGCCATGATTCCTCCATTGGAAATGAATGTCGGCTGAGTGTTTCGATTTTTTTGTGAGCGGCTGGTGTGGTTAGGATGCGGGGGCGAGTTGGGCGGTTGGCGGTCTGTCGAGTCGGATGCGAGTCATGCGCATTCTATGTGTCGCAAATAAGGAAGGTCGCCTCGCGCTTATTGCGAGGCAAAACCAGCGTCGCAGCGCGGGGGCTCCCTCAGGTCCTTCGTCGGGCAAAGAGCGCCCTCCTCAGGATGACAACGAGCTAAAAGGTAAATAAACCTCGCGTTGCCTGTTCCGTCTGCGCTCGTTTACATTGGTTGCCGAATGTCCACAACAGGCGAGCGTTTCGAACGCGCGGTTCGGATCATGGAACGGCTGCGGGCTCCGGGAGGATGTCCGTGGGACCGCGAGCAGACCTTTGATTCCATCAAGCCATACACTCTGGAAGAGACATACGAAGTTCTGGAGGCGATCGACAACCGCGACTGGCCGGAGCTCGCGGGCGAGCTCGGCGATCTGCTGCTGCAGGTGCTTTTCTATGCGGAGATGGCGAAAGAGCAGGGGACCTTTTCGATCGATGACGTGCTGGAGCGGCTTTCGACGAAGCTGATCCATCGGCATCCGCATGTGTTTGGCGATGTGAAGGCGGACACTTCCGCTGAGGTCAAACGGAATTGGGAAGCGCTGAAAGTTGAAGAGAAGAAGAAGCGGCAAGGCGCGGAGGCATCGCAGAAACCCGAAAAGCAATCGATTCTTGCCGGAGTTTCTTCGGCGATGCCTTCATTGATGGAGGCTGCAAAGCTGAGTTCGCGCGCGGCGCAAGTCGGCTTTGATTGGCCGAACATCGAGGGACTGTTCGACAAGCTGCACGAGGAAACCGACGAACTGCGCGAGCATCTGGAAGAATTTCCGGCGCCCGGTCCGCGCCCGCAGGGCAGAGGTGTGGCCGGATCAGGACGAACGGTAGTTCCTGTGGCGCTTCAGGCCAGGCTCGAAGAAGAAGTGGGCGATCTGTTTTTTGTGCTGGTGAATGTCGCGCGTTATTTGTCGGTCGATCCGGAATCGGCGCTGCGCAAGACGAATCGCAAATTCAAGCGGCGCTTTCAGTGGATGGAAGATCGCCTGCGCGAATCGGGACGTTCGGCCGAGCAGGCTTCGATGGAGGAACTGGAATCGCTATGGCAACAGGCGAAGTCGCACGAGGGGAAAGGTCCGGCAGCGGAGAAATCGGCGTGAGCACGGATTCGATCGAACTGCGGCGGTGCCACAACATCGAAGATCTTCGGGCCTGCGTCGCGTTGCAAAAGGAAGTCTGGAATTTCACCGACGCCGAACTGGTGCCGCTGCGCATGTTCGTCGTGGCCGACAAAGTTGGTGGGCAGGTGATGGGCGCCTTCGAGAAGGGCACGATGATCGGCTTCGCGCTGTCGGTGCCCGGAACGCGGTCGGGGCACATCTATCTCCATTCCCACATGCTCGCGGTGCGCAAGGACTATCGCAATGCGGGCCTGGGACGGCGTTTGAAACTGATGCAGCGCGAGGACGCGCTCGCCCGCGGCATCGAACTCATCGAGTGGACATTCGATCCGCTCGAGATCAAGAATGCATATCTCAACATCGAGAAGCTCGGAGCGATTGCCCGGCGCTACAACATCAATCAATACGGAATTACGTCATCGCCATTGCAGGGTGGGCTGCCGAGTGACCGGTTAATTGCCGAGTGGTGGCTGAAATCGAAGCGGGTGGTGCATCTGCTGGCGACGGGGAAGAATTCGGAATTCAAGGCGGAATCGGAGATTTCGGTGCCGGCTGAGATTTACGACTGGAAAGCCGCCCCGGAAACGCGCGAGAAAGCGCGAGGAGTGCAGGAACACAATCGAGAACAATTTCTACGGTTGTTCGGCAAGGGACTAGCTGTGCTCGGCTACGAGCGCGATGCGAAGGGCAACGGCAAATTCCGGCTGGGACATTGGGATGAAAAGTGGTCGTATGCTTCGGAAAAATAAAGTTTCAAGGTTGTAGAGTTTCAAGGTTTCAAAGTCCGTCGCTTCGGGTTTTGACTTTGAAACTCTGAAACCTTGAAACATTGAAACTTGTCTCTCATGAAGATTGAAGCTGTCACATTGCGCGAAATTCAAATGCCGCTCGTCCATTTTTTTGAGACGAGCTTCGGACGCACCTACAGCCGCCGCATTCTTCTGGTCACCGTTCACAGCGAAGGAATCGATGGTTGGGGCGAGGCCGTAGTGGGCGAGGATCCGTTCTACAGCAGCGAATGGATCGACAGCGCCTGGCCCACGATGACGAAATACTTCATCCCCATGATGCTGGGCAAGAAAATCGCATCGGGCAGGGAGTGTCCGGCGCTATTTGCAAAGGTTCGGGATCACCGGATGGCCAAGGCCGGTTTGGAAAACGCCGTGTGGGACGCCGAGGCCACGCAGAAGCAGCAGCCGTTGTGGAAGTTGCTGGGCGGCACGCGGCGCGAGATTCCGTGTGGCGTGTCGATCGGAATTCAGGATTCCATCGAACAATTGCTGGAGAAGATTCAGATCGAGCTGGCCGCGGGCTATCGCCGAATCAAGGTCAAAGTAAAGCCAGGCTGGGACGTGAACGTGCTGGAACGGATTCGCTCGCGCTGGGCAGACATCACGCTGAGCTGCGATGCGAACTCGGCTTACACGCTCGACGAGGTCGAACATCTGCGGAAGTTCGATCAGTTCAACCTGCTGATGATCGAGCAGCCGCTGTGGAATGACGAGATCTACTATCACGCGCGATTGCAGAAAGAGCTGCGCACGGCGATCTGTCTCGATGAATCGATTGTCAGCGCGCGTACGGCGTCTTTCGCGGCTGATATTGGCGCGTGCCGCATCGTGAATATCAAGGTTGGCCGAGTTGGCGGGTTCAGCGAAGCCATCAGCGTGCATGACG
>Ga0335077_10013061_pt1 | contig 10392 bp, 8 predicted proteins | sample Lox_Sample_31_FD_207151 | JGI IMG/M metagenome (GOLD analysis project Ga0335077, IMG submission 207151) | Soil microbial communities from Loxahatchee National Wildlife Refuge, Florida, United States - Lox_Sample_3.1 | ecosystem: Environmental > Terrestrial > Soil > Wetlands | place: USA: Florida...
ATCGGCACGACCGGAGGTCGTACCCTGACTCAGTGCTTCGCAATGCGCAGCGTTTACTTGCCTTATAATCAGTCATGGCGACTTTGCGCGAAGCCATCGCGACCAATGTTCTTACCGTAACAAGGTTTCGCGATCTACTGCGCAAGATTCGCTCCTACCGTCCCAATGACGACCAGAGCCTAGTCAAGAAGGCCTACGACTTCTCGCTACAGCATCACACTGGCCAGACCCGCGCCTCGGGGGAGCCGTATCTCGTGCACCCCCTGGAAGTCGCCCTCCTGCTCGCTGACATGCGGCTCGACACCACCGCCATTGCCGCCGGCCTGCTGCACGACTCCGTCGAAGACACCAAGGTCACGGTGGAAGAGATCAACGCCGAATTCGGCGAACAGGTCGCTCACATTGTCGAGGGCGTCACCAAGATCAGCAAGCTGGAATTTGCCTCGCGCGAAGAGGCCCAGGCCGAGAGCGTCCGCAAGATGGTGCTGGCCATGGTGGATGACATCCGCGTGGTGATGATCAAGCTGGCCGATCGCTTGCATAATATGCGAACGCTGCAACATCTTCCGCCGGAGCGGCAGCAGATGATCGCGCGAGAGACGCAGGAAATCTACGCTCCCATCGCACACCGGCTGGGCATGGGCAAGGTCCGCGGCGAACTCGAAGACCTGGCGTTCCAGTACGTCGACCCCATCTCCTACAACCAGGTCAAAGAGGCCATCGAGTCCCGCCGTAAAGAAGGCGAGGCCTTTCTTGCCGACGTGCAAAAGATCATCGAAGGCAAGCTGAAAGAAGCCGGCATCCATGCGCGCGTAGAAGCGCGCATCAAACGTATTTACAGCATCTGGCAGAAGCTGCAGCGGCAGCACATCTCGGTCGACCAGATCTACGACATGCTCGCGCTACGGGTCATCACGCAGTCGGTGAACGACTGCTATGGCGTGCTGGGCATCATTCACAATCAGTGGCGCCCGGTACCGGGGCGGATCAAGGACTTCATAGCGATGCCGCGGCCGAACCTGTACAAGTCGCTGCATACGACAGTGATCGCTGACAATGGCCATGCTTTCGAGGTGCAAATCCGCACCGAAGAGATGCACAAGATGGCCGAGGAAGGCATCGCCGCCCACTGGAAGTACAAGGACGGTCCTATCTCCGCGCGCGACGAGCAGCGCCTGGCATGGTTGCGGCAGGTGGTCGAGTGGCAGCGCGAAGTCCCCAACGCCGAAGAGTTTGTTTCCACGCTGAAGATCGATCTCTTCCCGGAAGAGGTGTACACGTTCACGCCCAAAGGGAAAATCGTGATTCTCCCGCGCGAAGCCACGCCCATCGACTTCGCTTACAACATCCACACCGAAGTCGGGCACAACTGCGTGGGCGCCAAAGTGAACGGGCGCATCGTTCCCTTGCGCTACAAGCTGCGCTCGGGAGACATCGTCGAGATTCTCACCCAGCCGGGACACCACCCGAATCGCGACTGGCTCGGATTTGTGAAATCGGCGCGTGCACGGCAGAAGATCAAACACTGGCTGAACATCCACCAGCGCGAGCGGGCCATTGAAATCGGACGCAAGCTGATCGAGAAGGAAGCGCGCAAGTACCGCATTGCGCTGAAGGACATCGAAGACGCCGATATGGCGCGGGTTGCCGGCGAATACGGCCTCGGCCGTCCCGACGATCTGCTGGCAGCGATCGGCTACGGTAAGTTTTCGTCGCGCTCCATTCTGGCACGGCTTGTGCCGGCAGACAAAGCGGTTGACGGCTCGCCCACGGCAAACGACGACGAACAGGAGCACGGCGTCATTGGCAACGTAGTACGGCGTGTATTCGGCAGCGACGTTTCGCCACTCAAAGTCAAGGGCCACGATGATCTCATGGTCTATCGTGCGCGCTGCTGCAATCCCATCCGCGGCGAAGAGATCATCGGCTACGTTACGCGGGGCAAAGGCGTCGCGGTACATTCGAAGTCTTGTCCGAACGTTGAGACGTTGATGTACGAGCCGGAGCGCCGCATCGCCGTGGAGTGGGGTTCGGAAGGCAAGATCGGAACGACCCCGTGGGCGACCGGCTATCCCGCGAAGCTGGTCGTGCTGTGCGATAACCGGCCCGGCATGCTGAAGCAGATTACAGCTGTCATTAGCGACGCGAACACGAACATTCGCAATATCGGCGCCCATACGGAAGAGACGCACGCGACGATCGACATCATTGTCGATATTGCGGATGTGGTCCACCTGGAGCGCATCATCGCGGGCGTGCGCAAGATTCCTGGCGTGCGCGAGGTACAGCGCGTGCAGAAGTTGTAAGAAGCCGCTATTCGCCAGAAGCTAAACCGCAAGCAAAGGCGGGCCATCCAACGATTTCCGTTATTACAATCTTGTCATGTCCCACAAAGTCTGCCCATGGTGGCTGGGTTACTGGCTAATTTGCCCGGCACGGCGGTGGCTACAAAAGCCAGAGAAGATTGTCGCTCCTTACATTCAAGAAGGAATGACCGTGCTGGAACCTGGACCTGGAATGGGCTTCTTCACCCTTGAGCTGGCGAAGCGGGCCGGTGCACACGGACGCGTCATCTGCGTGGATGTGCAGCGGAAAATGCTCGCTCGCTTGCGGCGCCGGGCCGCGAAAGCGGGGCTGCTGGAGCGACTGGACGTTCGTCTTGCTCCTGCCGAGTCGATGGGCCTCGCCGATCTCGAAGGCAAGGTCGATTTCTCGCTCGCCTTCGCCGTGGTACACGAGTTTCCCGACGCCAGGAAATTCTTCTGCGAAGTGGCCTCGGCCTCTAAACCCGGGGCAAGGCTGCTCGTGGCCGAGCCGCATCCACATGTGAAAGCCACCACCTTCGAAGCCCAACTTCAGGCCGCTGCCGAGTGCGGATTCACCGTAGCCAACCGCCTCTCGATCCGGCGCAGCCTGGCCGCTGTACTGGTGAAGCAGTAAGCAAACGGGCGACTCCAGGTTGGCTGGGCCGCCCACCGTGCAAGCGAGCCCTTCTGGATCCCACTGTCGTGAAAATAATGGCTGGATCCTTCCTATTCACCGCCCAGTTTCGGCCCCTATCTTCATACTCCGGGGTGCGCTGAAGGCGCATGTGGTCTCAGCCGAAAACTGCGGATGAGTGGGGCAACCTCCCTGATTTGGCCGGCCAATCGTGCCGCAAGATTGAGTCTTGCCCTTTCCGTTTATTACCGCGTAACGCAAATTAAGTTGTGTTGTTCAGGGCGCGTGCTATGCTTCTCGACCAATTGGGGTGGACCATATCGCATTTGCCGACATGCGACCCATCCCGGGCTTAGGGCTTCGCGCTGGGTAGCGATGCGATAACGAGGAGAAGTTTCATGACACGCTCAGACCATGTATGTTCCGCTACTGCTTTCGGTTTGGGGACGGCCATTTTGGGTGCCATTTTTGTGCTGAGCACATTCGCGGCGGAAAGCGCACAGGCGCAGACGTTCAAGGTTCTGCATGAATTCACGGGTGGAGTGGACGGCGCAAATCCCTCCGCTGGTTTAACCCTCGGCCGCGCTGGCGGGCTGTATGGAACCAGCAGCGGCAGCGCTGAGGGAACGATCGGTACTGGGTTCACGATCACCGATTCGCAGTCGAACTGGCTGCTAGACCCGGTCTATCAGTTTGTCCAATTTGGTCACGGCCTTTATCCCAATAGCAGGCTGATTCTTGGGCCGGACGGCTCCCTATACGGAACGACGTGGAAGGGGGGCAGCGCCGGCTGCGGGGGACAAGGATGCGGAGTTGTATTCAAGCTACAGCCGCCGGCAACCATTGCCTGCCGCTCTGCTTTCTGTCCCTGGACGGAAACTGTCCTTTATACCTTCACTAGTGCTGAGGACGGCTCCTATCTGGGCCCGGTGATTTTCGATGCCGCGGGAAATATCTATGGGACTACCTACTATGGAGGCACGGCAGATTGCCAGTGCGGGACAGTTTACAAGCTCACGTCTTCAGGCGGAATCTGGCTGAAGACAACTCTACATAGCTTCGATGGGACCGATGGAGCCGGTCCCGATGGGCTCCTCCTGTTAGACGGGGCCGGAAATCTCTATGGAACAGCCATCTTGGGCGGCAGCAGTAACGATGGGATCCTGTACGAATTGAGTCCATCCGGTGAGTCCTGGACGGAGACCGTTCGCCACAGTTTCCAGAGCAGCGATGGCGTCTACCCCAACGGCGGTCTGATTGCCGATTCCTCCGGCAACCTCTATGGTGTCACCGAAGAGGGCGGCCCGACCGGGCTGGGCACAGTTTTTCGTTTGAGGCAACCGGGCAACTGGACCTTTGAGACGCTGTACAGCTTCACAAGCTTTTCAACAGGAGTTGATCCGCGAGGCCCGCTGGTTATTGATAGTGCCGGCAACCTGTACGGCGTAACCGACTACGGCGCCTTTGGCGAGGGCACGGTATTCAAACTCACCTTCTCAAATCAGATCTGGAGTGCGACAGACCTGCACGATTTCGACGGCACCGATGGAAGGTTCTTGAACTCGGGTTTGGTTATCGATGCCAACGGAAACCTCTACGGAACTGCCTTCGGCGACTCGAACCTCAACAACTGCTACCCTAACGGTTGCGGCAACATCTGGGAGATCACTCCGTGAGAGCGCGAACTGTAGTCGCTCGTGGTGAAGGACTACTCCGGGCGGCTGGCCCGGCCAAAGTTTATGAAGAGCGATGGCGAATCCGCCCTACTGCACCGTCAGACTGAAGGTAGTTGATTGGCCCTGCGACGCAGACGAGCCTACAACCGTCACCGTACTGTTGCCGCTCGGAGTCGTGCGCTTTGTGCCGCTTCCTCCGCAGGCGACAAACCACACGCTCATCAGCACACACAGACCAGCCAGGAACAACGCTGCGCGCGTCATGCCGCGCCTGCCCCGCCTGCGACCACGCCTGGCTGCTCCTATCCCGAACACGCCGAAGAGGACAGGCGACACGATTGTGGCAAGCTCGCTCGGAAGAGACCTGCCGAAGGGCAGATTGCCCGGGCTCAGCCAGGAGGAACCTACGTTGGTCTTGATGGTCAGGTTGCTGGTCAGCGAGGTATTGCTGCCGTCGGGGCTTACCGTCGCCGGTGAGAACGAGCACGTCGTGTAGATCGGAAGGCCCGAGCAGGTGAACGAAATCTGCTGGTTGAAGCCGCCCGCCGGTAAGACGGTAACCACGATAGAGCCACTGGATCCTTGACTCAGTGTCAACGCCGACGGGTTGACATTCACAATAAAGGTCGAGCTGCCGCTGCTGAAGCTCACTGTCTGGGTGAAAACGCTGGATGTTGAAGCTGCGAAATCCGCGTCGCCCGAATACTGCGCCGTGATGGAATGGGTACCGATGCTCAGGGTGCTGGTGCTGTAGCTAGCGGCGCCATTGAGCAGCGTTCCGGTTCCCAAGGTCGTAGTTCCGTCCAGGAATGTTACCGTTCCCGTGGGATGGCTTCCCCCTATGCCTCCGCCGACATTTGCAAAAAAGATCACCGTCGAGCCAAAGTCGGAGTTCGAGTTGGAGCTCGTCACTGTAGTCGTCGTCGGTGTCAGCGTCCCCGGAAGGTTGACTTGCAATGGAACTGCGGGCGAGTTGGAAGGCTGGTACTTCGAGTCGCCGCTGTAAGCCGCTGTGATGGAATATGTGCCGACATCGAACGAAGAGCTGCTGTATGTGGCAAGCCCGCTGTTATCAACCGGCATCACCGCCATCTGGGTGGTGCCGTTGTAGAAAGTCATGCTTCCGCTGACTTGGCCGAGCGCTCCGGTACCGCCACTGACCCTCGCCGAGAAGGTGAAGGTCTGGCCCATATCGCCCGGGTCAGGCTGAATCGTCAGCGAGGTTGACGTGGAAGTGTTTGCGCCCCCTTGGTACACCGTCAGGAGCACCAGCGAGGACGTCGAGGAGGCAAAGTTGGAGTCTCCACCATAAGCGGCCGTGATGAAATATAAGCCGATAGCCAGTGAGGAGGTCGAGAAGGTTCCTACGCCGTTGGAATCCAGGGTCGCGGTTGCCAGTTGAGTCGAGCCGTTGTAGAAGGTGACCGTTCCTGTGGGGATAAGTCCCATATCACCTGTTACTCCGGCAACTTTAGCGCTGAACACTACCGTTTGGCCGAGCGTGGCGGGGTCTGGATTTATGGTCAGATTCGTGACGCTGGGCTGCGCCCCTTGCGCGACCGCGATTACAGGACTGCCCAAGACAGGTAACAACGCAACGAGTGCAAGGCCGATCCATGATATGACCACTGGTGCTTTGCGGCGGAGGCACATATCCAACCTTCCCGGAATGAATTGGAGCCAGATTGTTTTTAGCGCAGAATCGAACAACGGAGAAGCGGCCCCGAGTCAACTGAAGCTAAAAGTGCTATAGCGACTATAGCTCGGAATCGGGTACAAGCCAAACTTTTCAATGCTCTGCATTGGGCCCAGCATCGCGTCCTGCTGCAATCCATTGTGGCCGCGAAGCGCAAGAGTGAGGCCGGAGCCGGTTCCGCCTCACAGGCGTATGTGACTTATCTCACGGTAGTTATGTAGCGGCGTTCCTACACTAATAATCGTAGGTCTCGACTGGGGACCAATTCATGGAGGTAGTATGCAAAAGCATTGGTTCGTCATGATTATGACGACGGCACTCATTCTGTGCGCAGCAAGCCTGGTCCAGGCGACGGACAGCCCTTTGAGCATTGCGACCAAACAGACCATCACGTTCAGCGGCCCGACAGTGGTCGGCGGAACGCTGCTGCCCGCCGGAGAGTATCAGGTGTTGCACCAGATGAACGGCGCCGAACACATTATGGTATTCAAGGGCATCGGCGGCACCAAGGGCGAAGCCAAGGCGAAGTGCAACCTCGTTCCGCTTCCTGGCAAAGCAACAAAAACCGAGCAGCGCTACGTCGAGAACGCCAAAAACGAACGCGTGCTGCAAGAAATGACCTTCAAGGGAGACTCGGCGAAGCACGTGCTGGTGCAGTAAGAGACTGGGGCGATTCAGGTTGGTGTGGCCAGGCGCGGTAGAGCGGCGCTTCAGCGCAGCGTTCGGTGCACGCTAAGAATGGCTGCCGGGGTCATTCTGCGAATGAATACCGCAGCCAATCGCATAAGCCACCTTGACGCCGGCCTTAAAGGCCGGCTCTACCGGGGCTACAGGAATCGTGAGATCACTCTAGACCGAGCTACTTTGGCGAAGATCAGGACGGCCCAGGCCGTCCTTTTTTGTATCGGGGGGCCTAATTCGCGAAGGTACTTTCCCGGCGGAGATAGTGCCTGTCGAAATAGTCGCGATAAGCGCCCGAGCGAACATCGTCCAGCCACTGCTGGTTGTTCCGATACCAGTCGATGGTCGAAGCCATGCCATCTTCAAATGAAATCTTCGCGCTCCACCCTGTCTCGCGATGTAGCTTGTCGCAGTTGATGGCATAGCGCAGGTCGTGCCCGGGGCGGTCTTTGACGAATTCGATCAGCGATTCCGGCCGGCCCAGTGCCTTCAGGATCAGCCGCGCTACATCAAGGTTGCGCATCTCGCGTCCACCACCGATGTTGTAGATGTCGCCCAACCGTCCCTGTTGCAGCACAACATCGACAGCGTCGCAATGATCGCTTACGTGAATCCAGTCGCGGATATTTGCGCCCATGCCATACACCGGCAACGGCTGACCGGCCAACGCCTGCGCGATCATCAACGGAATAAACTTCTCCGGAAACTGATACGGGCCGTAGTTGTTCGAGCACCGGGTGATGATCCCCGGGAAACGGTGCGTGCGCACATAGGCCATCACCAGCAGGTCTGACGCAGCTTTGGTCGCAGCATAGGGGCTGTTCGGCCGGATGGGAGACTCTTCCGTGAACTCGCCCTCCTCGCCCAAGCTTCCATAGACCTCATCGGTGCTGACATGAATAAAGCGCGGGACGCCAGCCTGCCGCGAGGCCTGGATCAAGTTGTGCGTGCCGTCAACATTGGTACGGACAAAGGCCGCGGCGTCCTCGATGCTGCGGTCCACGTGACTCTCTGCCGCAAAATGAACGACTGCGCCGCAGCCCTTCAGCACGTCGATAATAGCGGGATCGCAGATGTCCATCTGCACGAACTTGCAGCGGCTCGTGTTCAGCGCCGATTCCAGGTTCTTGAGATTCCCGGCGTAGGTAAGCTTGTCGACGACCAGCAGGTTCCAGTCGGGGTGCGTAGCGATGGTGCGATGCACGAAGTTGGAACCGATGAAGCCCGCGCCGCCGGTGACGAGCAACTTCATCGCTCACCCGGCGCGGGTGAATTCAAGCAAGCGTGCTGCAACGATTTGGGGCCTGCCCAAGGCAGAGGCGAAATATGTCCGGCGGCAAAAGAGAAGTCCGTCATGAAATGTCTGGCAATCAAGGAAGCTCGTTCAATCTTAACAGCCTAAAAGATTAGAACCCGCACTGCAGGATGGCTGATCGTCGTCCCTTTATTTGCTGTAGGCAATCTCGGGATACAACTCGGCCACGGTCAGCAGCCTGTCCTTCTTTCTTTTATTGGCTGAGTTGTTGATAGAAAAGGATGTTAACCGACGGCTCCAGTTGCTGCAGCAAGTCGAAATCACTCACGTTGCGCGTCAAAAGGGTAAGCCCATTCTTCCGCGCGGTGGCGAATAGCAGTGCATCGTTCATCAGACGCCGGCGTTCCATTCGACTGTAGCTTTGAAGGCGAGCGAGAAGACCACTCAGGATCCCTGCCTCGATCCACAGTTCTCGATCGGGAGCAATGGTCCGATATGCGGGTCGCCTTTCGATGACCTCGATAATCCTCTTCGATGCGGCTGCCGTTTCGGGATGATCAGGCTCCAAGAACCCGCAAGCTGCAACCAACTCCGCCTCCGTCACCGTTGAGTGCCATGCATCTGCCGCCCGCAATACAAGCTCGCCTTCGCCTGGAAACCGGTCCTGAAGAATATCGATGTAAACGGTGGTGTCATATAGCAGCTTCGACGGCAAATCGGCAGCTTGGGACAAGAAGGGAAGGTCCCTGATATTTCGGCGTGCCAGGGAGGTCAGCCGTTTCTCGGGTTTGAGACGACGCAGGACACGCTGCACCTCAGAACTCAAGGTCGAGATCCTTGCTGATCTTGCCCCGCTCGGCAAGCAACCAACTGGAGTATTCGTCCGCTACAGCCAGATTGGCCAAAGCCACTTCTATGAGCTTGGTATCTGAATTCACGCCGCTTCGTGCTTTTGCCTTGGTCACCAGGGCGTCCGGCATTCGCCCTCTTACGAGTTTGGTACGACCCCCATTGAGCAAACCCGTTTCTCGCGCGATCGCCAGCGCATCGGCAAAGCGCGGGGAAATCCTCTTCTTTCTATCCGCGCTCCTCTTTGCGTTCGGTGTAGGCATGGTCACCTTCCCGTAGCACGTTTATCGCAAAATTGTAGCACATCACCGGCGCTGAAGCCCGCTACTTTATAAGCCGCTTGCGGCACGGCTGAAAGCCGTGCCCTGATACAAGGCGTTCCAATGCGATGTTTTGATCGGTAACCGAACTCCACGGCTGCCAATGTAGGCAACAAATTAACGACTTCAGGCCCTCTAGTCAATCTTCACCATCTTCGCGACCATGCGTTCATAGCGGCGCCAGGGCAGCAGCCGACGCATCCAGACCTGCGCGCCGGCATCCTTGCCGATCAAGTAGCGCAACTTGGGACTGGGATCATTCGCGACGCGCACGATCAGGCGTGCAACTTCGCGCGCATCCGCGCGCGACCCGCTTCTGCTCTTGATGAACTCCGTGAAACGACGGCTTCGGTCTCGATTGGGGGAGTCTTCGCTGAGCCCATTCTTTGCAACCATCACGTTGCGCGTCCAGATGTCGGTGTCATAGGCGCCTGGCTCGATCAGCACCACGTGAATACCTAACGAATGGGTCTCGAGGCGCAGAGCTTCGCTCATCGCCTCCAACGCCCACTTAGAAGCGTTATACGCACCAAGCAGAGGATAGGCGACCCGCCCGCCCACGGAACTCACCTGGATGATATGCCCCGATTTCTGTCTGCGCATGACAGGCAGCACGGTCTTGGACATCGCGACCGCCGCGAAGAAGTTCGTCTCGAGCTGCGTGCGAATCTCGTCCAGCGTGAGGTCTTCCACAAATCCTGCGACCGAGAACCCGGCATTGTTCACCAGCACGTCGATTCGTCCGTGATCGCGCACGATCTGCTCGACGGCTTCCGGGAGGCTGTCGAATCCCGTGACATCGAGCCGCCGAAGGTCTAGCTTGTCGCGGACGGCGGTTTTCTGCGCCGCTTCCTCCAGACGCTGGCTTCGCCCGAGGTCGCGCATCGTGGCCACTACCCGATAACCGTTGGCGGCGAATTCAACCGCAGTGACCAGCCCTATGCCGCTGGAGCTGCCCGTGATGACTGCCACTTT
>Ga0335077_10013063_pt1 | contig 10390 bp, 8 predicted proteins | sample Lox_Sample_31_FD_207151 | JGI IMG/M metagenome (GOLD analysis project Ga0335077, IMG submission 207151) | Soil microbial communities from Loxahatchee National Wildlife Refuge, Florida, United States - Lox_Sample_3.1 | ecosystem: Environmental > Terrestrial > Soil > Wetlands | place: USA: Florida...
ACGTGGGCTGGCTCGATGACCTGGTTGTCGCGCCCGAGGGCAAGCGACTGGGCATCGGCCAACGCCTGTTGGAAGCGGGTGGTGAGCTTGTCTTGGCGCATGAGCACGGTCCCTTGGGTGGGTGACGGCCGTTATTGGGATAAATCCCTGTGCGTTCAAGGGCCTCGGGGCGCCGGGTCCGAACTTTCCGGCCACTTCATAGATGATAGCGCCCGGCGAGCCCGCAAAGGGGGTTCGCCAGTGCACGGGACCGAAACGCCAAGCTCAAGGGGATGACGGGCATTTGGGCCGTTGCTATTTGCTGCCGGGTACGGCCGCGATTGGCGATACAGAATCGCGCGGCACGTGCCTGCTAGAGGCCGGCGACTCGTTCTGCACCGACGATTAAAAGAACGCCCGCAAGAATCAACAGGATCTGCACCATGCTCGTACGCGGGTCAGACTTGCCATGCAGCCCGGGGATTAGCCCTGCCACCGCGATGTAGAGAAACCCAGCTGAGGCTACGGCAAGCGCGTAGGGCAGCATTTCTCGCGCTTCTCCAAGTGCAAAGTAAGACACGAGCGCGCCTAGCACGGAGGCCAGCCCCGTGGCAAGGTTCAGCGCGAGTGCTCGCTGCCGCGACCAGCCGGCATGCACGAGAATGGCGAAATCGCCGACACGGTGCGGCACTTCATGCGCCGCCACGGCAAAGGTCGTCACCAGGCCCAGTGAAATACTGTCGAGGAACGCGGCGCTGATCAGCACCCCGTCGAGTGCATTGTGCAGGCTGTCGCCGACCAGAACGAGCACACCCGAGGCCCGGTTCCGCCGGTGAGCATGGCCGTGGCTGGGAACATGCGCGTGACCATGGTGCCCGTGCGCAGGTGAGTCACCAGCCGGTACTGATTCCTGCCCGTGCCACCAGAGGACCGCCTTTTCGATGACAAAGAAGAGTCCGAGTCCCGCGATGAGCGCAACGCCGAGCCCGTGGGCGCCTTGGACCCCCGCGCCCGCGACCGCTTCGGGAAGCAAAGCAAGGAAGGCGGCCCCGAGCAGCGCCCCGGTAGCGAAGCTCAAAAAATGCGGTAGCAGCCGCTCGCTCTGCTCCTCGGATACCCAAAGAAATGCGATCGCAAACACGGCGCTTGCAATGCCGCCGACAGCGGCGCACAGGATGATCCACAGGAGCAAAGGCAAGCGCGCGTCAGTTCTTAGCGATGACTCTCTGCGATCCTAGCATGTACCCCTGCAAAGCGCGGCTCATACCAGCCAGATGAGAGCGGCCATGCGACCACAGCGCCCATCGCGGCGGAAGGAGAAAAAGCGGGAGCGGTCCGCGTAGGTGCACCATTGGCCACCAAACACCGCGGTGACTCCGATCCGCTTGAGGCGCTGCCGGGTGAGCTGAACCAGGTCGCACTGCCAACGTCCGCGACGGTTGGAGCTGAATGCCTGCGCAGCTGTGGAATCATGTGTCATGAACGCGGTACGAACCTCCGCACCTACTTCGAAGTGCGCCGTTCCGATGCCCGGTCCGATCCAGGCGAGCAGCCGCGGCGGATCCGAACCAAGGCGCGCCACCGTGGCTTCCAGCACGCCGGCGGCGAGCCCACGCCAGCCGGCGTGGGACGCAGCGACGACTGCACCGTCCGCGGAACTGAACAACACGGGCAGGCAGTCGGCGACCTGGATAACGGCGACGGCACTGCGCTCTCGTGCAATCACAGCGTCGGCGGGACCAGCCGTTGAATTATTAGTGGCATTGACCTCCACGACTTCGGTGCCATGAACCTGCTCAAGCCAGGCAGGCTCTCCGGGAAGCTGCAGCAGCGCGCGAACCCGAGCACGGTTCTCGTGCACACGATCGATGTCATCGCCCACGTGCGTACCGAGATTGAGCGTGTCGTACGGGGGCGCACTGACGCCTCCGCTTCTCAATGTGAAAGCCGCACGGACGTTGCCGGGCGCGGGCCATTCGGGCGCCAACGCAATCGTCTGTGCCGCGGCTGAGTTCATGCGCTGTCCGCCTCGAGGGCATCGAGCAACGCCTGCATGTCCGCAGGAACCGGCGCTTCCCATTCCATTGCCTTGCCGCTTTCGGGGTGGGTAAGTGCCAGGCGCGCTGCGTGCAGGGCCTGTCGTGGGAAGTCCCGCAGTGCTTCGCGCAGTCGCGTGGTGCAGCCGGCCGGCAAGCGCCGCCGGCCACCATACAGCGGATCCCCGACGACCGGAAAGCCGGCGTGAGCCAGGTGCACGCGGATTTGGTGCGTGCGTCCGGTCTCCAGCGTCACGCGCACCAGGGTGTGCGCACGAAAGCGGCGCACCAGCCGATAGTGCGTGATCGCGGTGCGCCCGTCGGGCCGCACGGCCATGCGCGTGCGTTCGCGTCGATGGCGGCCGATCGGCTGATCGATCGTGCCACCGCCGGTCATGACCCCCGTGCAGACGGCCAGGTATTCGCGGGTGATCTGGCGCGCGGCCAGCGCCGCCACAAGCGCGGTATGCGCTTCCACGGTGCGCGCTACGATCAGCAGCCCGCTGGTGTCCTTGTCGAGCCGGTGAACCAGGCCGGCACGCGGCACCAACGCGAGCTTCGAATCCAGCGCGAGCAGCGCATTCTGCAGCGTATGTTCGGGATTGCCGGCCCCGGGGTGAACCACGAGCCCCGGGGGCTTGTCGAGGATGATGAGCGCGCGGTCCTGGTATACGACGCTGAGCGGCAGCGCTTGGGCGAGGAGTGCCGTTTCCACCGGCAAGCGGACCTCGATGCGCACCTGCTCGCCCCCGAGCACCCGGTCCTTGGGTCGCAGCGGGCGCCCATCCACCGCCACCGCCCCAGACTCTATCCAGCCTTTGAGCCGGGCCCGCGAATACTGCGGCAACAGCCGGGCTAGGGCCTGATCGAAGCGGAGTCCCGCCGCATCGCCTGGCAGGCTCAGCGCATGGGTACGGAACTCCTCGGGACCGGCCGCGGTCCGAGGGGCTGCGGGAGAATTCGCTATACTTCCTCGTTTTAGGCGGCGCGAAACCAACCAAAGGCCCCCTTTCTGATGTCTTCGTCCCAACCGGCGCGGATCGCCGTGCTTGCCCTGTGCGCCCTGCTTGTGGCCGCTCCCATGAGCGGCTGCAAGAGCCGGCGCGAGCGGGCGGCCGCCAAGGAGACGCCCGCCGAGCTCTACAAGAAGGCGCACAAGTCGATGGTGAACTACGACTTCAACGCCGCCATCAAGAACTACGAGCGCCTGACGGCTACCTTCCCCTTTACCGATGAGGCCCGTCAGGCGCGCTTGGACCTCATCTATTCATATTACCGTGCCGGCGAGGGTGAGGCCGCGACCGATGCTGCCGACAGTTTCGTCCGCGAGAACCCCACGCACCCGCGCTGCGACTACGCCTGGTACATCAAGGGATTGGTGGACTTCGAGCACCAGGCCAACGCGATCGAGAGCCTGTTCCGTGCCGACCTGTCGCTGCGCCCGCCGAGCACGGCGCGCAAGTCCTACGCCGCCTTCAAGACCGTCGTGGAGCAGTACCCAAAGAGCGAGTACGCCGCCGACTCCCTGCAACGCATGGTGTACCTGCGCGACCGGCTGGCCGCCTACGAAGTGCACGTGGCGGAGTTCTATTACAAGCGCAACGGCTTCGTCGCCGCCGCGCAACGCGCCCGTGGCGCCATCGAGCAGTACGACGGCGCCCCCGCCACCAAGCATGCACTGGAGATCCTGATCGCCTCCTACGACCGCATGAACCTGCCGCAACTCGCCGAGCAGAGCCGCCAAGTGTACGCGGCCAATTACTCGCAGCAGCTGAAAGTCGCGCAGGCCGAGGTTAAGAAGTCCTGGTGGAAGCTCTGGTAACCGGCTAGCGGCGGTAGCCGCTCGTGATCGGGTAACGCCAGTCGCGACCGAACGCTCGCCGGCTGACGCGCACACCGGGCGGCGCCTGGCGGCGTTTGTACTCGTTGCGCTTCACCAGGTCGAGCACCCGGGCCACGGTGGGACGATCAAAGCCCCGGGCCTCGATCTCATCCACCGACAGGTCCTCCTCAATGAACGCCTCGAGGATGGGATCAAGCACTTCGTACGGCGGCAACGAATCCGAGTCCTTCTGGTCAGCGCGCAGCTCCGCAGAGGGCGCGCGGTCGATCACCCGCTGCGGGATCGCAGGACTCAGGGAATTGCGGTAGCGCGCCAGGCGGTAGACCAGCAGCTTGCTGCAGTCCTTGATGGGGGCGAAGCCTCCGGCCATGTCCCCGTAGAGTGTGGCGTACCCGACCGCCATCTCGCTCTTGTTGCCAGTCGTGAGAAGCATCCGTCCGGTCTTGTTCGAAAGCCCCATGAGCAGCAGCATGCGGCAGCGCGACTGGATGTTCTCTTCGGTCGCATCCGCCGGGCGCCCCGCGAACTCCTCCTTCAGAGTCGCCAGCGTGGCCTCGAACATGTGTTCGATCGACAGCACGCTGTACTTCACCTTCAGGGCCTCGGCCTGTGCCTTGGCATCATCGAGACTCATCTGTGAGGTATAGCGCGAGGGCATCATTACGGCCTGAACCTGGTCGTGCCCCAGCGCATCCACTGCGATCGCGAGCGTCAGCGCGGAATCGACTCCCCCTGAGAGTCCCATAACCACGCCGGGAAAACCGTGTTTGCGCACGTAGTCACGCACGCCGAGTACCAGGGCGCCGTAGACACTCTCTTCGTCTGAGCATTCGGGCGCGACGATCCCGCGCTCGGGGCGCACGGCACCGCGCCGGTCGACAGCAAACTGCGCCACGAAGAGTCCTTCGCTGAAGGCCGGGGCGCGCATCACGATCTCACCCTCGGCATCCATGACGAAGGAGTTGCCGTCAAAGACCAGCTCGTCCTGACCACCGACGAGATTCACGTACGCAAGCGGCAGGCCGACATCACGCACCCGCGCACGCGCGACCTCCTCACGCTCGCGCTGCTTGTGGATCTCATAGGGCGAGGCATTGATCACCAGCAGCAGCTGAGCGCCCGCCCCACGCGCCATCTGCGCGGCCTGCGGCTGCCAGATGTCCTCGCACACCAGGAGTCCCGCGCGCGTGCCGCCCAGGTCACTGACCGCCGGCTGCGCCCCGGCCTGGAAATAGCGCTTCTCGTCAAACACCTTGTAGTTGGGAAGCTCGGCCTTGCGGTAGATGGCGCTCACTTCGCCGCCCGCAATCAGTGCCGCGGAATTGTAGATGCCGCCCCGGGCATACTCGGGAAAACCCAGCACCAACGGTGTGTCACGCACTTCCGCGCGGACGCGCGCAAGCCCTGCCTCGATCTGACGGCGGAAGCCGCGATGGAACAGCAGATCCTCGGGTGGGTAGCCGGAAAGCGCGAGCTCGGGAAACAGCACGAGGTCTGCGCGCTCGTCGCGCGCCGCGCGGTGCGCGCTGGCGATGATCCGGGCGGCGTTGCCCTGGACGTCACCCACCAGGAAATTCAGCTGTGCGAGCGCGATCCTCAAGATTCACCCGTACACGGCGCACCCCGGGATTGCATGGCCCGAAGGGCACCGCCGGCTATTGTTTCACGAGTCAGCGCCGCCCGCCGCGACCGCGGCGTGGCACGCGGCGGACCTTGGATTTGGGCCTTGGCTTGCCGGGTCGCCCGGACACGGGTCGCTTCGGCGGTGTGGCTCGTTTCGCCGCCCGGCGGCCGCGCAAAAGCTCGTGCATCGCAGACCCGAGCTCCGCGGGTGACTTCACCGTGCGCACGCCGGCACTCTCGAACGCGGCGTACTTGTCAGCCGCGGTGCCGCGGCCACCCGCCACGATCGCGCCGGCATGTCCCATGCGCTTGCCCGGGGGGGCCGTCACGCCGGCGACATACGCTACGACGGGCTTGCTGACGAAGCGGCGAATGTAGCGCGCGGCGGCCTCCTCGTCGCTGCCACCGATTTCCCCCACCAGAATGATGCCCTCGGTGCCCGGATCGCGCTCGAACAGCTCGAGCACGTCGATGAAGTTCATGCCGCGCACCGGGTCGCCGCCAATCCCGACGCAGGTGCTCTGCCCGAGTCCAGTCCGCGTGGTCTGGAACACCGCCTCGTACGTGAGTGTGCCCGAGCGCGAGACGATGCCCACACTGCCCTTCTTGTGAATGAAGCCGGGCATGATGCCGATCTTGCACTCGTTGGGTGTGATGACTCCGGGACAATTGGGACCCACGAGCCGCATACCCGAGCTGGCCAGCACCGCCTTCACGCGTACCATGTCATTTACCGGCACGCCTTCGGTGATGCAGACCGCGAGCTCGATGCCGGCATCGAGGGCCTCGAGGATCGAATCCGCCGCCCCCGCAGGCGGCACGTAGATGACGCTCGCGGTGGCCCCCGTGTCGCGCACCGCGTCCTTGACCGTGTCGAACACCGGCAGACCCAGATGCTTTTGGCCGCCACGGCCCGGGGTTACACCGCCGACGATCTTGGTGCCGTAGGCGAGTGCCTGCTCAGAATGGAAAGTGCCCTGTTTGCCCGTGAACCCCTGGCAGATCACCTTGGTGTTCTTGTTGACCAGAATGCTCATGCTCTGCCCTTCTTCGCCAGCGCCACGACCTTGCGTGCTGCGTCAGTGAGATCCTCGGCCGACGTGATGGTCAGGCCGCTCTTCTGCAGTAGCGCGCGCGCGGCTTCCGCGTTTGTGCCCTCCAGACGCACGACCACCGGCACCTTGACGCCCACCTTGCGTACTGCGTTGACTACCCCCTCGGCGATGATGTCGCAGCGGACGATACCGCCAAAGATGTTCACCAATACGGCGCGGACGCGGGGGTTCGACAGGATGAGCTCGAAGGCCGCGGTCACGCGTCCCGCGGTGGCGCCGCCGCCGACGTCGAGAAAATTCGCCGGCCGCCCCCCGTGCAGCTTGATCAGATCCATGGTCGCCATGGCGAGTCCGGCGCCGTTCACCATGCAGGCGATGTCGCCGTCGAGCGAGACGTAGTTAAGGTCGTGCTCTCTGGCGCGACGCTCCATCGGGTCTTCCTGGCTCGCGTCGCGCAGCGCGGTGACTTCGCGGTGACGGAACAGTGCGTTGTCGTCCGCGTTGATCTTGGCGTCGAGCGCGATGAGCGCACCGCTCTTGGTGACGATGAGCGGATTGATCTCCACGAGGTTCAGGTCCTTGTCGAGGTACAAACGGTACAGCGCGCTCGCCAGCGACTGGAACTGCGTGATTTGGTCACCGCTGAGGCCCAGCCCGAAAGCAAGTTGCCGCGCCTGGTAACCCTGCAGGCCCGCTGCCGGGTGGATGACGACCGAGAGGATCTTCTCTGGCGTCTTGTGCGCCACCTCCTCGATGTCCATGCCGCCCGCCGCTGAAGCAATCAGCGCGATGCGTCCCTTTTCGCGGTTGAGCGTCAGGGAGAGATAGAGCTCGCGCGCGATTTCCGAGCCGGCCTCGACATAGACCCGGCCGATCGGCAGGCCCTCGGCATCGGTCTGCGGCGTCACCAGGCGTTTGCCAAGCATCTGCGTGGCGGCGGCGGCCACCGCGGCGATGTCCCGGGCCAGCTTCACTCCTCCGGCCTTGCCACGGCCGCCGGCGTGTACCTGCGCCTTGACGACCCAGACGTTACCGGCGAGGGCCTGCGCAGCCGCGGCGGCCTCGCCAACGGTCTCGGCCACCTGCCCGGCGGGCACGGGGATTCCGTAGGAGCGAAACAGTTCCTTCGCCTGATACTCGTGCAGATTCATCGTCAGCTTTCGTCGTGCTGAAAGACGCGCATTCTGCGCGAAAAGGCAGCCAGCTTGCCAGCCAGGACGCCAGTCGTACGGCCAGCGAAAGCGTGCGAGCTGAGTCGCATTTTACGGCCAGTTGAAGGTGCTAGAGTCGGCTCTTCGGGGGAAGCCTTACGGCCATTTCAGCCTTGTCCGCAGCTCCTATCAGCATCGCCCCTCACCCGGTCACCCCGAGCGATCTCGCTTGGCGCGTAATAGGTCTTCTGAGCCTGTATCGCTTGCTGGTGCCACTGGTGCTCCTGGCGATGCAGTTTCTGGCCGGTCCGGGTTGGGGGCTGTCGACCGCCCGTCCCCTGCTGTTCGTCGCCGCCTGCATCGCATATTTCACCGCCGCTCTATTGCTGCTGATCGCACGCCGGCTGCACTGGTCGAGCCTTCGAATAGTCGCGCTGGTCAATGCGAGCGTCGATGCGATCGCCATTGGCTTCATCCTGTACGCCGCCGGCGGCGTGGACAGCGGGCTTGCAATTCTCCTGGTGCTCCCGGTGCTCGCGCTCACCGTTCTCGGTGATCAGCGAGATGGACTGCTCATTGCTTCAGTCGCCGCCCTGGCGATCCTGGTGCAACAGGTGTTTCTTGGCGTGACCGACTCGGTCCCGAACGCCCAGTACGTGACCGCCGGACTGTTCGGCATCGTGCTTTTCATTGTGCCCCTCCTGATGTGGCCGCTCGCAACACGGCTGCGCGAGAGCGAGGCGCTCGTGCGCCGGCAGGAGATCGATCTCGCCAACATGGCCCAGCTGTCGCAGTACATCGTGCAACACTTGCGCGAAAGCATCCTCGTGGTAGATGCCCAGGACCGGATTCGACTCATCAATGAATCTGCCGCCCTCGTGCTTGGCGACCAGAATGCGTTTCCGGATGCACTGATCGGCGAAGCGTCGCCGCGACTCCTCTATCTATTGGAGTCCTGGCGGCGCCGGGATGCTGATGCCGGTCCTTCGCCCGCCTCGGAACATAGCTTCGTAGCCGCTGACGGCGCACGCACCATTCGGCCGCACTTCGCGCCGTTAGGTGCATCCCAGCCACCCCCGGTGCTGATTTTCCTCGAAGACACGACCCTGCTCGAGGAAAAGGTACAGCAGTCCAAGCTGGCAGCCCTTGGCCGGTTGAGCGCCAGCATCGCACATGAGATCCGCAACCCGGTGGGTGCCATGAGTCACGCCGGACAGCTGCTGGCGGAGTCGCCAAATCTTTCCGAAGAGGAACAACGCCTCACTGAGATCATCCGCAGCAATGCGGGCCGCGTCAGCGATATCATCAACAACGTTCAGCGGCTGTCACGGCGCGAGCGTGCGCAGCGGGAACGAATATCGCTCCCGGCGTGGATTGAGGACTTTCACGAGGAGTTCTGCGAGACCATGCAATGGCCCCGAGAGCGCCTGCGCATGGAAATCATGGAGGTAGAGGCGCGTGTTGATCCCAACCAGCTGCGGCAGATCGTCTGGAATCTGTGCGAGAACGCTATCAAGCATGCCATCGGGGACGATGCAGCGCAGGTGATCGAGCTGCGCTGTGGCCGTCTGGGTGGCAGTGCTCGGCCGTACCTCGAAGTGGCCGACCGCGGCGCCGGCGTGGCGCTAGAGCATGTTGAGCGAATCTTTGAGCCATTCTTTAGTGGAGGCCGCGGTAGCGGGCTTGGCCTTTTTCTTGCGCGCGAACTGGCGCAAAGCAACGGCGCGACCTTATTGTTCGAAGCACGTCCCGGGGGAGGCAGCATCTTCAGGCTGGTGTTCGCCGATCCTCGCCGCTGGGAGAACCTGTGAGCAGCACGCTGACGGATAAACGCTCAGAGGCAGGCGTGCCAGTAGTGCTGGTCGTCGACGACGAGCCGGATCTTCTCGAACTCGTCACTCTGACCCTGAGCCGCATGAACCTGCAGACACGCACTGCCTCAGATGTCGCCGCTGCGCGCAAGCTGCTGAAGGGCGAGCGATTCGATCTGTGCCTTACCGACATGCGGCTGCCCGACGGCGACGGACTCGATCTCGTCGCCTGGATCCAGGAGCACCGGGCGGACCTGCCGGTCGCAGTCATTACGGCACATGGCAACGTTGAATCTGCAGTACGCGCGCTCAAGCTGGGGGCTTTCGACTTTGTCTCGAAGCCCTTGGACCTGGGCATGCTCAGAAAGCTCGTCGGCAGTGCCATCCGGCTCTCCTCTGGAATCAACGATGAGCCGACGGTGACGCTGCGCGGACCGCGGCTACTCGGCCAGTCGGCGGTGATGGAGCAGCTGCGCGAGATGATCATGCGCGTATCGCGCAGCCAGGCCCCGGTGCATATCTGCGGTGAATCCGGCACCGGCAAGGAACTGGTCGCCCGCATGATCCACGAAAGCGGCCCCCGGCGCGACGGACCCTTCGTCGCGGTGAATTGCGGTGCAATCCCGACCGAGCTGATGGAGAGCGAGCTGTTTGGCCACAAGCGGGGCAGTTTCACCGGCGCAGTCGCGGACAAGAAGGGGCTGGTGCAGAGTGCCGAAGGCGGCACGTTGTTTCTAGACGAGGTCGCTGACCTTCCGCTGCACATGCAGGTAAAGCTCCTGCGCGTCGTGCAGGAGAAGACGGTCCGCCCGGTCGGAGAATCGCGCGAAGAACGCATCGATGTGCGGATCCTCTCGGCCACGCACAAGAATCTGGTCGACTTGGTTGCCCA
>Ga0335077_10013065_pt1 | contig 10390 bp, 11 predicted proteins | sample Lox_Sample_31_FD_207151 | JGI IMG/M metagenome (GOLD analysis project Ga0335077, IMG submission 207151) | Soil microbial communities from Loxahatchee National Wildlife Refuge, Florida, United States - Lox_Sample_3.1 | ecosystem: Environmental > Terrestrial > Soil > Wetlands | place: USA...
GAAAAAATTCCGTCTCTCTCACTCTAACATCGGCGAAAGAATCGGGTCAAAAGCTGTTTGCCAGGGAATTTTCGCTCCTTCTAGCACGAACCGTTCCCATGTGCGACCCAAAATATTTCTCTCGCGTTAAGTTTTGCACACAGTAGTGGAAAACCTTGTGGAAACGCCCGCAATTCCGCTTCTAACTCCGCAACTTTCAATACGATGATGCGGTTTGCACTATTTTTGTGCAATCCGTTCCTGCTTCATCCTGCCAGACTTGTTTTTTGCTCTTGTGACGCGCGAACGTTGCTCGTCACACGTTCCACTTGCGCCGCGTCACCGGAAGTCATTTTCGTAATTGGGGCTGTGGGGCTCGGACCTCTGCTTCCGGCATGAGTCCGCCGGAAAAACTGGGCTTTCGCCTCTTAGGAAGCCGTGCACTCTCACGAATGAGGTCATCATTTGAATTCTCGTTGCTTCTTTCTTTCAATACCATTTCGGCGGGCGTTCCAGATGAATCTTGATCAACTGTTGTGGTTCCGTGATGTCGTACCAATGCCCGTAGGTCTTCCAACCCTCGGCGACAATTTGAATCTCCACTCGTCCCATGGGCGCATCCGGCACGTGCGCCACTCCCTTTTGATTGGTCTTCACATTCACTTCAAACTTCTTATCTTTGAGAAGCGTACGCTGTTCGACCGTTTTCACGTACACGCTGGCGTTTTCGATCGGTTTATTCGACTCCCCGCCGGTCACTTCGATCACCAGTCGGTTTCCCGGAGATGGCGCTTGCTCCTTCTTCGATGGTGGCGCTTGCGCATCCGGCTTCTCCTGCGCGCACACACCGGCTGCCATCGCCAGCAGAATCCCTGTGCTCGCCATCCATCGATTTCTTCGCGTGCTCATGCCCATCATCGTCGCCGGAACTCGGGCAAACGTCAAGCTCACGCGGCAATTGACTCCCCGCCTCTCCTCTTGTAACTTTTTCATACCGCTGGAACTTGCGAGATGGTGTCGGGCCTCCCACGGCCCCACGTCTCGTTCACGTTGGCCCGGCCTGCCTCTCTTTCGGCTGGCTCCAACACGTTCAGGATGGCCTTCCGTTTATCCCGGCACAGTCGGGGCGGCCTTCCGCTCATTCGGGTGCTTCGAGACAAGGAGAGTGGCTCATGGGCTTTGCAACGAATGCGATTCATGTCGGCCAGGAACCGGATCCTTCCACCGGCGCGGTTGTCGCGCCTATCTATCAGACTTCCACCTACGTCTACGAAGAGCTTGGCAAAACGCGCGGCGGCTACGACTATGCCCGCACCAATCATCCTAACCGCAAAGCTCTCGAACGTACGCTCGCGAAGCTCGAGGGCGGAGTCGCTTCTTACGTTTTCACCTCCGGCATGGCCGCTATCGACTCCGTGTTCCGCCTTCTGCGTCCCGGCGACCACATTGTTCTCTCCGAAGCCGTTTACGGCGGCGTCTACCGTCTCACCACGCAGCTCCTCGTCCATTTCGGCCTAGAATTCTCCTTCGTCGACACTACGGATCCCGCCGTGGTCCTCGGCGCCCTTCGTCCCAACACCAAAATGATCTACGTCGAGACGCCCACCAACCCCACCATGCGCATCACCGATATCGCCGCGATGGGCAAGCTCGCCAACGAACGCCGCGCCACTCTCGTGGTCGACAACACCTTCCTCACGCCATATCTGCAGCGCCCTATTGAGCTCGGCGCCCACATCGTGATCCACTCTCTCACCAAATACCTCAATGGCCACAGTGACGCCACCGGCGGCGCCATCATCCTCACTCGCCCCGAAGACGCCGAGAAGATTTATTTCATTCAACGCTCCGCTGGAGCCGGCCTCGCGCCCATGGATTGCTTTCTCACCTCGCGCGGAATCAAGACTCTTGCCGTCCGCATGCTGCAACACAACGCCAATGGCTTGGCCGTGGCGCGTCACCTTGACGCCCATCCGAAGGTTCGCAAAGTCTATTACCCCGGCCTCGCTAACCACCCTCAGCACGACCTGGCCCGGCGCCAGCAGAAGGGTCCCGGCGCCATGCTTGCCTTCGAACTGGGTTCCGAGGAAGGCGCGCGCCGCTTCCTCAATCAGGTCAAGGTCTGCTCGCTCGCCGAAAGCCTCGGCGGCGTCGAAACCCTGATCTCTCTCCCTGCACAAATGACTCATGCTTCCATGCCCAAGGAAGTGCGCGACCGCATCGGGATTTCCGACAGCCTGGTGCGCCTCTCTGTCGGCATCGAAGACGTCGAAGACATCGTCGCCGACGTCGACCAAGCCCTCCTCTACGTCTGAGCTTCCATGTAGGGGTTCAGAACCGCTGGACCCTTTCTCGGCACGAAGCAAGCCTCCGTAGCGGCGGCTTTACGCCGCCATCTCGTCTTTGTGGGGCCCGCCGTCTGCGGCGGGCCGCCCTTCACTTCCACAGTGCGGCTCCGCTGCTGTTGATCATCGCACTGCATTCCAAAACGTATTTCGACCGACGACCCCGCAAAGCCGGAAATCAGACTTTCAGCTTTCACTCTGAACTTTCAAGTTTTCTCTTCCACGCACTCGCCAACCCACCTCAAATACCCCTCCGATCCCCCCACAATCGGCAACACAATGAACTCCGGCGTGTCATACGAGTGCAACCCCAACACTTCCTTCTGCAGTTCCTCCACGCGCTCCTCGCTCGTCTTCATCACCAGCAGGTACTCACTGCCGTTCTCCAACTTCCCTGCCCACGTATAGAACGATTCCACCGCGTGCGTCACTACATTCACGCACGCAGCCAGGTGCTTTTCCACAACCCCGCGCGCGATCTTCCGCGCCTCTTCCAGCGTCGCGCACGTCACCAGCACTACCCGGAACTTCGTCTCCTGCCCCATTTCCGCATTTCTCCGCCCTCGATTCTATACGACCTCTTCTCCGCCTCCTACGCGCCCCCACTTCTTCGTTGACCCCTCGTCCCCCGCAGTGTACCCTCCTTCAACCCGCTGTCGGGACGGAGCGCCTCCTCGGCGCGACAGCTTCCTTGTTCTTGACGGAGAAGGAGGCATTCATGAGTGCCGGTTTGACCGCATTCACCATGTTCCACGTGCTGTTGAGCCTGATTGGCATCGCCTCGGGTCTAGTCGTCGTCTATGGTCTTCTTACGGACAGACGCTTCGACCGTTGGACCGCCCTGTTCCTCGTCACCACTGTGGCCACAAGCCTTTCTGGCTATCTTTTCCCCTTTCACAGACTCTTGCCCTCGCACATACTCGGTATACTCTCCTTGATCGCTCTTGCCTTTGCCATTTACGCCCGCTACTTCCGCCGCCTCGTGGGCGCGTGGCGCCGCACCTACGTCATTACCGTGGTCCTTTCCCTTTATTTCAATGTATTCGTCCTCATCGTGCAGTTTTTCGAGAAGCTGCCTTCCCTCAGAGCCATTGCGCCAACCCAGTCCGAGCCGCCGTTCAAGATTGCCCAACTCTTGGTCCTCCTGATTTTCCTGGCCTTCGGCTATCTCGGAGCGAGGAATTTTCGTACCGATCAACCCAGCGCCGCGTGACTCATCGCGCGCCTTCGGATCACATTCGCAAGCTTCACTGAGCGGCCGGAGACATAGCGCTGATTGCACCGCTTCCTTCCCGACGGGCATCAAAAACGCGAGCGCCCGCAAGTTTCTCTGAACTTCGCACAAAGGAAAATTCTCATGCCGACAATTACCCCCAACGACGGTACGCAAATCTACTTCAAGGATTGGGGCGAGGGGCAACCCATCGTCTTCAGCCACGGCTGGCCGCTGTCGGCCGATGATTGGGACACCCAGATGCTGTTCTTCCTCAACCACGGCTATCGCGTCATAGTCCACGACCGCCGCGGACATGGCCGTTCCTCCCAGACCAGTGACGGCCATGATATGGATCATTACGCCGACGACCTGGCGGCGCTGACCGCGCATCTCGACCTCAAAGAAGCGGTGCATATCGGCCACTCGACCGGCGGCGGCGAGGTGGTGCGCTACATTGCCCGCCACGGCGAAAGCCGGGTGGCCAAGGCAGTGATCATGAGCGCGGTGCCGCCGTTGATGGTGAAGACGGCGGCCAATCCGGGTGGGCTGCCCAAGGACGTGTTCGACGGGTTACAAAAGCAGCTCGCAGCCAACCGATCCCAGTTTTATTACGATGTCGCGTCCGGACCGTTGTATGGTTACGACCGGCCTGGCGCGAAACCCTCTCAGGGCGTGATCTGGAATTGGTGGCGCCAGGGCATGATGGGGGGCGCCAAGGCACACTATGACGGCATCGTCGCCTTTTCTCAGACGGACTTCACCGAAGACCTGAAAAAGATCACGGTGCCGGTCCTGGTGTTGCATGGCGATGACGAGCAGATCGTGCCTTATGCCGATGCCGGACCGCTGTCGGCAAGGTTGCTGAGGAATAGCACCTTGAGAATCTACAAGGGCTTTCCGCACGGCATGCCTACGACTGAGGCCTACACGATTAACGCCGACCTACTGGCCTTCGTCCAGCAGACCTGCCGTGCCGTCGCGTAGTCGGCGCCGGCAACAATGGCTAGCTTGCGTTTGACCGGACCGTTCGTCTTCTCTCTCCTCTTAGTGATTACGGAAAACTGATCACTTACTCATGTGAGGCAACCATGTCCTCCGGACCACAACCCGAAAGAATCTGGAGAACCTCAATTGCGCCCATGCTTTCGGTTCGCAATGGCGCAAAAGCCGTCGAATTTTACAAAGCCGCCTTCGGCGCGGCAGAAGCTTTTCGCCTCGACAACAACAACTCCGTCGTTGCCCGCCTATCCGTGGACGGCGCCGAATTCTGGGTCGTCGACGAATCGCCCGAGCACGCCAACTTCAGCCCCGAGTCTCTCGGCGGTGGCACTGTCCGCATGGTACTGGTCGTGAACGATCCCGATGAAGCCTTCGCCCGCGCCGTTCAGGCAGGCGCCACCGTCGTTCGTCCCATCGTGAATGATTATGGCTGGCGCTTGTGCCGCGTCCTCGACCCCTTCGGCCACCACTGGGAAATTGGCAAGCCTCTAACCGGCAGCTATTGAGTGTCGCCCGCGATGACATTGCCGAATTTTTTCATCGTCGGCGCTCCCAAAGCCGGAACCGATGAACTCTTCTACGATCTCGATCAGCACCCTCAGATCTACATGAGCCCTCTCAAGGAACCGTGTTATTTCTCCTCGGAGATCCGCCCCCAGTACTTCCATCCCTCGCTGCGGCAGCAGGCTGAAACCGTCGCGGCAAGCACACGCAAATACCTGGACGATGGGATGCCGGAGAAGCGCTTCGGGGGAATCGTCTCCGACCTCAATGATTATCAGCGGCTCTTTTCGCGGGCAAAAAATGAGAAAGCCATCGGAGAAGGAAGTGTCTGCTATCTATGGTCGAAGACCGCCGCGGCGGCGATCGCTTCAACAGTGCCTCAGGCGCGAATCGTGATTGTCTTGATGGATCCCGCCGAACGCGCGTACCGCCAATATCTCAAGAGCGTCTCCGACGGAACAGTGGGACACGACCTTCGCACTCATCTGGAAAATGCCCTGCGGCACGGCTCCGAGCTGTGCGTCTATCATCCCTTCCTTGAGTTCGGCAATTACTTCGAACAGGTTCGTCGTTATATCGAGGGTTTTCCAAGCCGCCAGCTCAACGTCTCTCTCTACGAAGATATTTCTGCGGATCGCTGGGCGTGGTTCCGTGGCATACTTTCCTTCCTCGAGGTCGATTGCGAGTTCCTGCCACAGCAAGTAGAGGTTCCTTCCAAGCCGCATGTTCCGCGCCTCGTTGGCGTGAGTCACGCATTCCGAAGCGTCGCAATCACGAGAACGATAAAACGCTTTCTTCCCAAACGCTTTCTGTCTTTTGCAAAGCGAGCCATGGAAAGAAAGCACACGCCAAAGCTGCGTCCGGAGGACCGTGCGATCCTCGTTGACTACTATCGGGGTGACATATTGAAGTTGCAGGAATTACTTGGAAGGGACCTCACGGCATGGTTGAGCTGAAGATCATCACGAGGGAGCAATTTGATACAGGCATTCGACTTCCTCGTCACTGAAGATTTTCTGCTTGTTCCATTCCAAGCGCCGCTGCTGCACGAGGCTGAGTGACGGATACTCTCCGCAAATGAGTTTCTGGAGAGGACCACTCTCGGCGGCGCGCCCCACATACAGGAAAAACCTGCGCGTCATGCGGATAATTTCGTCCAGATATGCAACCATGGCCGTTCGGGTGAGGCTGGACATCGTGTGGGAACTGAACGCCAGGTCCACGCTTTTCGTCGGCGCCCTGACGAGCTCAAAAACCGGCATCAGCACAGCGGAAAACCTCGCCAGGGATTCAGAGGACAACGCTTCCTCTTCATACAGCTGGAACGTCAGCATCGGAAACGATCTCAGAAGATAGTAGGAAGCCAGCGCGACACTTTCCGGCACGTCAAAATTGATGTACGAGATTTGCGGACGGTCTCGAAGCAGGTAGTAGGCCATGCCCCCGAATCCGCCGCCAATTTCAGCGACGGTCGCGTTGTCCGAAGGCAAAAGTTCCTCAATCCGGTGAGCAGCATAGTTCTGAGATTCCGTTCCCGCTCGTATGAGCGTGCCTTCAATGGACACGCCGAACGGGTTGCCGATGTCCGGCCCTGCCAGGTCGCGCAGCACGAAACGGTTGCCGGTTTGCGCTTTCCAATGGTCGATCCGATGCAACGCGTTGCTCAAAAAAAATCGACGAATGGAGTTGTCGACAACCTGGCCCGAATAGGCCTTGTTCATTTTGTAGGGCACACCGATTAAACCACTGCTGCAAGGATCGCGGAAAAAGTTCCCATACATCGCGTGCAGCGCCGCGTTGTCGCGCGTTGCGAGTGCTCTCCGGACAGGCGCCAGGCTGGCCTTCCGCACTTCCTTCCACCAACCCGTTGGACGGTAGGCCTTCTTGACGAACGGCTCCTGTTCCGCAGCTCGAATGTACGCGCCGCAGATTCTCTGCAAAATAGCTGTGTCGTCTCCGCTGCCGTCCAATCGGGATGCAAACCCCTCCTCGACATTTTGCAAATCGTAGCGGGAATCATCCTGGAAGCGGGCCTCGCCTCGCGGCCCAAGCACCTTCATGCTCAGGTGCGCGGTAAGGACCTCCTTTGCAATGCTGAGCGTCCGCAGGGGGCGACGAAGGTGTTTCAGCTTCAACATAGTCCGTCGCGACGTTGTCTCCTACGGGTTCAGAAAGTGGAGTATGGCCTCTGCGTCTTGTTTGCTCAGCGACGCTCGTACCCGCATGTGTCGGACGATCGTGCCCGAGATACGTGGTGAAAAGCTCTCGGGTGCTTTGTGGCAGCGCGAGCAGTTCTGCTGGAATTTCAACGCGCCGTCGCTTGGTTGTCCATTCTGTGTCGTCGTCTTCTTGTTCGCCGGTGGCTTCGGAGTCTGCGCCATCGTCGAACCACCCGGGCGCAAAAAGAGCAATGCAGCGGCTATCAACACAAGACCCGGAAACCGCTTTATCAGTCTCTTTCTTCTCATGATTTTCCTTTCCAGGTCGGAAACAGAAACCGATAGACGATGCCGGTCTTCCAGAAATTGCTGTCGCCAATCGGGGTGAACTCCCGCCCATAGCTTGTGATGATTCTGATTTCGTGTGGCAGGCGACAGTCCAGTCCGAATTCGGCCCGATTCTCGTTGATAGAGGGCATGCCGTCTGTCGCATTCGGACTATTTCGGAAGAACTGCTGCCACCGGAAAACCGGCTCGATCCTGCTGATGATGCTTTCCGGCCCTCCAAATCGGGACAGGCGGTAGTCCGCCTCGATCCAATATCCCTCCGCACTCGCGCTGTGGGCATACTCGGAGCGCAACTTCAGCTCCGTTTTTGGAGGTTCCCACCACACATGCACCCCATACGAGTTCGTCTCGACCGCCACAAGGGATCGCCCGTAGGAAGTCCCAAGTTCCAATCCCAGTTTTGGGAAGTAGATATCCACCCTTCCTCCGGTGGAACGCGTCGATTGAAATTGTTCATTTGTGCTGTTCGCGGAAAAATACGCCGCATAGTCCACTGAGTAGTTTTCCGCTGAGAGTGCGGAGCCCCGAATCATTCCGCCTGTGCCGCTACCGGTACCTGTGCCGATGGGCGAGATGATGGGAGCATCCTGCAGATTGTTGATCCAGATCGGCGAAAGCCGTTCGTTATAAGTGCCAAATGGCGTTAGGAAATAGCCGCCTACGATCGTGAGGTGCGATGTGGCCAGATAGTCGCCCTGCAGATACGCCAGCCCGGTAAAATGCGCGTGGTCGTAGCCTGATTGGCCTGGGCCTTTGGGAAAGAAACTCTCCAGTAACGTAGCTCGAGACTCTACCAGGAACGAGCTACCTAAAGGCGCTGCCAAAACCGGCGCAATCACCGGCACATAGGTAGTCTCACCTCCGTTGGTGCTGGTGAAAAAACCCGCGCCGCCCGAGATCAGAGGCGTGTTCTGAGCCGCTGCGGGAGGGACAAGGTCAAATATGCACAGGACCAGTAGGAACAGTCCAAAAAGCGGAAGGTGTGAACGAGGGACGGAATTGGTTTGTCGATGTAACATGCGTTTACGATAGCCTCGCGCGCGCGCCCACGTGTCATTGGTTGGTAGTCAATTTGTCAGTTAATTGTCACTTTCTTTCACCCGCCCATGCCGGGAAAGGCAGAAACCAGGAACGAGACGGTCCCGGTGGCGACGGAAATTCGCGGCGCGCCTTCGGCGGGCTCTGTGGAGTAGGCACGCACCGGCAGATTCTTCGGGACAACTCCGGTGCAGCGCGGTTGCATCCAACGGGTGCGCTTCGCTTGCAGTGCGCGAAGGGGAGCGTATCGTGTGCGCGTGCGAACCCGGCTTATCTTTGCGGTCTTGGTTGTGGCATTAGCGGCCGTTGCCTGGCTCCGAACTCCCTCGGGGGAGGGACAGAGTGCTCAAGGCGGCAGTCAGGAGGGCGGCTTCCGCAGCGAAGTGGACCTGGTGTCGGTCTATTTCACCGTGCGTGACGAGAGGAAACGTCTTGTGAGCGACCTGGCGCAAGACTCTTTCAATGTGGCGGAAGACGGCCAGCCCCAGAAAATCAAGTTTTTTGCCCACCATAGCGACGTCGTGCTGAACGTGGGCGTGCTGCTGGATACCGGCACGCACATGTCCTGGATTTTGAACGAGGAGGAGCACACATCCGCGCTGTTCCTGAGACACGTCGTACGCCCGACAGATCTTGCATTCGTGGTCAGTTACGCCGCCGCGGTGGAAATGGTCCAGTTGCCGACATCGGATCCTGCGCTGCTGCAAGAGGCGGTGCGCAACCTTCGAAGTGGTGGAGGAGAAGTGGCTGCGCCGCCGGGAGGCAAGGGTTCCGTGCCGGACATCGGGATCTCCCCCGGAGGGACGGTGGGAATCGACGGTAAACCCGTGAATCTGAATCGCGAAGCTCATTTGTATGACGCCATCCGTTATTCCACGCTGCGCTACCTCGCGGGCGAAGTCGGGCGCAAGGCGGTAGTCATTGTGGCGCTTTCCGGTGATTCGCGGAGCCAGTCCACCCTGGAACAGGCGCTGGATGCGTTGCTGGCAAACGACGTGATCGCGTATGTTCTGCAGATTTACGATCCGCCGCACGGCAGAGCTGACCGGGACCGCTGCGACGTAATCCACACCTATGCGAAGGATTCGCACGGAGAGTACCTGCTGAAGAAGCTGGCGGAAGCGACTGGCGGACGCATGCTGGAGGTCCGGGGCATGGACCGCATCGAAGACGCACTCGAAGAGATCTCCGAGGAATTACACCACCAGTACAGCCTGGGCTACTACCCGGAAAACAAAAATCGGGACGGCAAGTTTCGCAAGATTCAGATCACCGCCGGGGAGAAAGGGTACAAGGTGTACGCCCGAAAAGGTTATTACGCGAAACGCGCCGCACGGAAGGCAGAACCCGCGTCCTAGGGAATGCCTCGAGAGTTGGCGCGCTGCCGGGTGCCGGGTTCTTCTCCGCGGCTAATATCCGAATAGCATATCATTGAAGCATCTATTACAGTATAGTAAATAATGTGCCATTGTGTTTTCGGGACGCTTGGTGGGCGATTCTTTTGTGCCGGTTTGCCCTCCCCGTCTGTCCGTCAAGCGCAAGAATCCCGCTACCTCCTTTGTTTCCCCTTCATAGAAGCCATTCTGCCGTAAGCTCTTTATTTCCCCTTGATAGAAAAAACTCGGTGGCACACCCTCCTCAGCTTCCCCCGATCTTCGAGGGGGGCTTTCCCTGCTCGCCATTCGCCACCCATCTCGCGTCCGTAAGTCCAATCATTCCCGCACATACAGGCCGATGCCCGGCAACTCGAATCATTCCTGCACCTACGCAAAACTGGGGGGGGGGGGTACATCTCACACTCT
>Ga0335077_10013066_pt1 | contig 10389 bp, 9 predicted proteins | sample Lox_Sample_31_FD_207151 | JGI IMG/M metagenome (GOLD analysis project Ga0335077, IMG submission 207151) | Soil microbial communities from Loxahatchee National Wildlife Refuge, Florida, United States - Lox_Sample_3.1 | ecosystem: Environmental > Terrestrial > Soil > Wetlands | place: USA: Florida...
CCGGAGTTTGTCAAAGACGAGTTCGATGCGTTTCTCGAATGCGGCATCCTCGCCCACGGGTTTGTGCGCTTGCGCTGCCCCGCGTGCGCACACGAGAAGCTGGTGGCCTTCTCCTGCAAGCGGCGCGGATTTTGCCCCTCCTGTGGGGCGCGGCGCATGGCGCAGAGCGCCGCCCACCTGGTCGACTGCGTGATCGCGCGCGTGCCGGTGCGCCAATGGGTGCTCTCGTTTGCGATCCCGCTCGCGCATCCTGTTCGCCGCCCATCCCGATCTGCTCTCACCGCTGTTGCAGATCATCCACCGCGTCATTGCCACATTTCTGATCAAACAATCGGGACTGCAACGCGGCCAGGCTCACAGCGGTGCGGTCACGCTCATCCAGCGCTTCGGCTCGGCCGCCAATCTCAACATTCATCTGCATTGGCAGGTAGCCGATGGCGTGTATCGCAGCAACGAGGGCGCGCCGGTCTTCCATGAAGCGCGCGCCCCCAGCGTGGCAGAGCTCGACACGCTGCTTAAGCCGGATCATCCAGCGCATCCTCAGATTACTGAGGCGCACCGGCTACCTCATCGAAGAGCAGGACATGCGCTACCTCGCCGAAGCCGGGTCGGATCGCGCGCTCACGCCCTTGCAGGCGGCCGCGTGCGCCTATCGCATTGCGCTGGGGCCTAAGGGCGGGGCAGAAAGTACTGAGCCTGCAAACCGTCCCCAGCCGCGCGATCGATTCCACGCAGCCGGGCTGCGTCAACGCGCACGGCTTGAAGCCTGCATGCGGCAGTGCGCTGTGGCACCCACCAGCGCAAGGAACTCGAACGGCTGTGCCGCTACATCACCCGCCCGGCGATTGCCAACGAACGGCTCAAGCGCAATCCAGCGCGCCAAATCGTGCTGCAGCTCAAGAGTCCCTACCGCGACGGCACCACCCATATCGTGATGTCGCCGCTTTCAGTTCATGCAGCGCTTGAGCCGCACTGGTCCCGCCTCCCGCGGCTGCATCTGATTCGCTTCCATGGCGTGCTCGCACCCCACGCCAAATTGAGGGCCGAGATCGTTCCCAGCGCGCCCGTCAACGCCCATGAGACTTGCGATCACCATACCCAGAGCTCACCCGCCTTGCCACCGGCGCGCATGAGCTGGGCGTGCCTGCGCAAGCGCGTGCTCGATATCGAATACTGCCCGCGCTGCGGGGGCCGCCTGCAGATCATCGCCGCGATCGTCGATCCCGCGGTGATTACCAAGATCCTCACCCACCTGCACTTACCCGCCCGCGCACCGCCCAGATCACCGGCGCGGCGAGTCGATCTGTTCCAAGCGGCCTGATCGCACACGCTAGCTTCCTTCCATCGGGCTCGGCCACCAGCCGAGGATCGCGCTCGCCCTGGCCCTCGCGCAAGCGGCAAAACGCCGCCGATATGAGGCGCTTTCGCCGCTGAACAGCCCGCAAAATCCCCGTAATTCCTCGCGTCTTGACCCGGCACCCGCGTCGTTGACAGCTGACCGGCTACCCTCTACCTTCCCGATCGGGGAAATCGGCGGGTTGTTTTTCTTATGCTGACTGGCAAGATGCGTCAATCGATCGTCAGCACACTTGCGATAGCGGGGCTCACAGTCTCCGCCGCCAGCGCGGCGCCGATCCGGGTCGTGGCGGCGGAGAACTTCTACGGCGACGTCGTCGCGCAGATCGGAGGCTCGCAGGTGAGCGTGACGAGCATTCTCGCCAACCCCGATCAGGACCCGCACCTGTTCGAGATCAGCGCGTCCGTCGCGCGCCGGATCGCCGACGCCCAGCTGGTCGTGTTCAACGGGGCGGACTACGATCCCTGGATGGACCGGCTGTTGGCCGCCTCCCCAACTTCTACGCGTCAGGTGATCGAAGTGGCCCGACTCGTGAACAACAAGGCCGGTGACAACCCGCACATCTGGTACAACCCCGAGACCATGCCGGCGCTCGCTATGCGCGTCGCGGAGGTTTTGTCGCGACTCGACCCGGCGCATCGCACCGCATACGCGGACCGGGAGGCCGCGTTCAAACAGTCGATGAGGGGGCTCACCGACAGGATCGCGGAGCTTCGGCGCAAGTATGCCGGCACCGTGGTTACCGCCACCGAGCCGGTTTTCGGATACATGGCCGATGCGCTCGGCCTCGAGATGCGCAATCTCCGCTTCCAGCGCGCGATCATGAACGGCACCGAGCCGAGCGCCGCGGATGTCGCAGCCTTCGAGCGGGACCTGAGATCAGGAGCGGTCCGGGTTCTGCTGTACAACAGTCAGACGCAGGAGGGTCTGGCCAAGCGCATGCGCTCCATCGCCACCGAGGCCGGTGTACCGGTCGTCGGCGTCACCGAGACCCAGCCCGCCGGGAAGAGATACCAGGAATGGATGATTTCCGAGCTCAACGCGCTGGAGCAAGCACTGGCCAAGCGCTAGACGCGTATCCAGTCGAGCTCGACCACGTCACCCTGGCTCGCTCCCGGCGCACCGTGCTGTCCGGTGTGACGCTCAGCATCCGGCCTGGGGAGTTCGTGGGGGTCTTCGGCCCCAATGGAGCCGGCAAATCCACCCTGCTGCACGCGATCCTCGGCCTGCTGCGCCCGCTGGCCGGCGAGGTCCGCGTGTTCGGCAAGCATCCGAAGCGCGGCAATCCCCTCGCGGGCTACCTTCCGCAGCAGCGGCGCTCCGTCGCGGACCTGGGCGTGAGCGGCTGGGACTTCGTGGCGAGCGCGCTCCACGGCGAGCGCTGGGGGATGCCGCTCATCGGCCCTGCGGGGCGCAGCGAGGTTGCGTGGGCGATCGATCTGGTCGGGGCCGGGGCGCTGGTGCGCCGCCCGCTGTGCCAGCTCTCGGGCGGCGAGCTGCAACGCCTGCTGCTCGCCCAGTCGCTGCTGGGCAAGCCCCGCCTGCTGCTCCTGGACGAGCCTCTCTCCAGCCTCGATCTGCATTTCCAGCGCACCGTCGTCGAGCTGGTCAAGCAGATCCAGCGCAGCCTCGGCATCACCGTGCTGTTCACCGCCCACGATGTGAACGCGTTGCTGGGATTCATGGATCGCGTGCTCTATCTCGGGCACGGTCAAGCCGCGATCGGAGCCGTGGAAGACGTGGTCAACACCCAGGTGCTCTCGCGCCTCTACGACACGCCGGTGGAAGTGCTCAGCGTGAGCGGGCGAATCCTGGTGGTTTCTGGGCAGGGGACGGTCGAAGCCGAGGCGCATCGCCACGATGTTTGAATACGAGTTCATGCGCGTCGCTTTCGCGGCCGGCGGCATCGTGGCGGTCGTGGCCGGGGCCGTCGGCTTCTTCTTGGTGCTGCGCAGCTCGGCCTTTGCGGGCCACGCGCTCTCGCACGTCGGGTTTGCCGGCGCGACCGGCTCGGTGCTGATCGGTCTGAGCCCGTTCTGGGGACTCGTCGCCTTTACGCTCGCGGCGGGCGTGGTGATCGGGCTGCTCGGCGAGAATCTGCGTGGTCGCGACGTCGCCGTCGGGGTCATCCTGTCCCTGGCGCTGGGGCTCGGGGTGCTGTTTCTGTCCCTCTACACCCGCTACGCAACGCAGGCGACGGCCCTCCTGTTCGGCAACGTGCTCGGCGTGAGCGTCAGCACGCTGCGGGACATGCTGGTCCTGGGCGCTTTGAGCCTTCTCGCGCTGGCCGCGATTTCGAGGCCGCTGCTGTTCGCGACGCTGGAGCCCGAGCTGGCCGAGGCGAAGGGGGTCTCCCTGCGCCTGGTTTCGGTGTTGTTTCTGGCCGTCGTTGCCGTGGCCGTCGCCGAAGCGGCGCAGGTGGTCGGCGTCCTGCTCGTGTTCGCGCTGATGGTGGGGCCGGCAGCGGCGGCGCTGCAGCTCACGGCGCGCCTCGGCTGGGGCATTGCGCTGGCGGTGCTGCTGGCATTGCTGGAGACCTGGCTCGGGATCGTGCTCGCCTACGTCTCCGACTGGCCGACGACGTTCTGGATCGTGCTGCTGAGTTGCGCCGTGTATTTCCTGAGCCTGGCGCGGCTCAGACCCTCGGGAGGCGCCGGCAAACCTGCGTGAGTTTGTTGGCCTGTCGCTGCCGACGGGCGACGGGAGGCGAATCGTTTCGCCAAATGGGACGTCCTCCAGGGGTTGCAGCCGTTTAGGGCTTGTGCGCCAAGTGCCGGCGTTCCGATCGGGCTCCCCACTTGTCAAACCGCTGGCACCGCCGCAAACTGTGTTTCCCATGCGAGCGCAGCCGCCCCAAGGTTGACTGCGTACCAGGGAGGAGAGGGCGATGGCGGCAGCCGACGAAGTTGGCGTTGCGTCGACCAACCGGCGGCGACTGGTGGCTGCCGCAGCGTTGGCGGGTGCGGGCGCCATCGGCGTAATGATCCTGCTCTGCTGCTACACCGTCGGCACCAGCGAATATGGGCTGGTCACGGAGTTCGGCAAGCCGGTCAAGGTCGTCGCTACCGCCGGCCTGGGTTTCAAGCTCCCCTACCAGAGCATCCGGACCTTCGACGCGCGGCTGGTGGCGTTCACCCCCGCCTCGAGCGAGTTCCTGACCGTCGAGAAAACCCCGGTGGTGGCCGCCAGCACCATCCTCTGGCGGATCGGCGACCCCAAGAGATTTTTCCAGACCGTGTTCGATCGCACGGGAGCCGAATCGCGGCTCGGCGATATCCTGTTCGCCGAGCTCGGCGCGGCGATCGGACGCAGCCCGCTCGCCGCCTTCGCGTCGATGGACCCCGGGATGTATCGCGCCGAATCGATCCTTGCCGAGGTCACTTCCCACTGCCGCGACACCGCGTTGCGCGACTACGGCATCGACGTGGTGGACGTGCAGTTGCGCAGCTTCGACTTTCCCAAGCAGAACCGCCCTCCGCTGTACGCCCGCATGCGATCGGAGCGCGGCCGCATCAGCATGAAATACCGCTCCGAGGGCGAGGAAGAAGGACAGAAGGTCAGTGCGGCGGCGGAGCAGGAGCGGGCGAAGGCGATCGCGGAAGCGACCAAGCTCGCGCAGGAGAATCGCGGGCAGGGCGAGGGGCAGGCCGCACGCATCTACGCTCAGGCGCTGTCGAAGGGTCCCGAGTTCTATCTGTTTCAGCGCACGATGGACGCCTCGCGCAACCTGGTACCCAAGGGCACGACCTTGGTGCTCCCGGCGGACTCCGAGCTGTTCGGTCTGCTCCGGCGCAGCGACTATTACGAGCATGGGAGCTCGATCCGTAAAGTCCACAACCGGCACAGAAAGGAGTGAGCCACGATGTAAAGACGATCGCGCGGTGCAACCGATCCAAGTCCGTAATCATTCATCACCGTCAATAAATAGCAGACTCAGGGGGAGATCATGCTGTCGAAACATCGCAATGCCGTGACGCCAATGTTGACTCTGATTCCCATCGCGCTCGCCTTCGGCGTCGGCGGGTCGGCGCTTGCCGCGGAGGTGAAATACGATCCGGGCGATAACGTCAAATTCACCTACTGCTACGCGCACGCGCCCGTGATGCACATCCGAGCGGGCGACTCGGTCGTCACCAGCACCAGAGACGCATCCAACGACGCCTTCTCGATGAGCGACAAGACCCTGGCGCCGAAGCTCGATCTCGCCAAGGTCAACCCGCAGACCGGACCGTTCTACGTCGACGGGGCGGAGCCCGGCGACACGCTTGTCGTCCACTTGGACAAGATCGACTTCAATCGCGACTGGGGCTGGGGCGGCTCGATTCCCTACTTCGGCGCCCTGGCGCCGGAGTACAAGACCGCGATGATCACCCCGCCGGCGCCCGACCGTCTGTTCGTCTGGCGCATCGACCGCGACCGCCGCGTCGGCACGCTCGACCTGCCGAACAGCAAGATCGGTCGTATCGAGGTCCCGCTGCGGCCCTTCTTCGGCACCATCGGCGTGGCTCCGGTCGGCAAGGAGTGCATCAGCTCGCTGGTCCCCGGCTCACACGGCGCGAACATGGACTTCAACGAGGTGGTCGAAGGCGTCACCATGTACTTCCCGGTATACGAGAAGGGCGCGCTGTTCATGCTCGGCGACGGGCACGCGGCACAGGGCGACGGGGAGATCGACGGCGCCGCCATCGAGACTTCGTTCAACGTCAAGTTCACCGTGAACCTGATCAAGGGCAAGCGCATCGGCTGGCCGCGGCTCGTCAACGACAAGGTGATCATGTCGATCGCCAGCACCCGGCCGTTGATGGACGCCCTGCGCTTGGCCTGCGTCGACATGATCAACTGGCTGGTGGCGGACTACGGGTACGACAAGTACGAGGCGCTGCAGCTGCTGGGGCAGACGGCCCAGCTCAAGATCGCCAACGTGGTGGATCCGCAGTACTCGGTGGCGTGCGTCCTGGACAAGAAGTACCTGCCCAGGTGAAGCCTAGCTGACGTGCAGGGCCGGCGGCCGCCTGCCATGGCGGCCGCCGGCGAACCGGGGAGACGCGGTGGTCGATTTCCTCTTTCGCGTGCTGTACCAGACCTGGAGCATCCTCAAGGACGCTTCGGTCTTCCTGTTGTTCGGGTTTCTGCTGGCGGGGATCCTGGCCACGTTCGTCCCCGGCCGCCTGTTCTCGAAGCTCCTCGGCACCGGCAAGGTGAAATCGGTGCTCTGGGCATCGGCGCTCGGAGCTCCCCTGCCTCTGTGCTCGTGCGGAGTCCTGCCCACCGCCGTGAGCTTGCGCAAGCAGGGCGCCACGCCCGGCGCGACCGTGGCGTTCCTGGTTGCCACGCCGGAGACCGGGGTCGACTCCATCAGCCTCACCTATGCGCTGATGGACCCGGTCATCACCGTCTTGCGGCCGGTCGCGGCCGTGATCACGGCGATCTGTGCCGGGCTCGCGGCGAACTTCGTCGGCACGCGCAAGCGCGGAGACGGGCAAGCGATACCGGCGGGTGAACCGGAACCCGCTCCTGCGCCGACCGAGGTGGCGGAGCACGATCACGATCACGGTCACGACCATCTCCATGACCATGTCCATGCTCAGGTTCATGCACATGGTCAGGCTGCCGAGCTCCCGCATGAGAGCGAAGAGCCGAAAGCGGGCGGGCGTGCAGCGGCGCTGCGCCGTGCGGCGGGCAAGGTTTACCGCTACGGATTCAACGAGCTGCTCGACGACACCAGCTACTGGCTGGTTCTGGGCATCGTGCTCTCGGGGGTCGTGGCGGCCGCGCTTCCGGCATCCTTCTTCGAGAAGTACATGGGCAGCGGCCTGGTATCGATGCTGGTGATGCTCGCCATCGGCATTCCGATCTACACCTGCGCCTCCTCCTCGACCCCGCTCGCGGCCGCGCTGGTGATGAAGGGCCTGAATCCGGGCGCTGCGCTGGTGTTTCTGCTTTCCGGTCCGGCCACCAACCTGGGCAGCCTGGTGGTCCTGTGGAAGTTCCTCGGTGCCAGGATCATCGCTGTCTATCTCGCTTCGATCGTCACCATCACGCTGCTCGCGGGCTACACGCTCAACTGGATCTACCGCGTGTTGGCAGTTAATCCGCGCGCGACGTTCGGCACTACCTCCGCCATCATCCCGGAGCCGCTCAAGGTCACAGGCGCGCTGCTGCTGATCGCGCTGCTCGTGCTCAGCATGCGGCGCGCGCCGGTACCGGACGAATGGATCTGGTTGCGCGACCGGTTCGCGCGCTTTACCGGGCTGCACGTGACCACCAAACGGTTTGCGATGGCCGTTTGCGCGGCGCTCGTCGTGCTGTATATCGGCAGCGGACTGTTCCAGGTCCAACCCGGGGAGGTGGGGGTGCAGATGCGCTTTGGCCGTGCGCTCACCCCGGTTCTCGCCCCGGGACTGCACTATCGCCTCCCGTGGCCGATCGATTCGCACCGCATCGTCCCGCACGATCGGGTGCAGCGGATCGAGTTCGGGTTTGCCAGCACGCAGCCGCAGAGCGCAACCGCTCCGAGCAGCGCCCTGGAACGCATGACCGGAGCGTATAACCCGCAGGCGGCTGCCGCCAATGCCAACAGCACCTGGTTCCAGAAGGAGGCGCCCACGGAGAAGGCGTTCCTGCTCACCGGCGACGTCAACCTCATCGACCTGCGCTGGGCCGTGCAATACCGGGTCAAGGATCCGATGGCGTTCGCCTTCAACGTCGCCGAGCCGGAAACCTTCGTGCGAGCCGCCGCCCTGTCCGCGGTACGGGCGGTCGTCGCACGCTCCGGGATCGATGCGATCTACACGTCGGATCGCAGCTCGGTGGAGGAGCAGACCGAGCACGGCCTGCAGGCGATGCTCGAGCGTGCCCACAGCGGCGTCGAGGTCATCGCGTTGCAGCTGATCTACGTGCATCCACCGGACGAAGTCCACGACGCGTTTCGCGACGTGGCGAGCGCCCAGGAGGACAAGCTGACGACGATCAACCGCGCCAACATCTTCGCCGTCGAGACGGTCAATCAGGCCAAGGGTGAGGCCGCGGCGATGATCGAGGATTCGCTCGGCTTCAAGGAGCAGCAGATCCTGCGCGCGCAGGGCGATGCGGCCGCGTTTCTCCTCAAGCTCGACGCCTATCGGCGCGCGCCGGATTTGACGCGGTTCAGGGTCCAGGTCGAGACGCTCGAGACCACGCTTCCGGGCATGCAGAAGTTCGTGCGCCCGGGGCCGGCGGAGCTGAAGAGCTTCGACATGTGGCTGCTCCAGCCGCTCGGCACGGGCTACGGAAGATAGAGCGCGATGGCTCAGGAGCCCGGACAGATCGGCCAGCGCACCGCACGCCCCAGAGGCGTAGCGCGCGTCAGCGTGGCTGCGGTCGCTGCGGTGGTTCTGCTCTGGATTGTGGGCGCGAGCCTGTTCGCGGTGGACGTTACCGAATACGGTGTGGTGAAGCGCTTCGGCGCAATCGTCAGGGTGGTGGACGAACCCGGGCTGCACCTCAAGCTCCCGTTCGACAGCGTCGCGCGGGTGGGTAAGCGGCTGACTTTCTCGCGCCCGGCGCCGGCCGAATACCTGACGGTGGACAAGAAGAATATCGTGGTGGAGAGCCTGGCGACGTGGCGGGTAGCGGACCCGGGGCGCTTCCTCGCGACGCTCGAGACGCGATCCGCCGCCGAGCCGCGGCTCGGCGACCTGATCCTCGGCGAGGTCGGCGCCGTCCTCGGCAAGTACCCATCATCGGCGCTCATCGCCCCGGACGGCAAACCCGATCGCTTCGACGGCATCGTCGCGGAGATCCGCGGACGCATCGCCGGCTTCGCACGCGAAGCCTACGGCGTCGACGTGGTGGATATTGCGCTGCTGCGCCTGAGCTTACCCGATCAGAACCGCGAGCACGTCTTCGATCGCATGCGGGCCGAGCGGGGCAGGATGGCGAAAGAGCTGCGCACCGCAGGCGAGCTCGCGGCGAGGAAGATCACCGCCGCCGCCGATCGCGAGCGAGGGCGGATCGCGGCCGAGGCGTATGCCCAGGCGCAGCGCCTGCGCGCTGAGGGAGACGCCGAGGCCTCCCGCATCTATTCCGCCGCGTACGCTCAGAGCCCGAGCTTCTACAAGTTCCGGCGCACCTTGCAGGCCTACCAGAAGTTCCTGGACGAGACCACCACGCTGTTCTTGCCGGGCGAGGCGGAAGTGCTGCGGGTGCTGCGCCCGCAGACCGGCGCGATCGGCGGCTCGCACGGACCGGCCACCACCGCCGCAGCCCCGCGGCGCGAGCCGACGCCGGGTCTACCGGTCGCCGGGCGCGTGAGCCACGCAGCCGGATCCGCGCCATCGGATGCCCCTGCGGCGCAGGACAATGCACGATGAGCGAGCCGGTCCAGCCCGCGCAGCCAGCCGAGCACGACGAGCCACGCGCGCGCGCTCGCTTCCCGCGCACGGTCCTGGCGCCCCGCGTATGGCTCCTGCTTATCGCGGTGGCCCTGGTTGCAGGCTACCTGTGGACCGGGTTTTACACCGTCAACACCGACGAGCATGCGGTGGTGCGGCGCTTCGGCGCGGTGGACGCGCGGGTCGGACCGGGCATTCACTATCGGCTGCCTTGGCCGGTCGATCGCGTCGATGTCCTCAAGACCACCAGCGTCATGAAGACCGGCGTGGGCTTCACGTTCCCCGCCGACGAGTCGCAGCCCGTCACCGGCGTCGAGGTGCTCACGGGCGACACCAACATTCTCAGCGTGGCGCTGGCGGTCCAGTACGTCATCCGTGACCCGGCCGACTACCTGTTCGAGGTGGAGCAGCCGCAGACGCTGGTGAGCACGTTGGCGGAGAGCGTGCTCACCGAGACCGTGGTCGGCATTCCGGTGGACGAGGTGCTGACCACCGGGCGGCTGGCGATTCAGGCACGCGTCAAGCTGAAAACGCAGGAGATCCTGGATCGCTATCGAAGCGGCATCCAGATCTCTTCGGTGAGCATCATGAGCATCACCCTCGATCAGTCCGTCGCGCAGGCCTTCCAGGACGTGGCGGACGCACTGGCCGACCGCGAGA
>Ga0335077_10013068_pt1 | contig 10389 bp, 7 predicted proteins | sample Lox_Sample_31_FD_207151 | JGI IMG/M metagenome (GOLD analysis project Ga0335077, IMG submission 207151) | Soil microbial communities from Loxahatchee National Wildlife Refuge, Florida, United States - Lox_Sample_3.1 | ecosystem: Environmental > Terrestrial > Soil > Wetlands | place: USA: Florida...
TCGGTCACCGGCGAGCTGGTCGCGGAAGTGGCGCAGAGGGTCGGCGTGACGCCGATGCAGGTCGAAGAAGTGGTTTCGTACTACAGCATGCTGCATCGCCAGCCGCACGGCAAGTATCACGTGCAGGTTTGCACCAACATCAGCTGCCTGCTGCACGATGCCGACAAGCTGCTGGAACACGCCTGCGAGAAACTCGGCATTGAAAACCACGGCGTCACCGCGGACGGCCAGTTTTCGATCGAGGAGGTCGAGTGCATGGGCGCCTGCTCGTGGGCGCCGGCGATCCAGGTCAACTACGAGTTCCATCACTTCGTGACCCCCGAGAAAATCGACCGCCTGGTGGACGCCTTGAGGAAGAAGCAATAAGCGATGCTGTACAACGACCCCAGCCCGCTCGAAACCAGGGTGCTTTCGCGCCGCTTCGGCATGCCGCACTCGCAGTCCATCGAAACGTATCTTGCGACCGACGGCTACCAGGCGTTTCTCAAGGCCTCGAAGATGACGCCGGACGCGATCATCGGCGAGGTGAAGGCGTCCAACCTGCGCGGGCGCGGCGGCGCGGGCTTTCCCACCGGCATGAAGTGGAGTTTCGTGCCGCGCAATTCGCCCAAGCCGAAATACATCGTCGTCAACGCGGATGAAGGGGAGCCCGGCACCTGCAAGGACCGCGTGCTGATGGAGAACGATCCGCACCAGCTGATTGAAGGCGTGCTGATCGCCGGCCTCGCCGTCGACGCGCACGCCGGCTGGATCTACATCCGGGGCGAGTACCGCTACGTGCTCGACATCATGGACCGCGCCATCGCGGAGGCTTACCAGCGCGGCTGGCTGGGGAAGAACATTCAGGGCACGGGCTTCGATTTCGAGCTGTACACGCATACCGGCGCGGGCTCCTACGAATGCGGCGAGGAATCGGCGATGCTGGAATCGCTCGAAGGCAAGCGCGGCGTGCCGCGCATCCGGCCGCCGTTTCCCGCGGTGGTGGGCGCGTTCCAGTGTCCCACCGTGCTCAACAACGTCGAGACGTTCTGCGCCGTGCCGCCCATCCTGCTGAACGGCGGCGCGGCGTTCGCTGCGCTCGGCGTGCCCAAGGCCGGCGGCACCAAAATGACCTGCCTCACCGGCCACATCAACAAGCCCGGCGTCTACGAACTGCGGCTCGGTTTCCCGGTGATGCAGATGATCGAGGAAGTGGGCGGCGGCATGCGCAACGGGAAAAAGCTGAAAGCGTTCATTCCCGGCGGCTCGTCGTGCCCGGTGCTGACGGCGGCCGAGTGCGAGGGCGCCACCATGGACTACGATTCCATGGCGCAGCGCAAATCCATGCTCGGCTCCGGCGGCGTGGTGATCATGGACGAAGACACCTGCATGGTGAAGGCCGGCCTGCGGCTGATGAAGTTCTACGCGCACGAAAGCTGCGGCTGGTGCATCCCCTGCCGCGAGGGCACCACCTGGCTCGACAAGATCATGACGCGCTTCCACTCCGGCGGCGGAGTGCGCAGCGATATCGACCTGCTGGGCGACATCTCGAAGAACATGCTGGGCCGCACCTTCTGCCCGCTGGGCGACGCGGCGGCGATGCCGATGATCTCGATCGTTGAGAAATTCCGCCAGGAATTCGAGGACCATCTGAACGGCCGGCCGTGCCCGTTCGAACATTCCAGCCGGATGGTGACGGCATGAGGGCGCGTTTTGCCCCGAGGTTGACAGACGAAAGCGTCTGTCCCACTTTGCCGGCGAGCCGCGGACCCATGCGGGACAGGCGCTGCCGCCTGTCAACCGGTTTTGGCCGAGGAATGAATGCCTGACACGGTAAAACTCACGATCGACGGCCAGGAAGTGCAGGCGGCGCCCGGAACGCTGGTGATCGACGCCGCCAAGCAGGCGGGCATCGAGATCCCGTCGTTCTGCTATTACGAAGGACTAACCCTGCAGGCCGCCTGCCGCATGTGCCTGGTGGAAGTGGATAAGATGCCCAAGCTGATGACGGCCTGCACGCTGCCGGTGGCCCAGGGCATGGTGGTGCGCACCGAAACGCCGCAGGTGGCGGCGGCGCGCAAGTACATGCTCGAATTCCTGCTCACCAACCATCCGCTCGATTGCCCGGTGTGCGACAAGGGCGGCGAGTGCGAACTGCAGGACATGACCTTCCGCTACGGCGCCGGCGAGAGCCGCTTTCTCGAAGCCAAGGTCCACACGCCCGAAAAACAGTTTTCGCCGGTGGTGTTTTACGATGCGCCGCGCTGCATCCTGTGCTACCGCTGCGTGCGCATCTGCAACGAAGGCATGGGCGTGAATGCGCTGGGCATCATCCAGCGTGGCGCGGTTTCGGAGATCGCGCCCAACCACGGCGATCACCTCGAATGCGACGAGTGCGGCGAATGCATCGACATCTGCCCGGTCGGCGCGCTCACCAGCGGCGCTTACCGCTACCATACGCGGCCCTGGGAGATGACCCACGTCGGCACCATCTGCGCGCACTGCGCCGATGGCTGCAAGACCACGCTCGGCACGCGCAACGACAAGATCCTGCGCGGCAACAACCGCGACCGCTCCGGCATCAACGGCGAATTCCTCTGCATCAAGGGCCGCTACGCTTTCGATTTTTACGACCACCCCGACCGCCTGCTGGCGCCGCTGATGCGCGTCGATGGCAAGCTGGTGGAGGTTTCCTGGTCGCAGGCGCTGGCCGCGGTGGCGGAGAAATTCAAGCAGACCATCGGCTCCGGCACCTTCGGCGTCATCGGCTCCAACCATACCACCAACGAGGAGAATTACTACCTGCAGAAGTTCGCGCGCACGGTGCTCGCGACCAACAACATCGATCACCACCGCACCGGCGACATCGTGACGCTGGTGGATGCGCTGAGCGGCAAATCGGCGCAACTGGCCACCGTGGCGGACCTCTACGAGCGGAAGGCGTTCCTGGTGCTCGGCGCCGATCTCGCGCTTGACCATCCGCTGCTCTCCTACCAGATTCGCGCCAACTGGCGGCACCACCAGGCCCGCATCTACGTGGTGACGCCCAACGCCGTGCGCGAAGACAATTACGCCGCCGCCATTGTGCGCGGCCGCGACTACGAATCGCTGCGCGAGAAACTGAAGGCCGAGCCCGAACTGGTGATCCTGTTCGACGATTTCTACCAGGGCGGGGAACTGCGCAAGCTGGTCGAGTTCGGCGAATCGCTCGGCATCCCGCTGCGCTATGTCTGCCTGATGGACTACGCGAATTCGCGCGGCGCCGTCGATATGGGGCTCACGCCGGAGCTGCTGCCGGGATTCCAGCCTTCCGGCAAGACCGGCCTGCGGATGGACCAGATGCTGGCGGCCGATTTGAGCGTGCTGTGGGTGGTGGGCGCCAATCCGCTGGAAGGCGCCGCGCGCAAGGCCGGTTTCCTGGCGGTGCAGGATCTGTTCCTCACCGAAACCGCGCGCCAGGCCGACGTCGTGCTGCCCGCCGCCTGCGCCTACGAAAAGAACGGCACCGTCACCAGCGGCACCGGCGAAGTGCAGCGCCTCAAGCGCGCCATCGAGACCATGGGCGCCAAGCCGGACCTGGAAATCATGGGCTTCATCGCGCGCGAGATGGGCGTTGCGGCCGCGCTGGGGCCGTGGACGCCGGACGCGGTCTTCGAAGAGATCCGCAAGAACGTCCGCGGTTACGATCTGGCCGTGCCCGTGCTGGCCACCGGCGGCGCGGTCGAAACCATGCCGGTCAACGGCCGCGTCGCCGTTTCGGGCCCTCCCGGCTCGGTGCGGTCCGACCGTAACGGCCTGTTCCGGTCGGGGACTCTGGGGCGTTATTCTAAGGTACTGAATTCGGTACTGGAAAGCCGCTTGAGCCGCTAATGGACTCGTTCATCGTCATCAGCCTCATCAAGATCTTCGTGGTTTTCGGCGCGCTCATGACCATCCTCGCCTACCTGCAGTGGGTGGAGCGGAAAGTGATCGCCCACATCCAGGTGCGGCCCGGGCCATACCGCGTGGGCCCGCACGGGCTGCTGCAGCCGCTGGCCGACGTCATCAAGCTCATCACCAAGGAAGGCCTGTTGCCGCCGTACGTGAACAAACCGCTGTACCTGGCGGCGCCTTTCATCGCCGTCACCATGGCGCTGCTTTCGATCTCGGTGATTCCGTTCGGCCCCGCCATCCGCGTAGCCGGCTACTGGACCTGGATGCAGCTCGCCAACCTCAACATCGGCGTGCTGTTCGTGCTGGCGGTCTCTTCGATGGGCGTCTACGGCATCGCGCTCGCCGGCTGGAGCTCGAACAACAAATACGCCCTGATCGGCGGCCTGCGCAGCTCGGCGCAGATGATCAGCTATGAGCTGCCGCTCGGGCTCGCCATCGCGGCCCCGCTGTTGATTTCGAACACGCTGAGCCTGCGCCGCCTGGTGGAGACGCAGGACGGCTGGCTGTGGAACTGGAACCTGTTTCACGGCTTTCAATACGTGAGCTTCGTCGTCTTCCTCATCGCCTCCTTTGCCGAAACCAACCGCATCCCCTTCGATCTGCCCGAGGCGGAAAACGAGCTGGTGGCCGGCTATCACACCGAGTACAGCAGCATGAAGTTCGCCGCGTTTTTCATGGCCGAGTACGCCAACATGGTCACCGTAAGCTGCATGGCCACGCTGCTGTTCCTCGGCGGATGGGTGGCGCCGTGGCCGGAGAAGTTCGGTTCCGGCTTCGTCCCGGTGGCGGTCTTCGCGGCCGCCGGTCTGATCGCGCTGTTCCACGGCTGGAACGCGGCGCGGCGCAAGGATGCCCTCACATTTCCCGTGGTGGGCGTGGTGTTCCTCGCCGTCGCGGCGGTCTTCCTGGTGCCTTTTCTGCAGAACATCCTCCTGCCGCTGTTCTGGTTCTGCGCCAAGGTGGGCTCGCTCCTGTTTGTCTTCATCTGGATTCGCGGCACGCTGCCGCGCTTCCGCTACGATCAACTGATGGCCTTCGCCTGGAAGGTTCTGTTTCCGGTGGCCGTGCTCAACCTGCTGGTCACCGCGCTGGTGATCGCCGTAATCTCGTGAGCAAAGTGCAATGGACTTGATTCTCTTTCTGGCTTTCGCCTTGATCGCGGTGGTGGCCGCCATCAATGTGGTGGTGCAGCGCCACCCGATTTCGAGCGCCATCTCGCTGGTCGGCGTCATGGGATCGCTGGCCGTGTTGTACCTCCTGCTGGGCGCCGAATTCATTGCCGCCGCGCAGGTCATCGTCTACGCCGGCGCCATCATGGTGCTGTTCGTCTTCGTCATCATGCTGCTCAACGCGGGCGGCGAAGCCAGGGCCGGCCGCTCCTTCGTCGCCAGCCTGCTCGGCGTGCCGGCGCTGGTCGCGCTGCTGGCGCTGCTCGCCTTCTTCACCGCGCGCCTGTTCCCGAGCGACGCCGAAGTGCATTTCGGCGGCTTCAAGGGCGGCACGCCGGAGGCGATCGGCCGCGCCCTGTTCACCACGTATTTGCTGCCGTTTGAAATCACTTCGATTCTGGTGCTGATCGCCATCGTGGGCGCCGTCGTGCTGGCGCGGAAGGAGCTCGAATGATGGGCCACATCCCGCTGTCCTGGTTTCTCATGCTGAGCGCCGTGTTGTTCACGCTCGGCGTGGCGGGCTTTATTTTCCGCCGCAACATCATCACCATGTTCATGTCGATCGAGCTGATTCTGAACGGCGTCAACCTCAGCTTCATCACCTTCGCCTACCAGCGCCACCAGGTGGCCGGCCAGCTGATGGTGTTCTTCGTGATGGTGGTGGCGGCGGCGGAAGCCGCGGTGGGCCTGGCCATCATTCTCACCGTTTTCAAAAACCGGGGCACCCTGAACATCGACGACCTGAACTCGATGAAAGACTGACCGACCGATGCAACTCTGGCTCATACCGATCCTTCCGCTGGCCGGCTTCCTCATCAACGGCCTGTTCGGCCGCCGCTTCTCGAAGGCCGCGGTCAACGCATTCGCCATCGGCAGCGTGGTGCTCTCCTTTCTCTGGGTGGTGAAAACGCTCGCCGGGCTGGGGAGCCTTCCCTACACTTACACCGAGCATTATTTCACCTGGATACAGAGTGGCTCGCTCACCGTCAACTTCGATTTCTCGGTCGACCGCCTCACCGCCGTCATGCTGCTGGTGGTCACCGGCGTCGGCTCGCTGATTCATATCTACTCCATCGGCTACATGGCTCACGAGGGCGGCTACTACCGCTTCTTCGCCTTCCTCAACCTATTCATGTTTTTCATGCTGACGCTGGTGCTGGCCGCCAACTACCTGGTGATGTTCATCGGCTGGGAAGGCGTGGGGCTGTGCAGCTACCTGCTGATCAGTTTTTATTTCGATAAGAAATTCGCCACCGACGCCGGCAACAAGGCGTTCATCGTGACCCGCATCGGCGACTTCGGTTTCTCGCTGGGGATGTTTTTGATCTTCCGCCAGTTCGGCTCGCTCAGTTTCACGCGCGTGTTCGCGCAGGTGCCGGGCGCGGATGTCGGAATGCTGACGCTGATCGGCATCCTGCTCATGGTCGGCGCCTGCGGCAAATCGGCGCAGATCCCGCTCTACGTCTGGCTGCCCGACGCCATGGCCGGCCCCACGCCGGTCTCCGCGCTGATCCACGCCGCCACCATGGTCACCGCCGGCGTCTACATGACGGCGCGCTCCTGGGTGATCTACACGCACGCGCCCATCGCCATGGACGTGATCGCGTACATCGGCATCGCCACCGCGTTCGTCGCCGCCACCATCGGCCTGGCGCAGAACGATATCAAGAAGGTCTTCGCGTACTCCACGATTTCGCAGCTCGGCTACATGTTCGTCGGCGTCGGCTGCGGCGCGTTTTCGGCCGGCATTTATCACCTGATGACGCACGCGTTCTTCAAGGCGCTGCTCTTCCTCGGCTCCGGCGCCGTGATCCACTCGCTCGCCGGCGAACAGGACATGCGGTTCATGGGCGGGCTGCGCACCAAGATTCCGTGGACGTTTTGGGTGATGCTGTGCGCCTCGCTTGCCATTTCGGGTTTCCCGCTTACCGCCGGCTATTTCAGCAAGGACGCCATCCTGCTCGCCGCCAGCCAGCGCGCGCCGTGGATCTATTGGGTCGGCACCTTCACCGCCGGCCTGACCGCGTTCTACGTCTTCCGCGCGTTCTTCATGACCTTCTTCGGCGAGTATCGCGGCAAGGAGCACCACCCGCACGAATCGCCGCCCGTGATGATCGCGCCGCTGGTTGTGCTGGCTGCACTGTCGCTTATCGGCGGCTATCTGTTCAAAGTTCCCGACTTTTTGCGCGGCGTCTTTCCCGCGGCTGAAGTGCCGGAGAGCGGGAGCCTGATGGCCATCGCCAGCTCCGCCGGCCTCATCGGCATTGCGCTGGCTTACGTGATGTACGTGCTCAAGCCGGGCATCCCGGATTCCATCGCCGCCAGCGCCAGGGGCCTCTACACGCTGGTCTACAACAAGTACTTCGTGGATGAAATCTACGACGCGGTGATCGTGCAGCCGGTGGTCGAAGGCTCGCGCGTCGCTCTCTGGAAGGGCGCCGACGCCGGCCTGATCGATGGCATCGTCAACGGCATCGGGGCGCGCTGCAAGGGCATCGGCGGCCTGCTGCGCCTGCCGCAATCGGGCAACGCGCGCAGCTACGCCACCTGGGTCGCCTTCGGCGGCGTGCTGGTGATCTGCGGCGTGCTGGCGGTGTTTCTCCTGCTTCCCACGGGAGGCGTGCGATGAACCTGCTCCTCGTCGTTCTCCTGCTGCCCGCCGTCGGCTTCCTGGCTGCCCTGGCGCTGCCGCGCTCTTCGCCCTCCGCCAGCCGCAACTGGGCGCTCGTGGTTTCGCTCGCCACCTTCGTCGCCGCGCTCGCCTTGCTCGGCTGGTTCGACCGCGCGGCCGGCGGCGATCAGTTCACCATCGATTGGCCGTGGATCCCTTCGCCCGAAATCCGCTTCCACATCGCCGCCGATGGCATCAGCTTCTGGCTGGTTCTGCTCACCGCATTCCTCACGCCCATCTGCGTGCTGGTCAGCTGGAGCCACATTCAGGACCGCGTCAAGGAATTCTACGCGTTCCTGTTGCTGCTCGAATGCGGCCTGATCGGCGTTTTCATCGCGCAGGATCTGTTCCTGTTCTACGTGTTCTGGGAAGTCAGCCTGGTGCCCATGTATTTCCTGATCGGCATCTGGGGCCACGAGCGCCGCATCTACGCCGCCGTGAAATTCTTCCTCTACACCATGGCCGGCTCCATGCTGATGCTCGCGGGCATCATTTATCTCTACAATCGCGCCGGGACGTTCAGCTACGCGGCCATCCTCGATCAGCTCGCCAGCGGCCGCCTGGCCTTCTCGCCCTTCGAAGAGATGCTGCTGTTCCTGGCTTTCTTCGTCGCTTTCGCCATCAAGGTGCCGCTCTTCCCGCTACACACCTGGCTGCCGGACGCGCACGTGGAAGCGCCCACCGCCGGTTCCGTGATGCTGGCTTCCGTCATGCTGAAGATGGGCACTTTCGGTATCCTGCACTACGCGCTGCCGCTGTTTCCCAGCGCCGCGCGCCGCTGCGCCCCGTGGATCGCGGTGCTCGCCATCATCGGCATCCTTTACGGCGCGCTGGTCGCCATGGTGCAGCCGAACATGAAGAAGCTGGTGGCGTATTCCTCGGTCAGCCATCTCGGCTTCGTCGTGCTGGGCATCTTCTCGTTCACGCAGATCGGCTTCGATGGCGCGGTCTACCAGATGTTGAACCACGGCATCTCGACCGGCGCCCTCTTCGCGCTGGTCGGCCTGATGTACGACCGGCGCCATTCGCTCGCCATCGAGGACTACGGCGGCGTCGCCACCGTGGCGCCCTGGCTTTCCACCGCGTTCCTCGTCACCACGCTCGCTTCCATCGGCCTGCCGCTGCTGAACAATTTCGTCGGCGAATTCCTGGTGTTGCAGGGCACCGCCATGGCCAACTTCCGCTGGGCCGTCTGGGCCGCGCTCGGCGTGATTCTCTCCGCTTGCTACATGCTCTGGCTCTACCAGCGCGTCTTTTACGGCGAGGCGAAAGAGGAAGTGCGCGCGCACATGCCCGACCTCAACCTGCGCGAGTGGGCGCTGGTGGTTCCCATGATCGCGATGATGGTCTTTATGGGCGTTTACTCGAAAGCGTTTCTCGATCCCGTCGGCAAGACCACCGCCCGCGTGCTCGAACAAACCCAGGTGAACGTCTCCTACCGCGTCGATCTTCGCATGCCCGCCCGCACGGAGGTGAGCCGTGCCCGTTAGCCCCACGTTCAATCCGGCCGACCTGGTCCGCTTCCTGCCCGAGATCATCCTCACCGTCGTCGGCACCGCCATCATGGTGCTCGACCCGCTGCTCGACCGCCGCGAATCGAAGGTATACGGCACGCTGAGCCTGGCCGCGCTCGCCGCCGCCATGGCTGCCGCGATCGCCGCTTACTCGCAGTCCGGCCCCGCGTTCGGCGGCATGATTGTGGTCGATGGCTTCGCCACGTTTTTCCGCGTCGTCGTGCTCGCGGTCGGCATCCTCACCGTGCTGCCGTCGTTCGGTTTTCTGGCGCGCCAGCAGGCCGAAACCAGCGAGTTCCACGCGCTGCTGCTGTTTTCCATCGCCGGCCAATCGATCATGGCCGCCGCCAACGACCTGATCGTCATCTTCATCGGCCTCGAGATTTCCTCCATCGCGAGCTATGTCCTGGCCGGCTATCTGCGCGACGACAAGCGCGCCAACGAAGCCGCGCTCAAGTATTTCCTGCTCGGCTCCTTCGCCACCGGCTTCTTCCTGTACGGCGTGGCGCTGATCTATGGCGAAACCGGCAGCATCAATCTCAGCGTGGTGCGCTCGGTCATCCTCGGTCCCAACCCTCCGTACCCGGTAATGGTCGGTGTGGCCGCGGCGCTCATGTTTGTCGGCCTTGGGTTCAAGGTCTCCGCCTGGCCGTTCCAGATCTGGGCGCCGGATGTTTACCAGGGCGCGCCGACTCCGGTCACCGCGTTCCTCTCCACCGGCCCCAAGGCCGCCGCCTTCGCCATCTTCCTGCGCATCTTCATGACCGCCTTCGCGCCCATCGGCGCCATCTGGTGGCCGCTGGTGTGGATCTCCGCGCTGGTTTCGATGACCATCGGCAATTTCGCCGCGCTGCTGCAGGCCAACGTCAAGCGCATGATGGCCTATAGCTCGATCGCGCACGCCGGCTACGTGATGGTGGCGCTCACCGCGCGCTCGGAAATCGGCACCGCCGCCGCCATGTTCTACCTGGCCGCCTATGCGTGCATGAACGTGGGCGCCTTCGCCGTGGTCAGCTATTTATCCGGCAAGGGCGAGCGGTATCAGAACGTCGACGATTTCGCGGGTCTCGCGCGGAAGCAGCCGTTCACCGCGGCCATGCTCACCATTTTTCTGCTCTCGCTG
>Ga0335077_10013069_pt1 | contig 10388 bp, 5 predicted proteins | sample Lox_Sample_31_FD_207151 | JGI IMG/M metagenome (GOLD analysis project Ga0335077, IMG submission 207151) | Soil microbial communities from Loxahatchee National Wildlife Refuge, Florida, United States - Lox_Sample_3.1 | ecosystem: Environmental > Terrestrial > Soil > Wetlands | place: USA: Florida...
TCTTTTCATTTTGGAATCAAGCCTCGGAAGTCAAGTCAGGAGAATTATGGCCAGTGGCAAAGTCAAGTGGTTCGATAATAAAAAAGGGTTTGGGTTTATCGCCCAGAGTTCCGGGCAGGACGTGTTCGTGCATCATTCGTCCATTGTAGGTACGGGATTCAAAACACTGAACGAAGGAGACGAAGTCTTGTTCGACGTGGTCGTCAGTGATAAAGGGTTGAAAGCCCAAAACGTCCAGCGCGTGCATCCGCAGTAACGCCGACGTTTTTGAAGACTGAACTTGTGCGCGGCCCCGAGGATTTGTGTTCGCCAGCGGCGGTTGGAGGAGGTAATTTGTCTTCATGGCGGATGTAAACACGACCCGGATTGCCAGCCTCTATTTTCACGTGCCGTTTTGCGCGCAGAAATGCGCGTATTGCGCATTCTATTCCGAGCCGTCCCAAGGTGATCTGATAAATCGCTACGTGACCGCGCTCATTCGCGAGTTGGAGATGGTCGCGGACGATCTCAAGCCCAAAACGATTTTCTTCGGCGGCGGCACGCCGTCACTTTTGAACCTCCGGCAGTGGGAACAAATTCTGCGCGCGATGGAACGGCTGAATTTGCCGGGGGCGGCGGAATTTACGGTCGAATGCAATCCCGCCACGGTTTCGGCCGACAAGGCCAGGCTGCTGCGTTCATTTGGTGTGACCCGGATTTCGATGGGTGTCCAGTCATTCGATGAACGATTGCTTGACCGGCTGGGCCGGATTCACACGCGTGAGATGGTTTTCAAATCGTTCGCTATTCTGCGCCAGGCCGGCTTTGAAAATCTGAATCTTGACCTTATGTTCGCCATTCCCGGCCAGACGCTGGGTGTCTGGCGGGCGACTATAACCGAGGCGTTGGCGCTCGGCAGTGAACATTTATCCTGCTACGAGGTGATTTACGAGGACGACACGCCGCTGTTCGCGCAATTGCAAGCTGCTGAATTTGAAGTGGATGAAGATTTGGCCTGCGCGATGTATGATGAACTTGTTGATTGCGCTACCGCCGCCGGCTTTCGACAATACGAGGTGGCCAACTTTGCGCGCGAGGCGAAGTCCAACGAGTCTCCAGTCCCCAGTCCCCAGTCCCAAATTGCTGCCGACTCGACTGCGGACTGTGGACTGACGACTGGCGACATTCCTGCCTACGCCTGCCAGCACAACATCAATTACTGGCGCGGCGGTTCGTTTTACGGACTCGGCCCCAGCGCGACCAGTTACGTGCGCCGTGTGCGGACGAAGAACTGGTCAAACACGCAGCTTTATTGTGAGCAATTGGAAAAGGGAAAACGAGCCATCGAGTCGCGTGAAGAACTTTCGCCGTTAAAACGCGCCGGGGAAACCGCGGCGTTCGGCTTGCGAATGAACACAGGTTGGGCATTTGAGGAATTCCGGCGTGCAACTCATTTTGATTTGCGTCAGGAATGGTCGGCGGACATGAGCCGACTGGCCGAATGCGGCTGGGCGGAAATTTTACCAGACAGTTTTCACCTCACGCGGCAGGGGCTGCGCTTTGCGGATGCGGCAGCGGAATTATTTCTGCGCTGAGACGGCGGTTTCCGCCTTGGATTCAATCTTGGCATCCCGGCAAAGGAATTGCCATGCGAGCAGCGCGGTCACAAAAGCGATGCCGCCACACACAACATAGGGCAGTTCCGGCGAAGGGTTGGCCGGCCGCAGAAAAAACAGGGTGGTGGCAAAGACCGGGCCGACGATGCGTGCCAGGGCGCCGAAACTTTGGGCGACGCCCAGGTTCGCGCCTTGTTCATGCGGTGAAGACTTGATCGAGATCATTCCAAACACCGGTGCGCGGTTCAGCCCGGAACCGATGGCCAGCACCGCCAGCGCGACCAGCATTCCGGTTAGATGGCTCTGGAATGGCAGTGCCACCAGTCCGGCGGCAAAAATGACCAGGCTGGCGAAAATCAGCCGGGGTTCGCCAAAGCGTTTGACCAGCCGGTGAATCATTCCTTGTACCAGCACCGTGATGATGCCCGCGTAGGCGAAGAGGTAGCCCACTTGGTCACGGCTCTTCAGGCCAAAATGGGACGCCCCCTGCTGCCCCAGCATCAGTGGGAAAGTGGATTCAAAACAGACGAAACAAAACGTAGCGAGGAAAAAGATGCTGATGAGCAGGCCGAGCTTGGGCTGACGGAGCGTGTGGCCCCATTGGGTGAATTTGGGCCGGGCCGCGGTAGGTGCAGAGCCAGGTTTCCGGCTTTCACCGAGAATGATCCAGCCCAAAACGAAATTGGCGGCGCAAAAGCCGGCGGCTACCCAGCCCGGACCCGTTTTGCCAAAGAAATCCGCGCTGAAAGCGCCGATCGCCGGGCCAAAAATGAAGCCGAGGCCGAATGCGATGCCAATCAAGGCCATGCCCGCCGACCGTTTTTCGGGCGGTGAAATGTCCGCAATGTAGGCCGAGGCCACCGAGATGTTCGCGCCGGAAATTCCGGCGAACACGCGCGACGCCAGAATCCACCACAAGGCCAGCGTTCCGTGCAACCCGGACGCATAGGCAAACAGCGCGTAGGAACCGGCTGCGCCCAGATTGCCGATGAGGATGACGGGACGCCGGCCAATATGATCGGACCACCGGCCCCAGGCCGGCGCAAAGAGGAATTGCATCAGCGAGAACGAAGCGATGATGGCGCCGATGGCGGCACTGGTGGCGCCGAAATCCTCCGCGTAACCCGGCAGCAGCGGCAACACGATGCCGAAACCAATCAGGTCAATGAAGACGGACAAAAAAACGACGAGGCGCGATGGCTTGCGGTTCATATTCACTACAAGTGGATACTCTAGGAATCATTAGAGGATGAGTCAAATTTTGAGGCCAAATATTTTCTGATGAAACAACTCTAGGAATCCTTGCTTGTGAAGAACGTGTCACAAAGATTCAATAACTCCGTTTTGAACCCAACTCAGGCTCCTGTAGAATTTTGGGTGCGGGCCGAGTTGTTTGGGTGTCGGCGAATTGTTGAGGTCCAAACTCAACCGTGCTGGCAAAGCAACCGATGTCAAACTGGCGGCGTCCAAAACCGCCCTCGACCTGCATTCTTCATTTAATTTCTCAGACAAACTTTTCGCTGACAACCAGAACTTGTTATGAAAGTATCCACACCGAAATGTTTTTTCGTTTGTGAAGATCGTGTTATCAACATTCAATAAGTCGAATTTGCTCCAGCAGGCGAATTCTCACCATGCTCGGACATGATTGATTCCATTTCCGAGACCGCCGGCGCCACCGCTGATTTGAAAAAAACGCGGCGTCAGAAATCCACAATCCACAATCCGCAATCCGCAATCGTGGACCGGTTGCCGCCGCATTCGCCCGAAGCCGAGCAGGGCGTGCTGGGCTGCGTGTTGCTCTCGCCGAACGAGTGCCTGGGCGAGTGCATGGAAAAACTCAGGGACGGCCGGGAGGTCTTCTACGACCTGCGGCACCAGACGATTTTCGAAACGCTGGTGGCCATGTATGACGCGCGCGAGGCGATTGATGTCATTACTTTGCAGCAGCGGCTGAAAGACAAACAACTGCTGGAACAGGTCGGCGGCATTGCCTATCTCTCGCAACTGCAGGATGCCGTGCCGAGCGCGGCGAATTTGAGCTATTACCTCGACATTGTGCGGGAAAAATTTGTACTGCGGAAGATGATCCAGACCTGCACGAACGTGGTCGGGCGGGTGTACGATTACGAAGGTGAGGTGGACGCGCTGATGGATGAAGTGGAACGCGACGTGTTACGCGTCAGCGAATCGCGGATACAGGGGGGCGTGCTGACCACCAAGGAACTCGTGGGCAAGGCCATCGGAACGATTGAAAATTATTTCAGCCGCCAGGGCACCTTGAACGGCCTCGGCACGGGTTTCGCGGACCTGGACCGGATGACGGACGGATTGCACGGCAGTGAAATGATTGTCATTGCGGCGCGGCCGAGCATGGGGAAAACGTCCATCGCCCTGAACATCGCGGAGCATGTGGTGCTGGAGCAAAAACTGCCGGTGGCCGTGTTCAGCCTGGAAATGAGCGCGGAGGCGCTGGTGCTGCGCATGATGTGTTCGCTGGCGCGGGTGAATTTGCGGAGCATCCGCGAAGGGTTCATGAGCGAGGCGGATTTTCCCAAGCTGACTAGCGCGGCGGGTAAGCTGGCGAATGCGCCGCTGTTTATTGACGATTCGGCGGGGCTTTCAATTTTGCAATTACGGGCGCGGGCGCGGCGGCTGCACCAGCAGCACGGCATCAAGCTTTTCGTGGTTGACTATTTGCAACTGCTCCATTCTACTGCCCGCCGAGCACAGGAAAACCGGCAACAGGAAATTTCGGACATTTCCAGCGGCCTCAAGGCGCTGGCGAAGGAATTGAAGGCGCCGGTGCTGGTGCTCAGCCAGTTGAACCGCGAACTCGAACGGGACAAAAGCCGCAAGCCGCGATTGTCGGACTTGCGCGAATCGGGCGCGATTGAACAGGACGCCGATGTGGTGGGTCTGCTGTACAAACCAAACGCCGGCGACGATGAAGAAGCCGCCTTCGGCGAGGAAGCCGATGGGGCGCCGGTTAATTTACTGATTGCCAAACAACGAAACGGCCCGACGGGCGACATCAATTTGACCTTCTTGCGGCCTTATACGCGATTTGAAAGCGCAGCCAAAGTCAGCGATGAAGACGTGCCGGTGGACCGATAGACGATGAAATTGTTTTTTCGCCTTTTCGGAATCTGGCTGTTGCTCGGTTGCGGGCCGCTCGTGTGGGCGCAGGCCGCCGGCCCGAAGATTGACCGCGTGGACATCAAGTACGTCGGTCCGGCGTCGGTCAGTGAACAATTCATCCGTTCCAACCTCCGCCTCAAGACTGGCGGAGTTTACAGCGCGGACGCCACGGCGTCCGACATTCGCAACCTCTATCTGACAGGACAATTCTACAACATTCGCGTGTCCCTGGATCAGGCGAGCGATGGGGGCGTGATCGTAACGTACATCGTTCAGGTCCGTCCGCGCCTGACGGAAATCAAAATCGAGGGCAATAAAAAGCTGAGCGCCTCCAAAATCCGTAAAAAAATCACCGTGAAAGTGGGCCAACCGCTCGACGAACAAAAGTTGTTCACCGACTGCCAGGAGATTCAGAAGCTTTACGAGAAATACGGCTACGCCGGTACGAAGGTTAAATACGCGGTGGACGTGGATGAAAACGCCGGGCGCGGCACGGCCACGTTTCAAATCACCGAGGCGCCCAAGGTCAAAATCGTCAAAATCGAATTCGTCGGCGCGGCGGTGTTTTCCCAGCGGGAATTGCGCAAACAACTCAAGACCAGGGAACGCTGGATGTTTTCATGGCTGACGAGCAGCGACGTGTTCAAGCAGGACCAGTTCGAGGATGACCAGGACGCGCTCATGCAGTTTTACCGCAGCCACGGCTATCTCGATTTTGAAATTAAAGACGTGAAGCTCGTGCATCCGAAGCCCAGCACCATGGACATTCGCTTTTACGTCTTTGAAGGCAAGCAATACAAACTCGGCTCGATCAAATTCACCGGCAACAAGATTTTCAACGACGAGCAAATTCACCAGGGACTCCAACAGGTTCACGCCTTTGAGCGCGCCCGGGGCAAAGTTGGTCCGCATGGGCTGCCGATGGACGTGGGCGACATTTTCACGCCCGACGGTCTGGAGAAGGACTTGCAGGCCATTGAGGATTTTTACGGCAGCAAAGGCTACATCAACGTGAAACAAGGCCCCACGCTCCAGGCTGTGCGCATTCCGAACGTGGACACCGGCACGATGGATTTGGAATTTCAAATTGACGAGGGCCATAAATACTACGTCGAGCGAATTGACATTCGTGGCAACGTCAAAACCAAGGACAAGGTCATCCGGCGCGAACTGGCGATTGCTCCGGGCGAGGTCTTCGACATGGTGCGCGTCAAAATCAGCAAAGAGCGGCTGGAGGGCCTGCAGTATTTCAGCAAGGTGGACATGGAACCGGAGCCGACCGAGCCGCCGATTGCCGGGCGCGAAAATCTGCTCGTGAACGTTGAGGAACAAAACACCGGCAAAATCATGATCGGCGCGGGATTCAGTTCGGTGGACTCCCTGGTGGGGTTTGCCGAAATCGAGCAGGCCAATTTCGATTTGTTCAATCCACCCTACTTCACGGGCGGCGGCCAAAGAGCGCGGCTCTTCCTGCAACTGGGCAGCCAGCGTCAGGACTACGAACTCCTGTTCAGCGAGCCGTGGTTTTTGAATCGCAAGCTCCGGCTGAATGTGGACCTTTATCGCCACCAGTGGAACTTCGAAAGCCCCAACAACATTTTTGACGAAACCCGCACCGGTGTGAGCGTGAGCCTGACCCGCGCTCTGTGGAGCGACTTTCTCATTGGCTCCATCGGTTACACGATTGAGGATGTGGGAATTGATTTGAACAGTGGCTGGCATGGTGGGGAAAACAACTTTCCGAACCCGCCCATTCTGCCCAATGTTCCCGCCGCCATTTTGGAACAAACCGGGGATCATTTGTTTCACCGCTTCAACGCCTCCCTCGCCTACGACACGCGCAACAGCGTCGAGCTTCCCAATGGCGGCCAGCGGACCGAGTTTGACCCGGAATTTGTCACCGGCGACAGCACCTATTACAGGCTGCAACTCAAATCCGAATGGTTTTTCCGCGGCCTGTTCAAAAGCCACGTTATCGAACTGGCCGGCCGGGTAGGCGCGGCGGACGGGCTGGGCGGCGACGATGTGCCGTTTTACGACCGTTATTTCCTGGGCGGCCTCTACTCGCTGCGTGGTTTCAAATATCAGAACATTGGTCCGCGTGACCCGTTGTTTCGCATCATGCCGTCAATACCCAATGAGCCGATTGGTGGCGACAGTTACTGGTTTGGTTCCGCGGATTACTACATTCCCATCATTCAACAAGAAAACGGCGTTGGCCTGCGCCTGGATTTCTTCTATGACGCCGGTTCTGTCAGCGCGCAACCTTATTCCTTTTCCGGAGGCTTCAACGACGACGCCGGGGTTGGCTTTCTTTTAAACATCCCCCATCTTGGCCCCTTGCAGCTATATTATGGCATTCCCATAAACCATGACCAATACAACGGCGCTGCCGGCAGGTTCCAATTTGGATTCGGCTATTCACGCGAATTTTAAGATGAGCCGCGTTATGAAAAAAATTCTGTCACTCAAATCGGTTCTTGTTGGATTGGGGTGTACGGGCGTGTTGAATGTGCTGGCGCTCACGCCGCCAATGCAACCCTTGCCGGCGTTTGGCAATCTACCGCTTTATTTCGAGGCAGCCCCCAGCCAGGCGAACCATCCGGCGCAGTTCATCGCGCGGGGGAGTGATTACCAATTCTTGATTTCGCCGGCTGAGGTGCAACTCAACCTGCAAAAGACCGATGCCGCAACGCACGAAATTTCCTCGCGAACGGTGCGAATGCAATTTGTTGGCGCCAATCCGCGTGCGCAAATTCAGGGTGCCGCTGAATTGCCCGGCAAGATCAATTATCTCGTCGGCAACAATCCCGCCCAGTGGCATACCGGCGTCGCGACGTTTGGCCGGGCGCGGGTCGCGCAGCTGTATCCCGGGGTCAACCTGGTCTATTACGGCAATCAGCGGCAACTGGAATACGATTTCACCATTGCGCCGGGCGCAAACCCGGGGGCGATTAAAATTCATTTCGAAGGTGTGGACAAAATTTCAATCGGCGCCCAAGGCGAGTTGATTTTGACGGTGGGCAAAGGTGAAATTCGCCAGCCGGCGCCAGTGATTTATCAGATGATTAACGGCGCACGTAAAGCAGTCAGCGGCGGGTACCGGCTGGTGAATGCGCGCACCGTTGCGTTCGCCATAGACCAATACGACCACAAGTTGCCCCTGGTGATTGACCCGATATTGAGTTTTTCGACCTACTTCGGCGGCAATTCCAGTGACACAGCCTGGTCGGTTGCGCTGGACACAAATGATGGTTCTATTTATATCGCCGGGCAGACATTGTCCAAACAGCTTTCTTCAACCAACAAGGCGCCTTTTTCCACAACTGGCGCGTTTCAGACAAATTTCGCTGGAGGCAGTATCACCGGTGACGCATTTGTGGCCAAGTTCAACAACACTGCTCAAAGTCTCATTTATCTTACCTATTTTGGCGGTAGCGGGGATGATGTGGCTTACGGCATTGCCGTAGATGGGGATGGCAACGCTTACATTACTGGTGCCACCGACTCGACTAATTTTCCCGTTATAAATACGATTCCCGGTGGCGCAAAGATTGGTGGAACATATAATCAATATGCGAAAGCTTATCTGGCTGATGCTTTCATTGCCAAATTGGACGCTAGCGGCTCGAATCTAATCTATTCATCCTACCTCGGTGGTGGAAATGCTGACACGGCCTACGGCATAGCCTTGGATTCAACAACCAATGTCTACGTCACTGGTTTCACTTATTCAACAAACTTTCCAACAACCTCAAACGCATTCCAAAACCATCTGGCGGTTACCAATTGGGCTTACCAGGCTTACTACAATGCCAATGCATTTGTGGCCGAAATCAGCGCCTCCGGCACAAATTTGCTTTATTCTTCTTACCTAGGCGGCACCAACTTTGACCAAGGTAAGGGCATAGCCGTTGACAATTCCAATTACGTGTATGTGACCGGTTTCACCGCCTCGACAAATTTCCCGATTGCGAATGCTTTCCAACAGTACCTGAACGGCACAACCCGTGCGACGATCTCCGACGACGCGTTTGTCGCTAAATTTGCCCCTGCTTGCACCGGCCTGGTATATTCCACGTTTCTGGGGGGAACGAACGATGATATCGCCAATCACATTGCCGTGGACAGTTTGGGCAATGCGTATGTGACCGGTTGGACAATTTCCACCAACTTTCCCAATACGGCCACGAATGTTGCGGGCTTGTATGATGGCCTGACAACTAACTCAAGCAAGTTTTTCCCGTACATCACCAACGCCTTCCTGACTCAGATCACGTGGAACGGCACCAACGCGGCCATCGGGTATTCGGCAGTTTTTGGCGGTACCAACCGTGGGGTTGACGTAGGCTGGAGTGTGGCACTGGATCCAGTTGGCGATGCGTTTGTGGCCGGTGCCTCTTCCACGGGTAGTTTCCCGACCACCAACACTCCGAGCCTGCTAGGTTCCCAAAATGCCGGAGGCAGCGATGCTTTTGTAATTGCCTTCAACACCAATGCTTCCGCTATTCTTTACTCGGGGTATTTGGGCGGGTCAGCCAATGACTACGGTTACGGCATTGCCGTGGATTCCCTCACCAATGCGTACATTGTCGGCCAGACTTCTTCGGCAAAATTCCCGGTGCTTAATGCGGGGCAACCCTCCCGCCAAGGCGCGAGCGATGCCTTCCTGGCCAAAATCGGCTGGATGAATGAACCGCCTGAGATTACATCCCAGCCAACGAATCAAGCAACGGGAGTGGGCGGGTCTGTGAACCTGGCTGTGGCCGTAACCGGGACGCCGCCGCTGACTTACCAATGGCAGGAACAGAGAACAAATCTGGTATGGACGAATCTGGTGAATGGAGGCACGAACTTGACGGGCAGTGGAATACATCTTACTGGAGCAACCAACGCCGCCTTGACCATCAATGACCTGCAAACGAACGACAGCGGGAACTACCGGATCATCATCACCAATTACGCAGGATCCGTGACCAGTTCGGTCGCTGTCGTGACGGTGACGAATATCGCAACGGTGCTGACGCAACAACCGGCTGATCAAACGGTGGGAGTTGGCTCAACCGCCACATTCTCTGTTGATGGGTCGGCACAACCGCCTTTCTCTCTCCAATGGCTGAAAGACGGGACAAAATTGATGAATGGAACAAACATCAGTGGTTCAATCATCAGCGGCGCAACCAATGTCCCATTGACGATCAACAACGTGCAGACGAACGATGCCGGAACCTACTGGCTCGTCATCTCAAATGTCTGGGGGGTGCTGGCCAGTTCCAATGCGACCCTGACAGTTGTGTCTTTTCCGACCATCGTCGTGCCGCCGACGAACCAGACGGTGGGGCTGGGATCCACAGTGAACTTTGCAGTCACCGCCGCCGGAGCGGCGCCGTTGAGTTACCAGTGGCAGTTGGATGGGGTGAACCTGGTGAATGGAGGTCGCATCAGTAGTGGGGTAACCAGTTCGGTGCTGACCATTACCAACGTGCAGACGGGCGATGATGGAGGCTATTCGGTTATCGTCACAAACAGTTTTGGGTCGGTAACCAGTTCCCCTCCTGCTGTCTTGACGGTGCTGACCGTCCCGACTTTCATGGGCATAACGACAGGCACCAATGGCAGTATTGTATTCAGCGGCACGGGCGGCACGAACGG
>Ga0335077_10013070_pt1 | contig 10387 bp, 9 predicted proteins | sample Lox_Sample_31_FD_207151 | JGI IMG/M metagenome (GOLD analysis project Ga0335077, IMG submission 207151) | Soil microbial communities from Loxahatchee National Wildlife Refuge, Florida, United States - Lox_Sample_3.1 | ecosystem: Environmental > Terrestrial > Soil > Wetlands | place: USA: Florida...
AGTCCGGCGCCGCGGTTTGTGCCGTGAGATCTTCTGCCTTCCGGCGTGCTTGCGCGATCAGGGCTTCGATGGCAGGCTGTACGTGCTGTGGCTCGATGCAATCAAATGGGATGGGGAATTCAAGATTCAGCAGCGGATTATCCATCTTAGAATTTGCCTATGAGCGATGTCCCTGGGCGGATGCTGGCCTTTCTCGGAGTGTATCGAGCCTTCGTCATCGTCCATGAGGCCGACTCCGGCGAAACTGTCGGAGTCCGACTGGTGCCTTCGTTTAGATTCATATGCTTACAGTCCCGAAAACCCGACTGACTCAGACGGTTTCCCGGCGGACCCCATGTTTCAGAAGGAGAAGAGGAGATTGTGAGTGTCATGAAGAAGCAGCTTGGCCGGAAGCTGACGGCAGGCGGGCACATAGTCATCGCCGCGCGGTAGCTGATTTTTGGCACGACAGGGCGTATGAGGACGACCACATGAATATTCTCTGCCTCGGCGGCCGGACCATGGGGACGGCGGATGCCGTCGCCAATTGAGAGGGACCTACCAAGGAGAACGGAAATGACCTATTGGAATCTTTGAAGCAGTTCACAACGGTTGTGGCGGACACCGGCGATATCGATGCAATTGCCCGGCACCGTCCGCAAGACGCCACCACGAATCCTTCGCTTCTTTATCATGCCGCCCAAAATGCCCGCTTACCAGCGCCTGGTGGAAGAGGCTGCGGAGCTGGCATCCGAGCGCGGAGGCGGGCACGCACAGATGGCCGGGGAGTTTATCGATCGGCTCTTCGTGCTTTTCGGATGCGAGATCCTCAAGGTGGTGCCGGGCCGTGTCTCCACAGAAGTCGCGGCGAGCCTGAGCTTCGATACCGAGAGCACCATCGCCAAGGGCCGCAAGCTGATTTCGCTTTACGAGACCAAAGGCGTCAGCCCGCCACTCCCGGGCGCATCGCGCGGATCGGCGACGCCAAGGAGGTGCTGTACCGCGACCTGATCCGGACGAAGGGAATGCAACCCTTACCCGGGGTCGCACAGTGGGTGCATCGGCTTCACGAGGAAGGGTGGCTGCAGGCGATCGCCTCGTCGGCGCCGCGTCCCAATATTGATGTCGTTCTGGATGCCCTGGGAGCCGCCGGTTTCTTCCAGGGCATCGTCTCCGCGGACGATGTGCACCGGGGTAAGCCCGATCCCGAAGTGTACCTTTCCGCGGCTTTGCGGGTGGGCGTATCGCCCGCGAGGTGCATCGTGGTGGAGGATGCCGCCGCCGGGATTCAAGGAGCGCGCGCCGCGGGAATGCGGAGCATCGGCGTCGAGCATAACGGCAAACGCCTGGCGGCGGATGTGGCGGTGAAGTCGCTCGATCTCCTCGAGGCGGACGCGTTCGAGAAACTGCTGTCTACGAGGTAGCGGGTGCGACAGGCGCCTGGCGTCAGAAGCGGCCGATTCACGAACGGGCGACCCGCCTTGTTGAAGATTCAGCGGTCGATTGCCAAAAGACGTTTCGCATTTCCATGTGCGATCCGCTCTCGATCAGCGTTGCTCACAGGCAGTTGATCCAGGAATGCCCGTGCCCTCGCCATCGAAGCGTAGGGGTGGTCCGCCGAGAACATAATCCGGTCCACGCCGACCTGCAGCATCAGTTCGAGAAACGTCGGCGTGAAGTTGAACCCGCTGAATGTGTAGTGCACATTCTCGCGGAGGTAGTTGCTGACCGGGCGGCCGAGTTTAGTCATCGCAATCGGCATGACGTCGAGTCTCTGCAGCATGAAGGGCAGAGCTTCGCCCATGTGGCCAATCACAATCTGAAGTCCTGGATATTGATCAAATACGCCTCCGAGAACGAGTCGGATGACGTGGATTGCGGTCTCGATGTGCCAACCCCAACCCGCGCCTGCGAACATCTCCGTTACGACAGGCGAGAAACCGCTGTACGATGCTTCAATCACCGGCCTGGGAGGATACGTGGGGTGGAGGTAGATCGGCACCCTCAGCCGCTCGGCGCGCGCGAGAATCGGCCAAAAGAACCGGTCGTCCAGATAGCGGCCCTGGTGGTGTCCGTTAATCACCGCTCCTTTGAAGCCATGCTGCCTGACCATTCGTTCCAACTCGCCAGCGGCCTCGTCGGGGGATGCAGTCGGCAGGGCCGCAAATCCGGCAAAGCGCGTTGGATACTTCCTGGCGGCACCGGCGAGGAAGTCGTTGGATTCACGGGCAAGCGCCATAGCCTCAGCGGCCGGGAGTTGCTCCGTGCCCGGCGAGGTAAGTGACAGAACCTGCACGTCGATCCCCGCCGCATCCATTTCCGCGATTCTCTTCTCGCCGACGTCGCCAAGCTGTTCCAGCAGCTTTTCAGCGGCTGCGCCGAATCTTAGAGCCCGTTCCTTGAGTTCGCGGCCCGGGCCATCCAGGAAGCCCGGACTCGCAAAATGTTCTTCCAGAGTGATGGTTCGCATGAGATTTCACCCACACCAATCACTTTACGGCTTGAGGCGGCCCGGAAGGAGCATGGGGGCAAGCAGACGGGAATGCGCTCGACCTGGCGTCGCCAGGCACGCCGGGATGTAGTTCAGAAACGTGCAGCCATGCCGCCTTCTCGCCGATCGCCGATGTATCGCGGCCGATGACCGGATTCTTCGGTCCGCTCAGGGCGAAGAACAGAATGCACAGATAGCAGGTCACCGGTTTGACGCTGCGGTCAACTCTTGCAGCCACGGAAACGCCGGCCCCAGTAACAGTTCATCGCGCGTACGCCAGCGCCAGTTGCCGTCGGCTGTACCCGGAACGTTCATTCTGGCATCGCGGCCCAGATTGAGCAGATCCTGCAGCGGGGCAATCGCCAGTGCCGCGCGCGACGACCAGGCCAGCCGGAGCAACTCCGGGGCAGCATCCACCTCACCGGCGGGGGCCCGCTTCGCGTAGTTCCACAGGTTCTGCTTCTGATAGTCCGGCAGCTCGTCGTACCATTCCCGTGTAGTGGCGTTATCGTGGGTCCCCGTGTACACTACCGTATTCGAAACGAAGTTGTTCGGGAGGTACGGATTGTCCGGATGACCATCGAAGGCGAATTGCAGCACCCGGGTGCCCGGGACGCGAAACTGGTCGCGTAGTTGCTGGACATCCGCGGTAATCGTCCCCAGATCTTCGGCGATGAACGGCAGACCGCCAAGTTCCGCCTCTACCATCCGAAACAGATTGGCGCCGGGACCCGGCACCCATTGTCCACTCTCGGCGGTCGGCGCGCCGGCCGGGACGTGCCACGCGGCGGCAAATCCCCGGAAGTGATCCAGCCGGATTACGTCAACGTGCGCCAACAGTGCGCGGACCCGGTCGATCGACCACCGGTAGCCGGTGGCGCGCAGAGCATCCCAGTTGTAGACGGGATTGCCCCACAATTGCCCGTGCGCGCTGAAATAGTCGGGAGGGACCCCGGCGACCGCTCGCGGCATACGCTGTTCATCCAGCAGGAAGAACTCGGGGTTGGCCCAAACGTCGCTGGAATCTGGCGAAACGAAGAACGGCAGATCGCCAATCAACCGGATACCGCGGGAATGCGCGTAGTCCTTCAAACGGTCGGCCTGCCGGAACAACAGGAATTGCGCAAAGCAAACCTGCTCGATCGGAATTGCGAGTTCACGCCGCGCCTGGGCAAGCGCATTCGGGTCGCGCCGGACCACTTCCTGCGGCCATTTCCGATAGTGGGCGCCGCGGTATCTGTCCTTCAACGCGCGGAACAACGCATAGTCGTCCAGCCAGTGCGATTGAGCCGTGAGGAACTCCTGAAACGTGGGCCCCAGGTCGGCGCGAACCCCGGACGTAAAGTTCTCCCACGCTTTCGCGATGAGCTGCTGCTTGAACGAAGCGACGGTCTCATAATCGACTGCATCGGGCGGGAAGTGGCACTCACAATCGGCCCGCTGCAAAAAGCCGTCGGCAACGAGGGCGTCCGGACTGATCAACAGGCCGTTGCCGGCGAATGACGAGAGCGATTGATACGGCGAGTTCCCGTAGCCGGTCGGACCGACTGGCAGCGATTGCCACCATCCCTGGCCGGAGTTGTGCAGGTGATCGATCCACGCGAATGCATCCGGTCCGACATCACCGATGCCGTAGGAGGAGGGCAGCGATGTAACATGCAGCAGCAGACCGGACGCCCGATAATCCGCCGGAAATGGCGGGATGCTGCCGGCCTCGGCAGCTTTGCCGACGATTTCTAAGCTACCGGGCATGGTTTCGCTTTCCAGATTTCGGCTGCATATTCGGCGATCGTGCGATCGCTCGAGAACTTTCCGGAACTTGCCACATTGAGGATGGCTTTACGGGCCCAGGCGCCGGCATCGGCGTACAATGCGCCCAGCCGCTCCTGCGCCTCGCAGTAAGAAGTCAGGTCCGCCAGGTGCATATAGTGATCGCCGCCGGTGAGGAGCGTCTCGCGCAAGGGCGCGAATACGCCCGGTTCTTTGCGGCTGAAGTGATCGGAGAAGATCAGGTCGAGCGCGGCGCGGGTGGCCGGCTCGTGCTCGTAGTGCCAGTAGGGGCTGTACCAACCGCGGCTGTTCTCCACCTGGTCTACCGTGAGGCCGAAGAGAAACATGTTCTCTTCCCCCGCCTCCTCGGCCATCTCGATGGTCGCACCGTCGCGGGTCCCCACCGTGAGGGCGCCATTCATCATGAATTTCATGTTGCTGGTGCCGCTGGCTTCATAGCCGGCAGTGGAGATCTGGTTCGAGACGTCGGCGGCGGGAATCAATCGTTCGGCGAGCGTTACGTTGTACTCGGGAAGAAAGACGACCTTCAGCCGGCCGCGCACAGCCGGATCACCGTCAATGGTTGCGGCGAGATTGTTGATGAACTTGATGATCAGCTTGGCCAGGCGGTACGCCGGCGCGGCTTTCCCGGCAAAGAAGAAGGTGCGCGGCGCCATGCGCATGCCGGGATTCCGGCGCAGCTGATTGTAGTCCACCACAATGCGAAGAGCGTTCAGGAGCTGCCTCTTGTATTCGTGGATGCGCTTCACCTGGCAATCGAAGATGGTGTCGGGATCGACCGTCTGCCCTGAACTGGACTTGAGCCAATCGGCAAACCTGGCCTTCGCGGCACGCTTGGCCGCCCCAAACTCCTCCTTCAGACCGGGATCGCCGGCAAAAGCCTTCAGCCTCGCGAGTTGGCTGAGGTCGGTGATCCATCGATCGCCGATCGCATCCGAGATCACCTGCGCCAACTCGGGATTCGCGCCGAGCAGCCACCGACGCGGTGTCACACCGTTGGTCTTATTGCTAAAACGCTCCGGGAACATCTCGGCAAGGTCCTTGACAGTGGTCGTCCGCAGCAACCTGGAGTGGACTGCGGCCACGCCGTTGGTGCTGTGCGAGCCGGCGATCGCCAGGTTAGCCATGCGCACCTTGCGCTGAGCGCCTTCTTCCACGAGGCTCACGCGCTGGACTCGCCCGTCGTCACCGGGGAATCGGGCGCGCGCCTCATCGAGAAGCCGCCGGTTGATTTCGTAGATCAGCTCCAGATGACGTGGAAGCATGATCTCGAACCAGGCGACTGGCCATTTTTCCAGGGCCTCCGGCAGCAGCGTGTGGTTGGTATAAGCCAGGGCTCTCTTTGTCAGGTCCCACGCTTCGTCCCAGCCGAGGTGGGCGTCGTCCAGCAGGATTCGAAGCAGTTCGACAACTGACATCGAGGGGTGGGTATCATTCAGTTGGATGGCGACCCGCTCGGGCAACTGGTCCCAGTCGGTGTTATGCCGTAAGAAGCGGCGGACGATATCGGCCAGCGAGCAGGCGACCAGGAAGTACTCCTGCACAAATCGCAATCCCTGGCCGGCGGTGGTCGAATCGTCAGGGTAGAGCACGCGCGTCAGGGACTCCGCTTCGAGAGTTGCGCCGAGCGCACCCACAAAGTCGCCGGTGCCGAATTCCTGAAAATCAAAATAGTCCGCCGCCGCCGCGGCCCACAGCCGGAGTGTGTTGACAGTCTTCCCTCCGTAGCCCACCACGGGGCGGTCGAATGGAATGCCAAACAGCGTGGAAGGCCGCCCGGGAACGATGTGCAGCCTGCCGTCTCGCAACTGGAACGAGCAGTTCAAGCGAATTTCCACTTTCTCGTGCGGCCTGGCGATTTCCCAGGGGTCGGCGCCCCGGAGCCAGTTGTCGGGATCTTCCTTCTGCCAGCCGTCCACAATCGACTGCCGGAACATTCCGTACTCGTACCGCAGGCCGTAACCCGTGGCCGGCAGCGCCATGGTAGCCATGGAATCGAGAAAACAGGCCGCCAGCCGTCCCAGACCGCCATTTCCCAAGCCTGCGTCCGGTTCCTGCTCGATGATCTCCGGCAGGTCGATGCCTTTCTCCCGCACGGCTTGCCTGACCAGCGGATCGAGCAGGAGATTGGAGATGTTGTTGGACAGCGACCGGCCGATCAGAAACTCCATCGACAAGTAGTAAATGCGCTTGGCGTTCTCGCGTTCGTAGGTGGCTTTGGTCATCACCCACCGCTGGGCGAGAATATCGCGCACCGAATGAGAAAATGCTTCAAACCGTTCGCGGACGCTGGCCACTTTAGGATCGATTGCGCGATCGAAGACGAGGTGCCGCTCGTAGAACGCGCTTTCGGTCCCGACAAACGGGATCGGACCACACCCGTAGTGACTCAGAACGTCGGATGCGCTTACCGGCATTGCCGTTGAATCGGGCCCCGAAGATCTCGGCCGGATCAGTTCTTTTGTGCTCATTTTCAGTTTCCTCGCTTTCGAAGTTGGTTCCCGGCTCCAAGAGCCGGTTAAGCAGCCACATGATGATCGTCATTCCAAAGGCGAATCACGGGCTGCGAGCGCTTGTGCTCGTAACCGAGCGCACTGAGGCTCGCGGTGCTCAGAAGGAAGTACCTCCCGGCGGATTTCGGCTCGAGGGCGAGCCAGCGGGCGGTCAGGACACGGAGAAAACGGCCGCTGGAGAACAGGATCACATCTCCATCGATCGCGCGGACGCGATGCACCACGCGAATCGGCGCGCGCCGCCACATCTTGCGGCGATTCACCGCCCGGGCACCCATCCCGGAACAGTTGCCAATCGGGACGAGCAGCCAGGATTTCGGCGGAGCGCAGTCCTTCGTACTGGCCGTAGTCCCACTCCACCAGGTCGCGATCGGTTTCCGCCACTGGTCTCAAGCCGGCCAGTTCGCAGGTCCGGGCTGCGCGCTGCAGTGGGCTGGTCAACACCTTGGCAAACGTAAGACCCTGCAGCCGCTCGCCGAGGCGGCGGGAGTTGCGCTCGCCGTTGGCCGTCAGCGGCAAATCGTTCAGTCCGGTGTGCTGGCCGGTGAGACTCCAGGCCGTCTCACCGTGCCGCGCCACATAGACGGTTGGCGGTACTTCCCTCATGAGGCATCTCTTCTGGTGTCGAAATCAGGTACTGGCGAGACTGCCTGCGCCTTCCGACGTTCAGCCGCGGTCGAGGTGCGTACGCCGGGAGACGTTTCGAGGAAGCCCGAGCCGCGGTGAACCACTCGATGTCCCGCTGCGTCGACATCGGAAAGTGTGGCTGCACCGGAATAAACGACCAGGGCCATCATGAACTCAAGCTGCTCGCTCCACAAGAAAAGAGCCGGAAACGGACAATCTTGTTGGCCGCGGGCGGACCTGATATCGGCAACTTTAGCCTTTGCCGCTAGCGCACAAGTAATCACGGCCTCAGAGACCGAAGAACCGCAACGGCCTGAGGCTCTCTAGAATCACCTCGCCATCCGGTCCGCGTCCAACCGTGATTGGATCGCCGAGATCGGCGCCTAAATGATGAAGGGCGTGTCGAATCGCCATTTCGATCTGGTCGTCGGTAAGGGTTACGCCCGGTTTTGGTGGTTCGTCGCCCCGCGTCGGAGCCCCTGCGGTTGCGCGCCTGGGCGTGATTTTCCTGGACATGAGCGGGAACGCTTCTGCAGGTACCGCGTCGAAATGCGTTTCGGTAATGTCATAATCGTCACCCGCCGTGGACAGGCGCTCGTGGATGACGTGATAATCGGGCTTCCGAAGAGTAATCTCAGCGGAGGCAATCGAGGCAATCGATAAGCCAGGTAGTTTCGCAAATGTTCGCACCGTCGTTTCACCTGGATCGGTTTGAGCGACCGTATCATGAGCCTCGCGGAGATTGGCTCTCCAGCCCGCGTATGCCGTCGCCGACAACGGATCACGCCAATTCAGCCCGTTGGTTTTGTAAACGCCTTCGAGGCCCTTCAATGCCTCTGCGCCGGTCGAAGAAGCCGTGATACGAAACATATTTGTGCCACGCCAAATACCGAACTCCAGCAGCGTCTCGTGACGATCGCTCTTTGCTGTCCTTCGGAGCCGGAAACGTTGGTGCACTACCTTGCCGGTTGACGAGAGACTTGCTCGCGACTCGGCGGCCAGCGCTTTGGCTAATACCGCCGACGCGGATACCGGCGGCGGATGGACCAGCCATAGTGCAACAAGCGCGCAGACCAGAACGAATCCCGCCGCGCTAGCTGCTCGATGGCGATGGAACGATGAAGAAATGACAGAGAAGATACGGCTCCAGGAAGTTCTCCGCTGAACCTCCAGCACACGGAGATGATCACCGAGATTCGCCCAAGGCCGAGGTGGGTTCGGGATCGCCGGCAAGAAGTCGTTGTTCCGAAACTGTACGATGGCCTTAATGGCCGTTTCGAGGTCGCTCAATCTTGCGCGGCAATCCCAGCAGGACAGAAGATGCCGGGAGATCCATGACTGCTCTTCGGGAATTTCTCCGTCGGCATAGCGCAAAGTTCCTCTTCGCTCAGGTGGGGGTCCCGATTATTTGACATCCAATACGCTCCTGAGCCGGTTGATCGCGCGGCGAAGAAACTCCGCCACGCTCGGGATGCTCAATGACGTTGCTTGGGCGATTTCCCGATAACGAAGCCCCTCGGCCCGCAAGTGAAGACACACACGCTGCTGAGGCGAAAGAGCCTGCATTGCCGCCGCAAGCGCTCGCCGGCGCTCGGCGCTTAGGGCTGACTGCTCAGGGCTTTCGTTGCGATCCGCCAACGCGGAAACCAGCATTGCCATATCTGGCAGATCCGCGATTGCCTCGCCTCGTACCCGCTCCAGATGCCGCACAGCAATCCTGGCCGCGACGGCAAATAGCCACGGGCGTAGGCGTTCGATACGCTGCCCTTTCAACAGCGATTCGAACAGGCAAAGGAAGGTTTGCTGAGTGAGGTGTTGGGCCGATTCAGGGTCCAAGCCGATTGCAATCATGTGCCGGTAAACCGAGGAACGGTGTTCCTCGTAGGCCCGGCAAACAAACTCTTCACGCCGTTCAGCCGAAATATTCAGCGAGATGACAACGTCAGACACATCTTCCATTGCTCAGTGCCGCGGGTGCATTGATATAGGGGACCTTCTATGCCGTTTTTATGACACCAGAGGTAAAAAAGTCCTTGGGACGCTGCGGCACGAGCACTAGCTCTACGATGAATTCCTTCCGCGCAGTCGTCTCAATCGTTAGAAGGACGTCCTCAATCGTGCATGTGTTCGAGGTAAATCTTTTCGAGATCGGTGTGTCCGATCTCGGAAGTGTTCAGAACCGTTCGCAGCTTTCCGTGCCGCATGATCCCCACGCGCGTCCCGGATTCCTTCGCGCGGAAGAGATCGTGGGTAGCCATCAAAACCGCTACTCCCGAGGCGCTCATTCGGAGCAATAGCTCCGAAAATTCGTTCGATGCCTTTGGATCGAGGCCGGAGGTTGGTTCGTCGAGCAGCAGCGCCTTCGCCCGCTTGGCGATCGCGATCGCGATACCGACCTTCTGGCGCATGCCTTTCGAGTAAGTCGAGATTCTCTTCTCGGCCGCCTCGTCCGGCAGTCCCGCGTCGCGCAGGAACTCCAACAGTTGCTTGCGACTGTATTTTTCGGCGTCGGCCAGGGCGGTGAAATACTCAAGATTGTCTATGCCCGTCAGATTCCTGTATAGATTGACCTGCTCCGGGATGTAGGCGATGAATCGCTTGGTTTCGAGCGGATGCCGAACGACGTCCATGCCGTTGATCGTCGCGGTCCCGGAGGTCGGCGGGATGAAGTTAAGAAACAGATTGATGGTTGTTGTTTTGCCCGCGCCATTGGCGCCAAGCAAACAGAAAATCTCGCCGGGTGCAATGGTGAGGCACAACGAGTCGAGCGCAGTCGTGCTGCCGTAGAGCTTCGTTAAATTTGTCGCCGAAAGCATACCAATCGCAATGCGCCCACGGTCGGGGGTGATTCTATATAGGGCTTCGTGTCGCCCATTTTTATGACAGGCCGCGGCGATTTATTCGCGGATTCGGGGCGTCTCGATATTGAGACGCGCCGTTCATAGTACCGTGTTGTAGCTTGACCGCCAACTCATTTCTCACGAAC
>Ga0335077_10013076_pt1 | contig 10383 bp, 8 predicted proteins | sample Lox_Sample_31_FD_207151 | JGI IMG/M metagenome (GOLD analysis project Ga0335077, IMG submission 207151) | Soil microbial communities from Loxahatchee National Wildlife Refuge, Florida, United States - Lox_Sample_3.1 | ecosystem: Environmental > Terrestrial > Soil > Wetlands | place: USA: Florida...
ATCTCCGTTCGCTCAGGCCCTACGTTCTCGAAGAGACCTACGAGGTCCTCGAGGCGATCGATGCCGGGGACGTGAGGGAACACCGCGAGGAGCTCGGGGACCTCCTCCTGCAGATCGTCTTCCAGGCACAGCTGCGGCGGGAGGAGGGGGCGTTCGACTTCGCCGACGTGGCGGAGGCCATCTCCGGCAAGCTCATCTCTCGCCACCCGCACGTGTTCGGAGCATCGGAAGTGAAGGACGCGGAGGGCGTGCTCCGGCAGTGGGCCGCCTTGAAGCGCGAGGAGAAGCGCCGAAAGGGCGGCGGAAAGAGCGCGCTCGAGGGCGTGCCCCGCGAACTTCCGGCCCTGGCCCGGGCTGACCGGTTGACCGAGAAGGCGAGCCGGGTGGGCTTCGACTGGCCCGACGCCTCGGGAGCTCGCGCCAAGCTCGACGAGGAGCTCAGGGAGCTCGACGAGGCCGTCCGGGCGGGGGACCGCCCCGCCCTGGAGCACGAGCTCGGAGACGCGCTCTTCGCGCTCGCCAACCTGTCGCGCAAGCTGGCCGTCGCCCCGGAGGAGGCGCTCCGCGGCGCCATCGCTCGTTTCATCCGCCGGTTCGAGCACGTGGAGCGAGAGCTCGAGGCGCGCGGCACTCCCGCCGGGGGCGCGAGCCTCGCCGAGATGGACGCGCTGTGGGAGGAGGCGAAGTCGCTCGAACGTCAAGAAGAAAACGCTTCGGAGACCCAACCCACCGCCTCTCCACATCCCTTGGGGAAAGTCGGTGGATAACTCGGTGGGCTGCCCCTAGGGACACAGGGAAGTAACCCCATCGACACGGCCACCGGGGTTCCCATTACCGGGTTTTCACTTGTTCCTGCGAGACCTTAGGCGGATATTTCAGGGGTCTTTTCACACCGGGTCACGGGAGATCCCCGGTTTTGCCATCTCCTCTCGCGCGGGTGGATAACTCCGCGTCTAGACCGGCTTTCCCGCCCACGCGGGACGGGCCCATTTTGCGCACGTTGAGCGCGCCCCCTTGCCCAGCAAGGGAGAGCCCGCGAAATGCTCCGCAAGCCCCCGTGGCCGTAGGGCGAGGCCTGCGCTCGTCCTTGCGGGGCACGTGTTGCAAGGGCCCCGTGGGCACCGTGGTTCGAGAAAGCGTTCCTCGCTCACTCACGCGGATAGGTGAACTCACCTGGGGCCATGGAGCAGGGCTGCGGAGGTTCTCCCCGCGGCCCGGCACGCACGGCACAAAAGACGCACGTGGCGAGCGTTCCTCGCCAAGACTCCATGGCCCTTGACGGAGCTTTGGGTGGGCGGTAGATAGCGCGCCCTCGACCTTTCGGGAGACCCACTTGGCGAACACCCCCTCCGCCGAAAAGCGTAACCGCCAGGCGCAGAAGCGCCGGGCCCGCAACATGCAAGTCCGCACGACCCTCAAGAACGCGGTGAAGAAGGTGCGGGAGGCTCTCGCTCGCGGAGACGCGTCGGCCGCCCGGGCGGCCCTTCCGGCGGCGGAGAAGGCCCTCTCGGCGGCCACTTCGAAGGGGGTCATTCACCGCAACGCGGCGGCGCGACGGATCTCCCGCCTCGCCCGGGCGGTCGCCCATCCGCCCAAGGCTGCAGAGGTCAAAGCTTAATCAGCTCTTCCCCGTGCCCGCCGGGGCGGACGGCGGGGGTTCCTCGAGCTCGCGCAGGACCTCCCGCGCGGCATCCCGGGCGAGTTTCCGAATCGCCGTCGCCCTCCGCCCCTCGGACTCGAGCGGGTCTGCCCCGCCCTCGTGGGGCTCCGTGCGTTGCACCGTGAGCTCCTGGACGAGCTTCCCCTCCACCGAGAGGCGCACGTGGACCTGCACCGAGACGGCCGTGGCGGAGCTGAAATAGCTCGAGGGCGTACCGGAGACAGCCCGGACGACCCCGTCGAGCTGCGCGGGTGCCTCGGCGCCGGCATACGCGCCCCGCCGGGCCAGCTCGTCTCGCATCGCGGCCGTGACCGCCGCGCCCAATTCCGGGTCGGCCGAGTCGTTCTCGAAGACGCCCACATGGATCCGATCGATGCCGCCGCGGGCGCGGTAGGGGGTCACCACGCGGTAGCCGCACCCGGCCAGCGCGAGCAGGAGCAGGGCGGCGGCCGGGGCGCGCGGCATCGCCCTACCCCACAACGAAGTTGATGAGCCGCTGGGGGACGAAGACCACCTTGCGCACGGTCCGTCCCGCGAGGTGGCCCTTCACCTTGTCGTCGGCCTCCGCCAGGGCGCGGACCTCGGCCTCGCCCGCGGTGACCGCGGCCCTGATCTCGCCACGGAGCTTGCCGTTGACCTGGACGGCGATGGTCACGGTCTCGGCCGCGACCAGGGCCGGGTCGAACGACGGCCAGGGCTGCTCGGCGAGGAGCAGCTCCCGGGCCGACGGTCCTTTGACCTCGTGCCAGAGTTCCTCGGCCACGTGCGGGGCGAAGGGCGAGAGGAGCGCCGATAGCGAGAGCAGGGCCTCGCGCACCGCAGCCTTTTCGGCCTCGCCCTTCGGCTCGACCGCGTAGAGCGCGTTGACGAGTTCCATGAGGGCGGCGATCCCGGTGTTGAACTTGAGATCGGATTCGAACGCCTCCGTCACCCGCTTGATGGTCCGGTGCGTGCGACGTCGCAGCTCCAGGCTCGCCCCGTTCGCCGCGGGGAGCGCGGACTCGGTCGCCGAGAAGCACTCCTGGCGCGCGTGGAAGATGCGCCAGACCCGCCCCAAGAACCGGAGCAACCCCTCCACCTGCTCGTCCGACCAGTCGATGTCTTTCTCCGGCGGCGCGGCGAACAGGATGAAGAGCCGAAGGGTATCCGCCCCGAACCGGTCCACCATCGGTCCGGGGGCGACCACGTTGCCCCAGCGCTTCGACATCTTGCGCCCGTCGGAGCCGTTCACGATCCCCTGGGTGACGAGACGTCGCACCGGCTCGTCCTCGTGCACGAGCTTCAGCTCTCGCATCACCCGATGCCAGAACCGGAAGTAGAGCAGGTGCATGACGGCGTGCTCGGGACCGCCGACGTAGACGTCCACCGGTAGCCACCGCCGGGCCGCCTCCGGATCGAACGGCCGGCTCGCGTCCTTCGGGGACAGGTACCGGGCGTAGTACCAGGACGAGTCCACGAAGGTATCCATGGTCTCCACCTCGCGGCGCGCCGGCTTGCCGCAGCGCGGGCAGGTGGTGTTCACGAACTCCGGGACCTTGGCGAGCGGCGGCTCGCCCGTGCCGGTGATCATCGCCTGGGGCGGGAGGACGACGGGGAGGTCTTCGTCTCGGACCGGCACCGCCCCATGATCAGGGCAGTAGACGATGGGGATGGGTGTGCCCCAGTAGCGCTGCCGGGAGAAGCCCCAGTCCCGAAGGTGCCAGCGCACCGTCGCGGTGCCGAAGCCCCGCGCCTTTGCGTACTCCGACATCCGGGTCCGGGCCTTGTCCGAGGGGAGCCCGCTGAAGGGCCCCGAGTCCTCGAGCACCCCGTCCTCGGTGGTGGCGGCCGGGAGCCGGTCGCCGGGCGGCGTCCGTTCTCCCCGGCCCGGCTGGATCACCGTCCGGATCGGCAACCCGTACTTTCGGGCGAACTCGAAGTCGCGCTGGTCGTGCGCCGGCACGCTCATCACCGCGCCGGTACCGTACTCGGCCAAGACGAAGTTGGCGATCCAGACAGGGACTTCCTCGCCCGAGAACGGGTTCAGGGCCCGGGCGCCGGTGAAGACGCCCTCCTTGAGCGCCCCCTCGCCCGTCCGCTCCGCCGCCGCCGTCCCCCGCATCCGGGCGACGAAGGCCTCCACCTCCGCGCGTCGTTCCGGCGCGGATAGCCGGGCGACGAGCGGGTGCTCGGGAGCGAGCACCACGTAGGTGCAGCCGTAGATGGTGTCGATGCGGGTGGTGAAGACCGGGATGGTCTCCGCGGAGCCCGCCACCCCGAACTGGATCTCGGCTCCCTCGCTCTTGCCGATCCAGTTCCGCTGCATGGTGGTGATCCGCTCCGGCCACTCCGCCAGGCCGCCGAGGCCATCGAGCAACGACTGCGCATACCGCGTGATCCGGAAGGCCCATTCCGGGATGATCTTCTCCACCACCGGCGAGCCGCACCGCTCGCAGATTTGGACCGCGTCCTTCTCCAACACCTGCTCGTTGGCGATCACCGTCTGGCACCCGGTGCACCAGTTGGCCTTGCCCTTTCGGCGGTAGACCAGATCGCGCTCCAGCATCCGCAGGAAGAACCACTGATTCCAGCGGTAGTACTCGGGATCGGCGGTGACGATCTCCCGGTCCCAATCGAAGGAGTAGCCGAGCCTCTTCATCTCGGCCCGGAACGAGACGATGTTCTCGTGCGTCCGCTCCGCCGGGTGGCGTCCGTCCTTGATGGCGGCGTTCTCGGCGGGCAGGCCGAGGGCGTCGAAGCCGATCGGGTGTAGGACGTCGTACCCCCGGGCCCGCAGGTACCGGGCCAGGGCGTCACCGATGGTGTAGACGCGAGCATGGCCCATGTGCATGGCACCCGATGGGTACGGGAACATCTCCAGCACGTACCGCGGCTCGGCCCCCGGGTGGCGGCCAGCCCGGAAGACGCCCGCCCCCTCCCAGCGCCCCTGCCAGCGCGGCTCGATCGACTGTGGCTCGTAGCGGTCGTTCATCGACATGGCGAGGTGGCGATATTAGCGGAGGCCCCGCGCTTCGTCTGCTTCATGATCCTCCTCGCCGCGCTATATTGTCGCCCCGCTTTGGAGCCCGCCCGGAGCCCGCGCATGTTCCCTCCCGTCTACGTCGCCGAGATCGCCCAGCAGGAGGGCAAGGAGGTCACCCTCCACGGGTGGCTCTCCAACCGCCGCTCCTCCGGCAAGCTCCACTTCCTGCAGGTCCGCGACGGAACCGGGACCATTCAGTGCGTGGTCTTCAAGGGCGCCGTCAGCCCGGAGGTCTTCCAGCTCGCCGACCACCTTCCCCAGGAGACGAGCCTCTCCGTCACGGGGGTGGTGAAGAAGGATCCCCGCTCCCCCTTGGGATACGAGCTCGATGTCCGCGGGCTCTCGGTCGTCGCCCGCCCCACCGCCGAGTTCCCCCTTGGCCACAAGGAACACGGGGTGGCGTTCCTCATGGAGCAGCGCCACTTGTGGCTGCGCTCCCCGCGGCAGCAGGTGATCCTGCGGGTCCGCCATACCGTGGAGAAAGCCATCCGCGACTTCTTCGACGGTCGGGGCTTCACCCTGGTCGACGCCCCCATCTTCACCCCGAGCGCGTGCGAGGGCACCTCCACGCTCTTCGAGGTCCCCTACTTCGACCTCGGCAAGGCCTACCTGACCCAGTCCGGGCAGCTGTACATGGAGGCCGCCGCCATGGCGCTCGGAAAGGTCTACTGCTTCGGCCCCACCTTCCGCGCCGAGAAGTCCAAGACCCGCCGCCACCTCACCGAGTTCTGGATGGTGGAGCCGGAGGTCGCCTTCATGGACCTCGTGGGCGACATGGAGCTCATGGAAGAGCTCGTCTCCTACGTGGTGCAAACCGCTCTCTCCCGGCACGAGAAGGAGCTCGTCACCGTGCTGGAGCGGAACCTCGAGAAGCTCAAGGCGGTGGCGCCGCCCTTCCCCCGGATCACCTACTCGGAGGCGGTGGAGCTCCTCCTTCAGGCCGGCCACCCGATGAACTGGGGCGACGACATCGGAGGAGACGAGGAGACCCTCCTCGCCCAGCAGTACGACCGGCCGGTCATGGTGCACCGTTACCCGGCCGAGATGAAGGCGTTCTACTTCAAGAAGGACCCCCAGGACCCGCGGCTCGCGCTCGGCTGCGACGTCCTCGCGCCCGAGGGGTACGGGGAGATCATCGGCGGGGGCGAGCGCGAGAGCGACTTGGCCGCGCTAGAAGCGGCGGTCGCCGAGCACGGGCTCCCCCGGGAGGCGTTCGAGTGGTACCTGGACCTCCGCCGCTACGGGACCGTCCCTCACGCCGGCTTCGGGATGGGGGTAGAGCGCTGCGTCGCCTGGATCTGCGGGCTTCACCACGTGCGCGAGACCATCCCCTTCGCCCGGATGATGGAGCGGATCACGCCCTGATCCCTCCCCGGCTGCGCCCGGTCGAAGGGCCCGCTCCTGCGGGGAGGACCGCCCCGTCGCTCGTGCCGAAAATGGGGCGTGAGGGCGTGCGCCGTCACGCCTCCTCACAGCCTACCTCCCGGATCACGGGCGGTTAGGCGGGCGATCCGCTGGCTCGCCGATTGCTAGCCTGGCCTCAAGGCGCATCGAGAGCCCTCATCGGAGCGAACTCATGAGAACGATCGTCACCGCCCTTCTGCTCGTCGTTGCCGCGGGTTGCATCGTCGTCGAGTCAAAGCCTCCGCCTCCGCCCCCCGAGGCGGTCGCCGCACCTCCCCCTGTCCCACCGCCGCCCCGCGAGGTCGTGTACGAGGCTCCACCGGAGCCGGAACCGGCCCGCGCCGTGTACGTCGAGCCTCCGCTCGAGCCGCCGCCGCCCATCGCGGTCCGCTATCTCCCGCCTCCGATGCGGTACGAGCCCCCGCCCCCGATGCCCGTGGAGGGCAGTATTTGGGTGGGCGGCTACTGGATCTGGGAGGACGGTGAGTGGGTGTGGATGTCGGGGCACTGGGTCCTTCCCCCTCGGCCGGCGTACGTGTGGGTGGCACCGTATTACGAGGTGCGGGGTCCGGTGGTCGTGTTCGTGGCCGGCCACTGGGGGCCTCCCGGCTACGTATTTCGCCCGCCGCCCCCGGGGATCCAGATCACGGTCGTGGAGGCGCGTCCGGCCTACCGCGCCACCTTGGTGGTGGAGGCCCGCGCCCAGGGCGGCTGCTTCGTCCCGGCGCCCCCCGGGTCGCGCCCCGGCATCGTCGTGCCCGCCCCGGTCGGCACTGCGCCCCAGGTGGTGGCGAGTGCGCCACCGGTGGTTCGGCCGGGCATGGTCGTTCGCGGAAATGTGAACTCCGGCAACACCACCGTCGTGAACAACGTCACCAACATCACCAACGTCACGGTGGTCGCGCCCGCAGGAGTCACCCGCAGTGGCGAGGCGGTCCAGACCGTGGTGCCGGCCCGGCCCGCGCTCGCGGCCTCGCTGCCACCCCGTTCCGCCGTGCCGCCCCCCGCTCCGCCCCCCTCGGCAGTGGCCGCTCACCCGGCGGCATTCTCGCCCGTCGCGGTTCGACCTCCCGCGCCCGGCCAGCGGCAGGCCTTGCCCTCCACCGTCACCCCTCATCCCACGGTGCAGACCCTGCAGCCCCAGCCGTCAGGGGTGGAGCCGCCCAAGCCCGGCGGGCCAGCCCAGGTCGAGCGCGCCGGAGCGGCGCCCGCGCCGGGTGGGGCAGCCCAGGCCGGGCACCCCGGAGCGGCGCCCGCATCCGGCGGGGCAGCCCAGGTCGAGCACGCCGGAACGGCGCCCGCGCCGGGCGGGGCAGCCCAGGCCGGGCACCTCGGAGCGGCGCCCGCATCCGGCGGGGCAGCCCAGACCGGGCATGCCGGAGCGGCGCCCGCATCCGGCGGGGCAGCCCAGGTCGAGCACGCGGGAGCGGCGCCGGCGCCTCCTCACCACGACGAGGCTGTGGCCCATGCTCCCGGAAACCCAGCTCAGCCGCACGGGCAAGCGGCCGCGCAGCAGCCCAAGGGCACCGCCGCGGCCTCCCAGAAGGGCAAGTCCGACAAGGAGAAGAAGAAGAAGAAGCCCGCCCCGGAGGACGAGAAGAACAAGCACGAGTGATGGGGGCTTCGATTCAATCCAGGCGCAGCAGGATACGCACGGTGTCCACCACCTGCTGCGCCTGGACCGGCTTCACGAGGTAGGCGCTTGCTCCGAGCGCCATCGCCCGACGGCGATCCGCCTCGGCGCTCTCGGTCGTAATCACCACGATAGGAACTCGCTGGTGCGGGCCTCCTCCCCGGACGAGCGAGACGAGTTTGAGCCCGTCCATGAGCGGCATGTTGATGTCCGTGATGAGGATGTCGAACCTGGTCCGGGAAAGCTTGCGCCAGGCGTCCGCCCCATCCCCGGCCTCGCTGGCCTCCATGCCCATGACCCGCTCCAGCGCATAGCTCAGCTGCTTGCGCATGGCGGGGCTGTCGTCGACCACCAGGGCATGCAGCTGCACCATGGAGAGCTCACCCCTCTCGGGAGAAGCGGATCAGCCGCTCGGCCACCGCGCCCAGCGAAAGGACCTCGTCCACGGCTCCGGTTTCGGCCGCGGCCTTCGGCATCCCGTATACCACGGCCGTGTTCTCCGACTCCGCGAGCGTCAGCCCGCCCGAACGCTTCACGGCCTGGATCCCCTGCCGTCCGTCGTTGCCCATGCCGGTGAGGACCACCGCGCAGGCGGCGGAACCGCAGGCCATCGCCACCGAGGAGAACAGCCGGTCGACGGAGGGAGCGTAGCGCGAGCCCTCGCCCTCGGGGGCCCTGACCTGCGCCCGTAGCTCCCCGCCCTCGTCGCGGGCCACCTCCAGGTGCCGCTTCCCGGGAGCGACGAGAATCCGTCCCGCGGCCACCCGGTCCCCGTCCTCCGCCTCCTTGGCATCGAAGGCGGTGGCGCGCGCCAGCCGGTCGGCGAAGGTGGCGGTGAAACGTTCGGGCATGTGCTGGGCGACGAGGAAAGCCAGCGGGGCGTCCCCGGGGATGGCGCCGAGCAGCTGCTGGAGCGCCTGCGGCCCGCCGGTCGAGGACCCGATGGCGACCACCCGTGGGGCGAGTTGGGGGGAGGCGGCGAGGATGGGCATCGGCCGGCGCGCGGCCAGGTTCTCGAGCCGCAGGCTTCGTACGGCGGCGCACTTCGCGAGGATCTCCTCCCGGAATGCCTCGAGCGACGCCGCCGTACCGTTCGGCTTCGCCACGAAGTCGAGCGCGCCCAGCTCCAGCGCCCGAAACACGTCGGTCCGCCGGGACTGCGAGGAGACCACGAGCACGGGCGTGGGACGGCGCGGCAAAAGCAGCCGCAGAAACGTGAACCCATCCATGCGCGGCATCTCCAGGTCCAGGACCACGATGTCGGGCTCCAGGGCCGTGGCCTGCCGCAGCCCCTCCTCCCCGTTCGAGGCCTGACCGACGATCTCGAACCCGGGAGCGTCTGCGAGGATGGACGAAAGGTGAGCCCGGCTGGTCGAGGAATCGTCCACGAGGAGCACCCGGACCGCGCCGGCGGACGGGTTCCCGTTCAAGGCCCCTCCTCCAGCCCGCCGGCCCGGGGCTTGCGATACACGAGGTCGGAGGTGAGGTGCACGAGCTCGAAGTCCGCGGTGACGTTGAGGAGGGATTCGGAGTGCCCGAGCAAAAGCCAGGCGCCGGCCCGCATCTTCTCGTGCAGGCGCCGGAGAAGCGTCCGGCGGGCGGACAGGTCGAAGTAGATCATCATGTTGCGGCAGAAGACCGCGTCGAGCCGCGCCACGGTGGAGAGGGCGTTCGGCGAGAGCAGGTTCTCGCGGTGGAATCGGACCATGGTCCGCAGCGCGTCGTCGACCACCCACTTCCCCCCGCGCAGGTGAAACCAGCGGCGCAGCGGGGCGGCATCGGGGGTGCGGAAGGCGTGCTCCCCGAACGCGCCGGCCCTCGCCTGGGCGACGCAGCGGCGGGAGATGTCGGACCCGATGAGCTCCACCTCCCAGTTCTCGAAGAATCCCGATTCCCTCACCAGCGCCGCCAGCGTGTACACCTCCTCCCCGGTGCTGCAGCCGGCCGATAGCACCCGCAGCCGGCGATCGCGCGCGTTCGAGCGAGCCAGCTCGGGCAGGATCTCCCGGTGAAAGGCCCGCAGCTGGAACGGCTCCCGGTAGAAGTAGGTCTCGTTGGTGGTGAGGACCTCCGCCGCCTCGTCCAGCTCCGCCTCGCGCCCCGGGTCGAAGCGCAGGAACCGGTGGTAGGCGGCGAAGTCGCCCAGGCCCAGGGCCTGCAGGCGCGGCTGGAGTCGCCTCTCGAGCAGGTACGAGTTCTCGTCCCGGTACCACAGTCCGCAGTGCTCGTGAATCGCATCCCGGAGGAGCCGGAACTGCTCCTCGCTCATCGGAGGCACGCTCGCGTCCAGGGCGCCCAAGGATCACCGCCGGGAGAGAGCGTGAGCCGCCTCGGCGAAGGCCCGGGCCACGAGCGGGTCGGGCTCCCGGGCCGCCAGCTCCGCGGCGGTCTCGCGCAGGCGAGGGTCGCCGCGGTCCAGCATGGCCCGCGCCGCCGCCTGGCGAACGTCCCAGCGCGACGCCGCCGCGGCCTTTCGGAGCAGGCTCTCCCCCTCGGGGCCGGGGAGCCGGGCCGCGGCCGCCACCGCCACCTTCACCACCTCGGAGTCGGGGTGGGAGGCGGCCCGGGACACGACGTCGAGCGGCGCCTGGCCCAGAGCCGCCAGGGCGCGCAGCGCCGCCAGGACGACCACCGGGGGGACGTCGGAGGCGCGGGCCAGCTCCG
>Ga0335077_10013077_pt1 | contig 10383 bp, 9 predicted proteins | sample Lox_Sample_31_FD_207151 | JGI IMG/M metagenome (GOLD analysis project Ga0335077, IMG submission 207151) | Soil microbial communities from Loxahatchee National Wildlife Refuge, Florida, United States - Lox_Sample_3.1 | ecosystem: Environmental > Terrestrial > Soil > Wetlands | place: USA: Florida...
ATCCCCGCCATGGATATCGAGTTTCGGCGCAACCAATTATGGAAGCCGTTGTTCTGGAATCCGGCTTCTCCCAACTATTTTGGCACGAAGTTCGTGGTGAAGAACCATGTTGACGTCAAAAATATCACTCGCCTGCTCATGGAAGGAAACGTCGTGGAAAACACCTTCTCCACCTCGGATCAGCGGGCCATCATGCTGGTTTTTGGTGCCAAGAACCAAGCGCGTTACCAGCCGGGACGAGCTGATTCCGACGGCCGGGGCACGCTGACCACGGCGGAGTGGCAGGGGCAGCGGCGGAAGTTCGTGAAAAATGACGAGGCCACCAGTCAAGATTGTCCCGTGCCGGGGCACTGTGGAGTCAAGTACAATAACGTGTGGTATCAGGCAGTCAGTGTCTCCGCCGACCAATACACTATGACCGTGCGTCCCTGGCCTCCCTATAGCGATGCGGTTCCGCCGCGAGGAAACGGGCTGCTGTTCTGGTCGTGTTCCTCGGGGAGGAACCCGGATGCGGAGGTGACTGATATCGTAATTCGCTACAATCGCTTGTCCCACGCCGCTCGAGGGCTGACCATAAACTCGGGGGCTTCGGACTGCAAAGATGTGGGCAAGGGCGTTCACCGCTTCACGGTGCACGATAATGTGTTTGATGACCTAAATGGAGTCAAGTGGTTTCCTTCAGCACCGTACGAAGGCGGATTCGGCGTACTCCTCAACAGTTCTGGCGACAATGCCGAGAGCGCTTGGCCTAGTGAGATCCTCATTCAGCACAATACGTTCATGACCTACGGCACTGGGCGTGCCATGTCGGGATTTATGCGGGAGTGCATCGGCGGAGCTCCGCAACAGAAAGCTGCCAACGTCAAAGTGGCCGATAACCTGGGGATCGGGGTTTACTCGTCCTCACCCGAAGGTAACTGTACGCGCTTGTTCCGCTCGGCGAAGGAAGGCTTGGAGGCGGTAAACGCAAATTGGTGCTTTACCGGCAATGTCCTGGCCACCGATCTTAACGAATCGTTCTTCAACAACGAGCCCTACAACGATCGCAGTTCGAACGGCACGGGCGTAGTCTGCCCGAATACGGCTGCCGGCAACAACGGAAACGTTACCTGTGGCAAGAACGGTGCGACCTGTTTTCCCCGTAAATTCGACGGCGGCCCCCAGGGCAAGGTTTTGGAGAACTGGAATGGAGGCGATGGCGGAGATTACCGAATTGCCTCCGGTAGTCCATACAAGAACGCCGGCACGGATGGGAAGGACGTGGGAGCCGACATAGACCGAATCCGAGAGCACACCGCCGGGGTCGGCGATCAGTAAAGAGACACTGGCAGCCTTCCTTCGATCGCTGAACGGATTTCTTCCAAGTGCAAGATCTTGCACATCGCAGGGTGAGGTTGCCAGCTGCCTGAATCCAATGTGCATCCCAACTGAGGTGCTGGCGAGGATGGCTGTTTGGAAATGCAATTGCTGCCATTCCACTGAACACAGAAGACTTGGATACGGATGGCCGCGCCGGAACCCACCGCCGCCCCTCAGTCACGCCGCGAGCCTGGCCGCCAGGCCAAGGGGAACGTCCGTGAAATGCCAGTCAAGATTGCGCGTACTCTGCCGCTGCGAATCTTCTTTCTCCTGGATTCGCTGGACCTTGGCGGAACCGAGACGCAAGCCGTCGAATTGGCGCGGCGCCTGGATCCGCACCGTTACAAGGTGACCCTGGGATGCCTGCGGGCCAGGGGGCCGCTTCGCCAGCGTCTGGAACCGGGATCGGTGAGAATCTTGGAGTTTCATCCCCGGGGTGGGATTGACTCGGCGCGCGGAATCTACCAATTGCTGCGCCTGGCCGCCTTTCTGCGGCGCGGCGGCTTCGAGGTGGTCCACACTCATGATCTGTGGTCGAACCTGTTGGGAATACTGGCGGCCCGCTTGGCACGGGTACCGGTGATTATTTCCAGTTGCCGTGACCTATCTCACACCGATTGGTATACACCCTGGCGCCGCCGCATCCTTCGCCGCATCCAGCGAAGTTGGAGCATGGTGTTGGCCAATTCCTCCGCCATTCGCGATGATCTGGTCGCGCGCGACGGTTTTACCGCGGACGAAGTACGCGTCATCCGCAACGCCGTCGATATGGAGCGCTTCGCTGTGGCCGGCGATCGCCAGCGCCTGCTGAGCGAGGCTGGCGGTGGGAAGCTCGTCGTGCAATTGGGCAACATGGTAAGCGACGTCAAGGGACACGCCTACTTGATCGAAGCGGCCCCCGCGGTGATTGCCCGTTTTCCCCAGACCCGATTTGTGTTGATCGGAGACGGCCCGCTGCGTCTCGACTTCGAGCGTCGCATCCAAGAACTCAAGCTCACGGAGAATTTCATCTTCTTAGGTCGCCGCTCCGATGTTCCGGAACTGCTAGCCAGTTGCGATCTGGCCATCCTGCCATCCCTAGCCGAAGGCCTGCCCAACGCCGTGCTGGAATATCTGGCGGCGGGGCTACCCACGATTGTTACCAGGGTTGGAGGCAACGTCGAGATCCTGGAGGAGGGCCGAACCGGCCTGCTCATTCCTCCCCGAGACCCAGAGGCGCTGGCCAAAGCACTCTTGCGACTTCTCGAGAATCCCCGATTGGCCCAAGCTCTCGGCCAAGCTGGACAAGAACACGTACGTGCCAACTTCAGCTTTGCGCGCTTGACGGATGAGACCGCCAAACTTTACGGAGAACTGCTTGAGTCGAAAGCAGGTGGCGGGGACGATCGCAAACTTTCGCAAGTCATCGCTGCCGGTCTCGAATAGAGGCAAGGAGGGAGAAGATAATGGAAATTAGCAGGAAGATGTGGGCTTTGATCATATTGACATCTTTGGTGCTTGGCGCCGGTGCCGCTGCCGCCATCGGCGCCGTTCAGCTTTACCGCGCCACCGAGGCCAAACAATTGCAGAATAATCCCAAGCAGCCGCCGGCAAAATAGGATTTGAGCCAGATCACTCGACGCAGCAGCCGTGGCTGATGTTGGAACTATATTCGGGGTCTGGGCGAAGTCCGGAACATGGGTAACAGCCAAAGCATGGTGAGATATCTTCGGCGGGCAACCTTGACAGGGCTTGCCTCGGCCGGCGCCTTCGAGCGAGCTCGCACCAGCCGGTGGCGCCGGGAGAGGCTGCTCATACTCTGTTATCACGGGGTCTCCATCGAAGACGAGCACGAGTGGCGCCCGCGGCTTTTTATGCGTCCCGAATGCCTGGCTCAGCGGTTTGAACTCCTGCGAAACCGCGGCTACTCGGTGTTGCCGTTGGGAGAAGCTCTCGAGCGCCTTTACGCAGACGATTTGCCGCCGGCAAGCGTGGCCCTGACCTTTGATGATGGTGGCTATGACTTCTACAAGTCCGCTTATCCGCTGCTCCAACAGTATGAGCTTCCGGCTACTGTCTACCAAACCACTTACTATGCGGACTACCAGCAGCCGGTTTTCAATCTGATCTGCTCCTACATGCTGTGGAAGCGCAGAGGATCGGTGCTTGAGCCAGCCGGCCGCGTCCCAGTGCGGCAACGGATGGACTTGCGGACGGAAGAAAGCCGGCAAAACGTGGTCTCGGAATTGATGGCGCTCAGCGCCAGGGAGAACCTCTCCGGGAGAGATAAGCACGAGATTGCTTGCCGCCTCGCCGAATTCCTCGAAATCGATTGGCAGAGCTTGCTCGCTAAACGGATCCTGCACGTCATGTCGCCGCGGGAAATCGCCGAGATCTCCCGCTCCGGCATGAGCGTTCAGTTGCATACCCACCGCCATCGCACCCCCCTCGATGAGGAGCTATTCCGCAAAGAGATCGCGGAAAATCGCAAGCGGATACGGGAAATTACCGGTTCAGCTCCAACGCACTTCTGCTATCCCCTGGGAAACTACGATAGTCAGTTCCTGCCTTGGCTGCGTCAGGAGGGAGTGTTCTCGGCCGTGACCTGCGATCCGGCGCTGGCCGCGGGGGACAGCCATCCGCTATTGTTGCCACGTCTGGTGAGTACCTCGGCCCAGTCGATGTCCGAGTTCGAGGCCTGGTTGAGCGGCATCGGTCACATGCTTTCGCGCCGCGGCAAGCGGCGCCGGATACCGCGGGCGGCGCTCGACTACCAAGGAGGCCGGCTTGGGTTTCCGAGCGCGCGCTAAGCACTGGTTACGGACGTCGCTGATGCAGACGGGCGCGCTGCGGGCCGCTTCTGCCCTGGCCACGCCGGGCGCCGCCATACTGATGTATCACTCCGTGATGGATAACCCGGAGCAGCATGGCGCAAGTTTCGGAAGCATCATTCATTCGACCTGCGTCTTTGCCCGCCAGATGGAGATGATCGCACGGTATTATCACCCGGTTGCACTCGATGACTTGGTCAAGATTCTGGAGGGGTGTCAGCCGGTGCCCAGGCGGGCGGTGGTCGTGACCTTTGATGATGGCTACGCGGATAACTGCGATATTGCTGCCCCGGTGTTAAACCGATTCGGTATTCCAGCGGCGTTTTACGTGGTTGTAGACAGCATCGCCGGTGGCAAGCCGCCCTGGCCGATCCGCGTGCGGCACGCGTTTCTCAGTACCCGGGTGGCGCTCTGGACCGATCCGGCTGCCCAGCGCTGGCCGCTCGGGAACGACGACGAGCGACGGCATGCCTTCGAAGCCGCCTGCGCACATTGCGGGCGACTGGCGGGCGAGGCGCAGGAAAATACGGTGGTTGCCATCGAGAAGCAGTTGGATAGCGCGCCCTATGCACCCAAGCAACGGCTGATGATGACTTGGGAGCAATTGCGTGGGCTGCGGAAACAAGGGCACGTCGTCGGTTCCCATAGCCTCTCGCATCCCAACCTGGCTTATCTGGCCAAGGACGAAGCCGAGCAAGAGCTCTTGACCTCGAAGCAGAAACTTGAACAACAGCTGGGCGAGCCCGTCTGGCATTTCTCCTATCCCAATCCCGTCCTCGATCCACACTGGACGGACGAGACTGCGGCGCTCAGCGGGCGCGTCGGATACCGCACGGCCGTGACCACCCGGCTAGGCTTGGCGCGACCAAAGGATAACCCGCTCGAGTTGCCTCGAATCCTTCCTACCAAGCAAGTGGACGGGCTGCGTTGGAACCTCGAATGCGCCTTTGCCGGTTACACACGGTCCTAACCATGGGATTGTGGGGGATCTAATTGGCACGGATCTTGGTGCTCGACGGCCATAGCCCGGCGGCGCTGGCCATCGTGCGCTCACTTGGCCGTCGCCACCACTGGGTGGCGGTGGCGTCCAATCGCGGCAGCTTTGCCCCGGCGGCGTTGTCCCGTTACTGTCGGACCGCCTGGCAATACCCGGTTTCTACCGAGGATGCCGGCGGTTTCCTCGAGGCGGTTCTCGATTTTGCGCGAAGCCAAAACATTGAGCTGATCATTCCTGCTACCGACTGGACCCTGTTCCCGCTATCGCTCGGTCGCGCTCGACTTCAAAATGTATGCCGGCTCGCACTGCCGGCGCACGCGGCGATTGAGTTGACCTCGGACAAGTACAAAACCATTGAGCTGGCCCGCGAGGCCCGAGTTCCGGTGCCGCAGACGCAGCTGGTGACATCGCGCGACCAGCTGAGCAAACTCGATCGATTCCGTTATCCCGCCGTGGTGAAGGACAGATTTTCCGCTCGCTGGCAGGCGAATCGGGCCACCATCGGGACGACCACTTACGTCTACTCGCCCGAGGAACTTCGTGAGAAGGTGAACCAGCGGCTGGCGGCCTGCGGCGATGTTTTGGTGCAGCAGTTCGTGGGCGGAGAGGGAATCGGTTTTTCTTGCTTCGTGGCCGGGGAAGAGATGTATTTGCCATTCGCCTGGCGTCGGATCCGGGAAGTCGATCCGCGGGGCTCAGGGAGCAGCGCGCGCCAGTCCGTGCCGCTCGACTCCGCGATCCTGGGGTTCGCCCGTTCCCTGGTTTTCGGAGCGGGATTTGAGGGCATCGCCATGGTTGAATTCAAACGCGATCCGCGGACCGGCCAGGCCTTCCTCATGGAGATCAACGGCCGACCATGGGGTTCGCTCGGATTGCCCATCGCCTGCGGAGTCGACTATCCCAACTGGGTAACCGATTGGTACCTTGAAGGCACGCTCCCGCCGAAACAGACTTCCTACCGAGAAGGCGTGGTCTGTCGGCGGCTGGTCGGCGAACTCACCCATCTGGTGAATGTCCGCGCGGGGAAACCGAAGAATTGGCCGGCCACCTATCCCAGCTTTTGGAGCACGCTGGTAAAAGTTGCGATTCCCTGGTACCCGGGTATGTGCTACGACGACTTGTCGTGGCAGGATCCACGGCCCGGCCTTGCCGGCGTGCGCCACTGGTTACGGCAGCGGCTCTAGTTCGCCTCAGACAGATTTGGCAGTCGCAGCCGGCTCCTCGCGGTGACCGCGCTCGCCGGCGGCCGTCGAGAGCGGGTATCCCATGCGAACCATAAACTCGCCCCAGGCCGCCTCGATTTTCTCCACCGCGGACGGGGAAAGTGTGGATTTCCAACCTCCCGCCGTGGCGGTTCGAATGAAGGGCTTGTCCGCTCGGGTATTGCGGGTGACCACCCAGTTGCGGGCTTGCTGTCTCTCGAGCTCGCGCATGCGCTCGGGAGAACTCAGCTCGACGGCTCGCTCTATGCGCTCCGGCTGGAATTCGAGCTGGCGGAAGGAGCACCGCTCGAGAAAACGGGCAATGCGCAGGAGCTCTCCCGGCGAGTCCTTCTTCATCTCTTCGTAGCGCAACAAGAGAAAGCCCGGGTCGTGCTCCCGCAGGTAAATCCAGCTGGCAACATGATCGGCCCAGGAGCCAAAGGGCTTGTCGAATTCCGCCTTCAAGAAACGAGGCACGAACTCCTCCCAGGAGTAGCCGTCGGGAATATTGCCCGCCTTCAAATTGTGATGGTAATTGGAAACCGCCACGTCGCGGGGATCGCGCAGTATATAAATAACGCGCTTGTAGCGCGGCTGGAAGCACTCATGGCTTTTCAAAATACGCGGTCGCGGCAGCCGGCGCAGCACGCGGTCGGGATTGAAATAGATTTCCGGAATGCGCGATTCGATGTTGCCAAAGGTGACGGGATCGGGCGAAATCAGGTGCCCGATCAGAAAACGGGTCCAGGTGTTCCCCGAACGCGGGTAAGAAACAATGTACACATCGTCGTCAAAGACGGTGAGGTTGCGTCCCGCCATCTGGCGCCCGGTCAAGGCGCGCCCTAAGCGAGCGAGCTTCGTCCAGTTGGATTCGGTTGCGCTCATCTCATCAGCTCTCGACCCGCGGTCTCGCAATCATGGTTCCACCTCGACACGTCCGCTCTCATCACTGCTCCCCGCTCAAGTCTCGCACCAGGTTGCGCAGGCAGAACTCCAGATTCCGGTAGCAACGGCGCAGGTCCTCTTCATCCCCCATGAACGGATCGGGAATCTCGGAAAGTCTCGGTACCGCGTAGGCACCCAGCATGAACAGTTTTTCTTCGGCCTCTGGATATAGCGCCAGAAACTCCACCTGGTTGCGTCGGTCCATGGCAAACACCGCGTCGGCTTCGTCGACCATTTGCCGGGTCAGCTGCGTGCTGCGGTGATGGTCGAGGCTGACCCCGAATTCGGGTGCCATGCGCTGGGAACGCGGATCCGCCGCCGAGTTCGGAATGGCATGCAGGCCCGCCGAAGCCACGCGAAACTGATCGCGCACCTCGCCTGAGAGCAACAGACCCAGTAATGCCGCCGCCATGGGACTGCGCATGATATTGCCGTAACAGATAAACACCAGGGAGCGAGCGGTCCGAGGAGCGCGACGATCCCCCGCGCCGGAGATCGCCAGCCTGCGATAGAGGGCGCGTTCCCGCGGGGAAAAGCGGCGACATTGCGCGAGGTACTGGACCAACCATCGCGGCAACACCTTTTTCGCGGCAGCCGTGAGCTCGGTTTTGATCGAGGGCAGCATCTTACGCGGCCTCCTCGGGAAGGTAATTGGCGAACCGCAGCCACTGTTCGACCAGCCCGATGGCGCGGGAGAAGGGAATGCGCGGCTCATAACCGAGAAGCCGGCGCGCCTTGTCGATACGAAAGAACACGGTGCCCGTCTGGGTGGCAAAAGTGACTGGATCGGGAATGGAAGGCGCGGCATGACCCGTACCGTTCTGAACGCCGCTGCCTCTGAGGCCCAGTCGCAAACGGAGCTTTTCCCGTTCCTCCTCACCGCGGGACTGGAGCCAGCGCCAAACCATGGCTAGGCTACGCTCGCAAAGCGGGATGCGCTCGAGCAGTTTGCGGAATTCTCGGCTGCGCACTACCTCGCCCGTCGCCCGAAAGGAACCGGCCAGAAGTCCCGGTTGGCGCTGGTAATGGGCGAGCACGTCGTTACCGGAGATTTCCCTCAGCTCGGGTGACGGGTCCATCATGGCGGCGTGCGCGCGGATAAAGTCTCCCCAGGTCACCCGCTCGCCATCGGTAATGAAAAAGATTTCCCCGATCGCGCGGTCGTTTTCGAGGGAGAGAAAGATTGCGTCCACCAGGTTGTCGACGTAGGTGGTGTTGCACGCCCCCCGGCCGCCGTCGATCAAAACCGTGCGGCGGGCGCGCAGGTCGGCGATCAGGCGGGTAGACCAGGCGGAATAAGGGCCATAGACGATCGAAGGACGGAGCACAACGGCGGGAAACCCTCGTCGGCAGAAGCGAGCGACCAGCTTCTCCGCGCGTGCCTTGTTGTCACAGTAGGCGTCACCGCTCGGGCGCGGACGAGCCTCTTCGGATTCCGTTCCCGGCGGCGGAGTCAGGCCGTGCACGGCCGCCGTGCTGATGTGAACAAAACGCTCGACTCCCCGCGCCTCGGCCACCTGCAACATGTTCTCGGTGGTGCGCACGATGCCGCGGGCGGGCGCCAGGCCGCAGTGAATCACGATTTGGGACTCGCCCATGGCCCGTTCGAGCGAACTCCGCTCCAGCAGGTCGCCGGGGCAGAGGGTGATCGGCAAGCGGGCGATCCTGGCGGCGCGGGGAAGAGTGTGCACCAAGGCGCGGATGTCACGGGCGCCGGCCTGGACCAACCGTTCGCAAATACGGGCGCCGATGAAGCCTGTGGCCCCAGTCACGAAAATGGTTTTCTCGGCCCACTTCACACCGGCACCTCGCTAGCGACCTCGAATGGCTCGGCCCACGGTTCCGGGATACGACGCCGGTGGGCATAGCAATCGTGCACCAGTTCCAGCACGCGCAGGGCCTGCCAGCCATCCACGCGCGGTTTCTCCAGGCCGCGAATGCTGGCCAGGAAATTGTCCAGCTGCCGGTAAAAACTGTGGCTTGGTGCCTGGTCGCATCCGGGAATGGCCAAGCTCTCACGGATCGGTTGTCCTCCGAGCGTGCGGTGGAGAATTACGGTCGCCGGGTCAGCCGAAGCAATCTCCGCCGTGGCCTCCGAGCCGCGCACCACAAGGCTATTCTTTAAGCCGTAGGTGCGGCTTAAGCGCAGGTGCCCGGCAACCGCCCCATAAGGACCAGCATGCTGCGCCTCGAGAAGAGCATTCGCTTCCAGGCCGCTGCCCCAGTCGTCATCTTGGTAGTCGAATCGGACCACCGGACCGAACCAGGCGATGAGCAAATCGAGTACGTGGACCCCATAGTCCAATAAAACGCCGCCCCCGGCTTGTTCTTTGGAGAAGTAGAAGCCCGAGGCGGTATCCCAGTCGTAGGGTCCACCGTATTGACCGGTATAATCGCGCAGTTCTCCTAGCCGGCCCTCTTCTAAGAGCAAACGGAACAGCTCACTGGCCGGCTGGAAGCGGCGGTTCATGCCGACTGCCAGGACCAAATTCCTCTGCGCCGCAACTTCGGCGCAGCTCCGCGCCTCCTCGGGCCGGATCGCCAGCGGTTTTTCCGAGAGCACGTGAACGCCGCTGCGCAAGGCATCCAGGGTCACCGAAGCATGCAAGCTGTTGGGCAGGGCCACGATAAATGCATCCACCGCCCCGAGGAGCAGGCGATAGTCTGTGAGGGTGCGGCACTCTAAACCGTAGTTCGCTGCCAGCGCTTGAGCTCGCTTGGAATCAAGATCCACCAGGGCTTCCAGCCGCACGCCGCGGTGCGCCAAGACAGCCGGCAAATGACGGGCCTTGGTGATCGCCCCGCAACCCAGAATCGCGACCCGGATCTCGTCGTTCATCGGGCGTAGAGCTCCTTTGCTTCTTGGCTGGCGCGCAGGCCTTCGTTGGTTACCAACTCGTAGTTGAGGAATCGCATGAGCGGCCCCCAGGCCGACTCGATCTCGACCACCGAGGACGCCGGCAGCAGGCTTCGCCAGCCGCCCGACGATGCCGTACCTACGAAGGGAATGTCCTTGCGTTTGTTCTTGGTGGAGACCCACTGATCGCCTTGCCGTTCTTCGAGTTCGCGC
>Ga0335077_10013078_pt1 | contig 10383 bp, 10 predicted proteins | sample Lox_Sample_31_FD_207151 | JGI IMG/M metagenome (GOLD analysis project Ga0335077, IMG submission 207151) | Soil microbial communities from Loxahatchee National Wildlife Refuge, Florida, United States - Lox_Sample_3.1 | ecosystem: Environmental > Terrestrial > Soil > Wetlands | place: USA...
CGGCCGCGTCGGCCGCGGACGCGTGGGCCGCGGTCCCGGGGCACGAACGCGCCGCCCGGCTGCGGGCGATCGCGGAGCGCCTCGAGACGGGGGCCGAGCCGGCCGCGCGGGGGATCGCCCGCGAGGTGGGAAAGCCGATCGCGGAGGCGCGCCTCGAGGTCCGCCGGGCCGTCGGCGTGTTCCGGTTCGCCGCCGAGGAGATCCGCCAGCTCCGGGGCGAGAGCTTCCCGGCCGACGCCTACGAGCTCCCCGCCGGGAACGCGCACCGCCTCCTGTTCACGGTCCGCGACCCGATCGGGGTCGTCGCGGCGATCGGGCCGTTCAACTTCCCGCTCAACCTCCTCGCCCACAAGGTCGCTCCCGCCCTCGCCGCCGGGAATCCCGTGGTCGTGAAGCCGGCGAGCGCGGCCCCGCTCACGGGACTCCTGTTCGCGAGCCTCGCGGAGGCCGGAGGCCTCCCGGCCGGGGTGGTGAACGTCGTCCCCGGCCCGGCGGGCACGATCGGGAACGCGCTCATCGATCACCCCGCGACGCGCCTCGTCACGTTCACCGGCTCGACCGAGGTCGGCCAGCGGATCGCGGAGCGCGCCGGGCGGCACGCGAAGCGGCTCCTCCTCGAGATGGGGGGCCTCGATCCGCTCGTGGTGCTCGACGACGCTCCCCTGGACGTCGCGGTCGCCGCCGCGGTCCGGGGCGCCTTCGCGTTCTCGGGCCAGGTCTGCACCGCGTCCAAGCGGATCCTCGTCGCCGAGGGGATCGCCGCGCCGTTCTCCCGCCGGATCGTCGACCGCGTGGAGGCGCTCCGCGTCGGTCCGGCGCTCGACGAGGCGACGGAGGTGGGGCCGGTCATCTCCCCGGAGGCGCTCGATCGCCTCGACCGGCTCGTCGGCGACGCCCGCGACCGCGCCGGCGTCGTCCTCACCGGAGGGGCGCGGGCCCCGGAGGCGGGGCCCGGGTTCTTCTACCGCCCGACGGTCGTCGATCGGGTCCCGCCCGGGGCCGCGATCGCCCGCGAGGAGCCGTTCGGGCCCGCGGTGCCGATCCTCCGGTTCGACACCATCGAGGAGGCGATCCGGCTCGCGAACGCGACCCCGTACGGCCTCCAGGCCTCGATCTACACCCGGGACTTGGACCGCGCCCTCGCGTTCGCCCGGGGGGTCCGGGCGGGCGGGGTCCACGTCAACGACCCGACGACGCTCCGGTGGGACGCCCTGCCGTTCGGGGGGGCGAAGGCGAGCGGGATCGGCCGGGAGGGGGTCGCCGAGGCGATGCGCGAGATGACCGAGCTCAAGTTGGTCTCGATCAACTACGGCGGGGCGGGCTAGCGCGCTCCGCCGACCCCTCGCTCAAGGAGGCGGGCCGCCGGAGGGAGGCGGAGGCGCCGTCGGTGGCGGCGGGGCCTCCCGACGCCGTCCCACCGGCTGCGCCCGCTCCAGGCGCCCCGCGCGGACGAACAGGAGCGCCGCGATCGCGAAGCCGATCACGAGGATCGCCCCGATCGCCGCCCAGTCGACGAGCGACGGTCCCGCGGAGGTTCCCCCGCCGCCCGCGGGGTTGGTGACCGAGACGGTCACGTTCGCGGGGTCGGAGCTGCCCCCGACCGCATCGGTGACGACGACCGTCACGTTGTACGCCTCGGCGAGGGTGGGAGCGCAGGAGAAGGTCGCGCCGGCGCCGTTGCATCCGCCCGGCAAGCCCGCGTAGGCGTACGAGAGCGGGGGTGTCCCTCCCGAAGCCGTGACCGTGAACGTGAACTCGCCCCCGGTCGGGCCCGACGTGGGGGTGACGGAGAACGCGACGATGGCGGGATCCGTGTGGACCGCGACGTCGAGCGGCGGCGAGGTGCCGTTGAGGGACGCCTCCGGGTCCGAGACGGTCACGTCGACGGTGGAGTTCCCCGCGACGTCGGGCACGCAGCTCAGGTTCGCGACGTCGCTCGAGGTGCAGTTGTGCGGGAGGCCGTGCCAGACGAAGCTGTACTGGGAGACGTTCCCGGAGCCGCCGGTGATGTTGGCGGTGTCGACGCTGAGGTTGAGGGCCATGCCGAGGTCGATCGTCGCGTTCCCGAGGAGCGCCGGGACGGTGAGCGAAGCCGGCACCGCGGGCGAGACGGCGGGGGACGCCGACGCGGCGGGGGCCGGAGCCCCGAGCGCGCCCGGCAGCAGGCCGAGGACCGCGATCCCGGCGAGGAGGGCGGGTACCGTCAGTCGACGGGGACGAGTTCCGATCGCACGACGCACGGGGCCTCGGGGGGGCAGGGGTGGGAAGGGCTCCTCGGTGAAAATCCCTTCGCTCCCCATCGCGGGGACCTAGCGGGACCGTCGGGCCGCGTCGGCGGACCGTCCGAGCGGCGGGCCGCTCGGTGGCACCGGGTCGCGGGGGAACGGTTCGGGGAGGTGGGTCCGCGGGAACGCGACGGGGCCTGTCGGGCGAGCGAGGGGGTCGGCCACGTCGGCGGCCGGGCGGCCCATGGGCGCGGCGTCGTCGGACGCCTCCAGCGCCTGCGCGAAGGCGGCGAGCCCCCGGTCGAGGAGCTCGTCCTCGATCACGAGCGGCGCCATGAACCGGAGGACCTGGTCGTGGCTGCCCGCCGTGTGCATGAGGACGCCGCGACGCAGGAGCTCCGCCCGCAGCGCGTGGGCGCGCTCGGGCGACGGCCGGTTCGTCGACCGGTCCCGGACGCACTCGATGCCGATCATGAACCCGCGCCCCCGCACGTCGCCGATACCGGGATGGGATCGCGTGATCTCCCGCAACCGGTGGAGCGTTTCGGTCCCCCGCCGGGCGGCGCGGGGGATCCAATCCTCGTCTGTCAGCAGGCGGAGGACCTCCGCGCCGGCGGCGACGGCGAGCGCGTTGCCCCGGTAGGTGCCGAGGTGGAATCCCCGCGGGAGCTCCGGGACGAGATCGGCCCGGTACGCGACGGCGGAGAGCGGAAGTCCGCCGCCCAGCGACTTCGCGGTGCACAGGAGATCCGGCGTCACCCCCGCATGGTCGACGGCCCACATCGTGCCCGTCCGCCCGAGTCCGGTCTGGACCTCGTCCGCGATGAGGAGGAGCCCGTGGCGATCGCACAGCTCGCGCAACCCGGGCAGGAAGTCGTCCGGCGGGACCACGTAGCCGCCCTCGCCGAGGATCGGCTCGACGAGCACCGCGGCCGGCAGATCGAATCCCGAGTGCGGGTCGGAGAGGACGTGTTCCAGGTACGCGAGGACGCCGGCGGCGGAGCCCGGCTCCCCGAGGACCGGGCGGAACGGGTCGGGGTAGGGGACCCGGATCGTCCGGGCGCCGAGGAACGCGGACGTCGCCCGGTACCGTCGGCCGCTGGTGAGCCCGGCGGCCCCCCCGTGCACCCCGTGGTACGCTCCGGAGAAGACGACGGTCCCGTGCCGGCCGGTCGCGTGCTCGGCGAGGTTCACGGCGGTCTCGACCGCATCGCCGCCGGTCACGGTGAGGAAGATCCGCGCGCGTCCGCGGAGGTCGCCCGGAAGGACCGCGACGAGCCGGCGAAGGAACTCGATGCGCGCCTCCGTCGGCAGCTCGAGCGTGTGCCAGACCTGGGCGAGCTGGCGCTCGATCGCGGCCTGGATGCGCGGGTGCCGATGACCGAGGTTGAGGACGCAGATCCCGGCGACCCAGTCGATGAACCGGTTCCCGTCGACGTCCTCGATCGTCGCGCCGCGCGCCTCCCGGATCGCGATCGGGAAGTGCCGCGCGTAGGCGACGGCGTCGGTCTCGAGGAATCGCTGGTCCTCGAGGAGGGCCCGCGAGCGGGGTCCGGGCGGGGCGACCGCGATCCGGGGCGCGTCGGGGAAGCTGAGCCACTCGGTCGTCATCCGTCGGCCCCGTACACGGCCCGTGCGTTAAGAACCCGTCGCGCCCGCCCGCGCGCCCCGCCGGACCGGTCGGCGGGCGGAGCCTTGAAGAGTCGACCGGGCTCCCCGGCCCCTCGGAGGGCCCCGATGGACGATCGGCTCGCGAGCGCGGTCTCCGCGTACCGCGCCCGGACGCCGCGGTCCGCCGCGATCTGGGAGGAGGCGGCCCGCCGGACCCCCCTCGGGGTCCACAGCAACTACCGGTACTTCGACCCGTACCCGTTCTACGTGCGGTCGGCGAAGGGCGTGACGCTCTGGGACGCCGACGGGAACCCCTATCTCGACTTCAACATGGCGTTCGGCTGCCTGCAGAGCGGCCACGCGCACCCGGCGCTCGTGTCGGCGCTCGCGGCGCAGCTCGAGGCCGGATCGGTGTACGGCTACGAGTCCGTCGACGCGCCGGGGGTGGCGGACCGGCTCTGCCGGAGGTTCGGTCTCCCGAAGGTCCGGCTCAGCACCACGGGGCTCGAGGCGACCCATCACGCGCTTAGGTTCGCGCGGGCGTTCACCGGACGGTCGCGCGTCGTGAAGTTCGAGGGGTGCTACCACGGCTCGCACGATCCGCTCCTGGTCGGGGTGAAGCCGAACGCCGAGGCCGCGGGGGATCCGAAGCATCCCCGGTCCGTGGCGGCGGGCCCGGGGATCCCGGACGCGGTCTCCCAGGGAACCCTCGTCGCCCCGTTCAACGACCTCGACGCGACCCGGGCGATCGTCCGGAACCACCGTTCCGACGTCGCCGCGATCATCCTCGAACCGATCCCGATGAACATGGGGTTCATCCTGCCGGAGGACGGCTTCCTCGAGGGCCTCCGGTCGCTCTGCGACGAGGTGGGCGCCCTCCTCATCTTCGATGAGATCAAGACCGGCGCGAAGTACCCCCGCGGGGCCGCCGGCCGCTTCGGCGTCACGCCCGACCTCCTCACGCTCGGGAAGTCCGTGGCGTGCGGCGTGCCGCTCTCGGCGGTCCTCGGGCGGGAGGAGATCTTCGCCCGGGTCGGACCTCGCAAGGTCGCCCACGCCGGCACGTACAACGCGAATCCCCTCTCGCTGACCGCGTGCCGGGTCTCGCTCGACGCGATCCTTACGGACGAGGCGCTCCGCCGCTCGGCCGAGCTCAACGCGCGGCTGGCGCGGGGGTATGACCGGGTCCTCGGGGAGGCGGGGGTGACGGCGCACGTCGCCGCCGACGGCGTCTCGGGGACCGTCTTCTTCGCGGACCATCCGGTGCGGGACTGGCGGAGCTTCCTCACGGTCGACGGCGACCGATCGCTCCTCTACCTGTTCCTCGGCCTCAACCGGGGGTTGATCCCGTCGGGGACGGGCCCCGACGAGCAGTGGACGATCTCGGTCCAGCACACCCCTAAGGACATCGACCGTCATCTCGAGATCCTCGGGACGTTCGCGGGCGAGCTCGCGGGGGCGCCGCGTGCCGGCGAGATCGAAGAGGCGGTCTAGCCCGAGCGGTCGGCCCCGGGAGCTCGATCGGGCTCCCCGGCCGGGCGGCCACGGAGCCCGGTTCGACGCGCACCTGCATCTCTCCCGGTACTGGCCCGACCTCGCGCGGACGGGCTATTCCCGGGGAATCGACTTCTCCGTCAAGGGACTCCTTCGCGAGCTCGACGCCGAGGGGATCGGGGCCGGGCTGGTCCTGCAGCTCCCCGAGGCGCCGACCGTCGCGGCGACGCTCGAGGAGGGGGAACAGCTCCGGCGGGAGAGCCGCGGGCGGCTTCTCCGGACGTCGACGGTGGACCCGACGCGGGGGCGCGAGGCGGTCGCGGCGGCGATCGCCGCGTGGTCGGCCGAGACCGACCTCGCGGCGCTCAAGCTGTATCCCGGGTACCGGTCGTTCTACCCCCACGATCGCCGGCTCGAGCCCGTGTACGATTTTGCGGCCCGTCGCGGACTTCCAGTGTTGTTCCACCAGGGCGACACCCTCGATCGCGGCGGGCTCGTGAAGTTCGCCCGGCCGATCGAGGTCGACGAGGTCGCCGTTCGGTTCCGGGACGTGCGGTTCGTCCTGTGCCACCTCGGGAACCCGTGGATCGAGGAGGCGGCGGAGATCGTGTACAAGAACGAGAACGTCTACGCGGACACCTCGGGCCTCCTGGGCCATCCGACCCTCCCGTTGTTCGACGGGATGGTCCGCCGGATCGTCCATCGGCTCGGCCATGCCCTCGAGTCGATTGGCGGAGTCGACCGGATCCTCTACGGCTCGGATTGGCCCTTGGAATCGATCCGGACCGCCGTCGGGATCGTCGAGCAGCTTCCCCTTGGACCGGAGGACCGGGAGCGGATCCTCGGCGGCAACGCGCGCCGCCTCTTCCACCGGTTCCTGCCCGAGGTTCCGCGGGCACGCGAAAAGCCGACGCCCCAAGTTCGTACCGCCGGGAGTTAACCCGGCGGAGAAGCCCGTACCGATGGCCCGCACCCGCGGCCCGACCGGGGCCGGATCGATCCCGCCGGCGTCCCCGGGCAATCCCCGCCCGATCCCGCGCGGGCGGGGCCGGGGCGGCCACATCCGCACCGACCCGGCGAGGCGCTGATCCGATGGACCCCGCGCCGCTCCCGTCGCTCGCCACGGTGGCGTTCCCGTACGTCGAGCTCGCGGCTCTCATGGTCGCCGCGAACGTCTACATCCTCGTCCTCCTGTTCCCGCGGCCCCGGCCGTCGCCGACGCTCGCGACAATCGTCCTCGTGGTGGGGCTCCTCGTCGCCGCCCTCGGGCTGTGGGGCGCCGCGATCTACGCGGTGCTGAGCCCGAGCGATGCGGCGACGATCGCGGTCTTCCTGGCGGCGAACAGCATGATGTCGGTCGCCGGGGCGTGGCTCATCGCGCTGTTCTACCGGGCCGAGGAGCACCGGGTCGCGCCGCGGTCGTGGACCTGGCCCGGACTGCTCGCGCTCCTGTTCCTCGGCAACGAGCTCCTGATGGGGGTCGCCTTCGTGCTCGCGATCGACGGATCGAGCGGCTACGTCGCCGCCGGGACCGCGGGCCTCGCGGCGCTCGTCAGCGACGCCGTCGACTCGGTCTGGTTCTTCTGGGCGATGCTCGCCAACATGGTGGCGCTCGTGCTCGTCCTCCCGCTCCCTCGGCCCGAACGGGCCCTCCTGTTCGGGCTCGCCTCGACCTCCGCCGTCGGACCGTTCGTCGTGCTCGACCCGGTCCCGGCGGGGATCGCGATGGCCGCGATCATGGGGGTCGTCGTCGTTCTCGCGGTCCAGGAGCTTCGGGGCGCGCGTGAGCTGCGCCCGGGGTACGTCTGGAGCGTGATGGGCGTGTTTGCGGCGTTCGGTGCGATGGGCGGCGGCGAGGTGCTCTTCCTCCTCTTCCCGGGTCCGCTACTGGGGGCGCTCCCGTTCGCACTCGGGACGCTCCTCGTGATGGGCGGGGAGTTCGCGATCCTTTCCCGCTGGGCGTTCTCGCAAGGCGGTCCGACGGACCGGCCGGTTCCACCGATAGGGCGGCCGCTCGAGGATCGCCCCGATCCCGCCGGTCGCGAGCCGACGGACCTCGCGGCCGCCTAGGGCTGCACCGCGCCCGCACGTGGGATGGAGGAGGGCTCGGCGCCCCGCCGGATTCGACCGTGGGTCTGGCGAGGGGAGGACGCCTCGGTCGGGGAGGGCCAGCGCAGGCCAACCTCGGAGGAACCAGGCACACCTCCGGGTGGTGGGGGAGGGGGTGGGCACGAAACCGGTCGTCTCGGGGGACCAAAGAGAGATGCGGCATGGGATCGTTCGGTCGGCCGCCGATGACTCCACGACGAGCCCGGGCTCGCCGTCAGACACTCCGGTTTCGCAAGCTGATCCACGCGCCGCTTCGTTTCGTCTACCGGTGGTGCACGGACTTTCGGGAGGACGATGACGCGATCACGAACTCCATCTACCATTACTCCGCGCGGATCGTTCTCCGAGAACGGTCGCGCCTGGTCCGGATCATCATCGTCCCCGGCCCGGACCGGAACCGGAACACGGACGTCGAGATCATCACCCTGGTGCCGCCGGATCGATGGCGACTGCGCAAGCTCAGCGTCTCGGATGACGAGACGGGCTCGTACCGGCTGACTCGAAAGGGATCGACCTTGACCCGGCTCGACATGCGGTTCCATCGGACGTGGAAGACGGGGAGGGCCCCGGCCACCGCGAGGTACCGCGCGCTGTTCGAACGGGTTTGGGATCGCTACGTGTCGGCCATCGAAAAGGAGTATCGGGACCAGCGGGCCAGCTGAACCGTCGAGCGGTGGACGCGGGGCGCGCGCGAGCCCGAGGATTTTGCGCCCCCTCGATTGACGAGCCGAGGAAGGGGGTGAGGCCCACCTTGCTGGCCGGTCCCTCGGTCAAGTCAACCGGGTACATCGGACGTGCGGGAAGAACATCGATCGCGAACGGCCGGTGCGGCGATCGTCGGGGCCGCGCCGGAACGGTTCACGGACCCGGGTAGAGAGGGACGCCGGCACCGTCGCGGGAATCGTCGGGGATGCGGACCGACGAGACCCGGCGGCGACCCGGTAGAGGTTCCCGGCTCGAGGCAGCTCCCGGCGGGCCGATTGGGAGGGTGGGAACCTCCGGCGTGGGCTCCCCGCGCGTCCGACAATCTTGACACCTACTCGGCAAGGGGGCTGCTGAACCAAGCCCGCGTCGGAGCCTCCACATTGGATTGCCAGAAGAGCGCGTTCATCTCCCCCCGGTGTTGAAGTTCCTCCTCCACGAGATGCCAGACGATCGTGCGCAGATTGACCCTCATCTCGAACGGGTCACCGTTTCCCTCCACCCCGCGGACCACGTACTTCTCGGTCAGGCGGTCCGCGCTGAGGGAGGCCGCCAGATCCTTGTCGATGCGCGCCACGCGCTCGGCGGCGCGTTCGATCTCGTCGCGGGAGAGAGGCCCCTCCACTCCCGGGTTCGACTGCTGTAGGGACTGGGGAACGCTTTCGAGCCACCAGACGTTGTCATCGAGGATGTGTAGGAAGATATCCTCGAGGGAGGGGAAGGACGCCCCTCGGTCCTTCCTCCGGTCGGAATCGCTCAGACCGAGGAGCGTGTCGACATACCCTTCTCGGGTATCCGCGAGCCACTCGAGCCAGGCGCGAGCGAGCGCGACCTCGTCGACCGCGCGCGCCGGAGCCTCGCCCGGCATCTCGGCCTACTCCTTCGGGAAGTGGGAGATCTCCCACAGGTTGCCTTCCGGGTCCTCGAAGAACGCGAAACGCTGACCATTCGGCCGGGTGGTCGGCGACTGGACGAATCGCACCCCCTTCGCGCGAAGCTCCTCGTACGCTCGATCGGCGTCTTCGAGGAAGACCGCCAAGTAGTTTCGCTGCGTTAGGCTCTCGCCGGGACGAACTCGATCCGACGGGATCTCCTTCGCCAGGCCCTGAGCGGAGACGAGAGCCAGCCCCGGGCCTTTCCGATCGAACGTGAGATAGGCGAAGTCGTCCGACATCTCCTGGAGCTTCAATCCAAGCTTGTCCCGATAGAACTCGGCGCATCCCCTTACGTCCCGAACCGTCAGCGCATAGGCGTTCACGTGGTCGATCATCTTCTTACCGCCGCCTCAGCCGCATCGTCTGCACCGAATCGACTCCCCTCGGTTGAAACCCGCCTAGCGGACCGCCGCGTAATGCAGCAGGATCTCCCCGTCCTCCCCGTGCTTGACCTCGAGAAGCTTGAGAGTGTTCTGCTCGGTCATCGAGCCCCAGTAACGGGGTCCCTTCCCGTAGACCACCGGCATCACGAAGAACCAGTAGTCGTCGGCGAGTTGGCGACGCAGGACTTCCTGGATAAGTCGGGGGCCGCCCTCGATCATGATGTTCCCGCCGTCTTCTCGCCGGAGTGCCGCGACGATCTCCGAGAGCTCTCCCTTGAGAATGCGGGAGTTCGCCCACCCCGGCGACCTGAGCGTGCGCGAAAGACACACCTTGTCGACGGTGTCCAGGTATCGAGAGTAGTCGTGCATGAACTTCGGATCCCCGGGTTTCCGGGCTCCCGAGGACCACACTCGACGGTGGCCGACGAACGACCGCCGCCCCATGACCACGGTGGTGACGTCGCGATAGCGGGCGATCCACATGTGACGGAAGAGGGCGTTCGCCCTCCGGGTCCGCCCGTCCGAGCCCGGATACTTCGGGAAGGCGCCGCGTCCATCCAGGGTCATGTACGCATTCGCCGTAATCCTCCGCATGGCCGTGAGTTCCCCTCCGTGGCGACTCGCGATCCCGGTGGAGCGCCCCGGCGCCACGAACACATGCGTAAAAGGACATATATCCGTTTCGGCATGTTATCCCCGTGAACGACGTCTTCCACGTCCTCGCCGAGCCCTCGCGGCGCCGACTCCTCGACGCCCTCCGTCACGGGGAACGGTCCGTGAACGAACTGGCCGAGCGCGCCCACATGTCCCAGCCGTCGGTTTCGAAGCAGCTCCGCCTGCTGTTGGACTCGGGGATGGTCCGGCTCCGTAGGGTAGGGCGGCAGCATATGTACTCGGTCCAAGGCGGTCCGCTTCGGGAGGCCT
>Ga0335077_10013079_pt1 | contig 10383 bp, 10 predicted proteins | sample Lox_Sample_31_FD_207151 | JGI IMG/M metagenome (GOLD analysis project Ga0335077, IMG submission 207151) | Soil microbial communities from Loxahatchee National Wildlife Refuge, Florida, United States - Lox_Sample_3.1 | ecosystem: Environmental > Terrestrial > Soil > Wetlands | place: USA...
CCATCACCCAATAGGCGGGCAACAACACGTAGGGCCAGAGATGTCCAGGCCCGAGCACGTACCAGGGGCGCAGAATCGTGGCATTCAGCCCGCTGGCCCGAATGGCCTCCTCCACTTCCATTCGCGGCTGAATGTACACCTGCATGATGGGCGCGGGGTGGGCGACGCTGACGTATACGAAGTGCCGGATTCCAGCCTGCGTCGCGGCTGCCACGCCTGCAAGTCCGGATTTCAGGTCGACATCACGAAACTGCCGGGCCTTTCTGGGGTCCGGCTTGGGGTAGCCCACGAGTTGAACCAACGTGTCGGCGGGCGGGACCTGTCCGGCGTATGAAGCGGCTTCGAGCGCGTCTCCGAACACCAGAGGGCATCCGGGCGCAAGCTTTCCTTCCGATCCCGGCCGCACGAGCGCCCGCACCTGGTGGCCGCGGTCCAGCAAGGCCGGGATCAAGTGCCTGCCCATATAGCCGGTGCTTCCGGTGATAAAGACATTCTTCATTCGCGTGACCCACCTGCCGGTGCTCGCAGCGTATTACGGAACGCTTATGGCGCCGTTATTGTAGTGGACTCCCGCTTGCGCGGGAATGGCCCTAACGGACCAATCCGGAATCTGATCGATGAGCCGGCTATTGACGGGAATTCCGGGAAATTTGCAATTGGCCATTCGACCCCGGCAGGCCGGAGGCTCCACGCTTGACACGGAGAGGCGGTCCCGGCACAGTATATAGCTTAGCAGTAACGGACGACTTGGGCTTTAGCCCTCAGAACCGTTCGGGGAAGTCATGACGTTCAAAGCCGGAATGTGTCAGATTATAAAAGAGTTTGGCCAGACATCCTCCCGGTCAATACGCCCCGGACCGAGCCGCCGGCCTGTACGGGTAGCCGGGCGGTCCCGGCCGCGACGTCCAAACGATTTGAGGCCTCAGAGCCGGTGACCGCTGTCACATTGTCGTTGTTGCCGAGTGCTATGATAAGTGTTCTGGTAAGCGATCTGGCTGGGATCTGTCGCCCACGAGTATCCTGATGGCAACTTCCCTGGGAAAGGCCTCACCTCCCTCTGACGACAAACGCTGGAAGATCGTGGCCGGGACCATGCGCCGGCACGGCTACAGCCGGAACGCGTTAATCGAAACCCTGCACACGGTTCAGAAATCCTTCGGTTACCTGGATCGCGAGTCACTCCGGTTCGTGGCACACTCTCTCCGCGTTCCGCTGAGCAAAGCGTTCGGCGTTGCCACCTTCTACCATTTTTTCACCCTTAAGCCCCCGGGGGAGCACGCCTGCATTGTATGTCTCGGGACGGCCTGTTACATCAAAGGCGCTCCGCAACTGCTCACCGAGGTAGAAAAATCCTTCGGAATAAAGCCTGGCGAGACCACGCCGGACGGCCGGGTCTCGGTGCTCACGGCTCGCTGCGTAGGTTCGTGCAGCTTCGCGCCGGTCGCCCTCTTTGATGGCGACGTGGCTGGAAAACTGGGCGCCCCGGAAATGGCGGCGCGGCTCCGTCGATGGGACAGGCCATGACCCCCGACCAACTCAGTCAGATCGAAGCGGACGAGACGGCCTCCCGCCAGAGAATTCGGCACCGGCTAAACGTCTGCCTGGCGGCGGGGTGTCTGTCTTTGAACAGCGACGCCATCAAGAAGTCTCTTGAGGCCATCGTTGCTGAGCGCCCATTGACAGAATCGTGCCAGGTGAAGGCGGTGGGTTGCATGGGACTCTGTTCGCGCGGTCCACTCGTCTCGGTCGAGCCCTCGGGTACCCTGTACCAAGGCGTCAAGTCCGCCGACAGCCCGGAGATCATCGAGCATCTCTCCGCCGGGCCCGTGGAGCGTTTGGAAATCTCTCGTCAGGTGCCGTTCTTCCAGCGCCAGGTGAATGTGGTGCTGGAGAATTCGGGCCGCATCGATCCGGAGCGCATCGAGGAGTATGTGGCCGCGGAAGGCTACCAGGCTCTGGTTCAGGCGTTGACGGAAATGACCCCGGCGGAAGTCATCGACCAAGTCTCGCGCAGCGGCTTGCGGGGCCGCGGCGGCGCGGGATACCCCACCGGTCTGAAATGGGGCACGGTCGCCAAGGCGGCCGGAGCCCCGAAGTACGTGATTTGCAACGCCGATGAGGGCGACCCGGGCGCCTTCATGGATCGCAGCGTGCTCGAGAGTGATCCCCAGCGGGTGCTGGAGGGCATGATCATCGCTGGCTATGCCGTGGGCGCCAGCCGGGGTTACATCTACGTGCGCGCCGAATACCCCTTGGCGATCACGCGGCTCAGCACGGCGATTCGCCAGGCCAAGCATCTCGGGCTGCTCGGGACCCAAATCTGCAACACCGAGTTCGATTTCGATATTGACCTGCGGCTGGGAGCCGGCGCCTTCGTGTGCGGGGAAGAAACCGCGCTGATAGCGTCGATCGAAGGCAGGCGCGGCGCCCCGCGCCCGCGGCCGCCCTATCCCGCTCAGTCAGGCTTGTTCTCCTCTCCGACGCTCATCAATAACGTTGAGACCCTTGCCAACGTGCCCACCATCATCCGCAAAGGCGGCGACTGGTACGCCGGACTGGGAACCGCCAAGAGCAAGGGTACCAAGGTGTTTGCCTTGACGGGCAAGATCAATTGCACCGGCCTGATCGAAGTTCCCATGGGCATGACTCTGCGCGAGATCATTTTCGACGTCGGCGGTGGGGTGCCGGAGGGGCACAAATTCAAAGCCGTGCAGACGGGCGGTCCCTCCGGCGGTTGCATTCCGGAGCAACTCTTGGATATGCCCGTCGACTACGATTCGCTCGCTCAGGCCGGCTCCATCATGGGCTCCGGTGGAATGATCGTGATGGACGACTCTTCGTGCATGGTCGACGTTGCCAAGTACTTCATGGAATTTTGCATGAGCGAGTCCTGCGGAAAGTGCATTCCTTGCCGGGCGGGCACGGCGCAGATGTACGATCTGCTGGCGAACATCTCGGAGGGCAAGGCCAGCCTCGGCGATCTGAACATGCTCGAGGACCTGTGTGACATGGTGAAGCACACCAGCCTGTGTGGACTAGGGCAGAGCGCCCCGAACCCGGTGGTCAGCACGCTTTGTCATTTCCGGGACGAATACCTGAGCCACATTGAAGATCAACGATGTCCTGCCGGTGTTTGCCCGTGTTCGCCGCCCGAGGTCCTTTCATGAGCCCGGTGACAGCGGCCGAAGTCAAGACGCTGAGAATCGACGGAACTGACGTCAGCGCGCGCGGCGATCAGACCCTCCTTGAGGCGGCCCGCGAGGGCGGGCTCCATATTCCCACCCTTTGCCACCTGGACGGTCTCAGCGATGTCGGGGCGTGCCGCCTCTGTCTGGTGGAAGTAAAAGGAAGCGCCAAGCTCCTTCCCGCCTGCGTGACACGTGTTGAGGAAGGGATGGAGGTCAGCACCCGGTCCGACAGGCTGCTCAAGTACCGGCGCATGATCCTGGAACTTCTCTTCGCGGAACGGAATCACGTCTGCTCGGTCTGCGTCGCCAACGGGCACTGTGATCTGCAAGGCCTGGCCGAGGCCCACGGCCTGACCCACGTGCACTTTCCCTATCGTTACCCCAAGCTCTCGGTGGACGCCTCGCATGACCGGTTTGTGGTTGATCACAACCGCTGCATTCTTTGTACCCGCTGTGTGCGGGTGTGTGATGAAATCGAAGGGGCGCACACCTGGGATGTGATGGGGCGTGGCATCGAGTCCATTGTCATTACTGATTTGCATCAGCCTTGGGGCGAGTCCGACACCTGCACGAGTTGTGGCAAATGCGTTCAGGTCTGCCCGACCGGCGCTCTCTTTGAGAAGGGGCGGGCACGCTTCACGCAAAAGAAGCGGGACTTTCTGCCCTATTTGACCGCCATGCGCGAAGGGAACAGCGGCTGATCGTGAGGAAAGCGCCTCACTGCAGGCGTGAAGACACCGAGAAAGGGCAGCTCTCCGGGGGAATCATGCCGGAAGAACCTCTCAAAGGCCAGGACCAGGTCGTTTTCGATCCCGAGTCCCTCCAGGCCGTGTTCAACGCGCTCGTGAGCCGCGGTTACAAGATCGTGGGACCGGCTCTGCGGGATGGCGCCATCGTCTACGACGAACTAGCCTCCGCTCGCGACCTGCCTGTGGGGTGGACGGACAGGCAGGACGGGGGCGCCTACCGCCTCGAGAAAAGGGAAGATCAGGCACTCTTCGGTTACAACGTGGGACCGCACTCCTGGAAGAAGTTCCTTCACCTGCCCGCCGTGCGTTTGTGGCAGGCCGACCGCTCCAACGGCGAACTTCAGATCAAACCAGAGGTGAATGATCCTCCCAAGCTTGCTTTCTTCGGCGTCCGGGCTTGCGAGCTGAAAGCCATCGCCATCCAGGACCAGGTTCTTCTCGGCGGGCAATACGCCGATCCGCTCTATCGATCGAGACGTGAGAAGACTTTCATCGTGGCGGTCAACTGCGGGCAGGCGGGCGGAACGTGTTTCTGTGTCTCCATGAAGACCGGGCCTAAGGCGACGTCTGGATTTGATCTGGCGCTGACCGAGGTCGTAGGTGAGGGCCGGCATTTCTTCGTCGCTGAGGCGGGGAGCGAGTCCGGACTTGAGGTTCTCGACGAGCTTCCGCATCGGATGGCGTCGGAAGGCGATCAGGCCGCCGCGGAGGCGGCGGTGGCGCGCGCGGCCGGCCAGATGGGCCGTCAACTCGACACCACGGAGATCAAAGCTCTCCTCTATCGTAACTACGAGCATCCACGCTGGGACCACGTGGCCGCGCGCTGCCTCACCTGCGCCAACTGCACCATGGTGTGTCCTACCTGCTTTTGCACCAACGTGGAAGACGTCACCGACCTCGAGGGCGGGCACGCCGAACGCTGGCGCAAGTGGGATTCCTGCTTCACTACGGATTTCTCTTATATTCATGGCGGCAGCGTCCGGTCCACGTCACGGTCGCGCTACCGCCAGTGGATGACGCACAAGCTCGCCACCTGGATCGACCAGTTTGGAAGCTCAGGCTGCGTCGGCTGCGGCCGCTGCATCACCTGGTGTCCGGTGGGAATTGACATTACGGAGGAGGTCCGCGCCATTCGCGAGACCGAGGTGACCTCGGCGCCGGACAAGGGGAGTAACGATGGAGAATCTTGAGCGGATTATTGCCGAGCACCCGTTCTTCAGCGGAATGGCTACCGAGCACCTGCGACTGCTGGCAGGCTGCGCCTCGAACACCCGCTTCGATGCCGGCCATTTCATTCTGCGCGAGGGTGAGGAAGCAAACGAGTTTTACCTCATCAGGCACGGCAAGGTGGCGCTGGAAGTCTACACGCCGGACCGCGGGGCGGTGACGATCCAGACGCTGGGCCCCGGCGAAATACTTGGCTGGTCGTGGCTGGTGCCGCCTTATCGCTGGAAGTTTGACGCCCGCGCCGTCGAACTCACCCGTGCCCTGGCTTTGGATGGCAAGTGCCTACGCGAGAAGTCCGAGAGCGACTGTCAGCTCGGCTATGAGCTGCTGAAACGATTTTCGCAAGTCATGGTGGACCACCTCCAGGCCGCGAGGCTCCAACTCCTCAATGTCTACGAAGCCCATTGACGTCTTGACGCTCGCCGGAGAAGCGCTGGATCCGATGTTTCCCCGGCCGTACCGCGTTCAAAGGGTCCGGCAGGAAACGCCAGACACCTTCACCCTGGAACTCGAGCCGGAAGGCGGACAGTCCGGCCTGACCTTTGTTCCCGGCCAGTTCAACATGATTTACGCTTTCGGTGTGGGTGAGGTACCCATCTCGATCAGTGGCGATCCGGCAAAAGCCGCCACCCTGGTGCACACCACCCGCGAGGTGGGCACGGTCACGCGCGCCATGCGCCAGTTGAAGCTTTCGGATTCGGTGGGCGTGCGCGGACCTTTTGGCGCGGGGTGGCCGATGTCGGAAGCTCGCGGCGCCGACGTGGTGATCGTGGCGGGCGGCATTGGCCTGGCCCCCCTGCGACCGGCGCTCTACCAGTTGCTGGCGGCGCGCAAGTACTACGGGAAGGTGGTGCTCCTTTACGGCACGCGCACCCCGGCGGACATCCTCTTCCGCCGCGAGCTTCAGCACTGGCACTCCCGCTTCGACCTCGAAGTTCACGTCACCGTAGACCGGGCCATGGGTAACTGGCGGGGCAACGTGGGCGTGGTGACCACCCTCATCCCCCGCGCCCCCTTTGATCCCCACAGCACCGTGGCCCTGGTATGCGGCCCCGAGGTCATGATGCGATTCACTGTGCAGGAGCTCGAGAGGCGCGGTGTGGCCCTCGAGAACATTTATCTTTCCATGGAGCGCAACATGAAGTGCGCCGTCGGCTTTTGCGGGCACTGCCAGTTTGGCCCCACCTTCATTTGCAAGGACGGGCCCGTTTTCCGGTATGACCGCCTGCAGCCGCTTCTGGCAGTCCGGGAGATATGACAATGAACCCGCGCTCAAGGCCCAAGCTCGCTGTATGGAAGTTCGCCTCCTGCGACGGATGCCAGTTAAGCCTGCTGGACTGCGAGGATGAACTGCTGAGTGTCGCCGGCCAAGTGGAAATTGCGAACTTCGCCGAGGCTTCGCGAGCCGTGGTCAAGGGCCCGTATGATTTGTCTCTGGTCGAGGGTTCGATCACGACACCGCACGACGCCGAGAGGATTCATCAAGTGCGGCGGGTATCGAAATTCTTGGTCACCATCGGAGCCTGCGCCACGGCGGGCGGCATCCAGGCCTTGCGGAACTTCAAGGATGTGCGCGATTTTACGTCCTTGGTGTACGCCACGCCGCAATACATTCAGACGCTTAACAAATCTACCCCAATTGTCGATCACGTCCGGGTGGACTACGAGCTGCACGGTTGCCCCATCAACAAGCTTCAGCTCCTTGAAGTGTTGAGCGCCTTCCTTCATGGGCGCAAGCCGAACATTCCGGCTCACAGTGTTTGCACGGAATGCAAGCGTCGCGGCACGGTCTGCGTGATGGTGGCCAAGGGCACGCCCTGCCTGGGGCCCGTGACCCACGCCGGTTGCGGAGCGCTCTGCCCATCGTACGATCGGGGCTGCTACGGCTGCTTCGGCCCCATGGAGTCGCCCAATACGGCCTCGCTGGCCAGGGGCTGGGTCCAATTGGGAGTCAAGGAGCCCGACCTAGTGCGCGCGTTTCGCAGCTTCAACAGTTACGCCGAGGCCTTCCGCCGGGAGAGCGAAGCTCATGAAGGCAAGAACACTCAAGGTTGATTACCTGGCCCGCGTCGAAGGCGAAGGCGGCCTTTACGTGAAGCTCAAGGACGGCACGGTGGTGGACGTTGAGCTCAGAATTTTCGAGCCGCCCCGATTCTTTGAGGCCTTCCTGCGCGGCCGGAGATTCGAGGAGGCGCCGGACATTACCGCTCGCATCTGCGGCATCTGCCCCGTCGCGTACCAGATGAGCGCCGTTCACGCTATGGAGGACGCTTTTGGCGTCAAGGTCGACGGCCAGCTTCGCGCCTTGCGCCGGCTCCTTTACTGCGGCGAATGGATCGAAAGTCACGCCTTGCACGTGTACATGCTGCATGCGCCTGATTTCCTGGGTTATGCCGACGCCATCCAGATGGCTCGCGACCACTCCGACGTCGTCCAGCGCGGGTTGCGCCTGAAGAAGACTGGCAACGAGCTGCTCAGGGTGGTGGGCGGGCGCGAAGTTCACCCTATTAACGTGAGGGTGGGTGGCTTCTACAAAGTCCCCCGCCGGAGCGACTTGGCGCCGCTGGCCGAGGAGTTGAAGTGGGCGCGGGATGCGGCACACGAAACGGTACGCTTTACGGCCCGGCTTCCCTTTCCGGACTTCGAGCAGGATTACCTCTTTGTGGCCCTCCGCCACCCGGATGAATATCCCTTGAACGAAGGCCGACTGGTGTCGAACCAGTCGCTGGATATCCCCATCAGTCAGTACGATGAGCAATTCACTGAAGAGCACGTCCAGCACTCGAACGCTCTGCATTCGACGCTCAAGAACCGCGGCCCTTATTTTGTGGGTCCGCTGGCGCGCTACAACCTGAACTTCGACCGGCTTTCGCCACTCGCCCAGGAGGCGGCTCGCGAGGCGGGGCTGGGGCCCGACTGCCGGAATCCCTTTCGAAGCATCGTGGTGAGGAGCGTTGAGATACTTTACGCTTGCGACGAGGCCCTGCGGATCATTGATCAGTACGAGCCTCCGGCTGCGCCGGCCGTAATCGCCACCGCGCACGCTGCCACTGGGTACGGCTGCACCGAAGCACCGCGCGGCATTCTCTATCATCGCTACCGGATCAGCGATGACGGCTTGATTGTCGATGCCAGGATCATCCCTCCGACATCACAGAATCAAAAGACCATCGAGCAGGACGTGACCCGGCTCGTCGTTCAGTACTTAGCCTTGCCTCAGGAAGAACTACAGTGGAAATGCGAGCAGGCCATTCGGAACTACGATCCTTGTATCTCGTGTGCGACCCACTTTCTAAAGCTCGACTTGGATGACCGGGCGTGCGAGCATTAGCAGCGGAAGGCTCCTGGTTGGGTGCAGGGAGGTGCTTCCGGTTAGGACGGTTGTGATGGGAAGCCAGGCGGTGCTGATCGTCGGTATCGGTACTCGATATGCCGGCGACGACGCGGCCGGACTCGTTGTAGCCGAACGGTTGGGAGCCGGGCGCTGGGGCGCCATGCCGGTAATCACTCACGAGGGTGAAGGCCTTTCTCTACTCGACCGATTGACGGGATTTCAGACGGCCATTTTGATTGATGCGATGAATTCCGGCGTCGAGCCCGGTGCCGTGCAGCGCTTCGACGCAGGGGCAAAGCCCCTGCCGGCACTGATGTTCCGGCACTCGACACACGCTTTCGGCGTGGCCGACGCCATCGAGCTCGGCCGGGCACTCAAGCAACCTCCACGGCGAATCATCGTCTATGGAATCGAAGGTAAGAGTTTTGAAGCTGGCGATCGGCTCTCACCGGAGGTTGAGGCCTCGTTGCCCGGGGTCGTCGAGCGCGTGCTGGAGGAGACTGAGTATGGGAACGGAACGGAACCATGAGTAAGGTTCGGCTGGCAACCGTGTGGCTGGATGGCTGCTCGGGATGCCACATGTCGTTTCTCGACATGGACGAGCGCCTGCTCGATCTGGCGGACAGAATTGATCTGGTCTACAGCCCGATCGTCGATCACAAGGAGTTCCCGCCGGACGTCGACGTGGCTCTGGTGGAAGGATCGGTCAGCAGCGAGGAAGATCTGGCCAAGATCCGGAAGATTCGGGCGAGCTCCAAGGTGCTGGTGTCGCTTGGCGACTGCGCGGTGACCGGTAACGTGCCGGCTATGCGAAACGCCTTCGGCCCTCAGGCAGTTCTGCAGCGCGTTTATGTCGAGAACGTCTCCGCCAAATCGCCGGTCCCGGACCAGGTGGTTCCCAAGCTGCTGAATCGCGTCCGTCCCGTTCACGAGGTGGTGCCGGTAGACGTCTTCGTCCCCGGCTGCCCGCCGTCGGCCGACACGATCTTTGATACTTTGACAGCGCTGCTGGAAGGAGACCTTCCCAGCCTCGCGGGCCGAACTCGTTTCGGCGCGTAGTAGAGGAATCATCAATGGCCAGGCAGATTGTCATCGACCCCGTCACGCGATTGGAAGGGCACGCGAAGATTACGATCCATCTCAACGATGAGGGAGGCGTTGAGGGCGCGAACTTTCACGTGACCCAGCTTCGCGGGTTCGAGAAATTCTGCGAGGGGCGCCGCTTCTTCGAAATGCCATACCTGATGTCGAGGATCTGCGGCATCTGCCCAGTCAGCCACCTGATCGCTTCCGCCAAGGCCTGTGACGCTATCCTGGCCGTGCGGATTCCCAATACCGCCGCCCAGCTGCGGCGCGTGCTGAACCTGGCCCAGATCATCCAGTCTCACGCCTTGAGTTTCTTCTATCTCTCTTCTCCCGATCTCCTGCTGGGCATGGAATCGGACCCGGCCCAGCGCCACCTCTTCGGCGTGGCCGAGAGCAACCCTACGCTGGCCCATGACGGTGTGGGACTGCGGCAGTTCGGCCAGCAGATTATCGAGATGCTGGGTGGAAAGCGAATCCATCCGGCTTGGGTGACGGCGGGAGGGGTCAGCGATCCTCTCAGTTTGGAAAATCGTGATCGCATTCTGGCCAGGATTCCCGAGGCCCTGGGAAGAGTACAGAGGACGCTGGACTGGTTTAAGAAGGCGGTCGAAGACTTTCATGACGAGATGCGGACCTTCGCCAACTTTCCGTCGCTCTTCATGGGCTTGGTGGACCCTGAAGGCCAACTCGAGGCCTATCATGGCAAGCTGCGGATCGCGGATGAAGTGGGCAACGTACTCCAGGACCAGCTCGACCCACAACGATACGTGGAGTTCATTGGCGAGGTCTCGGAGCCGTG
>Ga0335077_10013080_pt1 | contig 10382 bp, 7 predicted proteins | sample Lox_Sample_31_FD_207151 | JGI IMG/M metagenome (GOLD analysis project Ga0335077, IMG submission 207151) | Soil microbial communities from Loxahatchee National Wildlife Refuge, Florida, United States - Lox_Sample_3.1 | ecosystem: Environmental > Terrestrial > Soil > Wetlands | place: USA: Florida...
ATTGTGCGATTTCATCAAAGTCGATTTTCAGTCCACGGGGGAGGATGAGCAGAAGCGGCTGGCAAAGAAATTCCGAAATTGGGGAATTCCGCTGATTGCGGAAAAAGTGGAAACCAGGGAGCAGTTCGAGACCGCCAAACGAATGGGGTATGAATATTTTCAGGGCTACTTTTTTTGCCGGCCGGAGATGGTGTCGCGGAAAAAAGTGCCGGCGAATTCCGCCCGCTACTACCGGCTGTTGCAGGCGACCTACCGATCGGACATAGATTTGGTGGAAATCGCGGATTTGATGAAGCCCGAAGCATCCTTGAGTTACCGCCTGCTGCGATACTTGAATTCGCCCGCGTTTCCTTTGCGATGCGACATCCACTCGATTCCGCATGCACTGGCTTTGCTTGGAGAGCGCGCAGCGAAGAAATGGATCTGGCTGGTCTGCGTGGCGGGGATTGGCGAAGGGAAGCCCACGGAGTTGCTGAAGATGCCGCTGTTGCGCGCGCGATTCTGCGAACTCTTGGGGCCCGCGGCGGGGATGGTGGTCGAGGCCAATGATCTTTTTCTGCTCGGGCTTCTTTCCATGATGGACGTGTTGCTCGAGAGACCAATGCTGGAAGTGCTGGAAGAGTTGCCCGTGGATGAGGAAATCAAACAGGCGCTGCGCGGCGAGCCAGGGCGTTTTCGAAGAATTTTGGAAGTAGCGCTTCATTATGAAGCGGGCCGATGGGAAAAGCTAAGCGAGGCGCCATCCATGCTGAAAATAAAAGAAAGCCTCGTGCCCGAACTGCACTTGAAAGCCGTGGAATGGGCCGACGAAGTCCTGTCCGATGCGCCCGTGCCGGCGCGCCACTGAGGCGAGCCGGGCGCTATTGACCCGCAGCAGTCCAGCAAGTATTATCCGCGCAATTTAAAAATGAGATTTAGTGGCTTTTGGCGAAGAACTTTTGTGTCTTTTTTTTGGCGGCACTTCGCAAGAAGAGCTTTCTTAGACAGCGCCCCGACTGCTCAGTGAAAAACGCCAGCCTGGCATTTTGAGCGGCGGAGGGAAGGGAAGCAGCGTGCAAATCTTTCGCGGATGGGTATTTCTCTTTCTTGTCGGTGCAATGGTGAACGGCAACATGCAGGCGCAGGACCGCTCGCAAATGCGTTCGATGGTGATTTCGCGGAATGGCATTGTCGCTGCGGAATCGCCACTCGCCGCGCAAGCGGGCGTTCGCATCCTCGAGCACGGAGGCAACGCCGTCGACGCGGCTATCGCCACCAACGCTATGATGGGCGTGGTTGAGCCCATGATGAATGGCATCGGCGGGGATTTATTCGCGATTGTGTACGACGCGAAAGGCAACAAATTGTACGGGCTGAATGCGAGCGGTTGGGCGCCAAAAGCGTTGAGCATCGAGTATTTACAAAAGCTTGGCATTCGCAGCATGCCGCAGCAGGGCGTGCACGCCATCACCATACCGGGTGCCGTGGACGGCTGGCAAAAGCTGGCGGACAAATTCGGCCGCAAGAAACTGGCAGAAGATTTGGCCGCAGGGATTCGCACGGCGCAGGACGGCTTCCCCGTGCCGGAATGGACGGCAGCCTATTGGGCAAGCCAAGTCGATCACTTGCGAACGGATGACACGGCGACAACCACCTATTTGCCCGGTGACCGCCCGCCGAAGGTAGGCGATGTCTTTCGCAATCCCGACCTGGCGTGGTCGCTTGAACAGATTGCCCAGCATGGTCGGGAGGCATTCTACAAGGGCGAAATCGCGGCAAGAATCCTCGAATCCATGAAGCGTCACGGCGGCACGATGGTGGCGGCAGACCTTGCGGACTTTTCCAGCGAATTTGTCGAGCCGATTTCGACCACCTACCGCGACTGGACCGTTTATGAATTGCCGCCCAATGTGCAGGGTCTCGCGGCACTAGAAATGTTGAACATCATGGAAACGTTTCCGCTGGGGCAAAAGGATTGGGGATTCGGATCGACCAAAGCGCTGCACGCGATGATTGAAGCAAAGAAGCTGGCCTATGCGGACTTCCTGAAGTACATTGGCGATCCACGAAAGCAAAAGCTGCCGGTAGCCACACTGCTCTCCAAAGATTGGGCCGCGAAGCGCGCGAAGCTAATCGATCCCGATCATGCGAATTGCGAAACGGCCGCCGGTGAACTGCCCATTGGGAACGACACCACGTACCTCAGCGTGGTGGACCGCGACGGCAATATGGTCTCGCTCATCCAGAGCAACTACGATTTATTTGGCTCCGGAATTGTCGCAGCGGGCACAGGTTTCGCGCTGCACAATCGCGGCGCGCTTTTCAATCTTGACCCAAGCTCCCCTAATGCGCTGGCCGGCCGCAAGCGGCCAATGCATACGATTATCCCGGCCTTCGCGCAGAAGGGCGACGTGCGCGTCGCCTTTGGAATTATGGGCGGCTGGAATCAGTCGCAGGCCCACGCACAATTCGTCGCCAATCTCGCGGATTTTAAGATGAACATTCAGGCCGCGCTCGAAGCGCCGCGCTTCACAAAGAGAACCTTCAACGGCTGCGATGTCGAGATGGAAAACCGCTTTGCTGGAAACGTGCGAAACGAGTTGACCGCGAAGGGGCACAAGATCGAGGTAAAAGGCGCGTTCACGGCCGACGTCGGCGGCGGCCAGGCCGTCATGCGCGATTTTTCGGCGGGCGTGAACTATGGCGCATCGGATCCGCGGAAAGACGGGCAAGCGGTTGCAGAATTACCATTTGAGTAACATCTTGCGCCATTGCAAGTAACCGATAATCCGCTCCGAACGGTGCAAAAGAGTTCCCACTAAGGGTGTCACAGCGGAACACTGCTGCCCTTTGGGGGCAGTTGCCCGTCGGGACAGTTTCTTAAGTAATTGTAGATAAAGGCCTTATGTCTATGTTGCTTGGCGGCGGAATTGCACCTGTACCATCGGCCAGGGCCCGCTGACCGCAGCCAAGCGACCTGGAAGGGGAGAACCTATGGGGTCTGTTCGGGTCGCTCGGCGCCTCGTACGATTTCTGCCGCTGTTCGCCGCCTGCTTTCTGCTGCCGCATTCCAGCTCGGCGCAAACCATCGACGTTTCGGGGCGTTATCAATGCACCAAGGTGAAGGTTCACGGCAAAGAGATTTCCTGCAACGCCGCGCCGCTGATTTTGAAGAATGACGGCCGCTTCGAATTGCGCGGATGGGAAGGCAGCTACATGGTTAAGGGTGACTGGGTGGAGCTGTCGGACTCCTTGCTCAAGACGCGCGCGAAGATCGAGCCCGGACACAAGATCGTTTTGCGCTATTACGGAAAAAATGGACTGGTGGAAGTAACCTACGAGCGGCGAGTCGTGGAGCTGGGGAAAACGGCTCTAGGTTGAACGGGATGGAAGTCAACGTCAATTTCATTTTCTTTCAAGATCTCAAGGACAGGTCAGAGGACGCTGGCGACGTGCTCCGGATCGTGATTGTCCGCGAAGGCAAGAATCCCGAAGCTGCTCTTGATGACAGTTCCTCAGATTTTTTCCCGCTCCAGTTAGAGTGACACTCCGATAGCCTGCAATTCGCCCAGCGCAAGCCCAAACACATCTCTTACTTAGTTTGCCGGCGGATGCCAGCCGCGCCCACGCAGCACTTTGCCGGAAGTCACGCCAGTCAATTTGCCATGTTCGTACTCGACCTGGCCATTGACGATCGTGAAGTCGATGCCCTCGGAAAGCTGGTCGGGCTTCGTGAACGTGGCGTGGTCGATGATGACTGCGGGGTCGAAAATGGTGATATCGGCGAAATAACCGGGCTTCAAAAGGCCGCGCCCATCGAGATGTTCGCGTTGTGCGGGCAGGGACGTAATCTTCCGAATCGCGGCTTCCAGCGGCATCAGGTGTTCGTCGCGCACGTAGTGGCCGAGAAAGCGCGGCATCGAGCCCATCGCCCGCGGATGCGTGTGCGGCTCGTACGTCGGGCCGTCGAGAGACATTTCATTGGCGTCAAGGCCGATGCTGGTCCAGGTCTGGCTCAGGCCGGTGCGGAGATCTTCTTCGCTAGCCATGAAATAAATCGCTCCGGTCTGCCCGCTGTCGGCAATCACAAAATCCATGAGCGTGTCTTCAGGCGACTTTTTCCAGGCTTTCGCGACGTCGTCGACCGTTTTTCCCTCAAATTGCTTCAACTCCGGCTTCTCCACCGAAGCGATGAGCACTCCCGCTGCACCGCCGCAATCGTAGAAGAGGTTTTCCCAATCTGGGTGATCGCTCGCCAGTTCTTTCTTGATCCGCGCGCGAACCGCGGGATCTTTCAAGCGCTCCAGCAGTTTTTGAATGCCGCCATCGGCCACCCACGGCGGGAGCGCGGAAGCTAGCGCAGTGGCGCCGGCAGGATACGGGTACATATCGGCCGCGATGTCCAGTCCGGAATCGCGGGCGTTCTGAATTGCCGCGACGACATTTTTCATGCTGCCCCAGCGCGGCTTGCCGCTGACCTTCAAGTGAAAAACTTCAACCGGGAGGTGCGCTTCGCGCCCGATGCGAATCGCTTCGGCGAGCGCGGCTATCTCCGAGGCGCCTTCGCTCCGCATGTGCGTTGCATACAGGCCGCCGTACTGTGAAGCGACTTGTGCTAGCGCGATGAGTTCATCGGTCTTTGCATAAATATTCGGCGGATAAATGAGCGCGCTGGAAACTCCGAGCGCACCGTCCTTCATCGCCTGCTCGACCAGTACTTTCATCTGCTCGAGTTCAGCGGGAGTGGGTGCGCGGTCGTCATCGCCAATCACGGCTTCGCGGACTTGCGCGGAGCCGACGTACGTGCCGATGTTGAGCGGCGTGCCTTGCATTTCCAGGCGGCGGAAATAGCCGTCAAGCGTGGTCCAGTCGACCGAGAGCTTGTAATGTTCAAGAAATGGCTTTTGCGGTTCGATGGTTTTCGCGTTTTGCGGGGCGATAGAGCCACCTTCGCCCGTGATTTCCGAGGTGATGCCTTGCGAGAGTTTGCTCAACGAGCGATTGTCGAGAAGCAGCGAAACTTCCGACTGGCCCAGCATGTCGATAAATCCCGGCGCAACGATGCGGCCCTTGGCATCGATTTCGCGCTTGGCGCGCGCGTCATGCAAATCACCGATGGTGGCGATACGCTCGCCGGAGACGGCAACGTCCGCGGCATACCACGGATTGCCCGCGCCATCGATGATGTGGCCATTGCGAATGATCAGATCGTACGCGGCACTTGCCGGTGCATTGAGATCCGCGTCGTAAGCCGCCGCAGCAATTTCGCCCAGGGCTTGACCTGCGATGGTCTGTGCCGCTTCTATGTTCGGAGGAAGCGTGACGTGATTCACGTAGGCGGCGAAGGCCAGCTTTTTGTTGTCCTTGGTGATGACATAGCCTACAAGGCCCTTGCCATTGAGCATCAATTTGCTATTCAGCCGGTCCTCCGAACCAAACGTCCCCGTTTTAGCGAAAACATGACCTGCGCCGGGCGAATTCACTTGAATTTTCGCCAGCGTGCCGTCTTTGCCGAGAATCGGAAGCGCTTTGAAAAACACGGGATAGTCCGGGCGAGTGGTCCAGTAGGTGAGGTAATGCACCATGAAGTCGGGGCTGAACAGGTCGGACCAATCGCCGCCCGCGCCGTCGCCTTGCCCGGCACCGGAAAGATCGAGGTTCGCGGACTGCAAAAAGTCATGCTCGACATGAAATCCCGCATCCAGCGGATTTTTCATGTCTTTCGCGACGAGCGTGCCGAGCAGATAGGGCCCCATTCCCGCATGCAAATTTTGGCTGACTTTTAGCGTGACTTTGATTTCCTCAGAGAGTGGAGGCGAAACGTGCTCGGCAACTTGATTGTCAGCGATATAAAAATGCGTGAAGGGAGAAAAATCGGTCGGAGCGGGCGCGACCGATTGCTTGAGTTGGATCCCAGCGGCCACGAGCGCCTCGCGAAAAACAGTTTCCGCAAATTTTGTCGGGGAAGGTACGGCAAGTGCCGCGGTCTGCGGCTCACTTCCCGCAGGCAAGCTTCCCGAGAGTGTGACGGTGACCGTGCCGTCGGCGTTGTTAGAAACATCAGGCGATTCCAGTGCGGTTTTTCCTCCCGCGGCTGATGTCGTTAAGTGATTCAGGAACTTGATGTACGCCGTTTGTGGCGAAGATTGCAGCGCTACCGGATCGCCAGCTTTTGCGCCGGGCTTGCCCGTCAAATCGATCACGTTGTCGTTGACCATGATCGCGGACATGACCACGCTCGTGCCGCCTTCCTTCGGGCCGTCGGGGAAGAGCGAAGCGTCAATCAGCACGCGGCCTTCGATCTTGTGGATACCTTTTGCAGCCACATCCTTAGCCAGCTGCTTGATCACCATCAGCGGATCGCCCGGCAGCGCAGGGCCATTGTAGGAATGATCTTCGTCCACGAATGCGAGGGTGCCGTCCGGCTGAATTCGATTTGAAAGATTTGGGTCACCACTCGCCACCAAAATCAGATCGCCTTTGAGCGTACCGTGCTTGTCGATTGCGCCCGCGCGGTAGACGCACGTATGAAAACGATAGTCCGCGCCAAGCTTGGCAAGCGCCGTGCCCTCGGTCAATGTTTTCGTTGTGGAAGCGGGCACAAATAATTTGTCGGCGTTCAGCGCGTAAATGACTTTTCCGGTGTCGAGCGAATAAAACTCGATTCCAAAGTTCGCGTGCGCAAATTCCGGTCGGCTGATGACTTTCTGGATGCGCTGCGCCAGAGAATTCTCCGATTGCGCGCGGGCCCGCGGGGCTTCGCTCAAAACGATGAGCAACGCGAGCGTCACACAACTCGCCATCGAAACACGCGGATTTGCTTTCAAAGGAGACCTCCCAGCGATGATTTGACTCTCCAACTAGTGGACAGCCCCGGAGCCTGAATCCCCGTCCAGCTTCTCGAATGGTACGTTCAGAATCGGGTATTCCTTCCAGTCTTTGTAATCGAAGTGCCACCACTCGGCTTCATACACCGTGAATCCTTCAGATTCCATCGCGCGGCGTAGCAGGTCGCGATGCCACCGCTGCAGCGAGGTTCCGCCGGGATAATCGGGGTAGGAGCGAGCTGACATCTCGTCGTAAGTTCCCGGCATTTCGATAGGCTTCCCGCTCGTAAGATCGTAAAGCGTTAAATCGACCGCGCACCCACGGTTGTGCCGAGAACCTTGCGCTGGATCGGCAACGAAGATTTTTCCTTCCGGCGGCGTGGCGTCCCAAAAAATCTTCGTGACGTACCACGGGCGATATGCATCGTGAATGAGCAGCCCGTAGCCAAGCGGCTTCAGCTTTTGTTGCACGCGTAGGAGTGCTTCGGCAGCGGGACGCTGCACAAACGCGCGCGCCTGCGAATAAACCGGTGTTCCCAGAAAATCGTTTGACGTCGCATAGCGAATGTCTAAATGAATGGTTGCATCAAGGGAGGCAATTTCTACCAGTTCAGGCTTGCGGAAAGGTCCGTTCTCGTGAGGGGGAGAATCTTGCAAGGCAGCCTTGCGCAAGTCCTCGATTGGGTGGAGCGGATGGATTTTGTAGACGCGATCGTTTAACGCGATATAGTCGCGACGCAGGAAGGCGATGTCGCCGACCTGCAGCGCCACTGCTCCACTCGAATCCCGGTGCAATGGCGGATTTGCCGTATGCGGGATGAGTGGAGACGTCGTGACAAAGCCGTCCGGCCCATTCATCTCAAGCTGAGATTCGCCTCCACTCCTGCGAATCAAAAACAACTTGCCGCTTCGCTCCGCGACAAAAAATCTATATGCGTCATTGCCCTCAATGCCGTAATCGCCGATGAAAGTCTTCCACTCTGGCGGCGCGTCGGGAGGCTTGGGACCCGGGAGCAGAGTACTTTGAGCTACGAGGAGGGTAGTGGTCGAGCAGAGAATAACGCTGACAAATAGAGAGGGTAGGGCCCATTGTCGAATGGATTGGGGCACTCTCCACCTGTTCTTCAAGAACAAGAGAGAGCTTCTCTTAACGCGCACGCCAGGTTTCCTTTTCCACCGTCCAACGTTCAATTAGGTCCCGGCGAACATGATATCCGAGCCCTGGCGTGGTGGGCACTTGGATGGTGCCGCGCGGGCTGACTTCCACCGGAGGATCGATCACATCTTCTTCCCAATAGCGTTTGCTCGCTGAAACGTCGCCCGGCAGCGTGTAGCCAGGCAGGGAAGCAATGGCGATGTTGTGCGCCCGGCCAATTCCGCATTCGAGCATTCCGCCGCACCACGCGGGCACGCCGCGCGCGCGGCAAAGCGCCTGGATTTTGCGCGCGCTGGAGTGTCCGCCCACGCGGCCCACCTTGATGTTGATGACACGCGCCGCACCAAGCTCAATCGCGGCTTCCGCATCGCGGGCGTGCCGGATCGATTCGTCTAGGCAGATCGGCGTTTGCAATTGCTTCTGCAGCTTCGCGTGATTTGCAATGTCGTCCCACCACAGCGGCTGTTCCATCATCAACAAGTTGAATTCATCGAAGCGCTTAAGGTGTTCGATGTCCGCAAGCGTGTAGGCGGAATTTGCGTCGACCGACAAGAGAATTCCGGGATTGGCTTTGCGGACCGCGCGCACGTACTCGAGATCCTTGCCGGGCTTGATCTTCAGCTTGACGCGTTGGTATCCGGAGCGAAGCTCGATGGCCACTTTCTCAAGCAGTATTTCGGGGCACGCTTGCAAGCCCATCGATACGCCGCAAGCGATTTCCGATTGCGTGCCGCCAAGCAGCGTGCTCAGCGGAACATTCTTCTGCTGCGCTTCGATGTCCCACAGCGCATTTTCGATCCCTGCGCGCGCCATCTCGTGACCGCGAATGGTCGAAAAAATGCCGGGAATCTCCGAGGCTGAAGCAATCTCTTTCCCGAGAACGAGCGGAGTAAGATACGCGCGAATCACGGGCCAGGCCGTTTCCGGGCATTCGGAGTTGAAGTACGGGCCCAGTGCCAGGGTGACTTCCGCCCACCCGGTGATGCCATCAGCGAGGACTTCCACCAAAAGCACCGCGCGGTCGATGGTGACGCCAAAACTCGTCTCGAACGGCGCTCTGAGACGCATCTTTAACTTGCGCAGGGTGATGGCTTCAACGCGCACAAAACTCCCGGGCTCACGTGGATTAGTGCTGCAACAAATGTTGCGGGAGAGAGAAATTGCACCGCCATGGAAGCATAGGAAATCCCAAGGAGGTTGTCAACACCCCAATTTTACAGGTTGTTTAAAAGTGCGCGGAATGAAATGTTCGTTACAAAAGTGGCCCTAGCGGCTGACTCACAGGTTGTACCAGCGGAACCCCTTGCGCTGCTCGTCGGCGATTTCTTTGACGATGGCCAGCGTCTGTGCGCGCCGATACTGTCCGACGGCGGCAATCAGCGAATTCAGCAAAGCCACTGGCGCCACATACGAGGCGCCGTACGAGGTGCTCTCGACGGACGCCAGAAAAATCTCGTCGCACTCGCGAGCCAGCGGCGACAAGTACGTATCCGCAATTCCGACGCAATACGCGCCCCGCGCTCGCGCTTGTTGCGCGCCTTCCACGGTCTGCCGCAGCCCGCGCCGGAAACTGATGGCCAGCACCAGATCCTGTTTGTTGACGGAACGCACCAGATGCAGAATTCGTCCGGTCGAAGTCGCTGCGAAAATCGGCAGTCCCAGCAAGCTGATCTGGTACTCGAGATAATCGACAAGCTCCGCCGCTAGGTCTCCGCCGATCACCACAATCCGCCGCGCTTCGTGAAATCGTTTCGCCAGCGCCACGAGCCGTTGTGAGTCCAGGCTGTTTTTCAGGCCCTGAAGGTTTTTCAAATCTTGCTCCAGCGAATCGACCACGTGCGAGGGCGCGTTCGGATCACGCCCCCCCGATTGCATGGTGTCGAGCGAAGTTGCGAACGCCAGCGAAAGTTCATGCAAATGGTGCTGGAACTCGCGGTAACTTCCGAATCCCAGCCCGCGAACGATGCGCACGATCGTCGCCGGGTCGGTGTGCAGGCGCTTGGCCATCGCCCGTACGCTCAAGAGCACGTAGTCGCGCGGATGCTCCAGGATGGGCCGGATGATTTCCTGGCGTTTGATGCTGAGCTGCTCGATGCGTTCCGCGAGTTGGTGTGGCGCAGAACTTGGTTGCGATATTTTCCGTTTCATCACGCGAGAGGATTGCCTAATTCGTGCCGCGTGTCAACCGTCCGCGCAGACAATGGCTTGTGCTTCTCGATAAACCATTTAACTATTACTTCTTCGTAGCCGCGATTTTGCTTTCGAGACCCGGCGCAACCACCGGTTGCAGGAATGGCATCATCGCGCGCAGCTTTGGTCCGAGCTGCTCTATGGGGTGTTGCTGTTCGCTCTGCCGCTTGGCCAAAAAGTTCGGGCAGCCCTTGTCATTCTCCGCGATCCACGCTTTTGCAAAACTCCCG
>Ga0335077_10013083_pt1 | contig 10382 bp, 9 predicted proteins | sample Lox_Sample_31_FD_207151 | JGI IMG/M metagenome (GOLD analysis project Ga0335077, IMG submission 207151) | Soil microbial communities from Loxahatchee National Wildlife Refuge, Florida, United States - Lox_Sample_3.1 | ecosystem: Environmental > Terrestrial > Soil > Wetlands | place: USA: Florida...
ACATCTGGGCGTTCACCTATCCGAACTTCCTGGATTGCCGGCGTGAAAGCCGCAGCCTCGAGCTGGCCGCATGGCAATATGCCGGCGGCACCGTGAGCGCGCAGGGCGCCGCCGAGTTCGTGTCCGGCCGCGAGATCACCGCCAACCTGTTCTCCGTCCTGGGCATCGCGCCTCTGCATGGGCGCGCCTTCCTGCCGGAAGAAGACCAGCCCGGTGCGCCGCCGGTAGCCATCATCAGCGCGGCGCTCTGGCAGCGCCTCTACGGCGGCAGCGCCGCGGCCATTGGCTCGCCGCTGAAGTTCGACGGCAAGGTCTACACGGTGGTCGGCGTGACCCCGCGGGAGTTCCGTTTGTCCGACGAAACGATCGACGTGTGGCTCCCCATCGGCCGGAGCGCATCGCCCCGCATGCAGAACCGCGAGGCGCATGGCATCCAGGTTTGGGCGCGGCTGCGGCGCGGCGCCACCCTGCCGCAAGCGCAGGCGGAGTTGGCCGTCATCGGGCGCCGGCTTGCCGCGCAATATCCGAAGTCGAACAAGGGCCGCACATTCGTGGCCGAGCCCCTGCGTCCGGACGTGGGCGATGTGCGGTCTACGCTCTGGTTGTTGCTGGGCGCCGTCACCCTCGTCTTACTGATCGCCTGCGTGAACATCGCCAGCCTGCTGCTGGCGCGGGCCGTCTCGCGCGAGCGCGAACTAGCCATGCGCGCGGCGCTCGGCGCCGGCCGCGGCCGCCTGGCCCGGCAATGCCTGACGGAGAGCGCCGTGCTGGGAATGGCCGGCGGCCTGCTGGGAATCGGGCTGGCGGCGCTGGGCTTGCGTCCGTTCGTTGCCTTCTGGCCCGGCACCCTGCCCCGCTCCACTGAAATTCAGCTTGACGGCCCCGTCCTCGCCTTCGCGCTGGGTGTCTCACTGGCAAACGGCCTACTCTTCGGACTCGCCCCCGCCTTGCGCGTTCCGGTCCGCGGCCTGGAGCAGGCTCTGCGCTCCGCGGCCCGGACTGTCGCGGGAAGCTCGCGCCGTCTGCATGCGGGATTCGTGGTCTCGGAGATCGCGCTGGCGGTGGTGCTGCTTGTATCGGCCGGGATGCTCGGCCGCACGATGCTGCATCTCTCCGCGCTCCACCCCGGTGTCGACATTCAGAATGTTCTGACCGCGCGCGTGGCGCTGTCCCCGGCTACGCTGGCCAGCCCGCCGCTGATCAGGGCCGCGTGGGCCGATATTCTGGACCGCGCCCGCCGCGTGCCCGGAGTGCAGGCCATCGCCACGGTTGACACCGTTCCCATGCGCGAGGGCAGCAACCCCATCGGCTACGCCACGAGCGCCGCCGCCCCCCCTGAAGACCAGCAGCCCCTGGTGCTGGCCAACTCCGTGTCGCCGGACTATATGAAGGTCATGGGAATTACTCTGCGGCAGGGGCGCTTCTTCACCGATCAGGATCGCTTCGGCAGCGAAGGTGTCGTGGTCGTCGACGAGGTGATGGCGCGCCAGGCCTTCCCCGGCCAAGATCCCCTTGGCAAACACCTTTGGATCGGTCTCGACTCGGACCCGGTGCGCGTCATCGGCGTCGTGGCGCACGTGCGCTATTGGGGACCCGCGGGCGACGACACGGCCAAGGTACGCGCGCAGTTGTACTATCCTTTTGCGCAGGTGCCGGACTCGCTGCAACGGCGGTGGTCGGAACTGATGTCGATCGCCGTCCGCACGGGCGTGGACCCGGCAACCGTCGTCGAGCCGCTGCGCCATGCATTGCGCGGCGCGACCGGCGACCAGGTGCTTTACGAGCTGAACACCATGCAGAGGCTGGCGCACGATTCCCTGGCCCGACAGCGCTTTCTGCTGCTGTTGTTCGGTATCTTCGCCGGGCTGGCGCTGCTGCTGGCTTGCATCGGAATCTACGGCGTGCTGGCGTATCTGACCAGCCGGCGCGTGCCGGAAATCGGCGTACGCATGGCGCTGGGAGCGAGCCCGCCGGAAGTGCTGGGGCTGGTGCTACGCCAAAGCTTTACGATGATCTTCCTGGGCGTCGGGCTGGGCGCCGTAGCGGCGCTGGCGGCAGCGCGGACGTTGGAGCGCCTCGTGGAAGGAATGCAGCCTGCCGGGCCGTCGGCCTTCGCCATCATGATCCCCGTGCTGATCGCCGCTGCCCTGGCCGCCAGCTTTCTCCCGGCGCGCCGCGCCAGCCGTATCGATCCCATGCGAGCGCTGCGTCAGGAGTAGCCTCAAGGGTTGTTCGTGTCCGTCATCACGAAGCCGGCGAGAAACAGTACCGGTGCTGACGCTAGCAGGCCAACTGGATGATCTTCTTTTGAATCGCGTACTGGACCAGCTGCGCTTTGTTGTGAATGTCGAGCTTGCGCATCAGGTTGAACTTGTGGGCTTCCACGGTCTTGACGCTGAGATCCAGGGTGCAGGCGATGTCCTTGACGGAGTTGCCCTCGGCGAGGAATTTGAGGACTTCCATTTCGCGACGGGTGAGGGTATTGAAACGGGGCAGGCGAGTCGAGGACTTGACCCGGTTGCGGAAATCATCGACCAGGCGCGACATCATGCGCGGACTCAGGTAGCTGCCGCCATGGTGTACTTCGGAAATGGCGGACACCAGTTGCTGTGCCGGACAGTCTTTGAGGAGGTAGCCGCTGGCGCCTGCCTCCATGCACTCGGCCAGGTAGTCTTCGTCGTCGTACATGGTGAGATACAAGACCTTGGTTTCGGGCCGATTCTTGCGGATCTGGCGGGTCGCCTCGAAGCTGCTCATACCGGGCATACTGACGTCCATCAGCACGATGTCGGGCCGCAGCTCGGAAGCTTTGGAAATGGCTTCAGTGGCGTTGGCGGCCTCTCCCACCACCTCCAGTTCCGGTTCGCCGGATAAAAGGGTCTTGACACCCTCGCGGAATAACGTGTGGTCATCGGTCAGCAGAGTGCGAATTTTCGCCATGAACGACTGTCCTTCCGGAAGCCGGACCGGTGCGAGGCGAATCCAGCGGCAAACGCACAGAAATGCGTGCGCCTTTGCCGGGCGCGCTACGGATCTCAAATTGGCCCCCCAGAAGGCCCACCCGCTCACGCATGCCCTTCAGGCCGAATGAGTCCGGCTGCGCCATCGCGGAGGCCGCATCGAATCCGACGCCGTCGTCTTCAACGATCAGCTCCACTAGTTGATCGGTGGATCGCAGCGAAAGGTTTACATGGGAAGCCTGGGCGTGGCGCGCGATGTTCTGGTAGCACTCCTGAACCATGCGATAGACAGCGGCCTCGGTGGGATGCGCCAGGCGCTTGGCATGCACATGTACTTTCAGTTGAACGGGCCGCACGGCGCGAAAGCGGGCGCTCAGCTTGCGAATTGCGGCGGGCAGACCAAGCTGTTCGAGCATGGACGGATTCAGGTCGGCCACGATCCGGCGGACGTCTGTGATGATGGCCTCGGCGACGGCTCGCGCCTCAGCCAGTTTGGGCTGAAGGTATGGGGGCGCTGCCTTTTCGAGCATCTCGAGGTGGAGGCGCAGGAAGAGCATCGACTGGCCGGCCTCGTCGTGGACTTCGCGGCTGATGCGGCGGCGTTCGTGTTCCTCCGCCTGGAGAAGTTGGGTGCCCAGGGCGCGCACCTCCTGCTCGCGGGCGGCCAGGTTCTGATGCAGCAGGGTACGCTCGGCGGCGCGCAGGCAGCGCTCGGCGAAGGCGTCCAGGAGTTCCAGTTCGCGCGGCAGCCAGCGGTAGGGGGTGGCAAATCCGAACTGCACCAAGCCGGCCAGGCGCCGCTCGGAGAAGAATGGAATGGACCAGTAGGACTGATGATGGCCGCGTATGGCGGTATCCAGGATGAGCGCTTCGGCGGGCGTTCCGGCTTTGATGTAACAGGCGCGAGACAGGCGCTTCAGCCGCGTTCGGGGAATGGCGAAGGGCTCGGAGATGGGGATGAGGCGTCCTGCTTGAGCGCGGAAGGTGCGGGTCAGAATCACGAGGAAGCGGCGCAGAAGGTCGTCGAGGCCCTCGGCGTCCATTTCGGCGCGCAGGAGGCCGTAGAAGGCTTGAGTTTCGGCCTCGCGCACCTGGTAGAAGGCGTTGTTGACGGCCAGCACCGTGCAGAGGTGCAGGTGTTTGCGGAGGGCATCGAAGGCGGGGCGCTCCCGCGGGTGGCGGTTAGCCAGCAGATCGTCCAGGACGCGGTCGTATTCGGCGACGGCGGCGATCGCTTCGGTGGGCGGCACGTTCAGCTTTGCCAGGCGGCGGCCGTTGTAGGCGACCTGTTCGAAGAAATCGTCCACCGTTTTGCCGGCGCGGATGAGTCGAACGGCGGCGCCGGGCGTGAGCAGGGAGAGGGACTTCAACTCGGGCGCTCCGTATACACACTGCCGGGCGCTTTTCAGGCGCCGGAGAAACGCCGGGTCCAGACGTACAAGGTGAGGCTGGATCAAGCCGGCAAATCGCGCTAGCAGGCCGCGCAGGGGGTCGGGAAACAGGCTGGCGGCGTCGGCCAGCGGCGGCGCGGCCTCCGCCGCACGAGCTTCTCGCACTAGAGAGAGTGCCGCCCGGCGGACAATGCTCTCAGCTGGTCGGTAGTGGGTCAGTTGAGGATGTGGGCAGTCTCCCCTGCGACCCCACGACATAGACGCACAACTCCTTGCTTGGGCGCTTGCCGGCGAAGTGGAAAGCCCTACGCGACCGGGCGGGAAAGTACGGATTCAAGGTTAGGTAGCCGGGTGGTCAGTCAGTTTGAAGATATCGGCGGTTTCCCGAACGGCCTCGCACCATAAACGCGAAACGCCGCCGGTTGGGCGTTTCCGGCGATTTGACGGGCCCGCGGAAACATCGGGTTAGATTCCCCGCCCGGGCATCGGGAACGACAAGCGCCCCTGTATCATCCCACGCGGTCTCTCCAGTAGCCTGGCCGCCTTCGACAGTGAGTAATCGCGATGACCTCCACTCCGGCGGCCCGCTCTCGGAAAATGATGACGAAAGGAAAGCGCCGGAGCACCATCCGGCGCATGCCGAAATCATACGAAGGGTGTCGTCCCGGGTATCGGCCGACCTCATCCATCGCGCGGTCGAGTTCATCTAGAAACCGCTGCGCGGCCCGTCTGCTGCGTTGTGCGTACCAATCTGTTGCAGCCTCAGCCTCTTCGAGCGCTGCCGGATGAATCCGCAGGGGCTGTGTGCTCAACGCTCCAACCGATTACGAAGCCGCTCACGTGCAGTGCGCCAGGAGATGAGTTCCACGGCTCCTTCGTCGACCTGTTGAAGTCGAAGCTCGATCTCACGTCTCCAGGCGTCTTCCGCGCCTTCCTCGATGGTTTGATCCAGGCTCTCGATTAATGAATCGATGAGTGCGGAACGGGCTTCCTCCGGAAGGGCGAGAGCGTCCCGGAGTAGTTCGACGGCGTTTCTCTCCATGCCTCAATATTACGCCTTCGCACTTCGGCGGCGAGAGGCCTCGCGATTAATCCCGGAAATGCGCTGGGATCCCGCAATCCACGTTCGACACGCCGCCCCCTAGCCGATCGACGTCTTGGACGATCGTCAACTTGACCTACTACCAGCCGCCCGGCGAAGACGAGCGCACCGGGTTGGCGTGTTATCGTCAAACGATGCCCGCCCCGCACCGCCCTCCGGTCCGTGTTCGCCGCGTCGATGAATGCGCCACTCTCGATGACATATTCCAGCACTGCCTGCCGGCGTTCGGTGGCGCGTTCTTGCGGCGCATTTACACGATTCTGGACCGGGCCATCGGCATGGGATGCCCGCTCACGCTATCTATTTCGGGACCGGTGACGGTTTCCGGGCAGCACCTGGCGTGGCTGATTCCGCTGCTTGAGACCGGCTGGGTGGCATACATCAGCACGACCGACGCCGTCTGCTATCACGACGGCCACCGCAGCCTGGACGCGCACAAGGACGACCCGATCCGCGAAGTGCCGATCCATACCGACGACGCGGCGCTGCGGGAGGAGGGCATCATCCGCGTCACGGATATGGCATTCGACGAGGCCGTGCTGTTGGACCAGGACCGCTTCCTGAGCGCGTGCCTGGCGCGGCCGGAGTTTCAGCGGAAGATGACCGGCACGGAGTTGCGCTACCGCCTGGGCGCGTACTACCAGGCGCAGGAACGGCGGAATGGAGCGCCGGCGGGGTTGCTGGCGACTTGCCACCGGCTGGCCATCCCGGTGCTGGTAGGGGCGCCGGCCGATGGCAGCGTATTCCTGAATTCCATGAAGCTGTGGGCCATGCGCCAGGCGGGCATCACGCCGGATTACGCCTTCGAACTGGACCTGCACGCCGAAGTGTTTGAAGCCTGCGCTTATCATCGCTGGGGATTGTTCGAGAGCCCGGCGCGGGCGCTGGCGACCTGGATTCTTGGGGGGGGGGTGCCCAAAAACTTCAACCTGCAGCCGGAGCCCGCGCTGGGGCAGGTGCTGGGGTTGAAAGATGTGCGCGGTTATCAGTTTGACGTGCAGATCGTGACTGCGCCGGTGACTGACGGTTCGTTATCATCGTGCCCGCCGGCGGAGGCAGTGACTTGGGGCAAAGTGGATAAAGACTTCTACATGCAGACCACCGAAAGCCTGCATGCGGATTACTCGATGGTCATGCCATTCCTGGTGAAGGCGCTGCTGGACAAGCATCCGCGGCGCGAGGGCTACCGCCTGTACGAGCAGCGCGAGGCGCTTTGCCAGCGGCTGCGCGAAGATGTGCGCGCCAATCGGGAGTGGCTGCTGCGCAGCATCGACTATCCGTTGGCGCACTAAGTTCGCCGAAACACACCCTCATTGCCCCGGACTCTCGCTGGCGGATGGGCCGAAGTCCGAAGGCGCGCTCATGCCCTGGCGGAGTCGCTCGCGCTCTTCAGGCGTCATCGCATGGCGGCGTTCCGAGGCGCGGCGGCGGAACTTGGAATGGCCGGAATCGTGGAATCCAAATCCGCCAAACAGGATCCGGCACAGCGCCAAAATTCCGAGCCCTTGCCAGAACGTAATCTGGCGCAAACCGAAGAGCGGCGGCAGCAGCCAATTCCACAACTGATGCACCACTTCGCCGCCTAGGGCGATGAATAGCAGCATCGCCAGAACGGCCAGTGGAGCCAGGAAGATCCATTTCTTTCTCATATCCAAGTTCCTCATTCTTTCGTGAATTCGTCGTAGATCGTTTGCAATCGTTCGCGCAGGCGCCGCACCGCGTAGCGTTTGCGCGCAAGCAGCGTATTCATGCTGACGCCGCTTGCGGCAGCCATCTGCTTGAAGCTGCGGCCTTCCAACTCATGCGCGACAAACACGGCGCGCTGCTCCTCCGGCAACTCGCCAAGCGCCAAGGCCAGTTCATCGAGAAGGACCTTGCGCGCGTAGAGCGCCGCAGGTCCGGCATCAGGTGAAGGCAGGAGGTCCTCGAAGCGCAGCAGGTCATCGTCCTGAACTCCAGCCTCGGCGTCGCTGAAACTCTCCGGCTTCTTCTTGCGGAAGAGGTCGATGATCCGGTTGCGCGCCACGCGGAACAGCCAGCCGGTGATGTGATCGATGGGCATCAGCAGACGGTTCGCCTCCACCAGCTCACAAAAGACGTCCTGCAGAATGTCTTCGGCGTCGCGCGGGTCTGGTACGCGCCGGCGGATGAAGTTGAGCAGCCGGGCCTGCTCCCGCTTGACTACTTCGGAGATCTGCCGGTCCCGTTCGAGTGCCATCAGCTCTACGCTCGCCACGACCTTCACCTACGGTTATAGACGAACAGGGGGGTGCGGATATTGTAGGGACACTATCGCCGCCACACAGGGTATACTTCGGCAGATCAGTAATATGGTGAATCTCCGCAAACTGGCGGCGATCGACATTGCCTTTCTGGGCTCGAAGATTGTCATCGCCGAGTTCGCGGTGGGCGTGGCGTTTTGCGTTGCCTTGGGCGCATTCATCGCGCTGCGGGCCCATTCGGCTTCGCAGGTCGCCCTGGCGGTTTATTTCGTCCTGCTGGGGATCAACTACGTGCCGCTCCTCTTTTATGCGGTGGCGATTACCCGGGCACGCAGCGCCCGCGGTGAACTGGGCGATGAACTCGACGGCCAGCGGCGGGCGATGGCGAAATACCGGCGGCAATCCTTGCTGTTGCTGATTCCGTTGTTGCCGCCTATCCTGGCTTTGATGCAGGAGCGCGGCAGGATTCAGCGGGGTTGACCGGATTCGTCCGTGTCTTCGAACATGCCGGTCTTGCGGTTCTTGCTCACGCAGTCCCAGGGGAAGTAACGGCCATTCATGGCCACATAAACACCCGGCGGCAGCGTTTGCGCAAAAGCCAGCGCGCTGCCCAGGTTGAACAGGCCATCGGAGCTGCCGAACTTATAAGGGATCATCGCGCCGGTGAGGACGATGGTCTTATCTGAGACGCCTTGGGCCAGGCGGGCGGCCGTCTCCACCATCGTGTCGGTGCCGTGCGTGATCACGATGCGATCTTCCGCAGCGCCGCGGCAATTCTGCAAGATGATCTGGCGGTCGTCTTCTGTCATTTGCAGGCTGTCGACCATCATCAGCGTCCGGATATTCAGCTCGAGGTTGGCGCGGCCGAGCTTCAGCATCTCCGGCAAGTGCGAGTCTTTGAAGTACAGCTCACCGGTCAGTTCGTTGTAGGCTTTGTCGAAGGTGCCGCCGGTGACGAAAATGCGGATGGGCTTCATGACGCGCGACGGGTTCGCATGCGGCTGGTCTCGAGGTTAGGCAGGAACGCCGTAAGCAGACCGATGGCCGGCAGGAAGGAGCACACGCGGTAGACGAAGGCGATGCTGGTCGAGTCCGCCAGCCGGCCAAGCAGCGCCGCGCCGATGCCGGCCATGCCAAAAGCCATGCCGAAGAACAAGCCCGAAATCGTGCCGACCTTTCCGGGTACCAAATCCTGGGCGTAGACCAGGATGGCGGAAAAGGCGGAAGCCAGGATCAGCCCGATGATGATGCTCAGCACGCTGGTCCAAAAGAGGTTGGCGTAAGGCAGCATGAGGGTAAAGGGCAGAATGCCGAGGATAGAGCACCAGATCACGTACTTGCGCCCCACGCGGTCGCCCACGGGCCCGCCAATAAAGGTGCCGGCGGCCACCGCGCCCAGAAACATAAACAGATGAAGTTGTGCGGAGCGCACGGGCAGGTGAAAGCGGTTCATCAGGAAAAAAGTGAAGTAACTGGTCAGACTGGCCAGGTAAAAATACTTGGAGAAGATCAGGGCCATGAGCACGGCCAAGGCGACCGCAACCCGCCGGCGGGATAACTCCGGATGGCGGTCGGGCAGCGCGGATGCCGCCTTCGCGCGCGCCGCGCCGTGACTCTTGTACCAGGCCCCAATGCGCGTAAGCACGATAATGGCCAGCAGTGCCGCGATAGAGAAGTACGCAATGCTTCGCTGCCCTCCCGGTAACACCACCAAGGCGGCCAGCAGAGGGCCCAGGGCCGATCCCGCATTTCCGCCGACCTGGAACAACGATTGAGCCAGTCCGTGTTGTCCGCCGGAAGCCAGGCGAGCTACACGCGACGATTCCGGATGAAACACGGACGATCCTACGCCAACCAGGGCGACGGCCACGAGGATCATCCCAAAGGCGGGCGCGCTCGAAAGCAGCAGCAAGCCGGCTAGCGTGAAGCCCATGCCAGTCGCCAGGGAATAGGGCGTGGGCCGGTGATCAGTGTAGATGCCGACGAATGGCTGCAACAGCGACGCTGTAAGCTGCACGGTCAAGGTAATTAGGCCGATTTGGCTGAAATCCAGGTGGTAAGACGTTTTCAGAATCGGATACACCGCCGGGATGACCGACTGCAACATGTCGTTGAGGAGGTGGCAAAAGCTGATGGCCGCCAGAACACGAAAAGCTGTGCCCATAGAGCGGGCAGGCTTTGGAGCCGGGAGCGCCGGACTGACGCTGATCTGGCCGGACATCTTCGTAGTTTAACAAGGGCCCCTACGCCCATCCGTCAAGAGATATTAAGACCTTTTTATTGCTGTACCTTTGATATACTGAAACTGCCGAACAGGCTCGAAGGACTCCGAGGCCATGGACAACACTTTGGGGCTGGTGATGACCGGCGGGGGAGCGCGCGGCGCTTACCAAGCCGGTGTTCTGCAGCGAATCGGGGAGATCCCTGGGGTTCGACGAAATGGCAATCCGTTTCCGATCATTGGCGGGTCCTCGGCGGGAGCGGTCAACGGATGCGGGCTGGCCGCCGGTTGCGACGACTTTCCAGCAGTGACCAAGCGATTGGCGCGCCTGTGGTCCGACTTGCGGCCTTCCGACATCTTCCGCTGCGACGTCTTCAATCAGGCTCACAACTCGATTACCTGGATCATCGACCTTTCCTTCGGAGGTCTGTTGGGAGGCGGCAATGCGCAGTCGTTGCTCGACGCGACGCCCTTGCGGCACTACCT
>Ga0335077_10013084_pt1 | contig 10382 bp, 7 predicted proteins | sample Lox_Sample_31_FD_207151 | JGI IMG/M metagenome (GOLD analysis project Ga0335077, IMG submission 207151) | Soil microbial communities from Loxahatchee National Wildlife Refuge, Florida, United States - Lox_Sample_3.1 | ecosystem: Environmental > Terrestrial > Soil > Wetlands | place: USA: Florida...
CCACCGCCAGGCCCGGCTTCGCGGCCGCGAACTCGCGCGCCACGCGCTCGATCACGTTCTCGGCCACGCCGGTCGCCTCGGCGACCGTGCGCGCGTCGAACCTGGCGAGGAAGCCGCGCAGCCGGTCTGCCTCGGCGCCCGCCACCGCCGCCTTGCCCTGGCGCACGACGCTGGCGGCGACGCCCAGGGCGAGGAGGCCCTCGGTGCCCGGCTTGGGGGCGATCCATTCGTCGGCGCTGAAGGCGGTGAGCCCGCGCCGGGGCTCGACGGCGACGAACCTCGCCATCCGGCCGTCGCGGTAGCGGTGCGCCTCGGCGAACTGGCGCGTGTACTCCACCGGCGACAGCCACGTCTCGAGGAAATCGGCGCCGAACGACAGGACGTACTGCGCGGAGGCGAAGTCGTACTCCGGCACCGCGGCGGCGCCGAAGGTGAGCCGGCCGGCCTCGCGCAGCGGCTCGTACGCGAACGCCTCGTAGCGCAGCCGCCGCTTGGAGCGGAACGCCGCGAGCCACTCGTCGTAGAAGGCGTCGAGCACGCCGCTGTCGGCGCCCGTCACGAGCGCGACGCGGTCCGCCCCGGAGGCGGCCGCGGTGCCGAGGGCGGCGGCGATCTCCTCGATGGCCCGGTCCCAGGTCACCGGCTCGCGGCCCCGCGCCGTGATGCGGACGGGTTCCCGGAGGCGGTCCGGATCGTACAACCCCTGCAGCGCGGCCTGGCCGCGGGCGCACAGGTGGCCGTGCCCGACCGGGTGCTGCGGATTCCCCTCGACCTTGATCGCGCGCGCCTCGCGCGTCTTCACCACGACGCCGCATCCGGCCGGGCACTCGCGGCAGGTGCTCGCGTAGTACTCGGGGATGCCGGGGATGAGGTCGTCGGACTCGTTGACGTAGGGGAGCAGGCGCTCGCCGGAGCCGTTCGTGCAGCCGGCCGCCACGCCGAGGCCCGCCGCACCCGCCACCTGAAGGAACCGCCTGCGCTCCATTACGCTCCTCGCCGCCCGGCTAGAAGTGGCACACCGTGCAGTCGCGGGTCACGCCGCGCTGCATGTGGCAACTGGTGCACCACCCCATGTCGCTGAGATTGCGCACCGGGAACACGCGCGGCATCTGCTGGATGTTCCCGTGGCACGTCTGGCAGGCGAGTCCCGCGGCGACATGACGCATATGGGGGAAGTGCGCGTACTCGGGGATCTTGTTGATCCGCACCCACGGGATGGATACGCCTTTGGCGTAGTAATCCCGCAGCTTCGCGATGTCGGCGTTCGGATTGCCGGCCGAGTCGGGCGCCGACGTCACGAGGTGGCAACCCATGCACGTGCTCTCGGACGGCAGGTTGATCGTCCAGGAGTTGGCGGCGTTGTTGTGGCAGTACAGACAGGGGATGCGATACTGGCCCGCGTGCACGTCGTGGCGGTAGAAGATGGGCTGCACGGGACCTTTGACCCGCCGCGGCAGGACCGGCCAGTCGCCGCCCGGCCGCACCCCGTCGAGGCTCGAGTATCCGGAGCCGGACGATCGCGGCAGCGGGCCGAGCCCGGTGTCCATCTGGATCGCCGGGGCGCCGGCGACGCCCGGTTGCGCCCCGTCCGGCACCCAGGCGCGGACGGGTCCCTGCCCCCGGACCAACGAAACGCCGGCGAATGCTGCGCTCAGGACGAGCAGCACGCCGCCGGCGATCACGTAGGTCGAACGCTTCATCCAAGCCCTATGAGAAGGTTGGAGAGCCGCACGTCGTATGGGGAGAAGTCGAAAAATTGTACTGCCGCTCGCGGCCGGTGACAAGGGCCCGCGGCGTCAGGAAGTTTGGCCCCCTACGATCTGCTCTGCCCCGCCGGCCGCGGCCGCGCGGGACGGCCAGCGCAGCAGCACGATGCCGGCCACGCCGACGAGCACGCTGAGGAGCTGGCCCATGGAAAACGGACCGATCACCGTGCCGAGCGGGTGCGCCGCGGTGACGAACTGCGGATCCGGCTGGCGCGTGAACTCGATGAGGAACCGCGCGGCGGCGTAGCAGATGAGGAACAGCGCCGCCACGGTGCCGTTCCGCAGCGTGTCGCGCCGGCGCGCGTACACCCACCACAGCACCGCGCCGATCGCGAGGCCCTCGAGCACCGCTTCGTAGAGCTGCGAGGGATGGCGCAGCGGCACCGCCGACGCGGCGGCCGCCCACGCGCCGCTGGCCCGGAGCGCGGCGTACGCGTCGTGCCACTGCATGGCGCCCGCGCGCGCCAGCTCGGGGAACCGGGCGGCCGCGGCCGGGTCGGTCGGGAACCGCATGCCCCATGGCAGGCCCGGCGGGGCCACGCGGCCGAACAGCTCGCCGTTGACGAAGTTCGCGATCCGCACGAGGAAGATGCCGGTCGGCGCCGCGAGCGCGAGGGCGTCGCCCAGGCGCCGCCACGAGATCCTCCGCCGGCGCGCGAACAGCACCGAAGCCACCACGACGCCCGTGAGCCCGCCGTGGAAGGAGAGCCCGCCCTGCCACACCTTCACGAGGTCGAGCGGGTGGACGAACATCTGCGGGTCGTAGAACAGCGCGTACCCGAGCCGGCCCCCGAGCAGCACGCCCGCCACCAGCCACCCGATCAGGTCGCTCACCGCCGCCGTCGTCAATGGCAGGAAGCGATCGTGCACCATCCGGTCCAGGAGGCCGCCGGCGATGAGAAAGCCCGCCAGGTAGGCCAAGCCGTACCAGCGGATCGCCAGCGGCCCCAGGTGCAGCGCGACGGGGTTCCATCCCGGGAACGTGATTTCGGCGAGGATCACGCGTTCACCTCAATCGGCGAGCGCCAGCTTGGCGAGCGCCGCTTCCGGCAGGCGGAAGGGGAAATGGGTGCCGAAGACGAATCGCTCGCGGCCCACCGTTCGGTACAGCGCCGCCAGCTGGTCGTCCGGTGGTCCCCACAACCAGGCGATGTCCCAGTGCACGCGCGCCGCCTCGTGGGGAGTCGAGCCGAAATGTACTTCCTCGACCAGCCCGCGGTCGGCGTTGGTCACGAGGAGCTGCAGACCGGCGTGGGCCCGGAGCGCCGCGCGCACGTCGGCGCCGATCAGCTCGGGGGCCACGTCGAGCCGGTGCCGCTGGCGCCCGTCCTCGAGCCGCACGGTGAGCACGAGCGGCAGCGCGAGGCCCGCGCAGGCCGCCGCGAGCGCGCCCATCAGGGGGCCGGCCGTGTCGAAGCCGTAGTGCGCCGGGTACGTGCGCACCGCGGGGCAGCCCTCGGACCGGGCGCGCTCCAGCTCCCGTTCCCAGCCCGGATACCCGGGGTCCACCGCCGGCACCGGCAGCAGGTGCGCGCGGTGCGGCGCGAGCGCGCGCAGCAGCTCGTCGTTGCCCGCCGCGATGTCGCGGTAGTAGATGCTCGGCACGTGTCCCACCCACGCGCGCGCGATGCCGAGACGGCCCATGTCCGCCACCAGCCGCTCCGGCGTCGGCTCCGGGAGCCGGCGGTACGGATACGGGCCCACCAGGGCGTTGTGGTCTACGAGGTCAGCCGGAAGAGCCGCGCCGCGGTCTTCCATCGGATCCCCTCCAGCGCGTCGGGCGCGAGGCCCAGTGTCTCCAGCGCGCGCAGCTTGGCCCATCCGGCGTCCATGGTCAGGTCGCACCCCCAGACCAGGCGCTGGGGGCCGACGCACTCCAGGCACAGCTCCAGCATGCCGCGGTCCACGCCGCTGCCCGACAGGTCCACGAACACGTTGGGCACCTCGCGCAGCGCCCGCAGCGAGTGCGCCCAGTCGCCCCCGCCGCCGATGTGGGCGAGGAGGAAGCTCGCGCCGGCGTGCCGCGCCGCCAGCTCCGCCAGGTCCAGCGCGTCCGAGATCTCCTGGCCCGGGACCTCGCGCGTCCGCCGCTGCCAGACGTGCTGCAACACGGGGACGCCGCGCTCGGCCGCCAGCGCCGCGACGGGATCCAGCAGCGCGTCGCTCGCGCGCCGGCTGGCGGCGAGCTTGATGCCCACCATCCCGGCGCCGAGTCCCCGTTCGATCTCCGCGAGCGCGTGATCGGTGTAGTTCGGGTTGACCGTGACGTAGCCGGCCACCAGGCCCGGATGCGCCCGCGCGATGGCGCGCATCGCCTCGTTGCCCGCCGACACGTCCTCCGGCGACGGGAAGTAGGTGGGCGACGTGTGGCCGAAGCTCCCCAGGATCGAGGCCACGTGCATGGTGATGCCGATCCTCGCGCCCGCCTCGAGGCGGCTCCGGTTCCGCTCGGCCCAGTCCGACCGGCCGCACCCCTCGTGCAGGAAGTGCGCGTGGACGTCCACCAGCGGGCGAGCCGCCGCGGCCGGCGTCACGACGCCTCTGCGGCGGCCGCGCGCACCGCCTCGAGCGTGGTCTCGGCCTCGCCGCGATCGTGCGCCAGGCTCGGGAAGTTGTACGCGCCCCGCTTGAGCAGCACGCCACGGCGCGCGCAGGCGAGCAGGAACCGGCGCTCGAACGCGTCGTCGGCGAACCGCAGGAACCACATCTCGGGCAGGCCCTCCGTCGTCCAGGGGCGCGGCGCCGGCCAGGCGGCGAGCGAGTCCAGCACCAGCCGCCCGACGCGCGTGAGGTGCGCGGCCACGTCCGTCCGCTCCCACACGGCGAGCACGGCGCGGGCCGCCGCGAGCGCCACGAACTCCGTGGCGAGCGTCGAGGAGATCCAGGTCTCGCGCACGCGCGCCAGAATATCCGCGCGGCCCACGACCGCCGCGAGCGGGTACCCGTTCGCGAGCGCCTTGCCGAGCACCGCGAGGTCCGGCTGCACGCCGAAGCGCGCCGCCGCGCCGCCGGCCGCCAGGCGGAAGCCCGTCTTGATCTCGTCGAACACGAGGACCGATCCGTGCTCCGAGGCCAGGCGCCGCGCCCCCGCGAGCCAGGCCGCCGACGGCGCCCGCTCGATGACGGGCTCCAGGACGATCGCGGCCGGCGGGCCGGCCGCCACCGCCGCCTCGAGCGCCGGAAGATCGTCGAAGGGCACCGGCGCCCAGAGCCGCTCGACGGCCGCGGGCACCCCCGCCCCCGAGGTCGGACCGTCCAGCCAGCCGTGATACCCCGCGTGCACCACGCGCTCCCGCCGCGTCGCGACGCGCGCGAGGCGCACCGCCGCCTGCACCGCCTCCGCGCCCGTCTTGAAGAAGCGAGCCTGCTCCGCTCCTGGATACGCCGCGACCAGGCGCTCGGCGACCTCGACCTCGAGCACGTGGGGCAGCGGTCCCACCGCTCCGTCGCGCACCGCCCGCTCGACGGCCTCGCGCACGTCCGGATGACCGTAGCCCAGGCCGACTGCGCCCAACGCCATGGTCCAGTCCAGCAACTCCCCGCCTTCGGCCGTCTCGATGCGGGCGCCACGGGCGCGGCGGATGTGCGTCGGGCCGTCGGGGCCCCCGAACATCGCGTCGGGCCCCTTGGAGCGCGTGGACGTGAATCCCGCCACCGCGCGCGTCGCCCGCCGCGCGATCTCGCCCGGGCCGCTCATCCCCGCCTCACGACACCGCCACGAGCGGCAGCTGGTGCGTGAGCGGCCGGTCGCCGGCCAGGTACAGGCGCGTCCCGTGCGCACCCGACCACACGAGCTGCCCGACGCGCCGCTCCCGCCCCTCGCGGAAGCGGTTCACGCACAGGTCGAAGCCGAAGTCGCCCACGTCGTCGGGGAGCTCCATCGCGCAGGTGATGCGGTAGCCGCGCCCGGTCGGCCGCCACGCGCCGTGCAGCATCTCGGGCGAGGCATCCGTGCCGCGCACGGCCGACACCCTGAGCTGCGCCGGATCGTCCGCGTCCGGCACCACCAGCCAGCCGAGGAAGCTGACGCTCTCCAGATACACCTGGATCCCGTCGGAGTGGATGTCCGGGTTCTCGTTGTCCCACTCCGGATTGGCCGTGCCGCGCGGCCGGAACGCCGGCCCCGGCGCCGTCACGTCCACCGCGAGGTAGACGGTGCTGCCCTCGTGGTTGAGATACGCCGTGGCGGCGAAGGCGTCCCGGCCGCCCCAGGGCTCCTCCGCGCGCCGGAACTGCTCGGCGCGATCCAGCGCCAGCGGCGCGTCGAGGCGGAAGCCGTCGAGGGAGCCGTCGAGCGCCGGCGCGCGCCGCACCGCCAGGCTGCGCGCCGCGGCCTGCCGCTTCGCGGGCGGCTGGGGCTCGGCCGGCTCCGCCTCCGCCGGCAGCTCGCGGGCGCCGCCCAGATCGACCGGGTCGCCACGGCCGAGGTCGATGCGCCAGCCGTCCGCTGTCGGCCCGTGCGTGTGCATGCCGCCGCCGGCGAGCCGCACGACGAAGTCCTGGTCGTGGCACTCGACCTCCTCGACGCCCCCCGCGTGATCCACGCACGCCACCAGGGTCACCATCTCGCCGCTCGAGACCACGACCGCGAAGTCCAGCTCCTCCGCCTCGTCCACGGCGCCCGGCGGCGGCGGTCCCGGCGCCCGCGACAGCTGCACCTGGAAGGGCTGCCGGCCGGCGAGGAAGACGGGCAGCCGCCCGCCCGGGCGCTCGAAGGTGACGCCGGCGGCGTGGACCTCGGGTTGCCCCCAGCCGTGCCACGGAAGCGCGAGCATCCGCTCGCCGACGGCGCTGGCCATCTGCACGACGTCGAGCACGTACCCGGGTGTGACCACGACCGTGCGCTGCACGCCGACGCCGTCGAACGCCGTGCCGTCGGGGAGCTGGGCGCATACCCAGCCGTACTCGCCCTCCTCGGCGTACCCGACGCACTCGCCCCGGCCCTCCGACTGCGACAGCCCGTCCACCAGCGGCGCGTTGTGCGCCAGCGTCGAGCGGTACCAGGAGAGTCGGGGCGAGACGTACGACCCGGTGCCGAAGTCCACCAGCCACGGCACGCCGCCCGCGTGCACGGTGAGGTTCAGGCGGTCGGGGTGGCCGTGTCCGCCGCCCGGCTCGCCGTAGTCGAGACTGGCGTAGGTGCGGCCCGCGTCCCGCCGGAAGATCGCCAGCCCGGTCGCCTCCAGGTGCGCCGAAGGCGGCGGCCACGCGCCCTCGGCCTCCCGCGGCAGCGCCGGCGCGGCCCACAGCAGTCCCTTCCAGCCCAGGCCCTCGCGCCGGAGCCCCGACGGCGGCTCGTGCCGCTCGACTTCCGTGATCGCCCCGGCCCCGCCTTCGACGACGGGCTCCGACGGGTCGTACACGTGCGCCAGCAGCGAGGCCTCGCCGGGCCAAGGCGCGCGCGCCAGCGACAGCTCCCACAACTCGGCCATGCGCCGGTGCCGGAGCGAGACGCCGAATCGAGAGTCGCGCCGCGCGGGGTACGTGAAGTCGGGCAGCGCCGTAAGCACCGGCGCGCGGAACGCCTCGCGGAACTTGCGCGCGAGGTCGGTGCCGCTCGTCCACAGGTCCATCTCGCCGCAGTTGCGGAGCATCTCCGCGCCCCACGCCAGGCCGCGCAGCGCGAACCAGTGGTAGTTCTCCCCCTCGTACCACAGGCCGTCGGCCAGCAATCCCTCGTCCAGCGTCGCGAGCAGCCCCGCCGGCCCGCGCGCGGCGCGCTCGCGGAGCGCCGCGTCGTCGAGGGCCGTGCCGAGCGCGTACAGGGCGGCCGCGTTCCACACCTGCCGGTTGGAGCGCGGCTCGTCGAAGTCGGCGATGAGGGCGGCCGAGGGCGCGAACAGGCGGCGAGCCAGATCGCGCTCAAGGCTTTCCGGCAGGCGGCCCGTCTCGCCCAGCAGCGTCGCGGCGGCCGCCAGGTGCAGCACCCAGATGGACTCGAGATACGTGGAGAAGAACGGACGGCTCGGGCCGAGCACGTTGTCGGTGTCCGGGTACGCGGGGTAGCGCTCCGCCACGGCCGCCAGCGTCTCCTGCGCGCGCGCCGTGAGCCCGGCGTCCGTGCCGAGCGCCCCGAGGAGCGCGCACTGCCAGCACCGCTCCGCCAGCCACAGCTGGTACCAGTACACCCACCAGCGCCGGCTCTGCTCCGTGGCCCAGACGCGCCCGCAACGGCTGCACCGCTGCGACTGCGGCGACCACGGATCGAACGCCAGCTCGGCGCCGTCGTCGCGGCACGCGGCGCCCCACCGCGAGAGCAGGGCCTTCTCCGCCGGCACGTACAGGGGCCGCGACGCGAAGTCCGAGAGCTCCGCCGCCAGGCGCGAGGCGATCGCCGCGAGATCGGGCGCGGCCGCGATTTCCCGGCGCCGCCGCTCCACGCCGTCGGGCGAGATCAGCACGCTCCTCACGTCAATGCTCCGCTCGTTCCCACGCCACCACCCCCTCGGCGTCAAAGCCGAACTGCAGCACCTGGCCGCCTGCGTCCCTGAGCGCCTCGGCGAGCCCGAACGCCCGCCCCGCCTTGGCCAGGAAGACCATGCATCCCCCCGCTCCGGCGCCGCACGCCTTGCCGCCCGCGGCGCCCGCGCTCGCCGCCGCCCGCGCCAGGGCGCGCATCGGCGCCGTCTCCTGCCCATCGCCCAGGGCGCGCTGGCACGCCCAGTTACGCGAGAGCACCTCGCCCACCCCGGCCAGCCGGCCCGCCGCGACCGCCTCCCGCATCTCGAGCGCGCAGGCGCGCAGGCCGTCCAGGGCCCGCGCGACCGTCCGGTCACCCTCGGCGAAGCGCCGCCACACCTGCGCGTGCATGTCCGCCGACGAGCGCGAGGCCCCCGTGTAGCACAGCACCAGGTGCCGCTCGAGCTCCCGCAGCGCGTCGGGCTCGGGCGCGAGCCGCGTCGCGCTCACGCGGCGCTCGTCGAACTCGAGGAACTGCAGTCCGCCGAGCGACGCCGCGTACTGGTCCTGCTGGCCCCCCAGGATGCCGACGTCGCCGGCCTCCAGCTCGAAGGCCTGTTGCGCGATCTCGGCCGCGAGCGGTCGCTCGCCGCGGAGCGCGGCGAACGCGGCCACCAGCGCCACGCCCACCGCGCCGGACCCGCCGAGGCCGGAGCCCGCCGGGGCGTCGCTGCTGGTGAGGACCTCGAAGCCGCCGCGCGGACCGAGCCGGCGCGCGGCCGCCTTCAGCAGCCCCAGCTCGCCGTCGGGACGCAGCTCGTCGGCGTGGCGGGCCTGCACGGCCGCGCCGAGGTCGAGCGCGTGCAGGGTCACGCGGCCCCGCTGGCGGCGCACCTGCACGTGGGCGTGCAGGCTGATCGCGACGTTGACGACCGCGCCGCCGCTGCGCGCGCGGTACGGGGCCACGTCGGTCCATCCTCCCGCCAGGTCGATCCTGAGCGGCGCGCGGGCGTGCACGATGCTCATCGTCCCTCGCGCGCCGCCGGATCGAGATGCCAGCGCTGCAGCGTGGCGAGCTGGCCGCGCAGGTCCATCGTCACGCCGAGCAGCCTGCGGTTCATGCCCGCCAGGCCGCGCGCGTGATAGAGGAACGTGATCGGCAGGTCCCGCGCCACGAGGCGCTGCACCTCGGCCAGGTCGCCTGCATCGAGGGCGCGGTCCACGGAGGGGTTCCGGTACTGCGCGTACTGGAGCGGCTCGTCCAGGCGCCGCGAATCGAACAGGCCGCGCAGGTACCCGAGCGCGAGGTCTCCGGGGATGCCCGTCACGAGAGCATCATAATCGCGTGCGGGGCCCGACGCCCGCGCCAGGAACGCGCCCAGCTCGAGCTGGCGGATCCGCGCCCTCGCGCCCACGGCGGCGAGGTCGGCCTGGATCATCTGCTCGAGCGAGTTGTCGGCCGCGCCCACCGTCAGGATGGTGAACGCCAGTGGGCGTCCGGCCCGCCGGCGCAGGCCGTCCGCACCCGTCCGCCAGTCCAGCGAGTCCAGCAGCGCCGCCGCAGCCGCGCGGTCGAACGGCACCCCGGGCACCGGGACGGCGAGCGGGTGCCAGGGCGGCACCGGGCCGTCGGCCACGACGCCGAATCCGTACAGGTACGCCTCGACCATCGCCCGGCGGTCGAGCGCCAGCGTCAGCGCCCGGCGCAGCCGCGGATCGTCGAACGGCGGCCGCGCCGTGTTCCAGACCAGGCCGTACGTGAGGAGGATCGGGTAGTCCACGACGGCGAGCCTCGGATTCCGGCGCACCAGCGCCGCGTGCATCGGCAGGATGCCGGCCACGTCCAGCTCGCCCGTCACCAGGCCGGCCAGCTTCGTCGCCGGCTCGTCCACCACCACGATCACGAGGCGCCGGATCGCGGGGGGCCCGCCCAGGGCGGCGGGAAAGCCCGGATCGGCCTCGAAGACCCAGCGCGCGCCGGGCGCGTAGGACACGAAGCGGAACGGGCCGTTGCCGACCGGGTGCTCGTTGAACGCCGCCTCGCGCAGCAGCCGGTGCGGCACGGCACCCAGGAGGTGCGCCGGCAGCACCGCGAGATCGGTCAGCACGTCGGGAAACGCGTCCTGCGGCCGGCAGAAGTCCAGCCGCAGCGCGAACTCGCCCGTCGCCCGCGCTCCCGTCAAGCACGCCAGGTCGGCCCGGCGCGGATACCCGGTC
>Ga0335077_10013086_pt1 | contig 10381 bp, 9 predicted proteins | sample Lox_Sample_31_FD_207151 | JGI IMG/M metagenome (GOLD analysis project Ga0335077, IMG submission 207151) | Soil microbial communities from Loxahatchee National Wildlife Refuge, Florida, United States - Lox_Sample_3.1 | ecosystem: Environmental > Terrestrial > Soil > Wetlands | place: USA: Florida...
ACGGAAGATCGTCAACATAGTGCGTATCCTTGGGAAAGGATAACACAGCGAGACCCACTCTGTACACACACATTTCCATGCTAGATTTTAAGTCTTTATATGACAGCCGCATACACAAACATAGCTGAGACTGCTCGGGAGCCATGTACGCCGCGGTTCCCAGAATCATTCCCGCCTGGGTGGCTCCAATAGTGACCGTCGGCGAGTGCTCGGCGCCGCTCTCGGGCGCAGGATCGGCCGCACGGGCCAAACCGAAGTCGAGAATCTTCACGACGCCTTCCGGTGTGATCTTAATGTTGGCCGGCTTCAGGTCGCGATGCACAATGTTCTTTTCGTGCGCGGCTTCGATGCCGTCGATCAGCTGCGCGATGAGAGGCAGCGCTTCATCGAGCGGGAGCGGACCCTTGAGAATGTCACCCTCACGTACTCCAGGACGAGATAATTCGCGCCGACGTCATAGAGATGGCACACATTGATGCGGTTCAGAGCGGCAATAGAGCGGGCTTCGCGCTCAAAGCGCTCAGTGAAGTCCTCTTTGGAAAGCTTGATGGCGACGTCGCGATGGAGGCGGGTGTCGCGGGCCCGGTAGACCTCGCCCATTCCACCCTTGCCAATAGGCGCAAGGATCTCGAAAGAACCGAGTTTATCGCCTGCCTGCAAAGACACGTGGTTTCAATAAGTTTATCGCAACCAATCGGCCAGATAGCGACTCAGTGGACGCAAAAACAGCCAAACCGGAAAGTGAGATTGGTCGAGGCGAGCCAGGAGTCCGCTTCGAGGAAGCTAGCGGAAGTCCGGCGGCGGTTCCTTCAGGACCGCGGCAAAGCCGGAAACAGCCTCAAACGGAATGGCTCAGGCCGACTCTTTGAATACTACTTCCCCGTGTAGGGCTCGCCCTCGGACGGAAATTCAAAATACTCTCCGCCGGTATGCACCAGCATCGTTCCGGGGCCGAGGGGCTTGGTGCTATTCGGGAAAAAGACGGCGCCGTCGGTGGACTCGCCGGAATTGAGCTTGGTCGGAACCAGGGCGATGGCCGAGGCTGCGGCCCCGGCTTTAATGCGCGTCGACACGCCGTCGGCAAGCGCGCTCTGACGGCGCGACTCATACCCGTTGGTGCTCTGGAAATTGGTGTTCCCGTAAATGCCGGACTCGTACGTGGTGACCAGCTTCACCACGTCGTGACGGCTCGCCTTGGCCAGAAGGGAGTTGACTACCGCGAGCGCCGGGGCGGCTTGCGACACGGTTCCATCCTGCCGCTTATAACTAAAATCTTCCGGTTTCACCATCCAGGCGATTGGCGATCCGTTAGATATCGAAACCTGAACGATCGAATATTCTTTCAAGTGAGCCGGCAGATAGGCGAACATGACAGTAACGCCGCTTTTGGTCAACGTCTTATAGTGCAGGCCGTTGGATTCGAAGTCGATGACCTGTGCCGGGAGCAGGGCCGCGACCAACCACAACAGCGGACGAAACCTCATCATTATCATGATAACGGCGGCAGGGCCAGGTTTTACGTTACATGATTTATCGGGGCAAAGGGCGATGTTTTTCAGGGGGCGGCGGTGGGGCGGCCTGAGCCCTCTAAGGTTTTTCGCCTAGCCATGGTACCGCTCTAACGGTCCTGGGCTAAGGTCTCCCGCATTCCTAACTAGTATCAAGGACCAATTGTTGAAGCCATCCTTCCGCCTTAGTCTAAGTTCAGGAGTGTCCTGGGATGCTGCGTGGCATTATCATCTGTCCTGACGTCGATTTGAACGAGCGTCTGGAAAGTTTACTGAATGAGATCGGCATCGTCAGCATTACGCGCACCCTCGACCGTTATCCTAACCCTCTGGAACTGCTTCGCTTTGTCCGCGCCCACGCTCCTCAGGTAGTTTTCGTCAGCACCGAATCGACGAATAAAGCGATGGAAATCGCCCATGAGCTGGAGAAGAACACGCCGGGTGTCCAGATCGTGGCGGTCAGCCGGTTCGTGGATCCGCAAATTCTGCTGGAAGTGATGCGGGCTGGAATCCGCGAGTTCGCCTCGCTGCCGTTCGATCGCCAGAGTTTGACGGATGGGCTGGTGCGGATCAAAGAAGCGGTGATGGCTCGCCCGCCGGCCATCGAATGCACCAATAACGTATTCAGTTTCCTTCCCGCCAAGGCGGGTGTCGGAACTTCGACGATCGCTCTGAATGCTGCCCTGGCGTTATCCCGGTTGCCCGATACCAACGTTTTGCTCTCGGACTTCGATCTGAACTCCGGGATGATACGCTTCATGCTCAAGCTCGACAATGCTTATTGCGTCACCGACGCGGCCGAGCATTCGCTTGAAATGGACGAAAGTCTGTGGCCGTCCATGGTCACGACGCACGGAAATCTGGACGTCCTGCATGCCGGAAAGCTGAACCCGGACTTCCGCATCGAGCCGACCCAGATACGCCACCTGCTGGAATTCATGCGGCGCAACTACAATGCGCTGTGCTTCGACATGTCGGGCAACCTGGAAAGATACTCGCTCGAAATCATGCACGAATCCAAGCGGATCTTTCTCGTCTGCACGCCCGAGATTCCGTCGCTTCACCTGGCGCGGGAGAAATATCTCTATCTCAAGCAGCTTGACTTGTCCGACCGCGTCAATATTGTCCTGAACCGCTGTCAGAAGCGGCCCCTGATCACTCCGGAACAGATCGAAGAACTGCTCGGCGTTTCCATTTTCATGACCCTGGTGAACGACTACCAAGGCGTCCAGAGGGCCATGACGGCCGGCCGGTGGGTGGAACCCGCGAGCGAACTCGGCAAGCAGTTCACCGCGCTCTCCCATACCATCATGGAATCCAAAGCAAGCGCTGCTCCAGCCACGGACAGCAAGAAACGGTTTATCGAGTTCTTCTCCGTCGTTCCGGGCAAGAGCACGTCCGTTATCCCGCGGGCGAAAAAATCGGTCGGCTAGACCTTCCGCTCCAAACTATCCGTTCCAACTTCGCTATCCTTCTTCTTGGACAGCACGGTCCTTCAATGGGTCGCCACCTATGGCTATGTCGCGATCTTCTTCTTACTAGTGCTCGGCATCGTCGGCCTGCCGGTCCCCGATGAAACCTTATTGACCGGATGCGGCTTCCTGGTCTATCAGGGGCACCTCCACCTAATCCCTACCTTGATCAGCGCATTCGCGGGCAGCGCTTGCGGCATAACTTGCAGTTACCTGATCGGCAAAACGGTGGGCTGGAAGTTCCTCCATTCGCGCCCCGGGCGACTGCTGCACATCAGCGACGACAACATCCGCCGCGTCCACGATTGGTTCAACCGGATTGGACACTGGGCTCTCATGGCGGGCTATTTCATTCCCGGAGTCCGCCACTTCACTGCCATTGTGGCGGGCACCTCGAAGCTGGAATGGCCTTCGTTTGCGCTCTTCGCCTACAGCGGGGCTCTGCTGTGGGTCTGCACGTTCATGTTCATCGGATACCACTTCGGCCCGCAATGGATTCAGATTTTAGAACTGGTGGAACGCAATCTCAAGCTTGCCTCCATCGTGCTAGGAGCAGTGGTGGCGGCGTATCTTGTTTTTCGTTGGTTAAAGCGCAAGCCGGCTTCTAGTCCTCGATCTTGATCGACGGACCTTTTTTGCTGCTTTCTTCGGCCGCTCGCCGCTCCACTTCGCGAGCTATGGCGACAAACCCTGGCGCGTTTTCTCCGAGCGTTACGGGATTGCCAGTGTCGCCGCCTACTCGCACCGCGGGATCCAAAGGCAACTCGCCGAGAAAATGGACGTTCATGGTCTCGGCCGTCTTTTTCCCGCCGCCAGTGCTGAACACGTCAATGCGTTCCTTGCAGTGCGGACACTCAAGGTAGCTCATATTCTCCACGACGCCGAGCAACGGGACGCGGACCTGTTGGAACATGTGGATGGCCTTGCGCGCATCTTCGAGCGATACGTCGGACGGAGTGGTCACCACTACCGCGCCGGTCAGGGGGGCGGTTTGAATCAAAGAAAGCTGGACGTCTCCAGTGCCGGGCGGAAGATCGATGACCAGGTAGTCCAGCGCGCCCCAGTCCACACCGCGTAGAAACTGCTGAATCACGCTGTGAAGCATAGGCCCGCGCCAAATCAGGGGCTTGTCGCCTGGGTTCAGAAAGCCCATGGACATGACGCGAACGCCGTTCTTCTCGATCGGTTGGATGCGCTCGCCGATGGCATGCGGAGTGGCGCGAACCCCCATCATGAGTGGGACGTTGGGGCCGTAGACATCGGCATCCAGCAGGCCCACCTTATGGCCGAGCCGCGACAATGCGATTGCCAGGTTTACCGCGACGGTGGTCTTCCCCACGCCGCCTTTTCCCGAGCCGACTGCAATCAGGTTTTGCACGCCCGCGATCGGGACTTTTGGCTGTTCGCCTTGCGCTGGTTGGGGACCCATCAATTCGATCTTAGAACATAGTCCCATTCCATCGCGGCGCGTTCGCGAAGTTTGGCGACATCGTCGTCGAGAAGGAAACCTGCATTGACCAGCTTCTGGGCCGCTGCGGTGACCTTCTCCAGGTAGTCGCGTTTGCTGCTGTAGCGTTCCTCGACGGATAAGCGTGGGTCCTTGCGATTCTCGCGCTCGGTCTTGTTCACGGGGAAGGGAATCCAGGAACCGTACCGGCTGTACATTTCCTCCGGGGCGCCGATCCGGGGCTGGCGCAAGTTCCAGCCGGTGTAGGAGGCCAGCGGAACCTGAATCTCCGGCATCCGTATGCCCGAAGTTTCGTTGCCGTCCAGATCCACTTGGGGAACCAAGGTCGCAAAATGTTCGCCCACCTTCGGCGGTTGCACGGAGAAATCCAGCTGATAGGCTTCGCGCTTGCGATGCGGGGTCTCGATTTTCATGATTCTGGGGAATGCGAATGCGTTCAGACTGACCAGTTGATCTTTCGCGACCAGCGGATAGAGAGAAGCGGGCGGCTCCTTGTTATCGGCGAGCCAAGCCTGCATGGCAACCAGCAAGGCTCGCAGGCCGGTTCGATAGTCGTTCGCGCCCGCGAGATTTTGCGCACCGATCTTTTGCGGCGGCATGGATGCCGCGCTGTGTTGCGATCCCGCGAAGAAATAGACGCGGGTATCCTTGGCCAGTGGAGCGTCCTGCTTGCCGTCGGGCGTGGTGTGAATGAGCGATGCTGCGCGCCCCCAATATTCGTAGGAGCCGTTCGTGTAGAAAATCTTTGGGACCACGTTGGCCTTCGTTGACTCTGCGAGCAGCCCATCATTGTCGGTAAACGGGGGCAAGTCGACGGGATAGAAGATATTCAAGAACGGGTGCCCGTCGCGCGAAGGCTGCGCAAAGCGCGCATTGAATCCGCCGCGGCCGGCGCCCGCGATGTGCGCCCAGACGCCATCGAAGACCCGCCGGTTTTTTTCGTCCTGGTTAAAACCATCGCAGAGAAATGTTCTCAAGAATCGGCCGCTTTGAGAAATGCCAAAGCCCAAGGCGCGCTTCAGGTAATTGTGTTGATCATCTAAAAGCGTTTCGGCGCCGCCGAATTTCAGGAATGAGACGGCATCGCGAACAGCCGCGGGACCGAGACCCACTAGCACGGGGTCCTTGGCTTTGTAGATCACTTCGTAGATCTTGCCGGGGTCGAATCCGGCGTCCATCTTGACGTGCCGTTCATCGGAGAAGGTCCATTTGTCTCGCGGGATCAGACGGCGCTCGCCCAGCACGGTATCGCGGGCAAATAGTTTGTTGGCGGGATCCGCGGCATCCGCGAGCGGATAGCCTGGCAGGCCGCGATCCTCCAACGGAATGGAGGTCACGCGCTCGTCGCCTTCCCACTCGGAGCGAACCAGTCCATAGATGGGGCGACCGTTGTCCGTGGCAATGGGAGTATAGAGTCGCAATACGCCAGGCGCCGGCGTGATATCGAATTCCCAGCCGATCCAAACGAGCGTGAATCCGTGTTTGAGCAGAAAATTGTCGCCGAACTCCGTGGGGGTGTGAGGATCCAGTGACGTGGAGGCGAGATTGAACGTGTTCAGTAATCCCTTGCCGCCCCGGTTGGAGATTTCCACCAGCGCCGTGCCGTTGCCCTTCGCGGGATCGCGAGGTTTCAGGATGTACAGGTCGGCGGAGAACTCCACCTTTCCTTGCGCGTTCCGCGGAGCCAGATCGATGTCTGCTATGGCGCGGTTCGCCGCAAGCTTCGGATCGACAGCGAAGTATATTTTCCCCGCGATGCGTTCGTAGGGACCCGCAGTTCCGAATGAGGCGCCGCCGAGCACATCGCTGCGGTCGGCAACCTCGATGCGGGTGACTGCGGCGAATCCATAACCGGCAAGAAGCAGAGACAGGAGACAAACGTAGCGCGACATTTGAGTCCATTGTATGCTCGCAGGGTTCAGGCCAGGGCAAGATTGGCTTTGGCGCGAAGATCGAAACCATCAAATGCGCCCCGGCGAAATTTCGGGAACGCGGCGGCGGCAATCATCGCGGCGTTATCGGTGGAAAGCACTGGGGTAGGGAAATAGACCGGGCACGGCAGATTTGCATCTCTAGCCGCGGCACGCAGGCCGGCGTTCGAGGCGACGCCGCCGGAAATAATCAGCGCGCGGGCGCCCACCTGCTCGATGGATGCGCTCACGCGCCGAAGTAATTCTTCAATCACCGTGCGCTGGAAGGATGCGATGAGGTCCAGCGTTCGTGGCGGAGTCAATTGCAGCCAGTCTTCGTGGGTTGCGTTGCGCAGGACGCGGCGCGCCTCGATTTCCGTGGTGAGGTCGTGCTGCTCCACCCAACGAAGAACCGCGGTTTTCAGGCCGCTGAAACTGAAATCGGTCGTATTGCCCTTCATGCGAGCGAGCGTGAATTTCACGGCCTTAGGATTGCCATAGGGCGCCAGACGGTCGAGCACGGGACCGCCCGGATAGCCAAAGCCAAGCAGCTTCGCCACCTTGTCGTAGGCTTCCCCGGCGGCGTCGTCGCGAGTTTTGCCGAGCAGCCGGTAGCCGAAGCCTTCAAGAACTTCGAACAAATGCGTGTGGCCGCCGCTCACTACCAATGCCAAGGCAGGCAGCTCAATCTCGCCGGAGACTTCGAGTAAAACGGCGTGGATATGTCCTTCAATATGATTGACGCCGATGAGCGGAAGCCCGCGCGCGAAACAGATCGATTTCGCGTATGTGATCCCGACCAGCAACGATCCCACCAAGCCGGGGCCTTCCGTTACCGCAACGGCGCTCAAATCCTCGAAGCTGGTGTGGGCCTGATCCAGCGCGAGACGAACAACGGGAACAATCGCCCGCAAATGCTCTCGTGAGGCAAGCTCAGGCACCACGCCGCCGTATTTGCCGTGCGTGGCAAGCTGCGAGGCGACAACCGAGGAAAGGATTATTCTTCCGTCTTCGACGACGGCCGCGGCCGTCTCGTCGCACGATGTCTCGATGCCGAGAATACGCATTGCTATCGTGGGGTTTGGACTTATCCCAGTTTCATTATCACTTGCCCGCGTCTTCTATCGCGCAGGAGCCGCTGGCAGATCGAGCGGCGTCGCGTATGCTCGTGCTGTATCGCGGCGAGCAACGCTGGGAGGATCGGATGTTCCGGGAGCTTGCTCAATTCCTCGGTCCCGGCGACTGCCTCGTCTTAAACGACTCCAAAGTTTTCCCATCACGACTGTTCGGGCATCGAGCCGGAGTGTTTTCGCTGCCGGTTGGCAAGCACAACCCCAAGCGCTGGCAAAATCTTTCCGGCGAAGTGGAAATTTTCCTGTTACAGCCGTTGGATGACGGCGCCAAGACGTGGGCTGCCCTGGTTCATCCAGGCCGCAAAATGCGCGTGGGCGAACGAGTTCGTCTGGATGGCGCCGACGCTGAGATCGTGGGCCGCGGCGAGTTCGGAGAACGGACTGTCCGATTCGATTGGGACGGCGACATCTACGAGTTGCTTAACAAGATCGGACATGTGCCCTTGCCGCCGTACATCAAGAGGCCAGACCATGCGGAAGATCGCGAACGTTACCAGACCGTGTTTGCCCGCCAAACGGGCTCGGTGGCCGCGCCTACAGCCGGTTTGCACTTCACGCCCGAAATTCTGGACGCTTGCCGCGCTGCCGGAGCTGATATCGCATACGTCACGCTTCACGTGGGACTGGGAACGTTTCAGCCGGTTCATGGCGACTCGCTCCACGCGGAGCGTTTCCGGGTAACCGAGGCAAACGCGGGGAAGATAAAGGCCGCGCAGCGCGTGTTCTGTGCCGGGACTACGAGCGTTCGAGCGGTCGAGAGCATGTTTCTGGGCAAGTCCGGCGAGACCGATCTCTTCATTCGTCCGGGTTTCGCGTTTCAGCGGGCAAATGCGATGCTGACTAACTTTCATCTGCCGGAATCCAGCTTGCTGATGCTGGTCTGCGCGTTCGCCGGAAGAGAATTTGTGCTCTCCGCTTATCAGCACGCCGTGGAGGCAGGCTATCGCTTCTATTCCTACGGCGACTGCATGCTGATTGTTTAGATGCTCAGGAACGCCTGCCACGCTTTCAGGCCTTCGGTGTTATGCGTTTTCAGGGCCTCGAGTCCTTCTTGCGGCGCGTAGGGATCGGTAAGCAGATACCGGCCGACGCGCGCGATGTCGAGCACATCGTCCATGGAAGCCTTCCAATGCTCTGGAACCCAGTCGATCGCATGTGAGACGACCGACGGCACACCCTCGGCAACGCCGTCAGCGGTCACCATATTGAACGATTCGGTGTAGCTTGGCTGAAGCAAGAGATGCATGTGCGCCACGCTTTGACGAAACCGCGGCCACGACTGCCATCCGTTTTCGACCAGTTTTACGTGAGGAAGGCTGTCGAGCATGGCGCGCGCGGATCGAAGAATCGTGTCGCCGCCGCCTTCCGTGCGGCCGGCCGAGAGCCACAGTTCCAGGTTCGCCTTGTAGCGCCGGGAAATTTCTAGAGCGGCTCCGGCCGAGCTCATGAAATTCTTCAGCGGACGCGTGGCCCCGAAAGCGCCGATGCGTAGCGTCCCTCCGCTGTACAGCGGGCGCCAGGGAAGCGCCTCTTGCTCGAGATAGTAAAGATTAGGAAGGTGCGTGCAAGGCCGCGAATATGCCGATCGCACCCAGCGGCAGAATTTCAAACTATTTCCAGCGAGGTGAAAGTTATGGGTGCCGGCCTCTATGTCCATCGCCTCGCGCACCAGTTTGACGCCCGCCGAATCGGCCTGTAGAAAGCCCACGTTGGAGTGACAATTGACCGCGAAGCGCGTGGAGGAGTGTGCCTGAACCAGACCATAGACTTCGGCCGAGGGAATCCAGGGCGCGGAGATCACTACGTGAGTGGCGGGGTCGCTCTGCAAGCGGTCTCGCAATTCCTTTGCGGCCGTGATGGGCCAAACATCGGTCGGGATTCCGTTCCGGCGGAGAACCTTGGACGTGTTGAGGGCGGACACGCCCAAACCAATATGGCTGATGTTCTGGCTCGCGGCAAAATTCTTGTACGCGAGGACGACCCTTGGCATTGAGGCTGGATTGCTTTCGTTCACGATCCTAGACCGGCGGCGCGCGGTTGCGGGCGGCTGCTCCGCTAAACTTGTGAAAAGCGTCCGGAAAGAAATTCGAGAGACTTGTGATGAGCGATACGGCTGCCGTTCGTGCAGGCGAGGAATTGAACAGGGAAGCGCTAGCGAGCTACCTCGCGGGCAAAATCGAAGGCGGTGAGCAGCTCGCGATCAAGCAGTTTTCCGGCGGGCACTCGAATCTTACTTATCTGCTGCGAACTCCTGTTCGCGAATACGTATTGCGCCGCGGACCGTTAGGACCCGTTGCGCCGAGGGCGCATGACATGGCTCGTGAATACAGGGTGCTCAAGGCCGTGCATCCGGTGTTTCCGCCCGCTCCCGAGGTGTTCCATTTGTGTGAAGACGTTTCGATTGTGGGCGCTGTATTCTTTGTGATGGAACGCCGGAGCGGGATCGTCGTGCGCGATCACATTCCCGCCGAACTGGCGGCTTTTTCGGATTATGCTCCGCGAGTCAGCGCCGGTTTAATCGACTGTCTGATGAAACTCCATGCGGTCGATATTTTCAAATACAAGCTTGACTCGCTGGGGAAGCCCGCCGGATTCCTGGAGCGACAGGTGCGCGGCTGGTTCGAGCGCTGGAAGGGCGCGCAGACCGAAACCATTCCTCTGATGGAAGAGATCATGCGGTGGCTTAGCGAACGCATGCCGGTCTCGCCGGAGCCAACGCTTGTGCACAACGATTTCAAGCTGGATAACGTGATGCTGAACGCTAGCGACCCGGGCAAGATCGAGGCAGTGCTCGATTGGGAGATGGCTACGGTCGGCGATCCCTTAGTCGATCTCGGCGTGTTGCTTTGCTACTGGTCGCAGCCGAGCGATCCGGGCGGAACGAAACCAA
>Ga0335077_10013087_pt1 | contig 10381 bp, 10 predicted proteins | sample Lox_Sample_31_FD_207151 | JGI IMG/M metagenome (GOLD analysis project Ga0335077, IMG submission 207151) | Soil microbial communities from Loxahatchee National Wildlife Refuge, Florida, United States - Lox_Sample_3.1 | ecosystem: Environmental > Terrestrial > Soil > Wetlands | place: USA...
GAGCACTTCCCGGCCCCGCCGCGACGCTGGCTGGTCACCGGCGGCGGACGCCACAATCCGGCGCTGATGGTCGAGCTCAAGCGGCGCCTCGGCGCCCCGGTCGAGCCGGTGGAGAAGGCGGGCTGGAATGGCGATGCGCTGGAGGCGCAGGCCTTCGCCTATCTTGCCGTGCGCTCGCTCGAGCGCCTGCCGCTGAGCCTCCCTGGAACGACGGGCGTCTCCACACCGACAGCGGGAGGCCGGCACTTCCCCGCTCCCTTGGCTCCGGCGCTCCCCTAAACCGGGCGGCCCCTTAGGCGTGGCGGTTAACGAAGCGTTTCCGCTTTCACGCCTAGATTTGCCGGCTGTCTCAAGGGGAGCCGGGCAGTGGCCGATCAGCAGGTCGAGACGGGCACCGCCGGCAAACCGCCGGTTCGTCTCGGCGAACGCTTCGAAATTCACCCCGATCGGCCGCTGCCGGACCTGCGGTCGCCGAATGCGGCCGGCTTCGTCGCCGTCGACCGCGATCGTCCGACCGCGAGCATGTTCGGCCTCGTCTGCGATGCCGATCAGCCGCCGCGGCACGACGTGCTGGCGGCGCTGCACGGCTTGCGCTCCGAGGCGCTGCTCGCGCCGCATGAGTGGGGGGTGGTCGACTGGCCGGCGACGGGGCGGCGGCACTTCGCCATCATCTTCGACCGTCCCACCGGCGGCCGCGTCGTCCAGTCGCTCACGCAGACGGTCGCGCCGATGCATGAGGACGAACTCATCCATCACGTGCTTCCGCCGTTGATCGTATCGCTGCGCGATCTCTTCGCCGCCGGCTTCACGCATCGCGCGATCCGCCCCAACAACCTGTTCTGGCGCGACGCGGCGCATCGCACCCTGGCCCTCGGCGACTGCGTGAGCGCGCCGCCGGCGGTGCTGCAACCCGTCGTCTGCGAGACCATCGAAAGCGGCATGGCGATGCCCGCCGGGCGCGGCAATGGCACGCCCTCCGAAGATCTCTATTCGCTCGGCGTCACCATCATCTTCCTGCTCTTCGGCCGCAATCTCGTCGCCTCGCTCAGCGACGACCAGATCCTCGCGGAGAAGATCGGCCGCGGCTCCTATTACGCCCTGCTGCGCGGCGAGCGCCTCAACGGCGCCATCATCGAGGTCTTGCGCGGGCTCCTCACCGACGATCCGCGCGAGCGTTGGAACGTGCAGGATGTCGAAATGTGGCTCGAAGGCCGCCGGCTCTCGCCGAAGCAGCCGGCCCTGGTGAAGCGGGCGGCGCGTCCTTTCGAATTCGCCGGCCATCCCTTCTACACCGCCCGCGCGCTCGGCTACGCCTTCTCCCGCGACACGGCTTCCGCCGTGCGCACCTTGAAGGCGCCGGACTTCGAAATATGGATGCAGCGCAGCCTCTGCGACGAGGATCGCCTGAAGATGTTCTCGGCGGCGGTCGCCGAAGGACACGATGTCGGCGCTGGCGGTCATGACGAGAGGCTGGTGGCGCGGGTGTGCATCGCGCTCGATCCGGCGGCGCCGGTTCGCTACAAGGGTTTTTCCGCCGCCATCGACGGCTTCGGCACGGCGCTTGTCGCCGCCTTCCGCGGCCGCGGCTCGGTGCAGCAGATCGCCGAGGCGATGGGCGGCAGGCTGCCGCAGTTCTGGTTCTCGGCGCAGAGCGGCCTCAAGCCCGAGCTCGTGCCGTTCCTCAAGAGCTTCGAGCGGCTCCGCCTCCATCTCGAGGACCGGCGCCCGGGCTTCGGCATCGAGCGCATCGTCTATGAGATGAATCCGAAGCTGCATTGCCTGTCGCCGTCGATCGAGGCCGAGTATGTGATCGAGGCCGGCGACGTGCTGACGGCGCTCGAACGCGTGTCGGAGAAGCGCAAGGACGATGACTTCCAGGTCGACCGCCATCTCGCGGCCTTCATCGCCACGCGCTATCGCGGCGCCGGCACCGACTGGTTCGACTCGTTGCACCACCAGGATCCGGCGCAGCGCGTGCTCGGGGCGCTTTATCTGCTGGCGCGGCTGCAATCCTTCAAAGGCCCGTCCGCCGTGCCCGCGCTGGCGCATCGCCTCGGCCGCCAGCTGCCGCTGGTGATCGATCGCTACCACAGCCGCACCCGGCGCAAGCGGCTCAAGGCCGAGCTGCCCAAGATCGTCGGCAAAGGCAATCTCGCCGACATGCTGGCCTTCGTCGACAACGCCGCCGACCGCGTACGCGACATCCAGGGCTTCCAGCAGGCGCTGCGCGACTATGCCGTGATCGATCGGGAGCTCGACCTGCTGCACCTCGAGGCGCCGCGGCGCCCGGAAAGGGCGGCGGAGCTCGGCGCGCGCTACGCCGCGACCACGGCGAGCCTGCTCGCCTGGATCATCGCGCTCTCCGTGATCGTCACGATGAGCTGAGCCATGGCGCGCGGCACGACCACGGCCAAGACCACGGCCAAGACCAAGACCAAGACCCCGACCAAGCCCGGCGCCCAGCGGCGCGGCCGCAATACTGGCAGCGCCGCCGTCACGCTGACGGTGATCGTCATCGTCGTGCTGGCGCTCACCGCCCTGCCGCTCTGCCTTCTCGTCATCGGCGGGATGCTGCCGACCGCCGTCGCCGTCGTCGTCGACCGTCACCAGCGCCGTTATCTCGCGCGCACGGTCGGCGCGATGAACCTGGCCGGGGTAATGCCGGGTGCGCTCCACATGTGGGAGGCGGGCATCACCTTCGACAGCCTGCAGCAAGTCATCAACAGTCCCTATAACTGGCTCGTCATGTACGGTGCCGCCGCGGTCGGCTGGGTGCTTTATTTCTGCGTGCCGCCGGTGGTCGCGATGGTGATCGAGGTCCGGGTCGACGAGACCAAGCACCGCCTCGAGGCGCAAGCCAAGGCGCTGGTCGAGGAATGGGGCGAGGAAGTGACGGGGCGCAAGCGCGACGGCTGAAGCCCGTCGCCCAGGCTCCTAGCTCGGCAGCAGGCGGCGGTCCATCGCCGCGGTCTTGATCGCTTTCTGCAGCTTCTCGAAGGCACGCACTTCGATCTGGCGCACGCGCTCGCGCGAGATGCCGTATTTCTGCGACAGATCTTCGAGCGTGGTCGGCACGTCGCGCAGGCGCCGCTCGGCGAGGATGTCGCGCTCGCGCGGCGTCAGATGCGACATTGCCCCGCGCAGCAAGTCCCGGCGCAGGCCGAGTTCCTGACGCTCGCCGAGGCTCGTCTCCTGGTCTTCGACATCGTCGACGAGCCAGTCCTGCCATTCGCCTTCGCCGTCGCTGCGCAGCGGCGCGTTGAGCGAATGGTCGGGAGCCGCGAGGCGCCGGTTCATGCTGACGACGTCGGCCTCCGGCACGCCGAGTTCGGTGGCGATCTTCGTGACGTTCTCGGGCGAGAGATCGCCATCCTCGATCGCCTGGAGCTGACCCTTGAGCTTGCGCAGGTTGAAGAAAAGCTTCTTCTGCGCGGCGGTGGTGCCCATCTTCACCAGCGACCAGGAGTGGAGGATGTATTCCTGGATCGAGGCGCGGATCCACCACATGGCGTAGGTGGCCAGGCGGAAGCCGCGATCGGGATCGAAGCGCTTCACCGCCTGCATCATCCCGACATTGCCCTCGGAGATCAGCTCGGACAGCGGCAAGCCGTAGCCGCGATAGCCCATCGCGATCTTGGCGACGAGACGGAGATGGCTGGTGACGAGGCGCTGCGCCGCGTCGGGATCGGAATGCTCGCGCCAACGCTTGGCGAGCATGTACTCCTCTTCGGGCTGCAGCATCGGGAATTTGCGGATCTCCTGGAGATACCGCGCCAGATTCCCTTCCGAAGAGATGCTTGGCAGGGCGTGAGTGCTTGCCGTCGCCATCCGTAGTTACCTCGGCATCGCGGCTCGTCGATACGTCCTATCCGGATGCCGCAATGCAACACATCCTAACCTGAACACGCTTCGCTTGTCCAATTTAGATACGCTCTAAACAACCGATCAGGGCCCCGATATCCGCGGGTAAGTGGCTGGAGAACTGGACGTATTCGCCGGTTGCGGGATGGCGGAATCCGAGCAGCACCGCGTGCAGCGCCTGGCGCGGGAAAACGGCGATCTGCTCGCGCAGCGCCGCCGGCAAGGCGCGCAGCCGGGCGAGGCTCCTTTGGTTGCCGTAGGTCGGATCGCCGATGAGAGCATGGCCGCGCTCGGCCATATGGACGCGGATCTGATGCGTGCGGCCGGTCGCGAGCCGGCATTCGACCAGCGCCGCCGCATCCTTGAAGGCGCGCAGCACCTTGTAGCGCGTCACCGCCGCTTTGCCGCCGTCGCGGAGCACGGCCATCTTCTTGCGGTTCTGCGGGCTGCGGCCGATGCGGCCCGAGATCTCGCCCTCGCGCGGCTGCGGCACGCCCCAGACCACGGCGTGATAGGCGCGATTGATGCGGCGCGCGGCGAAATCGGCGGCGAGCCGCGTCTGAGCGAGCTCGTCCTTGGCGACGACCATGAGGCCGCTCGTATCCTTGTCGAGGCGATGAACGATGCCGGGGCGGCGCACGCCCCCGATACCGGCGAGGCTCTCGCCGCAATGCGCGAGCAGGGCGTTGACGAGCGTGCGGTCGGGATTGCCCGGCGCCGGGTGGACGACGAGGCCGGCCGGCTTGTCGATCACCAGCAGATGCGGATCCTCGTAGACGATGGTGAGATCCATCGCCTGCGGCAGCGGCGTGTCGGCGACCGGCGGCGGCAGCGCGAGCTCGAAAGTCTGGCCCGGTTTGACCCTCAGGGAGGGGTCGGTTATCGTCGCGCCCTCCATGGTCACCCGGCCCGCCTCGACGAGATGCTTCAAGCGGGTGCGCGACATCTCGGTGAGCCGCTCCGCCAGCAAACGATCGAGACGCTCGCCGGCCTCGCCGGGCTCGACGGTGACGCGCTTCACCGCCGCGCCGGTGTCCGAAGGCTCGATCATCGCCTTGGCGTTCATCGCCCTAGAGTGACGGGAAGCATGCGGGCTCTCAAGGTCCTGGTCGTCGTCATGGGCGTGCTGCTGGTCGGCGGCACGACGGCGCTGATCATCGCCGTCATCGAGCGCGCCCGCCAGCATCTGGCCGAGCCGGCGGCCGCACCGCCGCCGCCGCCGGGACGCGGCTTCGGCCGCACCGTCGTCGATCTGCCGGAAGGTGCCCGCGTCATCGCGATCGAACTGGCCGGCGACAGGCTGGTGGTGCGCATCGGCCTTGCCGAGGGCGGCGAGGCGCTGATTCTGATCGATGCCCGCACCGGCGCCAGGCTCGGCACGATCGAGCTGCGACCGGGCGAAACGGGAGCGAGGAAGCCATGAATTTTCGCAGCGACAACGTCTCCGGCATTGCGCCCGAGATTCTCGCCGCCATCGCCGCGGCCAATACCGGGGCGGCCGCCTCCTATGGCGCCGATGCCATCACCGAGCGCGTGGTGCGTCGCGTCGCCGAGCTGTTCGAGCACGAGGCGGCGGTGTTCCCGGTGGCGACCGGCACCGCCGCCAATGCGCTGGCGCTGGCGAGCCTGACGCCGGTCTGGGGCGCGATCTATTGCCACGAGGTCTCGCATATCCAGACCGACGAATGCGGCGCGCCCGAATTCTTCTCCGGCGGCGCCAAGCTGCTGCCGCTGCCCGGGGCCGATGCCAAGCTCGCGCCGGTGACGGTGGCGGCGGCGATGATCGAGCAGGGCGTCGTCCATCACGTCCAGCCCGCCGCCATCAGCATCAGCCAGGCGACCGAAGCCGGCACGCTCTATCGGCCGGAGGAGATCGCCGCGCTCAGCACGCTGGCGCGCCGCCACGGCCTCGGCCTCCACATGGACGGCGCCCGCTTCGCCAATGCGGTGGCGGCGCTCGGCTGCCGCCCGGCGGAGCTCACTTGGCGCGCCGGCGTCGACGTGCTCTCGCTCGGCGCCACCAAGAACGGCGCGCTCGCTGCCGAGGCCGTGGTGTTCTTCGATCCGGCGAAGGCCGCCGAGTTCGGCTTCCGGCGCAAGCGCGCCGGCCACCTCTTCTCGAAGATGCGCTTCCTCTCGGCGCAGCTCGAGGCCTATCTGGCCGACGGGCTGTGGCTGCGGCACGCCGAGCACGCCAACCGCATGGCGGCGCGTCTCTCCGCCGGGCTTGCCGGGCTGCCGGGCGCGCGGCTGCAGCATCCGACCGAAGCCAACGAGGTTTTCATCGAGCTGCCGGAAGCGGCGATCGAGGCGCTCGCCGCCGCGGGCTTCGGCTTCTATCGCTGGGGCGGCCCGGCTTCGCCTTGCCTGCGCCTCGTCACCGCTTTCGACACGCGCGAGGCCGATGTCGAGGCCTTCATTGCCAGCGCGCGCGCCGCCATCCCGCCGGCAGCGCGCAAGAACTCGTAAACCATCTCGCGGCACACGCAGAGTCGACCGCGGCAATGCCGTCGAATTCGTTCCGCTGCCGGATCGAAAGCGCTGCGCGCGCTCGCGCGGAGCCTCTCGGAGCGTTGCCGGTATAAAGAAATCGCAAAATCTTTGCCGCGACGTGAATTTTCCCTTGCGTCGCCGCGTTTTGAGCGTATCTATGCAAATCACGACGCACTCGCACGTGCCTATGGCCCTCGTGGTTATGCAACGACGTAACGCGTCCTTTTTGGTAGAGCCGGTCATCGTGGGCCGGTCCCGAGAGGGAGGTCGATATGGTTGCAATCGCACTCAGGGCCGCAGCGCCCTGGCCTGACGAGACACCTCGGTTCATCAGGGCCGCCCGCGGCAGCGGTGGTCGAGGCCGCAACGAACCTAGCAGTCAGATCTGAGCAGCATCATCCAGCCCACGGCGGATCGTCCCCGTGGATGGATGAAAGCGACGCTCCACCGCCTTCCCGCTTGGGGGGCAGCGGTCGAGCGCGCCGGCGTGGTGAGCTGCCGGCGCGCCCTCTGACGACAGGATACCCAGCCGAAATGAAGAAGAAGATTGATCGCAGGATCGAACGTAACCGCAAGATCGAGAAGTTTCTGGCCGAGAAGCAGCCCGAGACGCCGTGCCTCGTCGTCGACCTCGAGGTGGTCGCCGAGGCCTATCAGCTGCTGCGCACTTATATGCCGATCGCCAAGGTGTTCTACGCCGTGAAGGCCAATCCCGCCGGCGCTGTGGTGGAGCTGCTGCGCGGCCTCGGCTCCGCCTTCGACGTGGCGAGCCGGGGCGAGATCGATCTCTGCTTCGAGCGCGGCGTCAGCGCCGACCGCATCTCCTTCGGCAACACAATCAAGAAGGAGCGCGACATCGCCTACGCCTATGAGAAGGGCGTGCGGCTCTTCGCTTTCGACAGCGAGGAGGAGCTGGAGAAGCTCGCCCGCTCGGCGCCGGGAGCGCGGGTCTTCTGCCGCATTCTGGTCGATGGCGAAGGCGCGGAATGGCCGCTGTCGCGCAAATTCGGCTGCGCGCCGGAGATGGCGGTGGAGCTGCTGCGCCGCGCCAAGACGGCCGGGCTCGACCCCTACGGCGTCTCCTTCCATGTCGGCTCGCAGCAGACCAAGCTCGACCAGTGGGACAGCGCCGTCGGGCGCGCCGCGGCAATGTTCTCGCTGCTGGCCGAGACCGACATCAACCTGCGCATGGTCAATATCGGCGGTGGCTTCCCCGCGCATTACCGCGGCGACGTGCTCGGCGTCGAGCGCTACGCCCAGGCGGTGATGGCGGCGATCACTCGGCATTTCGGCAACGATCTGCCCGAGATCATCGTCGAGCCGGGCCGCTCGATCGTCGGCGATGCCGGCGTCATCCAGAGCGAGGTGGTGCTGATCTCGCGCAAGTCCTTCGGCGACGAGAAGCGCTGGGTCTATCTCGATGTCGGCAAGTTCAACGGCCTGGCGGAGACGATGGACGAGAGCATCAAGTACCGCATCCGCACCGCGGCGGATGGCGGTCCGACCGGCGCCGTTGTGCTGGCCGGGCCGACTTGCGACAGCGCCGACATCCTCTATGAGAAGACGGCCTATCGGCTGCCGATGACGCTCAAGGTCGGCGACAAGGTGCAGATCCTCTCCACCGGCGCCTATACCTCGAGCTACGCCTCGGTGGGCTTCAACGGCTTCTCGCCGATCAAGACCTACTGCATCTGATCGCGGCTTCGTCCTGAGTTGGCGGCGCGGCGAACCGGCCGCGCCGTCATCACTTCGTTGAGGAGCTTCTGCTCCATGGCGGCGATGAAGGAGGGGAAGTCCTGGACCTGCATCAGGAAGCCGCCCGGTCCTCCCACCACATACTGATCGTAGTAGCTGTCGAGCCAGGGCTCGGTCTTCAGAATGGCGAGGCCGTTGATGGTGACGCCCTGGGCCGCCAGCCGGTCGCGGATCTGCTGCGGCGGCGGGCCGATATTGGCCATCCCATCGCCGGAAACGTCGATGACGCGGCGCTGCGGCGTGTCGGGGACACGTGCCAAGGCCGCCTCCGCCGCGTTGAGTGCGTCCCCGATCGCGGTGAGGCCGTTCGAGCTGCGCCGCGTCGCGCGTACGGCAGTGGCGAAGCGCTCGGCGCTGGCGCTGTCGCTCACCCGCGTCCAGTCGACCGTGACCACCTGCTTGTCGCGGTCCGACCATTCCATCACCAGCACGTCGATCGCGCCGTTATGGCCGCCGCGGATGGCGTCGACGAGCTGAGGGGTCTCGAAGGCGCGGGCGATGCCTTCGTGCTGCAGCTCATACTCCTCGGCATCGACGCTGCCGGAGACGTCGACGGCGAGCACCAGAGCAAGGTCGACGGGCGCGGCGCGCGCCGGCATGGCGGCAAGGGAGAGGCCGGCCAGGAAGGCGAGGGCGAGGGGACGGCGGAGCGGCATGGCGGTTCTTGCGAGGGCTGATCTCAAAGACGAAGACACTATGAAAGGTCCGGGTGGGGCGATTCTAGAGCGCCTTCGGCGCCTTCCCGCGGTCGCGCTCGAACCAGAAGGCGTCGAGCGCCAGCGTCACCAGCAGCGCCGCGGCGACCCCGAACCCGGTGATCGCCAGCGGCAGGTCGCGCTCGTTGCCGGCGGCATCGAACGCGGCCGTCGCGAGCAGAAAGGCGCAAAGCGGCAGGCGGACCATACCGACGCTAACGCCGGCGGGCGCTGCCGCTCACTCGACCGAGGCTTCGATCGGTGCCGGCTGGCCGATCAGCCGCCCGCGCGCGCGCGCGTCGAGATGCGAAGGCAGGGGCGCCGCCGGTGCGCCGATCCAGGCGGCAATGTCGCCGGTCGGCGTTGCTCCGTCGAGGTCGCGCAGCAGCATGTGATAGCCCTCCGGGTAGAGCGCAATGCGCTGCCGCGCGCGATCGCCGCTCGGCAGCGTGGCGACGAACCGCGCCATCGCCGGCTGCGGCACGATCTCGTCATGCTGGCCATAGAGCAGCAGTAGCCGCGTGTCGAGTGCCGGCGCTGCCGCGAGCGCCGCGCTCATGAGGTCGACGAGGCCGTTGAGCGTGTCGGCGCGCGTATCCTTGATCACCAGCGGATCGGCGCTGTAGGCGATCAGCATCGGCACATTGTCCGACGGGCGGATGTGCACGGGCAGCACGCTGGCGGACCAGTGCACGGCCGGCAGGAGCCCGGCGAGAAAAAGCCCGACGCGCTCGACGGGGTTCATCGTCTGCCGGCCCCAGACCGCCGGCGCGACCAGGATGACGCCGTCGACCGAAGGCGTCGGCAGGCCGGCGCGGCCCGAGGCAGCGAGAATGGCGATGGCGCCGCCCATGCTCTCGCCGAGCAGATAGACCGGTATGCCGGGATAGCGGCGATGCAACAGGCCGATCGCGGTCGCGGCGTCGCCGACGAGAGGGCGCGTGCCGAACCAGCGGCCGCGGCCAGGGGTGCTGCCGAAGCCGCGTTGATCGTACGCATAGGTGGCGATGCCGCGCTCGGCCCAGCGGCGCGCCGGCAGGGCGAAGGCATTGGAGTAGTCGTTGAAGCCGTGCAGCGCCAGCACCACCGCGGTCGGCTCGCCCGGCGGCAACCAGCGCCGCAGCGGCAGCGCCGTGCCATCGGCGGCGATCAGGCGGTCGTCGCGCAGCTGTGGCGCCGGCAGCGTCAGGCCGGCACCTGCCGCGGCGAGCTGCGGCGATGGCATCTCGGTCTCGGACGGGGCGGCAGAGCAGCCGGCGAGCAGCGCGGCGAGGCAGCAGACGAGAACAAGGCGCATGGTGGGCTCCGATCAACGCGGGGAGCCTTGCGCCTTCATGGTTAAGCGGAGGTAAAGACTCGGCGGGCGCTGCGGCAATGTCGCGCGGCGTCAGCCGGGTTGCCGCCGCAGCACCGCAGGCTTCATAATCGCCGCACCCCGTTCCGCAGCGAAGCGAAGAGGCGAGAGAATGCGTTCAGCACCTGTCATCGTTGCCCTGGCCCTGTTCGGCGGCATTGCCGCCACCGCCGCTTTGGCCACGCCGAAGGAGCCGCCGGCGTGCGCCGCCATCACCTTCCGG
>Ga0335077_10013089_pt1 | contig 10379 bp, 12 predicted proteins | sample Lox_Sample_31_FD_207151 | JGI IMG/M metagenome (GOLD analysis project Ga0335077, IMG submission 207151) | Soil microbial communities from Loxahatchee National Wildlife Refuge, Florida, United States - Lox_Sample_3.1 | ecosystem: Environmental > Terrestrial > Soil > Wetlands | place: USA...
ATCCGCCGGGCGATGGCGGCGAGCCATGGTGCCCTGTCCTCGTCGGTCAACGGGATCCCCCGGGCCATCTTCTCCACATTGTCTGGCCGCCGAGGCGCTCCGTACCGCAGTGGACGTGGGACATGATCATGCTGCTGGTGGCCAGCCTCATCGCCACCGTCGTCGGGCTGATCGTCGGCGGCCTGGTCTACGGCCAGACGGACCAGGCGGTGCCCGCAATCATCGCGGCGGGTGTCGCCTTCGGCGGAGTACTGGATCGGGTCTTGAGGATTATCAGAACATTCGATCGCCCGCCCGGAAACTGACCGCGGACTCTTCGTTCTACGCCTGGTGCGCGCGGCACGGCGACGTCCGCGCCAACCCGGTGGCCGGCCTGGCCGTGGTCACCTCGCCAGCGCGACCGCGGCGTCCGCGGCCGAGGCGAACAACTGCCGGCGCGCCGTCCCGGCTGTCATCCACCCGCGGTGCTCCCACTCCCGTCCGGCCAGCGAGTCTCCGGCCATCACCACCTGGCCGAACGGGATGCCGCGGTAGCGCGCGATCGCCATCAGCGCCGACGCTTCCATCTCCACGACCAGGCATCCTTCCTGCACCCTGCGCGAGACCCGGGCCCGGGTCTCGCGGTAGATGGCGTCCGTCGACCAGGTCAGGCCGCGAACCGGCTCGACACCGGCGGCGCTGAGCGCGTCGGCCAGGGTCCCGGCTGGGCCCGGGTCGGCCGGGACGATCCGGCCGGGCGGCAGGTAGTGGAAGGACGTGCCCTCGTCGCGCACGGCGCCGGTCAGGACCACCGCGTGCCCCATCACCAGTTCCGGTACCAGCGCCCCCGCCCCGCCGCAGGCGATGACTGCGCGGACTCCGCGGGCAATGACCTGCTCGAGCATGGCGCCGGCCAGCGGCGCCCCGACGCCCGGATGGAACACACCCAGCCGCGTAGCCCGGTGCTCGATCTCCCACAGCGATGCCGGGCCCATCTCGCTGTGCAGGCGGCACACCGGCCTGGCGTCCGCCCGGCTGGGCAGTTCCTCGACGACGTCCCGGAAGAAGCACGCCACAGCGGTCGGCGGCGCGTCGACCGGACGGATCAGCCGGCCCGGCTCGATGACCGCCTCACCGGCCAAGTCCTCATCCTCCAGCAGCGGCAGCCGCTGGCGATCAGCCGGCCCGGGCAACCTCTGCATCTACCGCACCGGAGTGATGATCACGGTATAGCTGGGTCCTGTCATGTGGTGGCTCCTTCAGCGAGAAGCGGGCCGCTACCGTCACTGGCCGTTCCTTTCCAAATTTTGCAATAGACCCCGAAACGCTGTCCCCGCGGGCCGGAAGTCAAGCGGCCGGAACCTGTGCATTCAGGCGGCCCTTGACCACATCGCCGCTCGGACAGTCACTCGGTTGCCGATGAACGATCAGGCGCCTCCGGGCCGACGGCACCAGCCTGCTCTTCGGCGTTCGCGCGGTCGGCGAGCACGTCCGCGACGATGACACCGAACAAAACGAGCAGCAACGCCCGAGGCCGAAGATAAGGCCACCCCACCGGGTCGTGGCATTCGCGATCGCCCATGCCAAGCCTGTGATCAGGATCAGCGCGGTGACAAACAGCTTGGGGCGAAACCGATACTTCGGCCGCGTGATCTCCGGGGGCTCCGATGGCACACCCTATAGTGTTCACCCTGCGTGAAGAGATAACTAGGGTTCGCGAACTGCTGAGATCGTTCCCGCTACGGGGCCGGGCAGCCAAATCGCTGCGAGATCGGTCAGGCGGGCCCAGGGACGGCTGTTCGCCTCCAGCACCGACCGCTGCAGCTCCGACCCGAACCTGCCCGCCGGCAACTGCTCGATGAGCTTGCCGGCCCGCGCGGTCAGCCGCCGTGTGCCCAGTTCGACCGTGTGGAACTCTTCCTCCACCCCGGCGGCCACCGGCTCCGGCTGCTGAGCCCCGGGCCGACGGCCATTGTGTTCCGGCGCAGCCCGGCATGATGATGATTGCCCGGCAGCTAGGCATGCACTATGGCGTCCTGGCCCGGGATCGTGAGCCGCAACGCGAGGTACTCCAGTAAACGCCAATACGGGGTAGTCAACCAGGGGTGTTCTGTTTCAGCTCAGAGTCGTTATCAAAACGGCGGCTCGCAGCAGGCCGGGGGAGGACGGCGGCCTCGGCGCGGTGGCCGGGAAGGGCTTCCACCTGGAGCGCGGCCTGGACGGCGGCGGCGACGAGCCGCGCGGTTTCCGCGTCGATGACGATGTTCCGGCGGAGCAGGACGCGGCGGACGACCTGCCCGGCATGCAGGAGCGCATCGTGCGGGCCAATGGTGGCGGGCTCGGTCGCACCCGGACTGTGGAACTACGGTCCTGGTCTGGTGTGGTGGTGGGCGCGTTCGGCAAGAACTCGGGCACCGGGGCGGAACCCGCAGGGCGGGACGCTGGTCAGGGTCACCTGCTCGGCGGCGGCGTGGTCCATCTCGGCGGCCTGGGCCGAGGCGGACAGGGTCGTCAGAGTCGCATGGTTCCAGGTGTGGTTGCCTAGCATGTAGCCCATGCTGACGCCAGCCCATCGGACCGGTGGACATGCGCGGTCACGATAGACGCGCAGCCGCCGCGTGCCGGTCAGCCCTTGATCACGCCGAGCGGGACGAGCCGGGCCACCTTCCGGCATAGCCCTGCGCCTTCGGCGGCCTCGACCACCTTCGTGATGTCCTTGTACGCCTGCGGGGTCTCCTCGGCCAAGCCGCGGGCCGAGGCGCCGCGTACGGCGATGCCCTGGCGTTCCAGCCGCCGCCGCAGTTCCGGGCCGGTGATCGAGCGGGCAGCCTGATGGCGGCTCATCAGCCTGCCCGCACCGTGGCAGGCCGAGGCGAACGCGTCGCCTCCAGCGACCCCGGCCAGGACATAGGACGATGTCCCCATCGATCCGGGGATGAGGACCGGCTGGCCGGCTTCGCGCAGGTCCGCGGGCAGGTCGGCATGCCCGGGGGGCAGCGCCCTGGTCGCTCCCTTCCGGTGGACGCACAGCCGGACGGCCGCCCCGTAGACCTGATGGGTTTCCAGCGTAGCCAGGTTGTGAGACACGTCGTACACCAGGTGCAGCGGCGTGGACGCCGTCGCCGCCAGAACGCGGCTGGCGGCCTCGGCGAGTAGCTGGCGGTTCGCCCGAGCGTAGTTGGCCGCGGCGGCCATGGCTCCCAGGTACCGCCGACCCTCCCGTGAGGTGACCGGCACGCAGGCCAGCTGCCGGTCGGGCACGGTGATGCCGTACCGGGGCATCACCTGGTCCATGACCTGCACGTGGTCCGTGCAGATCTGGTGGCCCAGCCCGCGGGACCCGCAGTGGATCATGACGCAGACCTGGCCTTCGGCCAGCCCGAACGCCTCCGCCGCCACCGGGTCGAAAACCCGGTCCACCGCCTGGACTTCCAGGAAGTGGTTCCCCGACCCGAGGCTGCCGACCTGGTGCAGCCCCCGGTCCAGGGCGCGGCTGCTGACCTGCGCCAGGTCGGCGTCTTCCACAACGCCGCGATCCTCGCACCGGTCCAGGTCCTGCTGGCCGCCGTGGCCGCACGACATTGCGTAGCCGGCCCCGCCGACCAGCAGCTTTTCCAGCTCCGCCCGGCCCCGCAGACGCCACAGGCCGCCGCGCCCCGCGCCGCACGGGATCACATCGGCGAGCCGGTCCATGACCCGGTCACGCACCGGGAGCAGATCGTCCCGGCCCAGCTCCGCGGCCAGCAGCCGGACCCCGCACGCGATGTCGAACCCGACCCCGCCCGGCGAGACCACGCCGCCACGGGCGATATCGGTCGCGGCGACCCCGCCGATCGGGAACCCGTAACCCCAGTGCACATCGGGCATCGCATACGATGCCACCACGATTCCGGGCAATCCGGCGACGTTGACCACTTGCTCGAGCGCGCGGTCTGTGGCCGGGTCCGGGATCAGCGAGCGCGTGGCAAACACCACTCCCGGCACCCGCATCCGCCCGTGCCGCGGGATGACCAGCCGGTACTTCGATTCCGCGATGATCTCCACCGAGGGTTGGCCTCCTTGCCTGAAGGCTCCTCGTGCCGGCTCCCGCCTACGGTGTCCGCGGGCCTTGCCTGGCCGGCAGAGAAATGTGCTCCGCCACGGACCCGGTGGTGGGGTAGAACGAGCTCTCGTGGCCGTCGCTCCACCGCACCAGGTACGGCGGGCCGCCCGCCTGGCCGCGAACCTCGATAATCACTCCCGTACGGTCGTGGTCGCCGACATGACGGCCCTTCACGACCAGCTCATCACCGACATGCGCCTTCATGACCGACCCCCAATCGCAGACCTGATCGCCTCATGGCAACCAGCCTCCGCAGCCGCGAGCCGCCCCGGTAGGGACCAAGGGCCCGAACGTGCGCAGCGGCCATGAGCACATGCTCGTCGCATCACGCCTGGTAGCCAGGAGTTGCCCCTGCGCCGGTGGAGTTCCGTCGTGACGCCTGGAGGCGGCACTCCGCGATTTGCAGGTGGAACCGACGGCTGGTTCGCGGGCTGCTAGACGTCGATGGTGATGCCGCATGACCAGCGGCCGGTCGCGTCCGGCGTGCAGCGCAGGTCGTGCAGCGACGCTCCCTTCGGCACCGCGCCGGTGATTTCGGCTTCGTTCACGTCGGCCAGCGCCAAGGTCAGGACGACTCCGCCGTCCGGCACCAGCCGTACGGCCGCGGTGACCGGGATCTCGCCATCGGCGTCCAGCCGGTAAATCACCTCCCCCACGACCGCCACCAGCAGATCCTCATCCGAGCCCGCGATGAAACGCCGCTCGGCCGTGTGCCGCGGCCGGACAGCCGCAACGACCGCGAAGCTGTCCACCAGCCCGCGCACCGCCTCGGCCAGGCACGCCTCCCGGGTCGGCCCCCATGCCTCGACGCGCAGGTCAGCGGTGTGCGGAACAGTCCGGTGCCCCTCGTCGCCCTGCGTGAGCCGTTCCCGCAGCCGGGCCAGTTCCTCCTCGACCTCCGCGCGGATGCTGATCTGATCCAGCTGCGACTGGAGCTGCTCGTCGCTCAGCGACGGCACGGCATCGCCCGGGGCACCCGGTCTCAGCCGTTCATCGGGCCCTGCCGTCCGGGCCTGCAGGCCGGCTTCTTCGTCTGCAGCGCGGTGGGCGGCCACGTCGGCGTCTGCCACGTCTGTGGAGATCCCGGCGAAGACCTCGGCGATGCCAGCTCGGGCCTGTGCCACGGTGTAGGCGGCCTTGATCGCTTCCTTCTGCACGCTGAACTCGTCGACCTTCTCCTGCAGCCGCCGCCCCGCGGCGGTCATCTTCTCTTCCTCGGCGCGCAATGTGGCCTGCTGCTCCCGCAACCGGGAGACCTCGGCCAGCATCGCAGCACGGCGCACCAGCGCTTGCCGGGCCAGGTCATCCTGGCCTGCCTGCACCGCCTGTTCGGCCTGGCCGCCCAGCCGGTCCGCGGCCTGTTGCAGGTCGCTGATCCGCAGCTCCGCCCGCCGGCGGGCGGCGGTGATCTTCTCCGCGCCACGGCGTACCTCGGCCAGCAGTTCCTGCAGCTGAACGTAGGAGTAGTCCACCATCTCACGCGGATCTGCGGCACGGTCAAGCACCGCATTCATCTTGACCTCATACAGTTCCGCGATCCGGCGCGCGATGCTCATCGGCCTACCTCCACTCACCCGCCGCGCGGGACGGGCGCTGCCACAGTCCTGGGCTGTTCACGGTCTGTCCGCTGTAATTCAGGCACTGCGCCCGCACCGGGCACAGCTGGCAGCCGGCCTTGGCCTTTGCTTCGCGGATCTCCCGTTCCGGCCGCGGCTCATCATCGGGGCCGAAGAACAGCAGCGCATCCATGCCCCCGCAGGCGGCCCTGTCTTGCCAGCTCATATCCGGCCCTTCTGGCGATGCAGGCGGCCTGGTCCTGTGCCCTGACTTCTGCGGCGCGGGCCCGGGCGCGCGCCTTTGCTACTTCTGCACTTCAGAATCTGAGGATCAGGGCGGCGGTTGCCTGCCGCCAGGGGCGAAGGTCCCCGTGCCGCGGGCGGGTTCGAGGGCAGGCTCTGGGGTTCCTTTCCCGTACACCGCGGATGGCTCGTTCAAGAGGTAGACCGCGGGCTCGTCAACTCGGGCATGAACCACGGCTCGTTCGGGGACATAGAGCTCTCAAGGCTGAACGGGCGGTGGTGCTACGGTCCCAGCCAATCGCGGCGCCGGCCCGCGGCAGGCTGCCGCAGCGCGGATCGGGTGACGCCATGAGGGTGGGAGCTGCCCCGCCGTCGTACCCAGTTCGTAGTCAGTCAGTGGCAGGCAGCGGGCCGGCTGCGGCTGGGCGTCTGCGCAGGTCGCGGGCGAGCTGACGGCGCGATGCGGTCAGTGCCGGGCTCGCGCTGACCGGGACCGGCTTTGGTCTGCGCAGGGCCCGGGCGGCGGGCGGGAGCCAGGCCAGGCTCGCCGCACAGCGCTGCACCGCCTCGGACAATAGCTCGGGCGGGCCGAGGCGGCGGCCGTCGCGCATGACGGGGACGAGCAGCGGCCGGTGACCGGGCGGCCAGGGCTCGTCCCGAAGGGCGAGCTGGTCGGATGCTGGGCCGCGGTGAAGCTGCTTGGCGCCCGGCCAGGTTGCCTTGCCTCGCGACAGCTTCATGACCGGGCGGCCGGCGTAGGAGACGAGCTTGTAGGCGCTGTCCAGGTAGGGCGCATCGGCGGAGACGCCCATCTTGGTGCCGACGCCGTAGGCGTCGATCGGAGCGCCGGCCGCTGCCAGGGCGGCGATCGCATGCTCGTCGAGGCCGCCGCTGGCGAAGATCCTGGCCTTCGGCAGGCCGGCGTCGTCGAGCAGGCGGCGGGCCAGGAAAGCGAGACTGGCCAGGTCCCCGGAGTCCAGCCGGACGCCCACCGGGCCGGGCAGCCGCAGCCGCCGTGCCACGTCGATGGCGGTGCGGACGCCGTGCTCGGTGTCATAGGTGTCCACCAGGAATGTCGTCTTGCCGGGGAAGTCCCCGGCGAAGGCGGTGAACGCCCGGTCCTCGCTGCCGAACGCCTCTATATAGGAGTGCGCCATCGTGCCCGCGGCGGTCAGCCCGTACCGGCGGGCCGCCTCGGTGTTGCTGGTGGAAGCGAAGCCCGCGATGGCTGAGGCACGGGCCACCGCCAGCCCGGCCCCGACGCCCTGGGTGCGGCGGAAGGAGAAGTCGACCAGCTGGGCGCCGCCGGCGGCCAGCACGCAGCGGGCCGCCTTGGTGGCGATGCTGGTCTGGAATGTGATGTGGTTCAGCAGCACGGTCTCGGCCAGCTGCGCTTCGGCAATGGGCGCGGTCACCTCCACCAGCGGCTCGCCGGCGAACACCGCGGTGCCCTCGGGCACCGCCCAGACGTCGCCGGTGAACCGCAGCCGCCGCAACGCCGCCAAGTCCGGCTCGGTCAACCCCTGGGACTCGGCGAGCCATCCGATATCCGCCGCGGTGAACGTGAACTGCTCCAGGAACGCCAGGCAATCCTCCAGGCCGGCCGCGATCAGGAACCCGCGGCCCGGCGGGAGCCGCCGGACGAACAGGCTGAACGTCGCAGGCCCGGTCATCCCGCGGCGCAGGTAGCTCACGGCCATGTTCAGCTCATACAAGTCGGTCAGAAGCCCACCCGGCATGATCCCAGGGTGCGCCTCCCGCTGCGGGCGGGGCAGGGCCGGGAGAACTCCGCCGACGGGACCTCGGAGTACCTGCCAGGGACCAAAGACCCTGCCCGTCTGGTTTGCCGCAGTTCACCCGGGGAGCATGTACGGCGGGGCGGGGCGCCGGACGTGCTGGGGGCCGTGCGGGCGGATCGCTTCCAGGGCCTCGCCGGGTATCCCAGCGGTGTGGCCGGTTTCGGGCCGATCACCGCTCCAGGTCCATGGCAGGAACGCGGCGGCGTCGAGCCCGTCCAGCCTGCGGGCGCGGTCATGCCGGGGCAGGGACCTGTCGGCCACCTGGTTGTATGGTCAATGGACGTGGGGAGGTGCCATGGCGGTATCGCTGGATATGGTCGCGCTGGACAAGCCGGACGACGTGAACGTCATCGTCGGCCAGGCGCACTTCATCAAGACAGTCGAGGATCTGCACGAGGCGCTGGCCGGGGCCGGGTCCCATCTTCGCTTCGGTATCGCCTTCTGCGAGGCCTCGGCCGCCCGCCTGATCCGCAAGTCAGGCAATGACGCCGAGCTGACCAGACTGGCCGTGGCCGCTGCCCAGGCGGTCAGCGCCGGGCACGCGTTCGTGATCATGCTCCGCGGCGGCTTCCCGGTCAACGTGCTGAACCCGGTCAAGGCAGTCCCCGAGGTCTGCACGATCTTCTGCGCCACCGCCAACCCGGTCCAGATCCTCATCGCGATCACCGACCGCGGCCGCGGCATCGCCGGGGTGATCGACGGATCACCGCCGGTCGGCGTGGAGACCGATGCCGACGTGGCGAGCCGGCACCGCCTGCTGCGCGAGATCGGCTACAAGCTGTGAGTACGTGCCCACCCGCCGCCAGCTACTTGCTGGGCTGCGGTACGGTGCAGTTGACTTTCGGGTTGACGCCCGTGTAGTTGAGGGGACCGGCAAGGATCGTCACCGCGATCGTGCCCGCCTTGGGCGCCGAGCGGATCATCGCGGTGAGCCGCCACGAGCCCGCGGTTTGTACTCGGGCCCAAGTATGAGCCCGGCTGAGCCCAGTCCCGGCGGGCGAGTGACCATGGACCCCGATGGTCGGGACGTTTGGCACCGAGAGTCACGTACGGTGCTGGGCATAATGGCAACACCTGCGAGACGAGCGAGGGAGCCATACCGCGGAGACGACCGGGGCGTTGAACCCGGTGATAGGTCCGCCGGGAAGGCTGAGAGGTCGTTCGGCTATGGCCGGATGGCGACCCCTAGCACCTGATCCGGGCAATGCCGGCGAAGGGAGATCGCCTCGCAGGCCTTATCGTGTTCTGGGCTGATGGGCAGGGATCGGTGGCCAGCGGGCTGGTAACGCTGTTTGCCTGCGGCGACGTGATGCCCGGCCGCGGCATCGACCAGATACTGCCGCATCCGGGCGACCCGGAGCTGCGGGAACGCTACGCCGGCGACGCGAACGCCTACGTCAGGCTGGCCGAACGAGCCAACGGCCCGATCCCGCGGCCGGCCAGCTTCACCTGGCCGTGGGGCGACGCCCTGCAGGTGCTCGAGGAGGCGGCCCCTGCCGTCCGGGTCATCAACCTGGAGACCAGCGTCACCCGCAGCAACGACTTCGCACCCGGCAAGGACGTGCACTACCGGATGAGCCCGGGCAACCTGCCGTGCGTGGCGGCGGCCCGGCCGGACGTCTGCGCCTTGGCCAACAATCACGTGCTGGATTTCGGGCAGCGAGGGCTGCGGGAGACCCTCGGCTCGCTGGCCGGTGCCGGGCTGGCGGCGGCCGGAGCCGGGCTCCAGGAGGCCCAGGCCAGGCACCCGGTGGCCGTGCGGCTGCCTGGCGGCGGCCGCGTGCTGGTCTTTTCGTGCGGGACCGCCCGCAGCGGCATCCCGCCGGACTGGGCCGCCACCGCTACCCGGCCCGGAGTGGACTTGCTGCCCAGCCTGCCCCCCGCGGCCGCCGATGCCCTCATCGCCCGGACCCAGGCCGCCCGTCAGTGCGGCGACATCGTCGCGGTGTCCATCCACTGGGGCTCCAACTGGGGATACCAGGTGCACGGCGACCAGGTCCGCTTTGCCCGCCGGCTGATCGACGGCGGCGTCGACCTGATCCATGGCCACTCCTCCCACCACCCGCGCCCCATCGAGGTATACCGGGGCAAGCTGATCCTGTACGGCTGCGGCGACTGCATCGACGACTACGAGGGCATCACCGGCTACGAGTCCTACCGGGACGACCTGCGCCTGCTCTACTTCGCTTCGGTGGCACCGGGCACGGGCGAACTCGCGGCCCTGGTCATGGTGCCGATGCAGGCCAGGAACATGCGGCTGCGCCACGCCAGCGCCGCCGACGCCGGATGGCTGGCGGCCACGCTCAGCGACGTCAGCCACCGCTTCGGGTCCCGGATCGAACGCCAGCCCGGCGGCTGGCTGATCCTGCGCCTGTGAAGCGCGTGAACCTGGGGAAGGACACCGCGGACTTAACCGGCCGAGCTGCACACCGACGCCATGCCGGTGCCCGGGTCCTCACGCCCCATACCTGCCCTGGGCGTACCGCCCGCCAGCCGCCGGCGCGGCACGACTCCGCAATGTGCAGATTACAAATCAGCAATGTCCCGGCCAGGAGACATGCGGCGGCACGGCTGCCCGATGACATCGATTCCGGTGTCTTCGCCGCCGGTCAGGTGCCAGCCGCCGCGGGCCAGGAAGAGGGTTGACTGTTCGCACCGCCATCTCCTGCCGAACAGATCCGGGCCGGTCGCAGATCTCAT